>Ga0187880_1000474_pt1 | contig 33659 bp, 25 predicted proteins | sample June2016WEW_19_4_FD_132998 | JGI IMG/M metagenome (GOLD analysis project Ga0187880, IMG submission 132998) | Peatland microbial communities from SPRUCE experiment site at the Marcell Experimental Forest, Minnesota, USA - June2016WEW_19_40 | ecosystem: Environmental > Terrestrial > Soil >... | reverse complement strand
GCCCAGTTCCCGTTCCAGCTTTTCGCAGTTGATGGCGTAGCGCAGGTCGTGTCCCTTACGATCGCTCACGAACTGAATGAGCGATTCCGGCCGGCCCAAGGTGGCGAGAATCAGCTTGGCAACCTCTAGATTGCGCTTCTCACATCGTCCACCGATGTTGTAAACCTCGCCTTCGCGCCCGCGCTGCAACACCGCGTCCAGGGCGGTGCAGTGATCGCTGACATGGATCCAGTCGCGCACGTTGCTGCCTTTGCCATACACCGGCAGCCGCTCGCCCGCCATCGCCTGCACGATCATCAGCGGGATGAACTTCTCGGGAAACTGATACGGCCCATAGTTGTTGGAGCAGCGCGTCACCACCGCGGCAAACTTGTGGGTGCGCACATAGGCCAGCACCAGCAGATCGGAAGCCGCTTTGGTGGCCGCGTAGGGGCTGTTCGGCTGCAACGGAGATTCTTCCGTGAACTCGCCTTCCTCGCCGAGGCTGCCATACACTTCGTCGGTGCTGACGTGCAAGAAGCGCGGCACGCCCGCTTCGCGGCAGGCCTGGATGAGGTTGTGCGTCCCGTCCACATTGGTGCGGACGAAGGCCGCAGCGTCTTCGATGCTGCGGTCCACGTGGCTCTCGGCGGCAAAGTGGATGACTGCGTCGCATCCTCGCACCGCATCCAGCACCGCGCGATCGCAGATGTCGAGCTGCACAAACTGGCACCTGCCCTGCTGCAGCGCCGGTTCCAGGTTCTTCAAGTTGCCGGCATAGGTCAGCTTGTCGAGGACTACCAGCTTCCATTCCGGATGTGCGGTTAGGGCGTGATGGACGAAGTTGGAGCCAATGAATCCGGCGCCGCCCGTGACCAGCAGCTTCATAGGCTACGCACCGTCGCCGGCTCTTCCGCATGGCGCAGCACCTTGTCGCGCACCATATTGCTGGCGTGCCACAGCGATTCGAAGGTGCCGGCGTCGGTCCACCAGCCTTCCAGCAGCGTGTGGTGCAGCGTGCCCTCCGTAATGTAGCTGTTGTTGATGTCGGTGATTTCATACTCGCCGCGGCCCGACGGCTTTAGCGTGCGTATGCGGTCGAAGACGGTCCCGTCGTAAAAATAGATGCCGATGACGGCATACGACGAGAGCGGCTTTTTGGGCTTTTCCTCAATGCGAACGATGCGCCCGCGCTCAAACACCGGCACGCCGAAGCGCTCGGGATCTGTCACTTCTTTCAGCATCACCATGGCGCCCTTTTCGAGTTGTTCAAACGCTATGGCCGCCTCGCGAATGTCGCCCTCAATGATGTTGTCGCCCAAAACCACGCAGATCTTGTCGCCCTTGGCCCAAGGCTCAGCCAGGCGCAGCGCATCGGCGATTCCAGCTTCTCCCTCCTGATAGGCAAAACTGAGTTGCTGCAGGCCGAATTCCTTGCCGTTCTGAAGCAGGCGGAGAAAATCGCCGGCGTTCTGCCCGCCGGTCACGATCAAAATGTCGCGAATGCCCGCGTCCACCAGCGTCTGCAAGGGATAGAAGATCATCGGCTTGTCATACACGGGCAGCAGGTGCTTGTTGGTGACGCGGGTCAGCGGATACAGGCGAGTACCGATGCCTCCCGCCAGGACTATTCCCTTCATCAGATCTCCATTCTTGTGCCGTGAACAGTGGGGGTGCGCGCAACGGGGTTAGCCGGTTTTCCTGTGCCAAACCCGGCGGAAGCGTGCGCTGCCGAGGCGCGGGAAGATGAACTGTTCAGCAAGCGAATAATCACGATTATCAGCGAATCGCGTCCTGCATGGCAAGCCGCAGTTGGCTGCGCCAATCCGGCAGCGTAACCCCAAAGGTGGCCTGCACCTTGGCGTTGGAGAGCACAGAATTTCGCGGCCGGCGCGCCGCCGCCTGAAATTGCTCGCTGGTGATGGGGACAACCCGCTTGGCCTTCAACGGCCCGCCAAATTCACCGGTGTCGGCGGGCCAATCGAGGAGCGCGTCGTAATCCTCAAGGATGGCGCGCGCAAATCCTACCCACGAGGTCTGCTGCGCCGCCGTGAGATGGAAAAGCCCGCTCGGCCAGGCGCCGGTTGCGCTGTTGCGCTCCAGAGACCTGGCCAGAATGATCGCAGTTGCCTCGGCGATCGTCCGCGCCCAGGTGGGCGCGCCGTACTGGTCGCCCACCATGCGCAGCTCGTCCTTTTCGCGAGCCAGACGCAAAACCGTGCGCAGAAAATTCTTGCCGCGGGTGTCGTACACCCAGGTGGTTCGCAGGATGATGTACGGACACCCAGCGCCGGCGATCAACTGCTCGGCTTCCAGTTTGGTACGGCCATAGACGTTGATTGGCCCGGTCTCATCGTTTTCTTCGTAGGCATTCGTCGTGGGCTTGTTGCCATCGAAAACGTAATCGGTGGAGTAGTGAATGAGCAGACAGCGGTTGCGCGCCAACTCCTCGGCCATGCGCGCGGGGGCCAGGGCGTTGATGGTCCGCGCCAGTTCCGGCTCGCTCTCAGCCTTGTCCACCGCTGTATAGGCGGCAGCGTTTACCAGCACATCAGGTTCGAACTCGCGCACCGCACGCGTCACGGTGTCAAGATCGCCCAAATCTAATTGATCGCGCGTGAGGGCTGTCACGTCGCCCAGCGGCGCCAGAGTGCGCTGCAAATGCCAGCCTATCTGGCCAGTCGCGCCGGTGATGAGCACTCGCAGGCTCATGGCTGGTAGCGCGGCAACTGGTCGCGCGCAATCTGCGAGAGCGGGAGATAACGACTGTCCTTTTCCGACAGGAGGGGCGACGGCGTTTGCCAATCGATGCCGATTTGCGGATCGTTCCACAGCACGCCCCGGTCGTCGCCGGCATCGTAGTAGTCGCCACATTTGTAGAGGAAGTCGGCGGTCTCGGACTGCACCACGAAGCCGTGGGCGAATCCCTTCGGAATATAGAGCTGCAAGTGGTTTTCTGCGGAGAGCAACACGCTGACCCACTGGCCAAAGTGCGGCGACCCGAGGCGAACATCCACCGCGATGTCGAGCACCTCGCCCTGCACCACGCGGCAAAGCTTGGCCTGGGGATTCCGCAGCTGGTAGTGCAACCCGCGCAGCACTCCCCGCGACGAATGCGAATGATTGTCTTGCACGAACTGGTCATGGATGCCGGCGGCTGCCAGCATGTTCTGGCGATAGGTTTCCATGAAGAAGCCGCGCGCGTCCTGGTGGACTCGCGGTTTCACCACCACCACGCCGGGCAACCGGGTTTCGATGATTTCCAAGTTCTCTCCAGGCGCGGCCACCGCGTGAGACGTGCGCGCCCCTTCGAAGAATAAACGAAGCGACGATTATAATGCGTGCTTCCTCCCTATGTTGCGCTGCTCGGCCATCATCGTGACCTACAACTCCGGCGATAGTATCTGGGCCTGCCTGGAGGCACTGGTGAATCAGGACTGCGAGATCGTAATCGTGGACAATGCTTCGCACGACGAGACCGTGCCGCGGGTGGAAGAATTTGTCGCCTGGCATCCGGTGCATCTGGTGGCAAATCCGGAAAATCTCGGCTTTGCCGCCGCCGTGAACCAGGGAACACGCGAGAGCGCGGGAGATGTTCTGCTGGTCCTCAATCCCGACGCCATCGCCGAGCCCGGGGCCGTCAAAGCGCTGCTGCAGTGCCTGGAAACTACCGGCGCAGTCGCAGTTGGCGGCGCGCTGCTGGAGAACGACGGACAACCGGCTCGCGGTTTCGCCTTTCGCCGGCTGCCCACTCTCATCAGCTTGCTCTATGAGGCGACGCTGGTGAACCGGCTGTGGCCGCGCAATCCGGTGAATCGACGTTATCGCTGCCTCGACGCCGACTATTCACAGCAACAGGAGGTCGAGCAGCCGGCGGGCGCGTGCCTCGCCATCACTCGCGCGGCCTGGGAGTCGGTTGGCGGTTTCGACGAGCGCTTCTTTCCCGTGTGGTTCGAGGATGTCGATCTCTGCCAGCGGCTGCTGGAACACGGTGGGAAAATCGTGTATTGCCCTGCGGCCCATTTCCACCACAGCGGCGGGCATAGCGTGGGCCAGTTGCCGTTCCCTGATAAGCAAATGTTCTGGTACGGAAACATGCTGCGCTACGCGCGCAAACATTTTTCCGGTGCTCAGGTAGCGACATTGCGCACTGGAATCGTTGTCGGGATGTTGTTGCGTTCGCTGGCGGCCTTGTTCGGCGCTCGCCAGGCTCCCCTCGGCGAAACCTTATCGGCCTATTGGGCGGTGATGCGCAGTGCGCTCTAGCCCGGCAGTTGTTCCGCTGCAATGTTCGCCATGGTTTATGCTCCTATGTTGCGGGCGAATCTCCGCAACGGTTGACTTACGGAAAGGCACTCCATGAAGTCCTCAGTAAGATTCTGCTTCGTTGTTGCTGTGCTGGCGACATTCGCTGCACTGTTCGTGACTGCCGGTTACGCCGCGGCGAATGGGTGGACTGGCCCTGGTGCAACGCCAACCCCGCAAATGCAGGCCCAGTCTGCCTCTGAGTTAGCGCCGGACAGCGCCCAGCTGGTCAGTCCCGAGGACCTGGTCAAAATTCTGCAGTCGCCCAATAGCGAAAAGCCGCTGGTCCTCAACGTTGGTCCTCATCTTCTGTATATGCAGGCGCACATTCCCGGCTCTGAGTACATCGGGGCCGGTTCGGATTCGCAGGGCATCGAATCTCTGCGCAGACGGGTAAAACCGCTGGCCCGCAAAACGTTCATTGTTCTCTATTGCGGATGTTGCCCCTGGAGCCATTGTCCCAACGTGCAGCCGGCCTACAACGAGTTGCACAAAGCGGGCTTCACCAATGTGAAGGTACTCTATATTGCCGACAACTTCGGCACCGATTGGGTGTACAAAGGCTACCCCACCATCAAAGGCCAATAGAGCCTCCATAGATGAGAAAAGCTGTCCTGATTGTCGTCGCGATCATACTCGCGATCGCCATTTACGAAGTGAGCCGGCGGAGTTCTGCACACTCCAAGCCCGGCGGGCCCGTGTCCGCAGTTCACTCGGTCGCGCCCGATTTTTCGCTCCAGGATTTGAATGGGCAGCCACTGGCGCTTGCAGACTATCGCGGAAAGGTCGTGCTGCTGGACTTCTGGGCGACCTGGTGTGCTCCCTGCCTGGATGAGATCCCGCACTTTGTGGCGTTGCAAAACGAGTATCGCGAACAGGGTCTGCAAGTGATCGGCATTTCCATGGACGATGGCCCCAAGCCGGTGCGCGACTTCTATCAGCGATTCAAGATGAACTATCCCGTCGCGTTGGGAACGGAAAAGCTGGCGCAGGCCTACGGCGGAGTCCTGGGACTACCGGTCACGTTCCTGATCGGCCGCGATGGCCAGGTTGCGGCCAAGTACATTGGCGAGGTGCAAATGCCCGTCGTGGAACAGGAGATCAAGTCTCTGCTTCAGGCCAAGTGAGGACCGTGCGGGTGCGCTTCGCGCGCGACTTCGTCTTGTATCAGGGCACGGCTTCAAACGTGCCGCAATGGGTCAATGATGACGTAGATTTTTGTGGTGGCACCCTGAGCGAGCGGCCGCTTTTGCCGCGAGTCGAAGGGCCCCTATAGCTACTTTGAGTCTAGGCAAGCAATAGGGGTCCTTCGACTCCTCGCTGCGCTCGTCGCTCAGGATGACACTCCAAGAAATTAAGCGCGCTCGTGAATAATGCAGCGGAAGCGGTAATCCACCCAATGCACCGATTTCAGCGGGCATCGGAATACGGCGTGAACTCCACGACGAAGATCTCGTCGAACTTTCCTAATACACGATAGGTGTGCGTACTTTGCGAGTCATTGGCTATGAGATCAAGGATTCGCAACGACGGCCAGGGGGCCAGCACCAGGAAACGAGTGTGCTCCTGGGCCGCCTTCAGCAGGAATTGTTTGGCTTGGCGCTCAGCTTCCGCATTCAAGGTGCGCGGAAGTGGAACCACGGGCGCGCTCACGTTGTAGTAGCTCAAGGGCGAATACAGCACGCTCTCGCTGGCGACCGCTGGCATGGGCTGAAAGTCGGCTTCCACCAAAGGGCTGCACATCAGCAGAGGCGCGTGGTCTGCGGCCGCGTTGGCATCGGCAAACGCAAGCGCTTCCTTCCACGACTCTTCGTGCCTGCGCGAGAGTGGCGAGGAATAGGCCTGCGACACGCACAACGCCACAAAGGCGAAATAGAAAAAAGCGCGAAGAGCGCGCGAATCGATAAGGCTGCACAGCCCTCCCCAACACAAGGCAATGCCGGGCACCGCCACCAGCAGATAGCGTGGGATAAAGACATGCACCGAGGTGCTTACGCTGATCGCATACAGACACAAAGTGGGGACCAGCGCCAGACTAACGCACAGCAGAAGCTTGTCTAACGCTTCGCGCCCGGGAGGGACCAACTGGCGTGCCACCACCGCGAGGAGGAGGACGCCAGCCAATATCAACAACTGCCCGGTCCCAGGATTCAGCACCTGAAAGAATGATGTCCATCGCGGCGCCGGGGCGAAGGAGTGCGTCGTCCGCGTCTGGTAGATGTACTGGAGCCGAGGCAGCACCGGAAGCAGGACGATGGCAAAGCAGCCGAGCGCGACACCGATTTGCCGCAGATCGGCCCGCAGCGAAGAATGCCGAGTCAACAGGTAATAAACTGCCAGCGCCGCCAGAATGCTGGCGAACAGGTAGTGGAAATAGAAGATTCCCGCTGCCGCGATGCCAAACAGCGCAGCGTACAGCGTCCGATTGGTTTTCATCCAGCGCAGGAATAGAAAAATCGCAAGGTTGGTCACCAGCAGCGCGAACGGATAGGGACGCACGTCGATGGCGGCAAAGGCGATCCCTCTGGGCAGGATGAACACCATCGTCGCGATGAGCGACACATCCCAGTCGAACAGCTCCCTGGCGCACCGGTAGAACACATAGACAGCGGCGAGCATCGCCAGGATGGAAGGAATCCTGAGGACGAGCTCGCTGCTGCCGAACAATGTCTTGGTAAGCCACAGAATGTAGGCGTAAGCAGCGAACGAATTGCCCTGCACGGAGCGCGCCCAAATCTGCTTGAAACCACCGGCGATCTGCCAGTAGGAAAGAGTTTCATCGGTCCACAATGGCGCGCGTACCGCAAGAAACCAAACGGAAAGGCAAACTAACAGGGCCACGCCATAGGCCGCAGCGAGCCAAGTCTCATATTTCGGGCGTGACGTGGCGTCCACTTCGGGACTTGCTACAACTGGCATTTCGAGGGTCGCGCTTGTCATGGCCTACCTGCCCAAAAAAGTGAACCTCGGGCCCGCTATCCCTTTGGTTGGGTCGAAGACTGGGCGGTGTTTTTTTGCTGCTGGGCCTGAGTGATCAACTGCTCGATCACCGCCTTCTGCGGGAAGTTCGGGTTGAGCTTGAGCAGCTTCTCCCAAGCGGCCACTGCGCCGTTGACGTCGTTCTTGCCTCGCCACTTGATGATTCCGATGTTCATCAGCGTTCCCGGGTGCTTCGGATCATAGGTCAGCGACTTGTCCAGTTCTGCGAGAGCGCCATCCACGTCGCCGGTGTAGTACATGCACGAAGCCATGTCGGTGCGGATCGGCACGTTCTTGGGATCGACATCCAGAGCTTTCTGGAAGTACGCGACGGCCTCTTTGAATTGATGGGTCGCTTTGTAGGTAAGGGCAATCTGGTTGAGCAGATCGACATTCTTGGGATCGGTCTTCAGCTTGGCCAGCAGCGGGTCTGCTTGTTTGTCGGCCATGCGCTTCATGTCATCCAGGGTCGGCATCTTCTGTTGTTGTTGTCCGGCGGCGGAGGGCGGGGTGGTTGCAGCCTGCTGCATTTCGGCGGAAGCCGGACTCGCCTGGGCCGCGGGTTTGGCCGAGCCGCGCACCAGATATCCCACCAACACGCCAATCAGCAGGCAGACGGCTGCCATGGCGTAGGTTTGGGTTGCCGTCCAGTTGGTGGTTGTGGTGCCGCTTTGCTTCGATTCCGCTTCCATCTTCACTGCTCCTTCGTGACAATCTGGGAAGGGCTCCCCCCAGCTTCCCTCCTTGTGTAGGGAGTGCGAGGGCGCACACTTGCAGGAACCTATGGAAAGTGCACACGGCTTGCCAAACACCGCAGATCGGGAATTCGCAGCTAGTCATTCTTATTCAGCAACTTAGCGGAATGAACAGAGCCGATCCAGAGCGACGGCACCCTTGCGGAAGCGTCTTTGTCCACACTGCGCGTGTGATTTGGCGCGGCATGGGTGGGCTTTCGGGCCCTTCGAGGCGTGTAATCCGCTGTACAGCTTAGACTTATTCCAGTTCTTCTTTGGAAGGCCACCTGCATCTGAGGCAGATATGAGTGTTGTCGCCGACGAATCCCGGCCAATGCCGCCGACGAAAGGCGAAGACTCCCTGGCGAGACGCGGTGGCGTGGGTTTTGTCAACGAGCTGCGCCCGCTCCTCGGTCTGCGCTGGCTGCAGTTGCTCACCCTGGCCGGCCTGCTGGTCACGGTGGGCGTGATCGCCTTCAATCTGAAATTCTCGGTGCTCGACCTCGACATCTGGTGGCACCTCAAAGTTGGCGATTGGATCGTCCAACAAAGGGCGGTGCCCCACACCGGGCTGTTCTCGTGGACGGCAGCCGATCGCCCGTGGGTGGCTTACAGTTGGGGCTACGAAGTTCTGATGTCGCGCGCCTATGCCTGGTTCGGACTGGTCGGCGTCGGAGTGTACGGAACGCTGCTGACTCTGGGTGTCGCCTACTTCATTTATTGGATGACGCGCCGTCTTTCTGGCCGGTTCTGGCTGGCATGCATCCTGGCAGTCGTTACCTGCTCGGCGTTCCTCTTTAACCTGATGCCGCGTCCGGTCTTCTTTTCCATGATGCTGTTCTGCGTGACCCTGACACTGGTGTTGGAAGCGCACCGCACGGGACGCGTGCAGCTTCTCTATTGGCTGCCACTGATTTTTCTGTTGTGGGCGAACCTGCACATCCAGTTCATCTACGGCTTGTTTGTGGTTGGATTGCTGCTGGCGGTGAACCTTGCACAGCGGCTGGCCGCCCGCCTGGGATGGGAGCCCACATGGCTGCTGCCTCCTGACCTTCCGGCTGCAACCTTGGCCGCAGTTTTTGCGGCGTGCGTCATCGCCACCTGCATCGGACCATACTCCTACCATCTTTACCAGGTGATCTTCCAATATTCTCAGGCGAAAGTCCCCTACCGCATGATCCGGGAGCTGCAGCCGATAAACTTCCGGGCCGGCAGCCATTATGTGGAGCTTCTTCTGATGGCTTTCGCGTTCTTCGCCGTGGGGCGGCGACGCCAGGTTGACGTCTTCAAACTCCTGCTGCTGTCCATTGCCGGCGCAGTAGCCTTCCGCACCATGCGCGACGCCTGGTTCATCTGCATTCCGGCAGCGGCTTGCATCGCTGACGCGCTGGCCGGCGAGACCGCGCGCGAGGCGGAAGAAACCTGGTGGCAGAAAGTTGCCGTGGCGGCGGTGGTCGCCGTATCACTGTTCGTCTTTGCGGGCAGCACGGACTTCAACACGCGCGGGCTCGACCGGGCCATCAGCGGCTTTCTGCCCGTCAACGCGGTGAACTACCTGCGCAAAAATCCGGCGCCGGGGCCGCTCTACAACACGCTGGACTGGGGCGGCTTCCTCACTTGGTACATGCCGGATTATCCGGTAGCCATCGACGGGCGCACCGATCTTTACGGCGATGAGCTGGATGAGCAGTTCTTCACCACCGCCAATGGCGCGCCGTCGTACATCAACGATGCTTACCTCAACCAGGCGGGCGTGGTGATTCTGCAGAAGAGCAACAACCTGGTAAGTGTTTTGCAGGCGGACCCACGATTCCAGCAGGTGTACGAGGACCGGCTGGCGGCGGTGTTTGTGCGCAGCGGCGCACGCTAGAGGAGATTTTCTGAATTGGTATATCCGGATTGTCCTTATCCGGGCACGATGCCGAAAAGCTAATAGCCCCGCGAAGCTGGAGGTGACCCCTCTTTGGCCAAACTAATTAATCAGTCGTTTTGTCACCTCTCCGTCAATTGGAAGAGTTGAACGCGAGCATTCGCCGTGTCGGTGACATAGAATCGGTTGCCGGCATCGAACCACAGCCCTCTGGGAGCGCTGAACTCGCCCGCTTTGGAACCGGCCTGACCGAACGACGCCACCAATCTGCCAACCCGGTTGTACATTCTGACTTCGGAAGTATCGGCGTACGCGACATAGATATTGCCCCGGCTATCTAATGCCAGCCCATTGTCCCTATCCCGGTCATCAGCCGAAGGGTTCGCAATATTGAAGCCTGAAAGCAGGTTGCATTCCAAATCCATGATTTGAACCCGCGTGCCGGCAGTGTCCAAAACGGCAACCTCACCACCGTTCACCGCAATCTCGGTTGGATTATTGAACGGTTGGGCGTCGTCTCGCCGCTTTAACTCGAATCCAGCGCTATCGTTCCATTGCACTCCATTACGTCTCAAGAGATTGCCTTGCAGATCGAGCAAAAGAACCAGGTGGCGAGGGCTGTCAACAAGGTATAGACGGCCGGCCTTGCGGTCAATCGCAATTCCACTTGGGCCTTGATACATCCTCTCGCCATGGAAGTTGCCGATGTAGCGCAGAAACTGTCCGTGCTGGTCGTACACCAGAATCATCCCCAGCTCAGAATCAGCAACATAAATATTGTCTTCCTGATCTACGGCGACTCCGGCCGGTGACTGAAGACGACGGCCAGGCCCTCCCAGAATGCTGAATGAGCTCTTACCCTTTACGTCCAGCACATGAATAGCCGGGACGCCTGGATCGCTAATGATAATGCGCTGTTGTGAGTCGGTCGTCACGTGTTGAGGCGTTTTCAGCACGGATAGCCGGCCGTAGACAAAGGAAACAATGCCGTTTCGAACTTCACCAGCAAGGGACTGCACTTCCGGCAGAGCGATTGCGTGTCCGGGCGGCGCAACATCGTCCACCCGCCGCACGTAGGACGATAGCATTGATGGCGGAACGTCGCGTTGGCTCGCGGCTCGCGCCTCTGGACTCCAGGAGAGCGTTGTGCGTCTCGCGTCCATAAAACGTGTGAGCCTGGACGTCCTGCGAAACTTTCCGTCAGGCTGGAACATGCCAACATAGTCGAGCTCACGGCCGCTTCCGAGGTCCAGGGGGGCAAAGGTCCGCGCCCGTTGGGTGGCATCCCGAGTGGTTACAAGCGAAGACGTGCTCCCACCATCAAAATTCTGACCCTGCGCTGAGTGAGAAAATATCACGGTTAGCGCAAACATGATCGCCATCGCTATCGTCAGCCGATGGGTCTCTGTGGGGGAGCTGGGATGGAAAAAGGTGCAAGCCCGCGTGAAACGCATTGGTTCACCTCTCGGCCAGGAGGAGATTCACCGAAGGCACTGGCGAGCTTCGACGCCTGGCGGGCATCGACCACGCTGCTAAATTGTTTACAAACTGCCCACGTCGGCCGACCCGAGAGGAGGAGAACATCGAGGGCTGGCCGTACATTCTTACCTGGCAATTACTCCAAAAGATGAGTTGCCAGGGGCAGGAAGAAATCCGGTACAGGATTCTAGTGCGTGTCTCGACCCTGTCACCTAACACCCACAGCTTGCGTTCGCCGGGGACAAAGAGCAAGTGCAAAGCTGCTCTTGTTGTCTTAAATTCATTATTCGTTCCCATTTCAGGAAACGGCGCTAACAGCAAAACCATCCCTTCAGATCGATTATTCATGAAGGTCTCACCCCTTGAAGGGCACGGCTGAAGCCGTGCCCTAATACAAAACGACTCATGAGGTACGTTAGACAGCTTTTAGTCTCTATCAACGTATTTGTTGATACTCGGCCTTGGCTTGTCTCATTACAGGCAGGTCGGGGTCGGCATCTTTCCAGAGAGCGAAAAACTCCTGGTAGCTGGCACGCGCCTTGATGGAGTCTCCTGCCAGCGCATAGGCCCGGCCAAGCTGAAGGCGGGCCAACGCCGCTAACGGACAATTGACTGCGACACCGCGCTGATCCAAAAACTTGCGAAATTCGGCGGCTGCTTCTTTACCTTTTTTCAGCGACAAGTAGGCCACGCCGCGGATATACACCGGATAGAGCGACCCGCCCACTTCGAACTGGGGAAGTGGAGTGCCGAGTTCGTACGGTTCGGTTGTCTGGAGAATATCGAGGGCCTTGGTCGGATCGCCGCGCCCGATCTGGATGGAAGCATAAATGGCGGGCAGCCAATAGTGATTGATGACCGTGTTCAGCGGAAAGCGCTCAGCCAAATCATCCGCCATATGTTTCGCCCGGTCGGCATCTCCGATACGGGCCAGTGCCAAAGCTGCCAGAATGTCCACATCACGAGTGGGCGCGGCCGCGAGCGCTGCGGCGATATCCTGCCGGCTGCGGGCAATGTCGTTAAACTCGGCTTCGCGTAATGCGGCATCCATCTGCCATGCCGCCGCTGTTTCCATTGAGCCACTGCGCCGGGCCGACTCGACCGCCCGTTTGGATAATTCTCGTGCGCCGTTGAGGTGTCCGTAGAAAGCTTCCGTATCGGATGCGAAGGAAAGAAGAACGTCCTCCCCCGGTTTGCCGCTCGTGGCCGCGACTTGCCGCTTCATCTCGGCGGTGTCGCTATCAAGAAAGGCAACGCCATAGCGGTTGCCGTGCAGAAAGGGATTGTCAACCTTGTGCTCTACCGCTTCCTTATACGTCCTCTTCGCATCATCAAGACGGTCCAAGGCGGCATACAATCCCACCAGGTTGGTGAAGGCTGCTGCGCTACCCGGATTAAGACGAAGATCCTCCAGGCTTGCGGCAACCGCCTTTTCGTATTGTCCCAAGTAGCTGTAATCAACCCCTAAGTTGCCATAAGGTTCGCCGTTGCGCGGGTAGGTCTTGGCCCACATCTCATACGCCTGGATGGCTTTTTCCAGTTCGCCCGTAACCAGCAGATAGTAGGTGCCCGAAATGCGAAACCTTTCCCGCTCGCTAACTTTGTCGCGCAGGTCATAAGCCTTCTGCAGGTTCTGACTGGCGAGGCCTGGCTCTCTGAGGTTGGAATATGAGATTCCCAAGGCTGCGTAGGCAGCCGAGAAGTCAGGGTCGAGTTCGATGGCGCGGTTGAAGAATGGAATCGCTGCCAGACTGCCTTGTTCCTGCAATGTCTTCCTACCTTCGGAGAGGGCCTTCAGAGCTTCCAGGGACGGAGTGGTGGCTTGATCCAAAGGAGTGTCGAATTTCTCCACCGTGCTCAGCGACTCGCCGAGTTTTTCCCGCAGCTTGGTCGATGCCTCGCCCAATGCTTTTAAGACGTGCTCCTTGTTTTCCGCCGTGACTTGTTCCTGCGCCAGGAGATCACCCGTCGTGCAATTGACGGCATCGAGACCGATTACATACTGACTGCCCAGACTGGCAATGGTGCCTGCGATGTAGGCTTTTGCGCCGGCGCGCTGACAGAGATCGCGCGCTACCTCCGGAGTCAACTTGGTACCACGGGGTCTTGCCATCAGCTTCAGGGTGGCGCGAATTCTGGCATCGGACAGAATGTTCAGAAAGGGAGACTGGCCTAGTTGCACCGAAATCGCCTGCTTCAAGGTGTCATCGAAGACCGGATCCCCGGTCGTATTGTCGAAGTCGGCCAGCACCAGGGTGTCCTGCTCGGTCAACTTAGGGGCGCGGTGCGAGCGCCAGTACAAACCAGCGGCAATGATTACCGCGACTAACAACAGCACCAGCGCGCCCGTCTTCCACGAGAAAGCGCGCGGAGCTTTGGTGATCGCCGCCTGAGAGACGTTCTCTTTTGACGACGCACCCTGGCTTTTGAGATGGGATGGTCCGCTTGCAGCAACCTGCTCAGGCGGCAGTTCATTGTCTGCGGCGACAACGACCGAGTGTTGCGATGAGTCGGTGTCGCGCTTTAGGCGGCGCAGTTCGGCCCGCATGTCCGAGGCATTCTGGTAGCGCAGGGTGCGGTCTTTCTCCAACGCGCGGTTGATGATGTCTTCCAGTTTCGGAGGCAGGTCGGGGTTCAGTCGAACCGGCGCGACGGGAGCCTTGTGCAGGATGGCGTCGAACAACAAAGCGGAGGTGTCGCCGCGAAAGGGCAGTACTCCGGTTGCCATCTGATACAGCACCGCGCCAAAGGAAAAAAGATCGGTGCGGCTATCCAGCGGCTTTCCTCGCGCCTGCTCAGGAGACATATAGGCGAGAGTGCCCAGGGTGGTACCGGGGCTGGTGAGATGCTCCTCGCCCGCCACGCTGAGCGTGAGTCTCGATTGATCACTGGCAGAACTCGCACGGACCGCGGTGACTTTGGCCAAACCAAAATCCAGGATCTTGGCGTGGCCGTTCTCGGTTACAAATATGTTGGCCGGTTTAATATCGCGATGAACGATCCCCTTGGAGTGGGCCGCATCCAATCCATCGGCGACCCCAATGGCAATGTCGAGCAACCGCTCCATCTCCATGGGTCCTTTGTCGACCAGATGCTTTAGTGTCGTTCCGTCGAGAAACTCCATGACCAGGAACGCGCGACCGTCCTCTTCGCCAATGTCATAGAGGACGCAGATGTTGGGATGGTTCAGGGCGGAGGCGGCACGGGCCTCGCGGCGAAACCGCTCCAGGGCCTCGGGGTCGCGTTCGACCTGCTCAGGCAGGAACTTGAGGGCGACCAGACGGCCCAGGCGGATGTCTTCGGCCTTCGCCGCCGCCGATTTTCTCGACGATGCGATAGTGCGAAATGGTCTTGCCCACCACCTGGGAGGACCCCCTTAGTGTGCGGACTATGTTAGGAGTTGCGCGTGTGGCAAGTCAATGCGCTGCTAGGCGCCGTCGTACATAAGAGATTCTTACCTCAAATCAGGGGAGCGTGGTGATTCTGCAGAAAGACCAACTGTGCCATTAAGACTGCTTTAGTGTTTGATCGGAGGCAGGGTTCCCCCCCCGCCCTTGTTCTTCTGCGTGGCTTGGTTGATGGAGCCGTCCGGGTTATGTGCGACATTGTGGCACACCAGGGTGCAGGTATTGGTGGCGCGGGTGTAGGAGACGGGCGTGCCCCCATTGGCAGCCACCACATTGATGTCGAAGTTCACCAGACGCTCGCCGGAGATGGTCCCGCTTCTCGCGCCCATGCCGTGGGCGGTATGGCAAACCGAGCAGGTGAAGCCGGTGTTGATGTGGTCACCGTGATGGTTCCAGCTGGCATTGGAGACGACGTTGTGAAGGTCGTGGCACTTGCCGCACATGGCGTACGGGCCCTTAATGCTGAGGTCGGGGTTCGGATACAGGTTCGTAATCAACTGACCGGGTCCGGGCGTCTGGCTGAACTCATAGTCTCTCTCGAGGATGTGCTTGTTGGTCGATCCATGCGGACCGTTGGGACCCAAGCCCCCAAACTCGCGATTGTCGTCGCTATTGTGGCAATCGGTGCAGAAGATCTGGTTACCCATGGAACGCCCGTGAGTGGTACCGCCATTCAAATCCAACATCGTAATCAGCAAGCTGGGCTGGGGTAGCGAACTGGTGCGGGGGTGGGTCACGGGATGGCTCGAGGTAGCGGTGGCAGCGAATTGCGGGATCACATTCAGAGGATCGCCCGCCGAAACCGCCCTTAGCGGCAGATAGCCGAACACGGGATTGGCAACCTTCCCCGAACTTGAGCCGTGGCAGCGCAGACAATTCTCGTATTGATTGACGGACGGATTAAGGATGGTTATGCCGTCCGTAGCACTGATTCCGGCAACGCCATTTTGCGACACGCGGATGGCCGGAGGCGGCGGGAAGACAGACACCTGATTGGAGGAATGTCCGTTGTGGCAGTCCGCGCAGGTGGCATGCCGGTTGTTGTTCAGCAGAACATCTTCGGCAGCGTCGTGGGCATTGTTCCCCGCGGGAAACGGATGCCCCACCTTGGCAAACTCGGCGTAGACATTGGGGATGGCAGGATCGATATTCGCACTGCCGTTGTGGCAGGCGATGCAGTCCTGCTCATTGGGCCCGCGCAGCAGGCGCATCGGGCCCTGCGCGTTGTGGGGCACATGGCAGGAGATACACGCGTCTTGCCCAACGGTGCCATAGCCGCCAAGTTTCGCCTGCCCGGCTACTTTGTTGGTCGCCAGCGCATGCGCGCTGGTGGCCCATCCCGCCAGCGGGTTGACCTGGCCGGACATCGTCCGGGTGGGATCGTGGCAGGCAAGGCACATCTGCGCGTTCGAACTGTCGCGGACCAAGAAGTTCTGCGATAACTTATCGATGGCCTGCACATGAGGGTTATGACAGGAAGTGCACTCAATGTTGCCGTCGATCAGTGTCACTTTCCCCAGCGGATCGCCGGTCTTGCCCTGCGAAGCCAGCGACGCGATCAGGTCGATCGTATCCTTGATGGGCAGAACCAGGCTGAAGGGATGCGAACTCTGGAGGTTGGTCCCGAAGACATCGGCGGGATACATGGATCCGGTCATGGTGATCTGGCCATAGACAATCGTCTGGCCGGGTGCGACCGTTCCGTCGTGACAGCTCAAACACAAGTTGCTGTCGGCGCCCAGGGTAGGTTGGGCGCCTTTTTGGTGATAGGTGGTGCTGGTATAGAGCGAATAGGTCGCCGTAGTCTGCGTCTGGTTCCAAAGCGGCGTTCTGCCCCCAGCCCCGTTGTGGGGCTCATGGCAATAAGTGCAGGAACCAGGCCGAGCGCCGGTAATCGGCGATTTGCTGCTCGGCCCCAGGTCATGCATGCCGATTACATCGCCCGTGATCTGCGCCAGCAGGCCAGGCCCAGCCAACATCAGCACCGCGCAAACAGATAACAAGCCCCGCTTCACTGGGACCCTCCCTTGCCCGGCTTGGCGACGCCGTAGTAATGAAAGACCTGGACCCGCTGGTTGAAGGAATCCACCACGAAAATCCGGTCGTTATGGTCGATAAACAAGCCGGCCGGCAACTGAAACTCACCTGCGCCGGTGCCGCGAGTGCCGAAGTAGTACAGCAGATTTCCGTCGCGGTTGAAGACCTGCACCACGCCCCACAAGCCATCCACCACGTAGAGATCGCCCTCAGAGTCGAGCCCAATCCCTTTAGGACGGAACATTGTCCCGGGAGCGTCGCCGATCCTCCCCACCGCGTACTTAAAAGCCCCGGAGCGGTCCAGCACCTGCACGCTGAAGTTCATGGCATCCACCACGATCAGGTTCTGGCCGTCCAAGCGCAGCTCGGTCGGGAAATTGAACTTGCCCGGGCCTTCGCCGTTTTCCCCGATGGTCTGCACCACGCCGCCCTGCATGTCCAGAACAAATATCTTGTTGCGCAGCGTGTCGGTGACATAGATCCGCTGGGCCGCTGAATCCACCGCAATCCCGGTGGGACGCTTGAAGAAACCTTCGCCGCCCTTCAGGCTCCCGATGGCCCGCTGATACTTCCCGTCGGAGTTGAAGACGAACACCTTGCCCACCTCCGAATCGGTCACGTAGATGTTGTCCTGGGCATCCACGGCGACGCACTGCGGCGCCAGCATCGGGTCCTTCCCTTTGCCGGCGCGCGACAGAAACTTGTACTTCTGTTGCTGGAAATCGAAGACGTGGACCCCGATGGCTCCCGGGTCGGTCACAATGATGCGCCCGCGGGAATCGACGGCGACGCTGTAGGGACGGACCAGACTGTGGAACTCCGGCTCGCCAGCCACGAAGTCAACCACTTTGTTCCAGAAGCTGCGCTTCGGTTTCACTTCGCGCTGGGAGCTGAAGCTACGCTCGTAGCTGAGCTTGCGGCCGCCTTCCAGCAACATATCCGGAGGCGCCGGCTGGGTGGGCTTCTCTTTGGGCTTGGACGCCCACGCCGGGGTCAGCAGGAGAAGAACAATGCAGGCGGCGTTCGAGAAGAAATGTGAGGTTCTCGTGCGCGCTCCTCCTAGAAGAAATTGAACCACCTGGTCACCCCAATAAAGAACGAGGAAATGTTGGCGGGCGGAAGACCTGACGCGCTGAAACCCTGCGACAGGTTTGCGTATCCCCCTACCAAATTCATTTTACGGAATTGGTATTGGAATTGCGCATTCATTCCCTCAAATTGGTTGGAAGACCCAATTCCGGCGTTCACCGTGTTGGCCGATGATTTGGAGTAACTGGCCGAGACCGTCAGCTTGCGCAGCGGGGTGCTCCCAAGGCTGAATCCGTAGCTGGTCCCACCGTAAAGGGTGATCAGGTCCGAGGGTATGATCGGCGGCAGGTTCAGCGGCAGTATCCCGCCCCCGGTAATAAGTCCGATGCCATTCGATTTGGCGTAATTGGCGCTGAGATTGATGTACTGTTTCCACCCGAAGCCGGTCGAATAGCCTTGGCTGTTGCTGTTGGTACCGGGTAGGTTGGTCAGACCACTGTGGCCGACGTTTGCGGCCGCGCTCCAATTGAAATCGCCGAAGCGGCGCCTCACGTTCCCCGAATAGCTGTAATACGAAGTCGTGTAGGTGATCAGCAGGGTGGAGACATTCTGCGCATAGTTGAAGGACCCGCCCACGAACCAGGGGCCGATGCGGCGGTTATAGCTGGCGCTGGTCGCGAACCCGAGCGCGTTCTGGTTGCTGCGGTCCACCATGCTGTCAATCACGCTCAGAGCAGTGTTCAGGGAGCCGCCCAAAAGACCATGCGTATAGGTGACGCCCGCGCTAAAGGAAGTTGCTCCGAAGTTGTCCCCCAGGTAAGTCTGCTCGCGGCGATCGGCTTGCGCCTGGAGTTGCAGGTTCGACGCCAGGGAATAGCTTGCCCCCCCGGTCAGGTCCCAGGCATGGGACGATTCCAGGCTGTTTGCCGGCACCAGGCTGTTGCCCGATTGGAGCAGCGATTGAAACAGAATTCCCGCCAGATTATCGGTGTAGCTGGTGGTCACCGACATCTGCAGTTTGTCGTTAGGTTGCACCGCCGCCGCGGCGACCAGGGTGTCAAAGTCGCCCTTGTAGCTATAGCCAAGATAGTCCGTATCGATATTTGACCGGTAGAAGCTGGTGGAAAAATTTCCATTCAGGGGAAGCTTATGCGACGCACTCACCCCGTAACCGCTGTTGTCGGTGGTGATGGTTCCCGTCTGCTCGCCCTGGAATACCTGTGGAACAATGGAGTTGGAAGCGCCCTTCTGATAAGAAGCGCCCAGATTGAAACCTGCAATCGAATAACTCGAACTCAGGCCGAAGGAATGAAAGTTGGAACTGCCATTGCTATTCTCCCCATACACCGAGTACTGGTTATTGCCCGTCTGGAAATTTGCCGTGAGGGAGGGCCAGTCGGGAAGGAACTCGCTCCAGTTAATCCCAAAAGTGTCGCTATTGCCATGGGTGGTGAAGTTGGGCAGCCCCGGTACCGCAAATTGCCCTTCGCTGTTATACGCCTTGGCATAGCTGATCGATCCCGGAAAATGGCTGCCGCTGAAGATGGAACTGGAGAAATTGACGCCGCTGCTGTCGGAGATGGACTGGAAGTTGGAGTTGGCCCGCGATTGCCCGTAATAAGGGGAGAGATTGAAGGACACGAAATTGGGACTGTAGTAGTACCCGGAGGCGGTGGCATTGCCCCCGAGATTGAGGCCGTGTGACGACTGCATTTCATTGCCAAAGTCTCCGCTGTAGCCGGCGGAAATGACTCCGCTCAGGTTGGTGCTCAGCTCGCCCACCTGGATCTGGCCGGCCGCCGGCAGCGCCCAAAGCAGCAGCCCGGCTATCCCGCAAAACGCATCTCGGATCCTACGGCGCACGGCCTATACCTCGTCCCTACAACACCTCGACCTTGGCGCCCTGGTGCAGTTGCTTATCGAGGCTGGCGCGCAGGTCGTTGGTCTTCTTCTGCTGCAGCTCTTTTTGCAGCGAGGCTTTGACATCGTCAAATTTCGTTTTGCCGGCCGGGACGTGCTTGACCAGCCGAACGATGGTGTAGGCCTGCTCCACCTGGATAATGTTGCTGATCTGTCCCGGCTGCATGGCTGCCAGCGCCTGCACCACGGGGGGCGGCAGCTTGGCGCGATCCACCGGCTTGTGGTAGCCCATCATCACGCGGTAGTCATCTTCGGAGATTTTTTCCGCCAGCATGCCAAAAGCTTCATCCGTGTTCGCCGCTTTCGCCTGCTTGAGCGCATCGTCGGCCCGCTTGCGCTGCTCTTTCAACAGGCTTGGGGTCGGCTTCTCCGGCGGCAGAATGGTAATGGTCTGGAAGGCGAAGGCTTCGGGATATTTGAAGCGCTCAGGGTTCTTATCGTAGTAAGCCCTTAGCTCGGCCAAGCTCACCGTAGACTTTTTGTCCACCTCGGCCTTCAGCAGTTGGTCGATCAACAGCGAGCGCTTGATCTTTTCGCGCAGTTGCTGTTCCGAGCCTTGAAACTCTGCCTTCAAGAGCTGTTGGTACTCCTCGGGAGTGGCGAATTGTTTACGGAAATCTGTCTCGGCGCTTTTCAGACGCTCCGGCGAGACCGTCATTTTCCGCCGCTGCGCTTCCTGATAGACCAGTTCCTCGAAGATGATCATCTGCAGCGCGCCGCGGCGGATGTCTGGCGCCATCTCCGCGGGAATGTTGCCGTTATGCTGGCGCGCATAAGGAAACATGGTAAACATTTCCCTCTGCAAATCGCGGTCGGTAAGCACCGCGCCGTTCACGCGCACCACCGGCTTGCCACTGGGTTGGTTGACTGCCTTTTGCGGTGTTGAGAACTGTGAGGGGGTGTGCGAGGCAACCTGGGCAACTGCGGCGGTGACGGTAAGCAGAACTATTGCGATTGCATTCCGGTACTTCATCACTTCTCCTCACCCCTGAGGTTAAAGATTGAGGGGAGGAAGTTCCTCCCCTCGGTTAAGCCGACAAACTAGAAGGTCGTCGGAATGGCGTCGCCGCCGTTCATCTCGTTGGCTTCGCCACCATGGCACTGACGGCAGAACTGCGCCGTCTGGTTGGAGCCAGACGTTCCGCTGCCCGGGTTGTAAGGCGCGCGGATGAAGAACATCGTCTTGTAGTTGCCCGGAGTCAGACCTGAATTCGAACTCTTGACAGGCACTATGTTCATGAGGTGCTGGTTGTGGCAGGTCGTGCAAGTTACGACGGCCGTGTTGTTATAGGCGCTCAGGCTGACGAAGAAGCCATAGTTGACAAAGAACTCAGACGACTTCGGGCCGTTCATGGAGATGACGCCGTTGGTTTCGGTGCAATCCCAGTTATGCGAGCCCCCGCAGCCAACCGCCGCATTCAGGCCCACCGGGTGATCGTTGAGGTAATCGCCAGCGCCGTTGCCGTCCTTGCCGAGCAGGGTCGGAATGATGTTCTTGGTTCCATAAGTTGGCGGCAGGGTCTCATAGACCTGGTTTCTCATCATGGCGCCCTGGGCGTAGTTGCCGTCGTGGCAGCTCAGGCACAAGGTGATGTTGAGGTCAGGCGTGGAAGCGGTGAATCCAACCAACGTCTCCGCGTAATTGTGGCCCGGGCCGGTCCCGCCGAAGTTGAAGGTCCTTCCAACCAGATTGCCTACGTCCTGGCCCCACAGCGCGACGTCGCCAGAAGTAGTATCGCCAGAGCTCATGTTGCCGTTGCCCCATGCGCCGCTGTGCGGAGCGTGGCACGCAGCGCAGCCGCGGCCGTAGTTAAGGTGAGCGCCCAACACGTCAGACGTTGGGTTTCCGATCTGGGCCATCGCGAACATCCCGAAGGCCAGAATCGTGAGGGTTACTAAGATTACTTTTTTCATGAGATCGATCTCCTGATATGGACTGCAGTTTTTGATTCCGTACTCCCGGAGACCCTAGGCCCCAATGGCCTCCGCTGGTGGTAAGAGCAACTGGCTGGCCGAAAAATGAACAGCGCCTCATTTTCATATAAGTTACTGATAATAAGCGGCTTGCTTAACAATTAAAACCTAGTGACGGCGGTCACAAATGGGTGAAAAGAGCCACTTGGCAGGACTGGCTGGTTAAATGCCCCAATCGGAGCAAAGCTGGGGTAAGGTTTGGTGCGGGGAAACACCGGGAGGAGACTACGGCGTAGCCTTCGACGTCACGCCAGTCGCGCTCACAAAATACAACTTTAGCCGTAGGCCCATGGGAAGGCTATGGACCAAGAATTCACCACGGAGGCATGGAAAGCACTGAGAAAACTCCATGGAAACTAAGAATTCGTTTCTTCGCGGCCTCCGTGGTGAATGATTCGTTGAAGCTTACTTCTTGACCTCGGGCATGGCTTGCGCGTCGGGTTTGGTCTGCGCGGCCTGCTGCGTGGTCGCGGGCTGCTCGTTGGCCGCCTTCTGGCCGCCTCTCTGCGCTTCCTTCTCCTTCTTGAGCTGCTCGGCTTCGGCATCGGTGATGTAGCGGAACTGCTGCACCCGGCCGGGGTATTGCTCCGAGGTGAAAACGCGGTTGTTCTTGTCGATCGCAACCCCGACCAGCGATTCAAACTGGCCCGGATAGTGACCAGGTCCGCCGATGTAAGTCAGCAGTTGTCCCGCGCGGTTGAAAACCTGCAACTGATTCTGCATCGCGTCCGCCACCCAGATGTGCCCATCGCCGTCCACCGCGATTCCCTTGGGCCGCGCAAAATACCCCGGACCGTCGCCGTTCTTGCCAAAAGTGCTGAGGAAGTTGCCGTCAGCGTCGAAAATTTCCACCCGGTCGTTGAGCGTGTCGGTGACGTAAACGTTGCCGTCCTTGTCCACAGCCACACCCTGGGGCGCGGCAAAATTTCCCGCATCCATGAGGAAGTGGTTCTTGCCGGCGGTGCCAATCTTGCGCAACAACTTGAGGCTGTCTGCGTCATAAACCAGCACCTGGTCCTGTTGGGTATCCACGATGTAAAGGAACCGGTTCTCCTTGTCAATCGCCAGTCCCACCGGATCGATGAGGCCTTTGTCAATCTGGTCCACCACCTCATGCTTGGAGTTGAAAACCAGCACCCGGCGCAGCTTGCCATCGGAAACAAACAGGCGGTCGTCGTCGTCGATGGCGAGAGCGTTGATCAGGCCGAAGTGCGCCTCATAATTATTACGAATCAGCACTACGTCGCGGGTTTCCGTGTTGAAGATGAAGATCGCCCCCACCCTTTGGTCGGCCACATAAAGCTGGCCCTTGGAATCCACCGCCATGCCATAAGGACCAATGAGCTGGAAGGGGAAATTCTTAAGATTTTCCTTCTCGTCCTGCGGCTTGGAGCCTGCCAGCCGGTCCATCCAACTCTGCTTGGGCTTCGGTTTCGACGCCGTCGGGGTACGGTCGATTTTCATCCCCGCGTAATAAGCCGTATAGCGCACGCGTGGAATGGAAGGCGGCTGCGGCCACACCAGTTTGGAGATGTCGATCTTGGACAGATCGACCATTTGTTCTAACCCTGGTTGGGAGGGGGCTTCATCGGTCTTCTTTTTCTTGCCGGCATAAACGGAAACTGGCGAAGCCAGCCCCATCATAAGCACGAGCGCCAGCGCCATCCCAGCTTTGCCGCGGCGAAAACGAGTTGGGTAAATCGTAAGCATCTTTACCATTCTCCACATCCTAAAATCTATTTCGTGATAACCCTCATGTCGAGCCGGTTCTTGTGGCAGTTGTCGCAAAACGCCATGTTGTTGGCCTGGTCCTTCACCAGCAGATCGGGCTGAGCGGAAGAATGCGGCTGGTGGCAGCTCAGGCAGCTCATGGAATACTTCACTTTGGTAATGTTGGCCGGATCCATAACGTCACCAACCGGGTGGTTCTCCACCGGATGGCCCAGGCCGTAGCGCAACGGAAGGATCGCCACCTTGTGCTTCACATAGTAGTCGTCGGGCAGCTTGACCTTGCCGTTAAAGATGGTCAGCAGGTGTTCGGATTCCAACTTCTGCGGTCGCGAATCCGGGCCATGACACTCCAGGCACAGCGCATTGCCCTGCACCCGCAGCAGCTTGGGATTGTCGCCGCCATGCGGCTCGTGGCAGGTGGCGCAGCCCTGGCCAAACGCCGGTTGATGCAGGTGCGCCTTCTTCATCTGCTCCGCTTGCTCACTGTGGCAGGCGAGACATGCGTTCACCGGGTCAGGCTGCAGAAAGCCCGGCGTCGCTCCGGCGTGCGGATTGTGGCAGGCGATGCATTCGCCCTGCGCGCCCGGATGGGGCACTTTGGCCTTCTCAATCTGCTCGGCCTGCTCGCTGTGACAGGTAACGCACAGGGCCCTGGTATCGCTCTGGGTCAGCACCACCTTGCCGTCTTTGGCGGGCGCGTGACAGGTATCGCAGCTCCCGCTGGCGAAGGGCGCATGCGTAAACGCCTGCATCAGCTTGGGCTGCGACGACTGGTGCGGATCGTGGCACTGCACGCAATTGGCGGTGGCGAACGGTTGCCCTTGATGCGCCTTAATCAGGCCCGCGTCCTTGGGATCGTGGCAATCGAGGCACAGCGCCGGAGGCGCCTTGGTGAGGTGATAGTCGAACTCGATCTTGCCCTTCTCGCCGACCTTGTGAGTAACGTGGCAAGTTTCGCAACCCATGTCCAGCGCCGCGTGCCGGCTGCCTTTCTCGGGAACGTTCAATCCTTGCTTGTGGCAGCTCAGGCAGAGGTTCTCGTTGGCCCCGCCTGAAGTCGGCTTCAGCAGTTGGTTCTTGTTGTCCGAAGTATGCGGATCGTGACACTTGAGGCAATCGCGGACCGCCGGAGGATGGACCGTGCCTTTCAGGTCGGCAGCGTTCTTGTCGGCGTGGCAGGTCAGACAAAGCGAGTATGGCGTTGCCGTGATCAGCTTCACGCGAGTGACATCCTTGTTCACTCGCACTTCGTGGCAACTGGTGCAGCCGGTCGCAATGGCAGAATGCACGAACTTGCCCTTGGCTTTGTCCTGATGACACTCGATGCACTTGGCGGAGTCTGTGTTCTTGTCCAGCGGTACGGGATGTGTGGCCGCGCCGCAAAGGCTGGCGCTCCAAATCAAGCCCAATCCCAAAAACAACCGTACTGCCCTCACTGATACCTCCCCACCTGTGACTAACTATATGTGCAAGTCGAATGCCGTCGCCCGCCGGGCCGCAGAGAGTTGGCCCTGACGGCGCTAAGTTGTTGTTTCGGAGAGAATTAGACGGCCGCGAGATTTCTCCGTTAGCATCCCGGGAAGGCCGCATTGAGACTCGCGGAATGGGTTTTCCTCCGCACGCAAAGGTGAAATCCCCCACCAACTTCCCTCTGCCATAGAGTAACGCAAGCGCCGGTCGCCGGCCATAGCACCCCAGGGTGAGGTGCGGAAGTTGGCCGAGGGCCGACTAGCTGTCGAATGCGCGCTTTCATCACCGCAATGCGTGATATGCCTCACTCCAGCGGCGGACATAGAAGGGTTCGCTCTCGCGCAATTGCCCCAATCGCAATGACTTGCATGTTTGTGGCGGGATGGCTTCCTACGTGCACTTTATCAGGTGCTCACGGGAAGGAGCACGCATGGCCTTCAGCCTTTCATACATTCCAAAACGCATTCATAAGACCTTCGCCAATTTGCGGACGGGCGTCGTCCTGCTGATCCTGGTTGTAATCGCCTCTGCCATGGGAACCTTCGTTCTACAGCGTCCCGCCACCGACGCGGACAAACTCGCCCAAGCTTACTCTCCCAACACACTACGCTGGCTTGATCACTTGATGCTCACCGACGTATTCCATTCGTGGTGGTTTCTCACACTGCTGGGATTGGTAAGTCTGAGCATCGTGTTGGTGTCGATTGATCGCTTTCCCAATGCCTGGCGCTTTTACGCCAGGCCATATCGCAAGACGGACCGGCACTTCCGCGCAGCGCTTCCCCACAAGGTTGAGCTGCCCATCAAGAATGCCGAAGACGGACTGAACGCCGCCGAGCGTGCACTCAAGAAGCTGGGCTGGCCGGTCGATCGCGTCGCCTACAAAAACGAACCCTCCTTATATTGCGAGCGGCATCGCTTCTCGGTAATGGCGGTGTACATCGTCCACGCCAGCCTGCTTCTGATCTTCGCCGGCGGCATTGTTGATGGGATCTTCGGGTATAGCGGTTTTCTGGCGCTGCACAAGGGTCAAACCGGCAACGTTATCGAGCTGCGCAGCGGGGGCAAGAAACAGCTTCCGTTCGCGGTGAAGTGTTACGCCGCCGGACAAGAAAACTACGCTGACGGTTCGCCCAAGAAGTGGTGGTCGAAGCTGGCCGTCGTGCAGGACGGAAAAGAGGTCGAGTCAAAGCAGATTGTGGTGAACGATCCGCTGGTTTATCAGGGATTGCGTTTCTACCAGTCCAGTTACTGGCTCGACAACCACACTGTGGACTCGCTGCAAATCGCGTGGGTGGCGAAAGACGGCAAGGAAACACCTCTTCAGTTGCAGATGAACCAGCCGGTCGCCTTGGATAGTAACGCCACCGTTGCCCTGGTGGACTACATTCCCGACGCATTCGTTCGCGACGGCCAGGTGTTCAAGAAGTCCGACGACATTGAGAATCTGGCGTTCGGGCTGGAAGTGAAAGATCGCGCCACCGCCGAAGTCACCAAGGTCTGGCTGTTGCCGGCACAAGGCGCTGTCCTCGGTGGAGAGAAGCTGAACTACCAATTCAAGAATCCGACCGGCGCCCAGGACATCGCCTTGGCGGCGGTCACCGGCCTGGAAGTTTCGCATGAGCCCGGACAGTGGCTGGTGTGGGCGGGCGTCCTGTTGATGAGCGCCGGGCTGGGAGTTGCGTTCTACATGGTGCACATGCGCCTGTGGGTCGTGGCCATTCCGGATGCCAAGGGCAAGCTGGTGCTGTGGATTGGCGGTCAAGCCAACAAGAACCGCGACCGCTTCGAACAAAAGTTCAACGACGTAGTCGAAGGTATCCGGAGCGAAGTGGAAAGCGCGTCGGCCGTATCGCGGCCGGCCCGCAAAGAACAACCTGAACTAACGCTGGCCGGGGTCAAGTAAGAAGAAGCGAGGGCTAGAGCCCGATTCGTTTCTATGCCTCGGCGGCACGGCTAAAAGCCGTTGCCCTGATACGAAGCAAGACGGAGGAAGAAGATGGCAACCCGCGCACGGGTCGTACGAATGGAACCACCTGCCGCAACCGGCGGCAACGCCCTGCTGGTCCTGGTTGGACTATCAGTCGTTTTTCTGCTGGTCGTGGCCTTGCTTGGCGTAGCAAAATCTGGCGGCAGCCTGATCAGCGAGAGCAATTTTCTCTACGTAGCGCTGATCTTCTACGCTGGCGCCGGCTCGTTGTACATGGGATTTGGAGTCACCGGAACGCCGCGTTATGTCAGATATGCCTCGGTGGCCACCTCAATCGGACTGGTGGCTAATACGCTGGCCGTGGCACACCGCTGGTATCTCTCCGGCCGCCCGCCCTTCGCCAGCATCTACGAGATGCTGCTGAGCTTTGTTTGGGCGGTGGCCGCCATGACGCTGATTGCCGAGAAGAAGTTCGGCGTCAAGATCATTGGCAGCATCACCATGCCCCTGGCGGTGGTTTGCGTCATCCTGATGCAGTTGCTGCCCTCGGAAGTGCGGCCGCTGGTGCCGGCGCTGCAATCTACATGGTTGCACGTGCATGTCACGCTGGCGATGTTGAGTTACGCCGCCTGCGCCTTGAGTTGCGCACTGGCCATGATGTTCCTCATCCAGGACAACTTCCAGACCGAGAGCTTCCTCGCCTGGACAAGCGCGATGGTGAGCGCGATCTACATCGCCATCGTTGCCACTCGCTTCGAGAAGTGGGGCGGCTTGTCGGTTACCGGATGGGATGCCCAAACCAAGTCAGACATTTTTCTTGGCCGCGGCATGCGCCTGTTCGTCACCGTTCCCGACCTGGGTTGGCTGTTTGTGATTGCGGCGTTAGCGGCTATCGTTCCCCTGCTTCTGTATTTCGCAGGCCGCGTCAAGAACGACGGATCATTCTACGGGACCGCCAACAAGGCGGTGTTTATCAGCATTCTGTTGCAGCTGGTGGTAGTGGCTGCTTTCGTTCTTCGCGTTCGCGATGCGGCTTACCCGTCACCTGACCAGGATGGACTCTTCCCGACCAGTCTGGCTGCCAGCCCGTTCCTACTGGGGGGCATGGTGACGGGTATTTTTGCTTCCCTGCTGTACTTGATGCTGCTGTGGCGGCGCGCCGACCTGCAGGGTCTGCTGCCCTCGGCCGACACGCTCGACCGCGTCACCTACAAGACCATCGGCATCGCCTTCCCGCTGCTGACCGGCATGATTGCCGCCGGCGCGTACTGGGCGAACCGCACCTGGGGTTCGTATTGGAGTTGGGACCCGAAGGAGACCTGGGCCGCCATCACCTGGCTGGTTTACGCAGGATATTTACATATGCGGATCACGCGGGGATGGCGCGGGCGTAGGGCCGCGTACTTCGCCATTCTGGGTTTCGGCGTTGTGATCTTCACTTTCCTCGGCGTCACGTATCTGCTTCCCGGCTTACACGCGTACGCATGAGGAACAAGGGCTGGCCGATCCGGTTCTGAGGATGGATTAGGCCCCAAGATTCAGGCCGATCCTCCAGCCCTGAAATTTCAAGTCGTCACGGAGACGAGCAGTAGCTTACAGATGTCAGTCTCATCCCCATTCCGACTCTATGACGCCGATCCCCCGGCGCGGGCTGAGACTCCGCCTTGGGAGCAGCCGCCGGTGGCGCGTAAGCGCCATCTCAATTGGGCGCTCAAAGCGGTGTTGCCTATCGCGGCGGTATTACTGAACGGCCTGCTGTTGTTTGTGCTGGTTTCCTTGTCGCTCGCCGAAGGAGAACGGCACGTCATCCTCGCCGTCGCCGCTGCCGGCGCGTTGCTCATTTGCGTTGCGGTCATCATGGTGCTGGCGGTTTCCGTCCGCCGTCCCATGTTGGAGTTGCAAGACAAGATCGCGCGGGTGCGGCTGGGCGACATGGATGTCTCGGTCAGCTTTGCCTCACGTAACGACGAGATTGGCGACCTGGGCCGCGACTTCAATGACATGGTGGCGCAACTGGAGGCCAGCCGCGAAGAGATCCAGCGTCTGCATCAGACGCAAATGTCGCGCGCCGAACACTTCGCCACTCTGGGAGAACTGGCGGCCGGACTGGCCCACGAAATCCGCAATCCTTTGGCCGGCATCGCCGGCGTGATCGAAATCATCGGCAGAGATCTGCCGCCCAACAGCCCAGCGCGTTCCGTCATCAAGGACGCCAAGGAAGAGGCGGTACAGATCAATCGCATTCTCACCGAACTGCTGGAGATTGCCCGGCCCAAACCACCACAATTTCGCGTCGGCGATATGTGCAGCACGGTCGAGCACGCCGTGATGTTCGCGCGCCAGCAAGCCATGACCAAACGCATCAGCGTCGAATTGGAAATTAAGGATGTGATTCCGCCGGCCGAACATGACCCCAATCAGATCAACCAGGTGTTGCTGAACCTGCTGCTCAACGCCATTCAATCCATGGATAAGCCCGGTGTCATCCGCGTCTCCCTGGAGAGCGATGAGGACGACGTGCTGATCACCGTGGCGGACGAAGGCAAGGGGATTCCGCCGGAACACCTGCCCAACATCTTCCGTCCCTTCTTCACCACCAAGGGGCACGGCACTGGGCTGGGACTTTCGCTCGCCCGGCGCATGGTGGAAGCGCACGGCGGCCACATCGACGTCACCAGCGTAGTGGACAAAGGGACCCAATTCCAGGTCCGGTTGCCGATTGCACCGCTCCAGGCGGAAGCCTCGTAGCAGCACGATTGAGATCGCCTAGTCTGGATTATTCATAAGCGGACATGATTTCTTGGAGTGTCATCCTGAGCGACGAGGTCGCCGTGGCGACCGAGGAGTCGAAGGAACCCTATCGTCGCCAGCAATCCCCGGCTCGGTGCTCAGCCACGCGGCTACATCATAATTTCTCGCAGCTATAGGGGGCCTTCGACTCGCCCGCTGCAGCGGGCTCGCTCAGGATGACAATTCAAATGCTGCTGAATAATCCAGCCTACGCCAGCACCGACGTGCAGAACGCACACCGGCGGGCCTCGATCGGGACATCGCTCTGGCACTCCGGGCACTTCTTCTTGTCGGGCAGGGCCTGCTTCTCAAAACGCTTCATCAAATGATTGACCGGCAAAACCACAAAGTAATACACGGCCGCAGCGACCAGCAGAAATGAGATGACCGCATTGACGAAATCGCCGTAAAGAAACTTTGCTCCATGGGCCTGGAAGAAGAAGCTGGAAAAGTCCGGCTTGCCCGCCACGGCGGCGATCACCGGAGTCAGCAAATCTTTCACGAATGCGCTGACCACGGTACCGAAAGCGGCGCCGATAACCACGCCCACCGCCAGATCAACTACGTTGCCTCGCAGCACAAAATCGCGAAATCCTTTGAACATAGGCTCCTCCTCAGCATGTTTGAACGCGGAATCTGCGCGCTAAGCCAGTTTAGCCGGGTTGCTGTCCCTCTCCTTGAAACGCGATGGTGACTGCCTTTCGACGGCAAGCAGTCGGTTGACACTTAAGCCGGGACCTCGTTCTTGAGATCTGACTGGCTACCATAATACTGCTGGTCAGCGGTTTCCCCGGCCAGGGCTGCACTCGGAATTTTAGTCGTTGGCGGAATCGTCCGGCTGGGTTGGATCCAGTGCGCACTCCAGGCAGATTCTGGCAGAGGGTTTGAACCCTTGACTGCGGAAGAAACCCAAGAGGGCGAAGTCGTCCCAGGAAACTTCCGTCCGCAAGGCGGTGATTCGCAGGGCCCCGAGATTGAGGCGCAACTGTCGCATCAGCGCCTTACCGACGTTTTTTCCGCGAACGCCGGGATCCACTGAAATTGCGTCAATGGAAGCTGTAGGCTCTGCCACCCCATATTCACCATAGTAGAGCGACCCAATGACGAAGCCCACAACGCGGTTGTCCAGTTCGGCCACGAGGGAGATTTGCAGGCTTGCCTGGGTTATGCTGCGCTGGAGCATGAGCTCGAAATAGCGAGGACGGCGGCGCCCGCTGGCCGCAGCATCAATCGCCACGATGACATTCAGATCGTCCTGGCGCATGGTGCGCACCAGCACCGCATCGGTCTCCAGCAGACCCGCTTCTTCCATGTCTCTTGTCGCCATGGTTCTCCTCCCAACGCGCTCTAGCCGCCCAGGAATTGGCCGGCGTCCACCCGCAGAATCTGGCCGGTGATACGGCTTGCGCCCGGACCGCACAAAAACAGCACGGCGGCGGCAACGTCGGAAACCTCGAGCAGACTCCCCGTTACGGTTTCCGCTTCTGCGGCTTGGCGAACGGCCGCCGGCAACGCTTCCGTGAGCGGTGTGCGTACCCAGCCAGGCTCGATCACGTTCACCAGAATTCCAAAGCGGCCGGTTTCGCGGGCGACGCTCTTGGCCAGGCCAATTAGTCCCGCCTTGCTGGCGGAATAGGCTGAGGTGCCAAACTTGCCGCGCGATCCGTTGATGGAGCCGATCAAGACCACGCGCCCACCCTGTCCCTGGCGCATCAGGGGAATCGCGTGTCGCAACAGCAAAAAGGCGCCGCGCAAATTGACCGCCTGGATCCTGTCCCAATCTTCGACCGCAAGCTTCCAGACGACCGCCTCACGGGAAATTCCGGCAGCGTGAACCACCAGATCGAGCCGCCCGTTCTGCTTGAAGAACTGCTGCACGGCGGAGCCGACGGAATCGTCGCTCCGCACATCGCAATGCAGCCATGGGATGTCATTAGCGGGCGGCGGCGCGAGGTCGAGAGCAGTTGCTACCGCACCGGCTTCTTGCAAACTGCGAACGATGGCACTGCCGATTCCTCCCGAACCGCCGGTGACCACAGCATACTTGCCTGCCAGTTCATTGACGCCGCTCATGCCGGCACCTCCACGTGACGGGCCAGCATACGATGGCGATACGCCCCCCACAAAGCTGCTCCCAGCGCGCCCGCATAAATTGAATTGGGATGGGTGCGCACTTCCAAGTCCAGACCATCCTCGCGCGATTTTTCTTGCAACGCCTGCGCCAGCCCGGTATCTGCGGAGAGACCGCCGGTAATTGCCACCTGACCGTGTGCGTCAATCGCCCGCAGCAACTTGGTGTAGCGGCCGGCCATGGAAAGATGAATGCCTTTCAGAATGTCGGGCGTGGTGATTCCCCGGCTGACCATGTTGATCACATCCGTCTCCGCCAGCACCGCGCAGATGCTGCTGACCACTTGGGGATTGCCGGCGCGGCAAGACAGAGGGCCGATGTCCTCCAAGGCAATGCCCAGGTAGCGCGCGACATTTTCCAGGAACTGGCCCGAGCCGGACGCACATTGGCCGGTCATGCGATAGCTGAGCACGCGGCTGCGCTCATCAATGCGCATGGCCCGCGCGTGCAAGGCCCCAACGTCGAGAACGGCGCGCACTTCTGGCATAAGAAAGATCGCGCCACGGGCGTGGGTGGTCATGCCGTAAAAGTGTCCGCGACGAAAATCCACGAGCTCGCCTTCGCCGGTGCTGGCCACATAGCAAACGTCATCGGCAGCCACGCCAGCCGCGCACAGTGCCGCCTGATACCCGTCATTCACTACTTTGCGCAACTCACGGCGGCGTATGCGCTCGTTGAGCATCGCCAGGACTTCGGTCTCACCGCCGCTGGTCAGCAGGACCGCAATCTTCACGGCGCTGGAGCCCACATCGACGCCAGCGGTAATCTGGTCGTCAACAGATCGCCCCTTCGACGAGATGGTGATCGCGGTGGTCATGCGTTGGCCTGTGCAGCGCGCCGGGCAAATAAAGCCGCACCCAGAGCGCCGGTGTAAATCGAATCGGCGGAAATGTTCAGCGTCCGCTCGCCGTAATTCTCCTGCACCAACTCGCGCAGAGCGCTCACGGCCGCCGGATTGCGGGCCACTCCGCCGGTGAAAGTGAACTCGTCACGGACTCCCCCAGAGCGCGCCAGCAGCGACATCGCACGCAAGATGATGGCGCGATGCAGCCCCGCCACGATGTCCTCACGCCTCTGGCCTAGCGAGAGGCGTTCGCGCAACTCCGCACCGGCGAAGACCGTGCACGTGCTGTTGATCTTCACCCGGCTCGTGCTCTGTTGGGCAAGCGGCCCCAACTCATGCAGCCCCAGGTTCATTTCGTCAGCAATGTAGCCCAGGTAACGCCCGCATCCGGCAGCGCAGCGATCGTTCATCTGGAAGCTGACCACCAGTCCGTCGCCGTCCACCTGGATGGCCTTGGTGTCCTGCCCGCCGATGTCGAGCACAGTCCGGCTGGCGGGGAACATGGCATGCGCGCCCAGCCCGTGACAAAGAATCTCGCTGCGAATCTGCTCCTTGGGAAAAGGCAAGCGCTGGCGTCCATATCCTGTGCCCACGGTCCCGGCTTCTACGATCTGCGCGCCGCAGGTCGCCTCCACCACCTCGCGCAATCGCGGAGCTTTCTCTTGCACGGCCAATGTTGCCGACGCCAGAGTAGGTTCCAGCGCGCCTCGCAATTGCGTTTCGAAGCTGCCCTGAGTGGTCGCATTCTCCACCACGAGGATGGCAGCGTCGAACAGCCCGCACAGCATGTCGAAGGTGATGCCGCGGGGATCGCTGTGTTGTTCCGCCAGTTGCATGTAGTCGGCGGTCGCGAGATCGCGGAAGAAGTCGCTCTTACGCACCGCCAATTCGCTGAAATGCAACCCGGCCCGCTCGACCATTCCATCCACAATGCTTTCGAGCGCAATATTTAGCTCGCGACGATGAGCGCTGTGGCGAGGATCGCCGGCGGCACGGAACAATGCTTCGCGCAGGCGCGCGAGTTGATCCAGGTGCTGCCGAAATCGGAAG
>Ga0187880_1000473_pt1 | contig 33672 bp, 29 predicted proteins | sample June2016WEW_19_4_FD_132998 | JGI IMG/M metagenome (GOLD analysis project Ga0187880, IMG submission 132998) | Peatland microbial communities from SPRUCE experiment site at the Marcell Experimental Forest, Minnesota, USA - June2016WEW_19_40 | ecosystem: Environmental > Terrestrial > Soil >... | reverse complement strand
TGGGCGAGGTGCTCGACCTGTCCGACCGGGTGGCGGTGATGTACGGCGGCCGGATCATGGACTTAGTCGACCCGAAGGCGGTCGACATCGAGCAGATCGGCCTCATGATGGCCGGGATCGAGGTGACGACTTGATCCGCCTGGAGCGGCGCCTCTCCACCCCGGGCTGGCTGCGAGTGGCGATTCCGTTTGGGGCACTCCTGGTCGCTCTCGTCCTTGTCGCCGTCCTACTCGTCGCCACCGGTCACAACCCGATCTCGATCTACCGCCAGATGGTCGGTGCCGCGATCACGAACCCCGGCGGCTTGTCGGCCACCCTGCTCGACGCGACACCCTTGCTTCTCACCGGGTTGTGCGCCGGCATGGCCTTTCGCATGCGGGTGTACAACATCGGCGGTGAGGGTCAGCTCTATCTGGGTGCGGCCGGCGCCTCGGGGGTCGGGCTCTGGCTGGCCCACGAACCGGCCCCCCTCGTCGTCATCGCGATGATCGTTGCCGGGATGATCGCGGGCGCACTCTGGGCCGGGATCCCGGGGCTGCTCCGGGCGTTCTTGAACACCAACGAGATCCTCACCTCGCTGATGTTGAACTACGTCGCGGGCCTCGGCATCTACTACCTGATATTCAGCAGCAGGTCGTACTGGCGCGACCTGAGCAGCCCGAGTGCGCTCGTGTTCCCACAGGGAAAGACGCTTGCCCCATCGGGCTGGTGGCCCGCCTTGCACCTGGGCGGCGTCGTCGTCCCCTTCGGCCTCTTCCTGGGGCTGGCGTTAGCCCTCGTGCTCATGGTGACGCTGCGTTCGAGCCGCTACGGCTTCCAGCTGCGGGTGATAGGCGGGTCTCCCCGAGCGGCCAGGTACGCAGGCATGCGAACGCGCACCGCGATCCTCGTCGTGATGCTGGTCTCGGGCGCGCTGGCAGGCATTGCCGGTGCGAGCCAGGTCGGGGACTTCAGCCACCTATTGGACCCCGTCGGGCTACAGCAGGCCCAGTGGGGGTATTCCGGCATCGTCGCCACTGCTCTCGCCCTGTTCGATCCCCTCGCGACCGTGCTAGGCGCACTCTTCCTGGGCGGGCTAATCAACGCGGGATTCACGCTGCAGAGCGCTACGTTTCCCCAGGGTCTCGTCGGAACGATGGAGGGGATTTTCCTCTTCTGCGTGCTCAGCACCGGGGCGCTCACCGTGTACCGGGTGAGGGTCGGCTTTCCGGGTAGAGCCCGCGTGCATGCCGCCGAGCCCGCCTCGATCAACGAAGGAGCCGAGGGTGGTCTAGGGGTCCCCGGCATCGAATCCGCGCAGGCCGTGTCCCGCCTCGTAACGGCGTCGGGGGAGGAGCTGACATGAATGGGAACCTGTTCGTCGTCCTCGTCGCCGCCGGGATCGTCTACGGAACGCCCCTGCTGATAGCGGGTCTCGGGGAGCTTTTCGCAGAACGGTCAGGCGTGCTCAACCTCGGCGTTGAGGGGATGATGCTCGTCGGCGCGTCAGTCGGCTTCTGGGTGTCCCAAAGCGTTGGGGGCCCCAACTGGATCGCGCTCGTCCTGGCGCTCATCGCGGCCATGGTGGCCGGCGCGGCCATGGCTCTCATCCATGCCGTGGTGACCATTAGCTTCCGGGCGAACCAGGTGGTCTCGGGACTCGCCCTGACCATTTTTGGCGGGGCCATCGGGCTGTCCTCATACTTCGCCTCGGTCGGCAATCTCGGTCTTCTACCCGGCCGTCACCAGTTCCAGAAGATCGACGTCTTCGGCCTCCAGAACGTTGCGGTGGTGGGGCCGATCCTCTTCCACCAGGACGCCATGGTCTACCTCTCCTGGGTCCTGGTGATCGCGGCGATACTTTACCTGCGACACACCCGGATCGGACTTCACCTCCAGGCTGTGGGCGAAGACCCGCATGCGGCCGACTCCATGAGCATCAACGTGACCGCTTCCCGGTACGCGCATACCTTGTTGGGAGGGGCACTCGCAGGCATCGCCGGTTCGTATTTTGTGCTGGCGATCACACCGTCGTGGACCGACGGCCTGACGGCCGGAGCGGGTTGGATCGCGATCGGACTTGTGATCTTCGCCTTCTGGCGACCACTCCTCCTGCTCATCGGGGCCTATCTGTTCGGGATCGTGACGAGCCTCGGCTTCACTCTCCAGGCCCGCGGGGTCACCCTGCCGCCAGAGCTCTTCTCGGCCCTGCCCTATCTGCTCACGATCGTGTCCTTGGTTCTCATGTCGAGGGTCGTGGCCGGAAAGCGCCTCGGCGCTCCAGCGGGCCTCGGCTCCCCCTATGTTCGCGAGGAGGAGTGACAAGTGTTATTTAGCAGTAAGGACAGGGAGGAGTGGGCTTGAAAGTCTGCTGCTCGGCATAATCCCACGATTCAGAGGCAGTTCAACAAAGAGAAGAAGGAGTTGCAATGAGAAAGTCATTAGTGGTTTCGGTCGCCCTGGCTATCGCGCTAGCATTGATTATTAGCGGCGCGAGCCTGGGCAGCTCGTTGGTTCGTGTGTTGCGCCCGGTGGCCAGCGGTCCTTACAAGGTCGGTTTCATCCTGGATGGGCCTTTGAACGACGAGGGTTTCGACACCGCCATCAACCTCGGCATGCAGCAGGTGACTCACAGCTTCGGTTCCAAGGTGCAGGTGAACTACAAGCTGAATGTGCCCGAGAGCCCCCAGTCGACGCAGGTGATCGACAGCCTGGTGCAGAGCGGCGACCAGATGATCTTCGCGACGTCGTTTGGCTACCACACCTACATGGCAGCGGCTGCGAAGGAGTACCCGAACGTGAAGTTCATCCAGTACGAGTCGACCGAGCTCGCGAAGAACCTCTCCGAGTCCTACATCGGCATCGACCAGGCCTGGTACCTAGCGGGGATGGCAGCGGGAGCGCTCACAAAGACTAACAAGCTGGGCTTCGTAGCGTCCTTCCCGATTCCGGCCCTCTTGATCCAGGTCAACGGCTTCGAGCTCGGTGCCCGAGCAGTCAACCCGAAGGCGACCACCCGTGTCCTTTGGATGAACTCCTGGTACAACCCCTCCAACGAGACCCAGGCGGCACACAGTCTCGCTTCGAGTGGATGTGACGTGCTGGCCGACGGCAACGACGACCCCGCAGTCGTCGAGGCAGGCGAGAGCCTTGGCCTCCCGGTCGTCGGGCACGACCAGGCCGGCATGAAGAGCTACGCGCCCAAGGAATGGGTCACAGGAGCCTTGTTCCTGTTCGGCCCGTACTACGTGGCACAGATAAAGGCCGCCTTGAACGGGACCTGGCACTCCTCGAACGACTACGGCCTCTTCAAGGACGGTGACACCGGAGTGGCTCCTTGGGGTGCTGCCTACAACCGCCTTCCAGCGAAGTCCAAGCAGCTGATCCAGTCCCGTGAGCAAGAGTTGAAGAACGGGACTTTCGACGACATGACCGGACCGATCTCCGCGCAGAACGGGGCCTTGGAGATCAAGGCTGGCGCGCGTGCCACGATCACTCAGCGCGAGACGATGAACTTCCTTGTCAAGGGCGTTCTCGGCACAGCCTGAGATTCGGCGGCGCCGGAGCGGCCGGAAGCTGCTTCGGCGCCGCCTTTTTCCCCTGAGGTGTAGACATGACAACGGTGCCCGAACGCGGTCTGAAGTGCGATCTGCTGTTCACTGGCGGCTGTGTGATCACAGTCGACGACGACCGGCGGGTCATCGATCCGGGTGCAGTAGCAATCGATGGGAACAGGATCATCGCCGTCGGGACACCGGCGGAGCTCTCCGCTTACAAGGCGGCGCGGGTGGTGGAATGCCGCGGCAGGGCGATCATCCCGGGCCTCGTGGACTGCCACACGCACCTGTTCCAGTACCTCGTCCGTGGTCTCGGTGAGGGACTCGAGCTGTGGCCATGGCTGGCCGAGTTCATCTGGCCGCTCGCCACCCACCTGACGCGCGAGGACGCGAGCGCCGGCGCCTCGATCGCTGCCCTCGAGGCGGTGCGGGCCGGGATCACGACGCTGACCGACAATCACTATGGGCTGACCGATTACGAGACGACTATCGCCGTTTGCGACGCGATCGAGTCGGTAGGGGCCCGAGGTCGGGTCGCGCGCGGAATGATGGGACCTGAGACAGAGATCGCCCGCAAAGGGAAACTCGACGGCGCGATGTTCCGATACTCGATCGACGAGGAGATCGGGATAACCCGCGCGGCGATGATCGAGCGAAGAGACCGTCTCGTGACGGTCTGGCCGGCCCCGGAGAACATCGTCTACTGCCACCAAGAGCTCGTCTTCCGGGCTGCGGAGCTGGCGCAAGAATTCGGCACGGGCTGGCATTCGCATTGCTCGGAGGCCCGGACCGACGCACCGTATTACCTCGAGAGCTACGGGATACGACCCGTCGAGTGGTTACAGAGGGAAGGCCTGCTCGGCTCAGGCGCCACGCTGGCGCACGCGATCTTCTTGGAGGACGCGGAAGTCGAGTACCTCGGGGCGAGCGCCACCGGCGTCGCCTATTGCCCCGTTTCGCACGCTTACATCGGACTCGGCGTGATGCGCCTTTCAGACCTGCGAAGAGCCGGGGCGATCGTCGGCCTTGGAATCGACGGCGCCTGCGCGCACCGCCAAGACATGTTCGAGCAGATGAAGCAGAGCATATTGCTGCAGCGCGTCCATCACCAGGACCCGACCGCATCGACGGCGGAGGAGGCTTTTGAGCTCGCCACCCGCGAGGGCGCGCGTTACCTAGGCATCGACGCGGGCGTGATCGCTCCCGGGAAGTTGGCAGATCTCGCGGTCGTCGACCTGAGCGGCACTCACTTTCTGCCCCTGCAGAGGGTCTTGGCCGCTCTCGTCTATTGCGCGAGGGGCTCCGACGTCGAGATGACGATTGTCAACGGTGAGATCGTCTACGAGCAAGGCATCTTCCCTCGCGTAGACGACGCGGAGATACGCAACGAGGCCACCGCTCGGGCAACGTCGTTGGTCGAACGTGCTGACCTCGTCGGCCTGAGGGTCCCCTGGCGGCACGCAGCAGGCCGCTGACGTGCCTTTTCGGGGTGAAGAGCGCTCAGCTTTCTTGGTCGAGCGTTCCCGCGGTGGCCGCGGCCGCAGGCGCCCGGTCCGCCGAACAGCGAGCCAACCCTTGCACGAGTCCCTCGCGGTCGAGGTTGCGCCCGATGAAGATGACGCGGTTGTCGCGTGCTTCGCTGCCCCAGGGATCCACCGGCCGTTGCTCGAAGATGCGGTGAACGCCTTGAAGGACGTGCCTCCGGTCGTCACCGGCAACTGCGACGATGCCTTTCATGCGGTAGATGTCGTCGCCCCGCGCCTCCAAAAGGGCCGTTAGCCACCGATCTAGCTCGCCGGCGTCAAGGTCACCGGCTTGTTGCAGGCTGACTGACTCGAGTCCAGGCTCGTGGGCGTGATCGTTGCGCTCGAGCCAGCTAGGGTCGATCGCCATCGTGTGCGAGAGGTCAAACGCCCCTACACCCAGGATGTTGTCGAGATCCACTTCGGCGTAGCTCGAGGTCACGATCGGGGCGGTGGCGTTGATAGACCGCAAGCGGGCTGTCAAGTTGGCCACCTCCTCGCCACCGATGAGGTCCATCTTGTTTATGATCAGCCGGTCGGCGAAGGCGATCTGGTCGAAAGCCTGGTCACCGACGCCACCACTGTCGACCTCGTCCAGGTGACCGCTTATGTGGAGGCCGTCGACCAACGTGATGATCGCGTCGAGCTCGATGTTGGAGGCGATCTCCTCGTCGACGAAGAACGTCTGCGCCACGGGGTTCGGGTCGGCGAGGCCGCTCGTCTCGATGATGATGCGATCGAAGCGGTCCCGCCGTTCCAGCAAGGTGTGGAGTATCCGGATAAGGTCGGTGCGAGCCGTGCAGCAAAGACAGCAGCCGTTGCTCATCTCGAAGATCTCTTCGTCGGTCTGGAGAACCAGCGCGTTGTCGATCGCTATCTCACCGAACTCGTTCTCGATGACGGCGATTCGTTTGCCGTGGCTCGCAGTGAGTATGTAGTTGAGCAGGGTTGTCTTGCCCGAGCCGAGGAAGCCCGTGAGCACGGTCGAGGGGATCTTTGGCATCGACACTCCCTTAGTCTACATGTAATATGCGATGAGGCAACGGCCTGCCGCTTCTAACAACAGCTGGAAGAGGTATAGATGGAGTACCTGCAACCGATGTCTCTCGACGAGGCGTGTCAGGCCAAGGCGCTCCACCCCTCGGCGGTTGTCATCGCGGGCGGCACCGACGTCATGGTCGAGGTCAACTTCGACCGCCTCCGGCCCCAGGCTCTCTTGGACTTGAGCTTTGTGGAGGAGCTGCGCGGGTGGTCGCTCACCGGTAGCCGGCTCCGCATCGGGGCCCGCGTCACGTACAGCGAGATCGTCGCCGACCTGAGCGAACTGGCCCCGGCGCTTGCCCTCGCCTCGAGGACGGTCGGCTCGCCCCAGATACGAAACCGCGGGACCATCGGCGGCAACCTCGGTTCCTCGTCGCCTGCGGGCGACGCTCTTCCCCCTCTGGTCGCCTGCGACGCCGTGGTCGAGGTCGCCTCCCAATACGACAGGCGCGAAGTGCCCATTGAGGATTTCTGCGTGGGCGTAAAACGCAATAGCCTTCGGCCCGACGAGCTCATCACCGCTGTCAGCTTTGACGCCGCGGACGGGCCACAGCAGTTCGCAAAGATAGGCACGCGCAACGCGATGGTGATCGCCGTCGCCTCGCTTGCCCTGGTGCTGCGCCCGAGCTCGCGCTCGATCAGAACCGGCCTCGGATCGGTCGCCCCGCGGCCGCTTAGGGCAACCGAGGCAGAGCAGTTTTTGGAGGCCGAAATGAGGTTCGGCGACTGCTGGGAGAGGCGGTCCCCGTTGTCCGAGCGCGTCATGGGCCGCTTCGCGGAACTGGTTGCCGGAGCGGCACGCCCCATCGACGACGTCCGCGGCACGGCCCGTTATCGGACCCACGCTCTCGGCATTCTGGCGGGCCGAACGCTGTCGTGGGCGTGGGAGGAGTACATGGCTAGTTAGCCGGCCGAGCTCTGAAATACGGTGAGGACTATTACATGTTGCATGGTCTGTACTAGATTTAGACCGTCCAGCGTCGAAGGGATGTGGAGGGACGTGATCCCAGCTCCGCAACGACAGGCCTCAGCGAGGACGCCATCTGTAAGGCCCCTGTCGCGGCATCGCTTGGGCAGGACGATACCCGGGCTGCTGCAGTCTTTCGCAACTCACCCGCCTGGTGGCGCGCCCGAGATGAAGGTCCCTGGCGGACTCGACGTGACCGATATACACGAGCACGCCGGTGTTCTCGCGCCTACCCAGCGAGTGATCGGGAGGTCGGTGCCTTTCAGAGGCGCTGAGGCGATAGTCACCGGCACTCTGCGCTACCTGACCGACCTCAGCTTCGACCACATGCTGCACGTCTGCGTGGTCCGCTCCTCGGTCCCTCATGGCCGCTTGCGCGCCGTCCATACGGCCGCAGCCCAAGCAACTCCGGGTGTGGTCACCGTTCTGACCGCGGCGGACGTCCCTCATCTGCTGGTCGGCGCCATGGTGGCGGACTGGCCGGTGTTGGTTGACGACATCGTGCGCCAGGTCGGCGATCCCATAGCACTCTTGGCGGGACACACCCAGGCCGCGGCGCGAGCGGGCGCGGCGGCCGTAGGCGTGGACATTGACCCTCTGCCTGTCGTCGCCTCCGCGGAGGAGGCTCTCGCTTCCGGCGCTCCGCAGCTGCACGAGGGCGGGAACCTCGTTGCCGAGTTCAACTACGAAAAGGGTGACGTGAAAAAGGCGCTCGACTCGGCCGCCCTTGTCGTCGAGCGCACGGTGCGTACTCCCTGCCAAGAGCACGCCTGTCTCGAGCCCGGGGGCGGTGTAGCCACCTACGAGGACGGGATCTTCACAATCTGGTGCGGGACACAGGATCCGGACGGCCAGCGCCGGCAGGTCGCCACCGCTCTCGGCGTGCCACCCGAACAGGTGAGGGTCATCTCCACGCCCATGGGTGGGGCCTTCGGCTCGAAGCTGGACGGCGCCCTGCCCATCCACCTCGCGCTCTTGGCCAGGGCCACCGGGCGCCCCGTGAAGCTGGTGCTCTCCCGCGAAGAGGTCATGTTGGTCGGCGCGAAGCGCCACCCATTCGTGATCCGCACACAGCTCGGCCTCGATCCCGAGGGGCGCATCGTTGCCCTCGATACCGACGCCCTGGCCGACACGGGCCCGTACGCGTCACACGGCCCTGCGGTGCTGAAAGTCGCTGCTGAGCTGTCGACCGGCGGATATCGGATCCCCGCCTCGCGCTTTCACGGGCGCCTTGCGTACACGAACAACGCGAACGCGGGCGCTTTCCGCGGTTACGGCGCGCCCCAAGTCGGCTTCGCCCTCGAAACTGCGATCGATGCCGCGGCCGCGAAGCTCGCGATGGACCCGGTGGAGCTCAGACGCCGCAATGTCTTACATCCGGGTGACGAACAGGGCCTGTACGGACACCGCGTGCCGACCGCCCTCGCAGTGCAAGAGGTTCTCGAGTCTGCTGCGGCACATCCGTGGTGGACGGAGCGCGAACGCTGGAGGAACTCGGGGCGCGTTCCGTGGCGACGCGGCACCGGTTTCGCCTTAGCGATGAAAGGCGTCGGTATGGGCAGTGCCCGGGGGGACCGTGCCCAGGCTTCGCTGCTGTTGCTCGAAGACGGGCGCGTCCGCATCTGGGCGGGCCCGAACCAGTCGGGCCAGAGCATCGAGACGGCCTACGCGCAGATCGCGACCGAGACGCTAGGGCGCGATTTCGACCAGGTCGAGGCTTTCGTGGGAGACACCGCCTCGGTGCCCGAGTCCGGCTCCTGCTCCGCTTCGCGCAGCACCTACGCCGGAGGCGGCGCGGTACGCGAGGTCTGCCTGAAGCTCTTGCAGGCGATGGACGGCGACGCCGAGATGAGCGCGTCCGAGTGGTCCGAGGCCACCAGTCGCCTAACGGCCGAGCGGCGCACGAGCTTCGAGGCTTGTTTCGTCGCTCCAGATGTGGAACAGCTCGGCAGCTTCGAGGGCGAGCTCGGTCAGTTCTCGCCCCACGCTGTTTACTCGAGCGCCACCCAAGTGGCCCGGGTCGAGGTGAACGAGCTCACGGGCGAGACGCGCGTCGCGGCCATCGCGTGTGCGCTCGACTGCGGGCGAGCCATCAACCCGGCCGGTGTCATCGGCCAAGCGAGAGGCGGGATGGCCCAGGGAATGGGCTACGCGCTGATGGAGGAGTACCGACTCGTGGACGCCGTCCCCCAGACGCGGTCGCTCGAGACCTATCTGATCCCCACCGCGCTCGACGTCCCGGAGTCCGACATTGTCCTCATCGAGTCGCCGGAGGACTCAGGCCCCTTCGGGGCAAAAGGGATTGCAGAGGTCGTGTTGGTGCCCACGGCACCCGCGATCACCTCCGCGCTGCGAGACGCTGTCGGAGTCGACATCGACCGACTCCCGGCCACGCCTGAGGTCGTGTTGGCAAAGTTGCGAGGCCGGCCATGATCGTCAACGGCAAGACGCTCGAGCCGACCGATCTCTCGGGACGCCTGCTCGACTTCCTCCGCGACACGCTCGGTCTCACAGGGGCAAAGGAAGGCTGCGGCATGGGTGAGTGCGGCGCTTGCACGGTGCTCGTCGACGGCGAGCCCGTCTGTTCGTGTCTCGTGCTCACCGGACAGGTGAAAGACGCATCGATCACGTCGATCGAAGGCCTTGCGAAAGAAGAACTGCACAAGGTGCAGCTCTCGGTCATCGCCGCGCATGCAGCTCAGTGTGGCTACTGCACTCCGGGCGTGGTCCTCTCGCTCGCCGCGATGCTGGCCAAAGGCGAGAGCCTCACCGAGGATCAGGTGCGAAGCGTGCTCGTCGGGAACCTGTGTCGTTGCACGGGTTTCGGTGACATCTTTGAAGCGGCACAAAAGGCGGCACTGCCGTGATCGATCTCGTCGTGCCCACAAGCGTCGCTGAGCTGCGAGAGGTTTCGAGTGAGGGGTGCCTCATCGCCGGGGGTACGGACCTGCTCGTGCAGATGCGCGCAGGGCGTGACGAGGAACGTCTCATAGACATATCAAACCTCGACGACGGTCCCCCCGCAGTATGCGAGCAGGGCGACAAGATCGAGATCTCGGCCCTTTGTCCGATCTCGCAGATCATCACCGCGTTGTCCGGCGCCCTGCCGGCCGTCTCGGCCGCGGCCGCTGTGTTCGCTTCGCTGCAGATCCGTAATAGGGCGACGATCGGCGGGAACCTCGCGAATGGCTCACCGGCAGCCGACATGGTGCCGCCACTTGTCGTGGCCTCGGCGGTGGCGACCGTCGAAGGGCCGGAAGGATCCAGACAGGAGCCGGTCTCGGAGCTGGCATCGGGTCCCGGGCGCAACACACTTCGTGTCGGCGAGTGGATCTCGTCGCTTCGCGTCCTGCGCCCGGCCGGGAAAGAAGGGTTCCGCAAGCTCGGCGGGCGCTTCGGCATGACGATCTCGATCGTGAACCTGGCCTGGCGCTGGGGCACCGATGAGCACGGGGCGCTCTTCGGGGTGCGTCTCGTGGCAGGCGCGGTCGCTCCAACCGTCATTCGCTGCGAGCGTGCCGAGCAGGAGATCGAAGGAAATCGAGTTACAGAAGTCGTCTTGAGACGGGCAGTGGCGGCAATAAGAGCCGACATCTCGCCCATAGACGATGTCAGGGCAACTGCTTGGTACAGAAGGGAGGCTATAGGAGGTCTGCTGGAGGAGGCTCTACTCGCGCATGCCAGTCCTGAGGCTGGTGATGGCGTTATTCGCGGAGCCTAAAGGCGGCGGGAACCGTCAGGTTTCTTGAGTTATAGGCCAATATGTCTGTCACAGAGATGAAGTTGAAAGCTGAAAGGATGGAGGTGGTACCAAAGTGAATCGAGCGATAAAGACCAGGCTCCTTTTGGTGCTGATGGCTTGTCTTAGCTTGGGAAGTGTTGTTATAAGTGCCGGCGCGTCGGCAGCCGCGACGAAAACACCGAAGGCAAGCAGCCCGCTTAAGGTCGCACTCCTGCTCGACGCCGCCACCAAGGACGGCGGTTGGGACCAGGTTGCCTATAACGGCATGGTGCAAGCGCAGGCTCAGTTCGGATCCAAGATGACGTACACCGTCGAGCAAAACGTGCCGTTCAGCACGCAGGCGGCGACCATAGTCGACCGCCTCATTGGCCAGGGCTATACGCTCTTCTTCGCCGACTCGAGCGGTTATGAGGACTACCTCGCCCCGGTCGCGAAGGCTCACCCGACCGTGAGGCTGGAGGAGCTCCAGGGCGCCGTGACCGCGAGCAACTACGGCATGTACGAGGCTGACCAAGCGGAAGCCTTCTACCTTGCGGGCGAGATGCTCGCCGGAGCGTCGAAGAACGGCTACATAGGCATGGTGGCCGGGTTCCCGTTCCCCGCCTACTTCAACATCATCAACGGCACCGAGATGGGGGCCAAGGCCGTCAACCCGAAGGCGACAGAGCACGTTATCTACGTGTCCAGCTTCTTCGATCCCACCAAGGAGGCTTCGGCCACCCAGGCTTTGATCAGCGACGGCGCCACCGCCATCATCGGCTCGACCAACGACCCATCCGTTTGCGAGACAGCCGCGGCGGCGAACGTCCCCTGCATGAACGAGGACCTGCTTCAGAGCTACGGGAAGTCGACCTACCTCGGCTCGGCTTACATGTACTCGGGCTTTGCCTACATAAGCGTCATAGGAGCCGTGCTTGACCACACGACGGTCACTCGCTACCTGTACGGCAACGACACCGTCGGTGCAATAGGCGTCTCGTTCGGACCGGCCTATGCCACACGTGACAGCGCAACGGTGCGCGCTCTCGTCAACATGACGCTCACCAAGATGAAGGCAGGGACCTTCCACGACTATGCCGGCCCCATTTACGACAACAAGGGCAAGCTGCGTGTGCCGGCGGGCAAGTTCCTGACGCAGGCTCAGGACGCGGACCAGAACTGGTACGTCCAGGGAGTGAGTGCTTAGAAATCCTTAGCGGCTTTCGGGCCGTGTCTGCACCCTTACGACGTCGCCGGCGAGGAGAACCGGTGGGCTCTCCCGCTGGCGGCAGCGTAGGCTCGGATCAAGTCGAAAGGTCCCAACAAATAACGTGAACGTCCTCCCGATCGAAGCGGCGCCCTGGCTTGTCGGTTTGCGAGCGCCACGACATCGCCTGGCCCTGCGCGCCGTGGTCGGAGCCGAGCCGTGAGCGACCATTCCGCTCAGCCTGCGCAGTCATCCGACGCGACATCGGAGGACTCGTTGGTGCTGCGCGCTGTTGGAATCACCAAGTCCTTCCCGGGTGTCCTCGCTAACGACCGAGTCGACTTCGAGCTACGCAGAGGCGAGGTCCATGCGCTCTTGGGGGAGAACGGCTCGGGGAAGACAACGTTCTCGAAGACCCTCGCCGGTCTGTACGCGCCTGATGCGGGGACCATCTACATCGACGGGCTGGCGACCACGCTGCCTTCGCCCCGGCATGCCTACGCGGCCGGGATATTCCTGATCCAGCAGAACTTCAGCCTTGTCGAGCGGCTTACCGTGGTCGAGAACATCATCCTCGGCTTGAAGGAGGCGAGCCTTAGCAGACGCAAGCACAACGCGCTTGTGGCCAGGATCGAAGAGGAAAGCCACCGTTACGGGCTCGAAGTCGACCCGGACGCCTACATCTGGCAGCTCTCGATGGGTGAGCGCCAAAGGGTCGAGATCATAAAGGCCTTGTATCGAAGTGCGCGGATTCTGATCCTCGACGAGCCGACCACAGTCCTTACGCCCCAAGAGTGCGAGCAGCTCTTTGCGGGGCTGAAGCGTCTGGCTTCGGAGGGAACGTCGATCATCTTCATCTCCCACAAGCTGCCGGAGATATTTGCTGTCTGCGACCGTGTGACGATTCTCAGGGCGGGAAGATCTGTTGCCACAGCTGACACGAATGAGGCAGGCATGAACCCCCACCACCTTGCCGAGATGATGATCGGCCGGGAACTGGCTCTCTCGACAAGAGAGGCAGCGCGGGCCGGTGGGGGCCAAGAAGCCCTTTCCCTCGAGAACGTCACCTGCCAGAACGAGTTCGGGCGCACGGTGGTCGAGGACGTCACCTTCAGCGTGCGAAAAGGTGAGATCTTCGGTCTGACGGGCGTGTCCGGCAACGGCCAACGCGAGCTCGCGGAGGCGATAGCAGGCCTTAGGCGCCGAAGCACAGGCACCGTCTCGGTGGACGGACGGCGCCTTGTTAGCGGCGACCCCGAGGACGCGATCCGGGCCGGCCTTGCCTATGTGCCTGAGGACCGGCTCGGCACGGGGCTCGTCCCCGAACTGTCGATAACGGACAATCTCGTGCTCAAGACCGCATGGAACCGTCCCTACAGCCGATTCGGTTTCATCGACCGCAAGGCTATAAAGGAACTGGCAGCGAAGCTCATCTCGGACTTCGGTGTCGTCGGCCAACCCCAGACACCTGTCGGGCAGCTCTCTGGTGGCAACGCGCAAAAAGTTCTGTTGGCCCGGGAGCTGACCTCCCATCCGAAAGTGCTCATGGCCGGTACCCCGACGCGTGGCCTCGATGTCGCCGCAACCGAGGGCGTGCGGAGGCTTCTCATCGCGGCAACCGAGTCTGACATCGGGGTCTTGCTTATCAGCGAGGACCTTGACGAGGTCCTCGAGCTGTGCGATCGCATTGGGGTCATGTACAAGGGCCGAGTTGTGGGGGTAGTCGAACGCGACCGCGCGACGGCCAACTCGCTCGGGCTGATGATGACGGGAATGTCGGCGTGATCCGACTCGAGCGACGACTGACGACAAGCCTCTGGCTGCGCTTGGTGATTCCCATTGGCTCTTTGCTCGTCGCGTTCTTGATCATCACGATCGTTCTGATGCTGAGTCACGTCAGTCCTTGGTCCACCTACAGCTCGATGGTCAGCGCGTCGATCACGAGCGCCGCCGGCCTTTCGGAGACTTTCGTGATCGCGACGCCGATAATCCTCACGGGACTGTGCGCCACGATGGCCTTCCGCATGGGGATTTACAACATCGGCGGAGAGGGTCAGCTCTACATGGGAGCGATGGCGGCTTCCGGGGTTGCTCTCGAGCTCAAAGGAAGCCCCGGGTTTGTGATCATCATTGCCATGACCGTCGCGGCCGCCCTGGCCGGTTGCGTGTGGTCCCTGATACCTGGAGTTCTAAGGGCTCTGTTCAGCACGAACGAGATCCTCGTCTCTTTGATGCTGAACTATGTCGCCGGCTACTTCATCTCCTACCTAATCTTCGACAGCCGCTCGTACTGGCGCGACCTGACTTCTGCTGCCGGGCAAATCTACCCGATCGGAAAGGCCATACCTGCCAATTCCTGGTGGCCAGCGCCACAAATTGGAAACACCGGCATCCCGCTCGGCCTGATGTTGGCGTTGGTGCTGACGATAGCAAGCGCTATCTTGCTCAGGCGGACGACGCTCGGCCTCAAGATCCGCATAACGGCTGGTTCTGTGACGGCCGCCCGCTACGCCGGATTGAAAGTGAGGCGCCTCATCATCGTGGTCATGCTCATCTCGGGCGCCCTTGCCGGGATCGCCGGCGCGGCCCAGGTCGGCTCTGCTAGCCACGCTCTCGATCCGGCCGGTGTCGAGCAGGTCCAATACGGCTATGCCGGCATAGTCGCCGCGGCCCTGGGAGCTTTCGATCCCGTCCTGGTTTTCGCGGGCGGTCTCCTGCTCGGCGCCATCACCTCTGCCGGCTCAACTCTCGTTGGGCCGAGCTTTCCCGTCGGCCTCGTCGGCACGATCGAGTGGATCGTGCTGTTTTCAGTGATCTCGGGCGCGTTCCTCGTCAACTACCGCGTCCGCTGGCGCCGGCGCGGACGTGGTGAGGAGGCCCTCCTCGCGGACCCCGATGCCACCAGTGTCCCGCCCGAAAGTGAACAGGTACTCGGCGAGCAGCCGTACCTGTCAACGTCCGCGCAGGTAACGAGAGGCGGTTGAGATGAGCAGCTCGATTGAGGTCTCGCTGGCCGTCTCGGGGGTGACCTACGGGGCCCCCCTCGTGCTCGCCGGGACGGGCGAGCTGTTGAGCGAGCGCGGCGGGGTGATGAACCTCGGTGTGGACGGGATGATGCTCGTCGGCGCCGCAAGTGGCTTCTGGGTGTGCCGCGTTCTACCGGGCCCTTCGTGGCTGGCGCTGCTGGGCTCGGTCGTGGCGGCCGGGGTGGTGGGAGCACTCATGGCTGCATTGTTCGCGGTGATCTGCATCTCGTGGCGCGCCAACCAGATTGTCGCCGGCCTCGCGATGGCAATCGGAGGCGGCGTATTAGGCCTATCGTCTTACCTGGGCTCGATCGGCAATTTGGGGGGAAGCGCCCCGGCGCACGTGTTGAACCAGATCGACCTCTTCGGCCTCGCGAACCTGCCTGCGGTCGGGCCATTGCTCTTCCACGAAAACATCCTCGTTTACGCCTCTTGGGCCGTGACGCTGGGTGCAGCCTTCTACTTGTACAGGACGCGCTGGGGCCTGTTCCTAAGAGCCGCCGGCGAGGACCCGGCCGCAGCCGACGCAATGGGCGTCAACGTCGTTCGCTACCGCTACACGCACACGATCCTCGGAGGCTTCCTCGCGGGCGTCGGGGGCGCTACCTACACGCTCGCCCTCATTCCCAGCTGGACCAACGGTATGACGACGGGTCTTGGTTTCATCGCCATCGGACTGGTCATCTTGGCCCTGTGGAACCCCATCTTGCTTTTCGGTGGGGCCTTCTTGTTCGGCGTGGTGATCAACCTCGGCTACGTCCTCGAAACAAGGGGCGTGACTATTCCTCCCGAGTTCTTCGCCGCCCTGCCATATGTGGTCGCGATCGCGACCTTGGTGCTGCTTCGCGGAGGGGCGCGCCGCTCCGGTGGGCCGCAGGCGCTGGGACGCCCCTACTCACGTGCGGGATGAGCTTTGATCAAGACAACGCTGCAAGAAACAGACACCAGTTTGAAGGAGGGCCATGGACATAATCACCCTGTTCAGGCGAACCGCCCGTCGCAATGCCGATCGCGTCTTCGCCTCGGACTCAGCGACGACAGTCACCTACGCACAGGCCGAGGCGCGCTCCGACGCGATTGCTGCCGCGCTCGCATCCGCAGGTGTCGCGGAAGGGGAGCCCCTCGGGCTGTGCGCGCCGGATTCGGTGGAGCTGCTCTTGGTGATCATCGGTGCTTGGAAAGCTAACGCTCTTCCCGCCCTCATAGACCCGAGAACGCCCGAGGGCGAGCTCTCCTACTTCGTCGACGACGTCGGAGCCAAGCTCACCGCCTGCGCGCCGGAGCTTTCCGACCGCCTCCGCTCTGCGGGTTCCGGTGAGCTAGTCGATCTCTCCGAACTCGCGAGGGCGTCCGGCGCGTCCGGTTTCAAGACGCGTCACGGGCCGGACTCTCCGCTATACCTCTCGTACACCTCGGGGACAACCGGCATGCCGAAGGGCGCCATCTTGAACTCCGGCCCGGTGACGCTCGGCACGGCGTGCATCGCCGAGCGGCTAGGGCTCACTAGAGAAGACGTCTTGCTGGCGACGACACCGACCTCGAGCAGCTTCCAGCTCGTGGCCGCGCTGATGCCGGCGATCCACGTCGGCGCCGGGCTCGCCCTTGTGGCGGGAATCAGAGCCGAGCAGTTCGTGTCCGTCGCGGCACAGCGCGCGGCCAGCGTGCTCGTTGCCTACCCGCTCACCCTCTCAGACGTTGTCAACCTCGAGGACCGCAAGGGATGCGAGTTCCGTCTCGCCCTTTCGGGCGGCTCTCCGCTCGCACCGAGAATCAAGCGCGACTACCGCAGTCGCCTCAACATCCCGCTCATGGAGAGCTACGGCCAAAGTGAGTTCGGCGGCTTCATGGCGCTCGGACATCTCGCCATGGACGAGCGCTCGCTCAGCGGCTTCGTCGGAAGGTCGCTGCCCGACCGCCCGGCCATCATTTGCGACCGCAACGGTGAAGAAGTACCTGCAGGACAATGGGGTGAGGTGATCGTCCCGACCGGCTACTTCGCCGGCTACAAGAACAAGGCGGAGGCCACGGCCGAGACTCTCAAGGGCGGTGTGCTGCATACCGGAGACCTCGGTATCGCCGATGGGGACGGTTACTTGAAGGTGCTGGGGCGCACCCGCGAGCAGGCCGACGCCGAGCGGCGCACCGGGTTTCTCCGTGACGCGGAGGATGCCTACTACGAGCATCTAGATGTGAAGCACGCCACAGTCGTCTCCGGACCGCAGGGTCAGATCGAGGCCTTCGTCGAGCTGTTGCCGGGCCGCAACACGAGCGGCGATCAGATTGCCGAGTTCGCCGCGCCAAAGATCCCTATAGGACTGAGGCCGGTGCGGACCACTGTCCTGGAGACGATGCCACGCTCGTTCAGCGGCAAGGCGGACCGCCGCCGCCTCGAGCAACAGGTTGTGTCATGAAAGTAGGTCTTGCCCTTTATTGCGACCGACCCTCACGCGATCTCGGGGACATGGCGGCCGCCGCCGAGCAGGCGGGATTCGCGGAGATGTGGTGGGCGGACCACTACAACACCCGCGAGCTCGCCACCGTTCTCACGATGTCGGTAGTGAAGACGTCGACGATCAAGGTCGGCACAGGCGTGACGAGCGTGCTGTTGCGGCACCCTTCGGTGCTCGCGTCCCTTTACGCCTCGCTCGCCGAGCTCTCCGAGGGCCGTGTCATCGCAGGGCTCGGACCGGGCGGCTGGGAGGTCACCGCGGAGCTGAACGTGACTACGATGAGCCCGCTCGGGGCGACGCGTGAGGCGACCGTGATGCTGCGCCGGCTACTGGCCGGTGCGGTCGTCGAGACGCCCGAGTCCCGGCACTACCCGGTTCACAGGGCCGCCCTCAAGTTCGCGCCGCCGACACCGGTGCCCATCTACCTCGCGGGCAGGGGACCGAGGATGCTCGAGCTCGCGGGCGAGCTCGCTGATGGCGTGATCACACACGGCCTGTCCTCGAGCTACCTGAACTTGGTTCGCGACTGCAGGGCGACCGGAGCGGCGAAGACGGGCCGTTCGCCCGACAGCTGCGAGGTCGCGCTCTGGATCGAGGTCGCTCTCGGGGAACGCTCGCAAGCCATAGCGAAGCTTCGTCCGAAGAGCCTCTTGATGGTGGGTGGTGGCTACGACGAGAGCCTCATACCGCGTTACGGGCTGGATCCCGAGCAGGTGATGAAAGTCCGAAAGTCAGTGCGCGCCGGCGACAGCGCCGGGGCGGTGGGGATGATCACCGACGAGATGGTGGAGGCCTTCAACCTCGGAGGGCCGCCCGCCTGGATCGTCGAGAGGTTGAGGGAGTTGGAAGAAAAAGGTGTCAACTCCGTGATGCTGAGCCTCGGCGAGGGAGCAGAGCTTTCCGAGATCGCCGAGCTCGGCCGCGGTCTAAGGGAGGTTATGTCATGAAGGTCGCAGTATTCGGCTCCGGGGCGGGCGCGCTGTCGGTGGCCGCCGATCTGTCTCTGCACGGGCGTGAAGTAGTCATGGCCGATCTGCCAGAGTTCGCAGCGAACCTGGCTCCGGTTCGCGCCCAGGGCGGGGTGCGCGTCGTCACCGGCGGACGCGCGATCGACCCGGTGAGCGTGCTCGAGGATCCCGCGTCGGCAGTCGCCGCGGCGGAGATGCTCATCGTCGTCGTGCCCCAGTTCGGCCACGAGCCGTGGGTGAAGGCGCTCTTACCGCATCTGCGGGCCAACCACTCCCTGCTTTTCATGGGAGAGGGCTGTGGCGCTCTGTTCGCGCGCCCGGTTCTCGTCGCGAACGGCAAGCAGGACGTGGTCCTCGGCGAGACGAACACGCTGCCGTACGTGGCGCGCGTCGCTGGACCGGGAGCGGTCTCGGCCGACCGCAAGTCGGGAGGCACCTTCTTGGCAGGCCTGCCGGCTGCAGCGGCCGAGGTGTTTATGTCACAGCTCGGAGACGTTTGGCCCTATATGTCGGCGGCCGAGAACGTCTTTGAGACCGTGCTCATCAACTACAACGCCATCGACCACGTGGCGACCATCCTGTCCAATGCCGGGACGATCGAGAACCGCACCGGCGGAATGCTCCTTTGGGGCGAGGGCGCGACCCCGAGCGTGGTACGTGTCATAGAGGCTGTTGACGGGGAGCTGCTCTCCATCAGAACGACGCTTGGCTTTTCCAACCAGAAGCGCTATCGGGACCTTCTCATCGAACAGGGCTTCGCGCCCGACGCGGGCCCGGGCCTTTACGAGGTGCTCCGGGCGAGCCGACTCGTATCGTCCTACTTCCCGACTGGTCCGAGCGGACTGGAGACCCGCTATCTGACAGAGGACGTGCCGTACTCGCTCGCGCTCGCGTCCTCGATCGCACACGAGATCGGCGTCCTGACCCCGGTCATCGACGGCCTCATCGCGATCGCCTCGGCCATGCACGGCCGGGACTTTCGGGCCGAGGGCCGCAGCCTCGCCAAGCTGGGGCTAGCCGGTCTCGGCCTTTCGGGGCTGATCGAGTTCGCGAAGACCGGCAAGATTCCCGGCTGAACCGGTGGGAAGCAAGGATCGGAGGTCCCAGATGCAAGTCGACTCCGCCGTAGGGACAGGCGAACTCTATCCCGACGTCATCAGCGACGTCACGGCCTTCGTCGGCGACGGGCTCGTGCCGAGCAAGGTCGACCTTCATCTGAGCGGGGGGAGGATCGCCGCGATCTCGCCCCCAGTGGCGCGAAGCGGATCCGCGCCGCCGCCTGAGCGCGTCCTCGAAGGGTCGGGACTTCTGGCCATCCCGGGCATGGTCGACTGCCACGACCACTTCCGCAACCTGACGCCCGGGCTGTCGCTGTCAGAGGGCGTGAAGCTCGACGACTTCTTGCGCGTCCTGTGGGAGACGCAGGCGCACATGGGCCCGACCGAGTATCGCCTGGGAGCGCTCTTAGGTTCGCTGCAACGTCTCAAGACGGGCATGACCACGGTCACAGACCATTGCTACAGCTACCACTGCGAAGGCCTCGACGAGGCGAGCATCGCCGGGTACGAAGCCTCTGGCGCCCGCTGGGTCTATGCGCGCGGGATCATGACCCGGCCCTATGAGCCGGTGTGTGAAACCTGGGAGACGGCCGAGGAAAGGATCCGTGGGCTCGTTGCCACGGGTCTCGTCGCGCCAGAGCATCTCTTCATCGCCCCTGTCAGCATCCGTCAGGTGACCGTCGAGGAGTTCGCGCGGGCACGGCGCCTTGCCGACGATCTCGGTTGCGGGCTCTACACACATGTCGCCGAGACGGCGGCGGAACTCGACGTATGGAAGAACGAAGGTGGTGACCTCCCGATAAAGGTACTCGACCGCATGGGCTTTTTGACCCCTGTGACCGTGCTGGTGCACGGGGTCGTGCTCGACGACGAGGAGATCGCCCTGCTCGCCGAGCGCGGTACGAGCCTGATCCATTGCCCGACGAACCACATGAAGCTCGCCAAGGGCTTCACGCGCGTGCCTGACCTTCTCGCAGCCGGTGTAAACGTCGCCTTAGGTATTGACATGATGGCCGACATGTTCACCGAGATGCGCACGGAGCTGGGCATGCACGCCGCCTACCGGCTGGACCCGAACGCTGTGAGCAAGAGCGAGGCGATGTCGATGGCTACGCTTCGCGGCGCGCGAGCGCTTCGTCTCGGCGCCACGACGGGGCAACTCACAGAGGGATTCGCAGCCGACATCGTTCTCGTTGAAGGGCGTAACCTCCTGCAGGCGCCGATGGTCGACCCGGTTTTCAGCCTGCTTTATGCGACCCACGCCGGGATGGTCCGCCACGTCCTCGTAGACGGCAGGATCGTCGTGTGGGACGGTCGTTCCACCGTCGTAGACGAAGAGAGCCTGCTCGACGAAGTGGAGTCCGTTGTCGCGAGCTACATGAAGCGGATCGGGGTTTCACAGTCCCTTTGGTACCGGCCCGAGTGAAAGAGCACGGATGCTACGAGCCGAAGAGCATGGGCAGAAGTGACGACCCCGCATCTCGCCGCCGACGCGAAGTGGATGACGCTTGCGTCCTTCGTCTTCGTTTGCGCCCTGTGGGGACTCAACTTCGTGGCGGCCAAGGTCTCGCTGCGCTATGCGGACCCGCTATTTCTGGCGACCGCGCGCATGCTCACGACCGGCGTAGTGCTCTTGTCGGTGGCTGCGGCCACGAACGATCGCTGGGTCTGCCAAAGAAAGGACGTCCCGATGCTGGCGACGTTCGCGCTGTTCAACTGCTTCGGCCTGCAGGCGCTCATGTACGCCTCCCAGACGCATGTCTCCGCGGGGCTGGCGGGGATCATCCTTTATACCTACCCGATCGTCACGGCCATAGGGGCGAGGTTCTATCTCGACGAGCGACTGAGTGTCCTAAAAATCCTGGGGATCGTCTGTGGGTTCGCCGGCGTCGCCCTAGTCGCGGGGTTTGGCAGCGGCTCGGGAATCGGCGAGTTGGAGATGTCCGGGGCCGCGGTGTGCTGGGCCACCGGCACGCTCTTGTTCAAAAAGCATTTGTCCGGCCGCGACATCTACGTCGTTTCCGGCTGGGCGTTCATCTTCGCCGGGGTGATGGCGGCTGTGGCGCTTGTGGCGACGGGCTCGTTCGAAGTGCGCTCCACCGCCGGCCTTTGGTGGTGGCTCGTGTACTCGATCGTGGGTGGCTCGGTTCTCACCAACGTTGTCTGGCTGAGGCTGCTTCGAAGCCAGGATGCGGCCGTGGCCTCGGCCCAGCTATTCATGACACCGCTTTTCAGCCTGTTGTTCGGCTGGCTGCTGCTCTCCGAGAAGGCGGGCTTAGCCAAGCTGGGCGGGGCCGCTCTCGTCGGGCTCGGGATTGTGCTCGTCAACCGGTCGCGCCCGCTCGCCTGGCTTCGTCGCGCCGGGGGCGAGAGGGATCGAAAAGACGTGCGACCCAGTTGCCCGACACCTGGGGCGTGAGACAGTGACGGACGACCTGTTGATCCGCGGCGCTACGATCCTGGACCCGGTGAGCCCGCTCCGGCGCGCCGACATCCGCATCAATGGAGGGCTGGTCACCGAGATCGACGCAGGCCTGCGCCCGGACAGCGAAGCGGTCATTGACGCCTGGGACCGCGTAGCGATGCCCGGCCTCGTTAACGCGCATACTCACTCGGGCCAGAGCCTGGACCGGGGCACGGCCTTGAACCTGCCGCTCGATCTATGGATGGTCTGGAGCATCTACGCCGGGATCGAGCACTCTCCCGAGGACTCCTACACGACGGCGGCGAGCGGAGCCCTCGAGATGCTCACCACCGGTTGTACGACGGTGATCGACCAGGTCTTCTTGCCGGCCGAGGACTTCTTCTCCCATTCCGCCGCGGTGCGCGCCGCATACGAGGACGTCGGGATGCGCGCGTACGTGGCGCCGATGCTGCAGGACCGGGACTTTCTCAAGTCACTCGAGCTCGAGTCGCTTGCGTCTTGGTCAAAGCCCGCGCTCTCGCCCGATTACGAGCCGCAGCGTCTCATCGGTCACCTGAGGGACTTCGTCGACGGTTTCGAGGGCGCGGACCGAAGACTGCGTCCCATGTTGGGCCCGACTGCACCGCAGCGCTGCAGCGACGAGTTCATGGTCCTCGTGACCGACCTGGCAAGAGAGCGCGACCTTCGCGTGCACACGCATCTGCTGGAGACCAAGACCCAGCGCCTGGCGTGCGCGCGTCGCTGGGCGCGTCCCCTTCTCGAGCACCTGTCGCAAGCCGGGCTCCTCAGCTCTCGCACGAGCTTTGCCCACGGCGTTTGGCTGGCACCTGACGAACATCGCGCTCTCAAGGCCGCAGGCGCCGTGGTCGTCCACAACCCGATCTCGAACATGCGCCTCGGTTCGGGCGTACTGCCCCTTCAGTACCTGCTGGCGAGCGGGGTGCCGGTCGCGATCGGCACCGATGGCGCCGCCTCCAACGACACCCAGGACATATGCGAGGCACTCAAGTCCGCATCCATGCTCAACACGCTGTATGGGGGCTTCAGGACCTGGGCCCAGCCAGAAGACGTCTGGAGGGCGTGCCTGCTCGGCGGCGCACAGGCTGTGGGCGCGCGCATCGGGCGCATCGAGGTGGGTGCCGCCGCCGACGTCGTGCTTGTGAGAGCCGACCGCCACGTGCTCGCGCCGCGCGGCCATCTCGTCGCCTCGCTTGTCAACGGTGGGATCAAGGGGTCGATCGACACCGTCGTCGTGGCCGGCAGGCTCGTCGTGGAGGACGGGACTCCTGTTTTTCCGGGTGCCAGGGATTTGGAGGCCCGTTCTCGCGCTTACATGGAGCGCTCGGCATCGTCATATGAGAGCAGGCGTCGCGTCTACGATAATTACCAGGGCCTCATCGCACCTGCGATCGATGAAGCGGCGATAGACGCGATGGAGCCGGTGCGATGGTGGCAGGGATGACCGCGCACCGAGACCCCAGCGGAGCGTTCCGGTGGCAGGAGCGCCCTCTACATGTAATATGTCTAGGTGGGTGTCGCGCGACCCAGTCTCTTTCGACCGTCGGAACCGAGGGATGAGGGGAGTCGGCCGTGAGGGTTTCTTTCGTCCTTAACGGCGCCGATGTCCAGGTCGACGACGTTTGGGAAGCCGAGAGCCTCCTGCAGATGCTGAGGGAGCGTCTTTGCCTGCGGGGCACCAAGAACGCCTGTGAGCAGGGTGAGTGCGGCTCTTGCACCGTCGTGTTGGACGGCGAGATCGTCTGCTCGTGCCTGGTGGCGGCGGGACAGGTCCAAGGGCGGCACGTGCGTACCATCGAGGGGCTAGGTACGGACGGTCTCAGTTCTGTCCAACAGGCGTTCATCGAGGCGGGGGCCATCCAGTGCGGTTTCTGCACGCCGGGGCTAATCATGGCCGTGATCGACCTGCTCGAACGCTGTCCGGACCCATCCGAGGTGGACATACGCGAAGCACTGGCCGGCAACCTGTGCCGCTGTACCGGCTATGAGAAGATCCTCGACGCCGTGAAGATCGCCGCGAGAGGTGCGAGGTGAGACGCTTTCCCTCTTCGTATTACATGCAACATATATAATGGAAACTGCGATGAATGAGTTCGAAGAGCCGCTCGAGCCTGTGTCGCGCGGAGATCTGCTCGTGGAGAGGGCCTATCAGCGCCTCCGAGACGCAATCTTGGCGAACCAGCTCCCACCGGGCACCGCGCTCAGTGTCCCCGAGTTCGCCCGCATGCTGCAGGTGAGCCGGAGCCCGATTCGAGAGGCCGTGCAGCGTCTCGTCTACGACGGCCTGGCGGTGAACGTCGCCCACAAGGGGGCAGAGGTCGCCACCTTGGACTTCGAGGAGCTGCTGCATCTCTACGAGGTCCGCGAGGTGCTCGAGGGCTTGGCCGCACGGCTGGCCACCGAGAGGATCGACTCCGCCGGCCTCGAACGCCTGCGCCAGATTCTCGCCGCGCACGAAGAGGTCGTCATCTCGGGGGACGAGCGCGGCCACATCGAGATGGACATGGCCTACCACCTCGGCATCCGCGAAGCCGCGGGCAACGACTATCTGAGCGAGACTCTCGAACGCATCCACGGCAAGGCGCACCTCGCCTACTACCAGCTCTGGAGGGGTCTCGACGACCGGCGGCTGGCGCTCAGCGAGCACCGCAAGGTCTTCGAGGCGATGATTGCCGGCGACGCAAAGGGGGCGGACCAGGCCGCGCGCAACCACATCATCCAGCTGCGTGTGCGCCTGTCACAGCACACCCGCACCGAGCGGCTGCGGAGCTCTGGCAAAGAGCCGGCGGGAGCGGTGTGAGCGACGTCCTCGTCCGCAGGCGCCGTGATGTCGTGGGCGAGTCTGCGCTGCGCCCAGACGGCGAGCCGAAGACGCGCGGCGAGTTCAACTTCTCCTCCGACCTCCACCCTGAGGGAGTGCTCTGGGGGGCGACGCTGCGGAGCCCTCACCCGAGGGCCAACATCGTCTCTTTGGACATCGCGGGCGCGCTGAAGATGCCTGGGGTCCGCTGCGTTCTCACTCACGAGGACGTCCCCGGTCGCAAGACCTACGGCGTGCGTGTCGCCGACCAGCCTGTGTTGGCGATCGACCAAGTGCGCTACCACGGCGAGCCTGTAGCGATCGTCGCGGCCGACGAGCCTGAACAGGCGCGCCGGGCGGTGCGCGCTATCAAGGTCACCTACGACGTGATGGATCCGATCTGCGACCCGGAGGTCGCGCTCTTGGGTGAGGCGGGCCTTGTGCATCCCTCTGGCAACGTCGTGCGCCACGTCGTCATTCGCCACGGCGACGTCGATCGGGCTTTTTTGCAAGCCGACCTCGTCGTCAGCGGCGACTACGAGACGGGCACCCAGGACCAGGCATTCTTAGGCCCGGAGTCGGGCATGGCCCTGCCAACAGAAGACGGCGGGGTCGACCTTTACGTGTCCAGCCAGCAGATTCACGAGGACCGAGAACAGATCGGGGCGAGCCTCGCCCTCGCGCCCGAACGCGTGAGAGTCGTGCTCGCAGGCGTCGGCGGGGCCTTCGGGGGCCGCGAGGATCTGAGCATCCACATACACGCCTGCATGCTGGCGCTTCACACCGGCCGGCCCGTCACAATGATGTACGGCCGGGAGGAGTCCTTCTTCGGCCACGTCCACCGCCATCCCTCGCGCGTGCGAATCGAGCACGCCGTCAAGCGAAACGGGAAGATCCTCGGCGTGCGCGCCAGGCTGCTCTTGGACGGTGGCGCGTACACCTCGAGCTCGATGACGGTGATCGCGAACGCCTGTTTCTTCGCGGCGGGCGCGTACGACGTCGAGAACGTCTCAATCGATGGCTACGCGGTCTTCACCAACAACCCCCCGAACGGCGCGATGCGTGGCTTCGGCGCGGTCCAGTCGTGCTTCGCGATCGAGTCGAACATGGACCGGGTGGCACGTGAGCTTGGGTGCGACCCGGTCCTGTTCCGCATCGACAACGCGCTGAAGACGGGCACCGTGCTGCCCACGGGCCAGGTCGTCGACGGGCCCGCTCCCGTGCGGGAGCTACTCGAGATGCTGCGGGCGGCGCCGATGCCAGCGCCCGATCCCGACGTCCTCGAGCTGCGAAGACTGCCTGGCGGGGTCGGCAACGTGACCCATGGCGAGGGGATCTGCCGCGGCGTCGGCTTCGCCGTCGGCATGAAGGCGATCGGGTTCTCCGGAGGTGTCGACGACACTTCGACCGCCAAGGTCGTCGTCTCGGCCGTCGTCGGACGACCGGTCGTGGAGGTCCGCAGCGCTGCGGCCGAGTGCGGACAGGGCATAGTCACCGTCGTCGCCCAGATCGCCCGCACCGAGCTTGGCCTCGAGCAGGTGGCCGTCGCCCAGGCGGACACCTCGATGGCGAGCGCAGGGTCCTCGTCAGCATCGCGCCAGACCTGGATGACCGGTGGCGCCGTGCTCGGCGCCTGCCGGGAGGTCCGCGAGCAGCTGTGTCGGAGAGCCGCCGCGCGCCTCGGCAAGCCCGCGGAGTCCATGGACCTGGTCGACGGTTTCGTCGAGGATACTTCGAGCCACGTAAAGCTCGTCGCGCTGAACGAGCTTCTCGCCGACGGCGACGTCGAGGCGACCTACGAGTACCACCACCGTCGGACCGAGTCGATCGACCCAGAGCGGGGACAGGGCCAGGCGCACATCGCCTTTGCCTACGCGGCGCACAGAGCGGTGGTCGACGTCGACGTCGAGCTGGGCCTTGTCCGTGTCGTCGAGATCCTGACCGCCCAAGATGTCGGAAAAGCCATGAACCCGCTCGCCGTCGTGGGCCAGATCGAAGGCGGGACGGCCCAAGGGCTCGGCCTCGCCCTGCTTGAGGAGGTGCAGATAGTACAGGGCAAGGTGAAGAACCCGTCTTTTACCGACTACCTCATCCCCACCTTCTTGGATGTGCCTCCAATGCGCGTCCAACTGCTGGAATTGCCGCACCCCGACTCGCCTTACGGACTAAACGGCGTCGGCGAGCCCCCGAACCTCTCGTCCACCCCGGCGATCATGAACGCGGTTCGGGACGCGACCGGCCTGGAGCTGGCGCGTGTTCCCCTGCGTCCAGACGACATGGCCATACGACCCGCTACGGCCGCCACCGTTCGGATCTGATTAAACAAACAGGAGGCAGAACATGATTATCGACACCCATCTCCATCCGACGAACGTCGTCGACGAGGCGTGGCGCCACACCGGCGAGCCCTTCACCGGCGAGCGGATGCTCGAGATGATGGACGGGCCCTTCTATGTCAACGGCAAGCCCCGCCGCATCGACTACGGGCTCATCCAGCCGCCCCCCGGCAACACCGTGTGGCGCGACGGGGGACGCACAGGCAGGGAGGGGATCAGGGACTACATGGCCTATGTGGCTGGCCTGACCCAGAAGTACCCGGACCGGTTCATCGGTGACTTCACCTACAACCCGCGCTACGGTCCCGAGAACGGTGCCGCGGAGCTCGAGTTCCACGTGAAGGAGTACGGGTTCAAGATGATGAAGATCCACTCCAACATGCACGCCTACAGGCCAGACCGGGCACTCGACTGGCTGCGCCCGCCGCTGCGCAAGTGCGCCGACCTGGGCGTCACGGTGCTCATCCACACGGGCGACGGCCCGTACTCGATCCCCACCCAGTTCTATCCGATCATCCGTGAGTTCCCGAGCGTTAACTTCATCATCGGGCACTTTGGGATCCAGACCGGCGGTGTCTACTGCTTCGAAGCTTTCTGGATGGCGATGGACACCCCGAACGTGTACTGCGAGTCGGGCTGGTGCCTGCAGTCGCGCATCGTGGAGTTCGCAAAGGAGCTCCCCAAGGAGAAGATCGTCTTCGGGACGGACTCGCCGCCGAATGAACCCGGGATGTGGATGCGGGAGCTCGAGGTTCTCTGCACACCTCCGCCGCAGGGCCTCAACCTCTCCGAGGAGGACCTCGAGGGCTACCTCGGCAACAACACCGCAAAGCTGCTGGGCCTCGCGCCGACCCCGCCTCCCGCGACGCTCGAAGAGGCCAAGGCCCGCCTGACGGGCGAAGCAACGAGTTGATGGTCCGCCCGACGACGGGCGCGGACCAGGATCTGCGCACCTTCCTGGACACCTACCGCAGACAGCATCCCGAAGACGTGCTCGTCGTCGACGAGGCGCTGTCTGCGGAACATGACGTCACGGCACTGGTCTGGCAACTGGCCGCCCGGGGTCATCACGAAATGCTGGTGCTGAACAACGTCGCAGGCTTCGACACGCCCGTGGTGACGAACATGTTCGCCTCGCGCGGACGCGTCGCCCGCATGCTCGGCACCGATGTTGCCGGCCTGCACGCCACCTACCAGGAGCGGGCACGCAACCTCCTCGAGCCGATCGACATCGGCAAGGGGCCCGTGCTCGACGAGGTGCGCGCCGACGGCGAAGTGGACCTGTCGCAGATCCATCTGCTCACGCACTTCGAGTCCGACGCCGGGCCTTATATAACGAGCGGCGTCATCTATGCCGCGCACCCCGAGACCGGAATCGGCAACCTCAGTTATCACCGCGCCCAGGTGCGAAGCGCGAACGAGCTAGCGACGAGCCTGCACTCTCGCGGCCACCTGTGGGCGATGCTGGCGCCCGCCCGGGCACGAAACGAGTTGCTGCCCGCCGCCATGATCATCGGGGCGCACCCGTTGTTCATGCTCGCCTCCTCAGCTCGCGTCGCGCCCGACGTCGACGAGCGCCATATCGCGGGTGGCCTTTTCGGCGCGCCGCTCGAAGTGGTGCGCACGCCGCGCCATGGTCTCGGCGTGCCCGCCTCGGCCGAGATCGTGCTCGAGGGCGTGATCGACCCGACGAGGAGCCTGGACGAGGGCCCCTTCGGTGAGTTCTCCGGCTACTCGTCGCACCGCACGACGAACACCTGCTTCAGGGTCGAGACGATTCTTCGCCGACGCGACTCGATGCTCGTCGACGTGGTGGGCGGGAACTCGGCCGAGCATCTGAACCTCGCGCGCATCCCGCGCGAGTCCGAGATGGCCGAGAAACTGAAGGAGCGGTTCCCGAACGTGGTCGCGCTCCACTACCCAAACTCGGGCACGCATTTTCACTGTTATGTCTCGCTCCGCCCGGGCCGTCCCGGAGAGGCGCGCCAGGTCTTGCTGGGCCTTTTGGGCTGGGACCCGTATGTGAAGACGGCCGTGGCTGTCGACGAGGACATCGACATCACCGACGACGAGCAGGTTCTGTGGGCGCTGGCGACGCACTTCCAGCCGGACAAGGACCTCTTCGTCCTTGGCGGTCTACCCGGTAGCCCGCTCGATCCGTCCTCTTCGCTCGAGGGCACGACCTCGCGCCTCGGGCTCGACGCGACCAGGCCTCCGGGTTTCGCGGGCACGAAGATCCGTATCTCGCCCGAGGCCATGGAGCGTGCGGCCGCGTGGTGCGAGGGACGCTTCTCGCTGAAGGCAGGCGAGCGTTGATCGCGGTTCAAACCTCACAGGGCACCGCGCCCCACTGCGACTTGTTGCTGAGAGGCGCCGTAGTCATCACGGTCGATGAGGACCGCCGGGTCATCGAGCGCGGCAGCATCGCAATCGTCGGCGACCGCATAGCGGCCGTCGGTACGGCAGACGAGCTCGTTGCCTGGACGGCGACGCGGGTGGTGGAATGCGACGGCCGCATCGTCATGCCGGGTCTGATCGACTGCCACAACCATCTTTTCCAGGCACTCGTGCGCGGGCTCGGAGAGGGCCTCCCCATCTGGCCGTGGCTTCGCGAGTTCATGTGGCCTTACGCGATCGCCATCAGACCCGCCGACGCCAAGGCGGCTGTCGCGCTCGCCGCCGCCGAGGCCATACGGGCAGGGACGACGACGGTGGTCGACCACCACTATGCGCCCACCGATGAAGAGACCGTTCTCGCTGTCGCCGGGATCATCGAGTCGACCGGCCTGCGCGGTGCCGTGGCGAGAGGCATCCTCGGCCGGAAGACTGCGGTCGCGGATGCCAGGGGACTCCCCGACGACCTATATCGGTACTCGGCCGAAGATGAGCTCTCCATCACGGCCGAGTGCATGCGCGAGCGGCCGCCTGGTTCCAAGGTGGCCGTCTGGCCCGGGCCTTTGAACCTCGCCTACCTCGACCGGGAGCTCTTGAGTTCCTCGGTTCACCTGGCGCGTGAGCTCGGAGCGAAGTGGCATACGCACTGCTCGGAGGGAAAGGGCGACCCCCCGAGCTACCTCGACGCTTACGGCATCCGGCCGGTCAACTGGCTGCGCGGAGAGGGTTTGTTGGACGCGGACGCCACTTTGGCGCACTCGATCTGGATCGACGACGAGGAGATCTCAAGCATCGGGAGCGCTGGCGCGTGCGTTGCCCACAACCCGATATCGAACGGGTACATGGCCTCTGGCGTGATGCCCTGGCGAAGGCTGGATGAAGCCGGCGCGGTCATAGGCATAGGCAGCGACGGCCCGAGCGCGGGACACCGCCAGGACCTGTTCGAGGCGATGAAATTCACGCTGTTCACCCAGCGCCTCGCGGCGGCTGATCCGACGGAGATGCGCTGCGAGCAGGCTCTGGAGATGGCGACACGCGAAGGGGCGCGGCTCGTCGGTGTCGATGCCGGCGTGATAGCTCCCGGTAAGCTCGCCGACCTGGTCGTGATAGGCGTCGGTGCGCCGAGCATGCAACCCCTCGTTCGGCCCGTGGCAGCCGTCGTGTACACGGCACGCAGCTCCGATGTCGAGATGACCATCAGCGGCGGGCAGATCGTCGTCGAGAACGGGCACTGCACGCTCGTCGACGAGGAGGAGCTGGCCGCCAAGGCGCAGGAAGCGGCCGATCGCCTGCTTTCTCGCACAGGGCTCGAGGCCCTTCGCAAGGGCTGGTCAGAAGCCGGCTGAGCCTTCCCAGCGCTTGAACAGGTTGTGCTCGATCCCGAACTGGTCCAATACCTTGCCGACGATCTGGCCCAGCATGTCCTCGATGGTCTCCGGCCGGTGGTAGAAGGCGACGACAGGTGGCTGCACGATCGCGCCTGCGAGCGTCACGGCTTCCATGTTCTTGATGTGGACGAGATTGAGCGGTGATTCTCGCGTGACGAGAACGAGCTTGCGCCGTTCTTTCAAGCAGACGTCGGCGGCGCGCGTCAGCAGGTCCTGGGAGTTGCCCGTGGCGATCGCGCCGAGCGTGCGCATCGAGCACGGAATGACGACCATGCCGGCGGTGATGAACGACCCCGAGGAGATTACCGCTAAGAGATCGGAGGGGGAATAGGCGTAGTCGGCCATGGCTTCGACGTCTTTGACGTCTAGGCCGGCTTCGAACCGCAGTGTGTGCGAGGCGCCAGCACTGACGACGAGGTGGGTCTCGATCTCACTGCAGGCGCGAAGTGCCTTGAGAAGCGTCACGCCCAGCTGGGACGCGCTCGATCCACTGATGCCGACTATGAGGCGTCTAGGCATGAGACGGGACCCTTCCGGTTCTCTCGACTTCCGGCACGCAGGCCGACCGGACGACATCGCACCATAGCCGGTCCGCGGCCTGAGAGTGCCTGTCACGGGTGGTCCCCCAGGGCTGCTCGAACCTGTCAGTTCAGGCTAGACACGAGGAAGATCGCATGCTGGCACCGGCCCTCGCCTTGTGGGAGAAGACATGCACACCGACCTGCTTTACCAAGACGACATCTACCTGCGCGAGTTCGAAGCGACCGTGCTGGCGCTAGAGGGGAACTGCGTGGCGCTCGACCACATGGCCTCTTGTGCAACCGTCGGAGGCCAGCCGCACGAGGCGAACGTTGCTTCTCATGTGCCCGAAATACTGCATCAACTTCCTGAAGTAGTTGGGTACCTTGAGCTTGTTATGGCAATAACCTTCAAGATTGAAACGTCGGGTCCGAATGCGATCACTGTGCGCGCATCGGCTAGATCTTCGGTCGCGTTGAATCGGTAGAAGTCGGCTTCGAGTTCCGCCTCCCAGTCGTAAGCTGCGCGCTTCAACGAAGTTATGGACGTCCTGACGACAGCGGACGTCGAGTAGCTGTGCGAGGCGACCACCGCCGAAGAGAGCGGCGCGTGCTCGTGGAGGATCTCGTTGAGGCTGTGATGCTGTTTCCCGGTCACCTGGAGGTCAAGGTCAGCGGCGCGCCCCCTCCGCTGGTCGAACTCAGTGAGGTCGGGCTGTGCGATCCAGGCACTAGATCCAAGCGTGTCGGAGGGCCGACGGCGCGGATCTCCGACTGGAAGCGTGCCGATTCGCTAGGAGTACCGTTACCGTGTGCCGGAAAAGCCGCGCCGCCTACCGCCAGGGGATTGGAACGCCTTGTTCGGCGAGGTGGTCGACGGGCTCGGCGGAAGGAGTCTCCGGTGACCGTGCGCGCGCGACCATGGCTGAATCGGGTTCATCCCTATGAACCGGGCCGGCCCAGTCCGAACTCCGATGGTTCGATGGCTTCGAACGAGTCTCCGATCGGTACGAGCCCTAAGGTCGCGGTCGCTGTTTCCGCAGCCCTGAACGGAGTCCACCGTTACCCTGACCCGCTCGCGAACGAGTTGCGCAAGGAGCTCGCATCCCAGCACGGGGTACACCCTGACCAGATCCTGGTGGGTAACGGGTCCGACGAGTTGATCTACCTGCTCGCCTGGGCATTTCTTGCACATGGCGGTCGCGCACTGACCCGCCGTACCGGATCGACGAGATCAGCACCTTCGTCGTTGACGCAGGACTGATCAAGGTGCCTCTGAAGAATTGGGTGCACGACCTGGACGCCATGTCCCAGGTGGAGGCCGACGTCGCCTACATCGTCAATCCGCACAACCCAACCGGCACGGCGCACTCCCGGGCCGCGATCGAGCGGTTTGTGGAGCTGAGCCGCGCTGCCCTCGTTGTCGTGGACGAGGCGTACATCGACTTCACGGACGATCCCGAGCAAACAACCGTCATGCCACTCGCACGGGAGGGTGACGTGGTCGTCCTACGTACGTTGTCCAAGGTGTACGCGCTGGCAGGGCTACGCGTCGGCTACATGGTGGCAAGTCGTGAGGTTGTCGCCACGCTCCGGAAGATCCGCCCGCCGTTCTCGGTGGGAGCACTCGCGCAGGCCGGAGCCTTAGCCGCGGTCAAGGACAACACACACAAGCAGCGGGTTTCGTGACCACGTCCTGAGGCTGCGTGGTGAGGTGACCAGGATCGTCCAGCAAGTCGGGTACGTGGCTGTGCCTTCCCAGGCCAACTTCGTTCTTGTCGAGACACCAGACGAACTCGCGTTTGTCGCTCGTCTCGCTTCTCACGGCATTCAAGTCCGGCCAGGGAGTGCTCTGGGGCTTCCGGGGACAGTTCGCATCAGCGTGCCTTCCGACAGCGGCCTCGCTTTGCTCCGGCGAGCACTAGCCCGAGTCGCTATTGCGCGAGAGGTGTGGACCTAAGTTTCGAGTCGGTGCGCGAGACGGCCCGAATCGTTCTGCACGGGGTCGAAACGGGGGAGCGAGGGCCAGGTCGGGACTCCCGGGCCGCTACTTCAGGCGACCTGCCGAAGCTCTGACCAGCCACTATCTGCTTCAAGAGGGCGTGGACCTAAGTTTCGAGTCGGTCCTCCGACACCAGATAAAAGTCTAGTTCAGAGGCTGTCGCATGAACCCTTCCGCGACGCGTATTCATGCGTTCTAGTGACGAAAACCCTCGTCAGATATGCAGCTTCGACCCGTTGCCGCATGAATATGCACGAATCCTGGTTCGTGCGACAGCCTCTGGGACGCTCATCC
>Ga0187880_1000470_pt1 | contig 33739 bp, 32 predicted proteins | sample June2016WEW_19_4_FD_132998 | JGI IMG/M metagenome (GOLD analysis project Ga0187880, IMG submission 132998) | Peatland microbial communities from SPRUCE experiment site at the Marcell Experimental Forest, Minnesota, USA - June2016WEW_19_40 | ecosystem: Environmental > Terrestrial > Soil >... | reverse complement strand
TCCCTGATACACCAAACCGACTTTTGTCTCAACTACGATCTCGTCATGCTTGAGCAATCCGAGCATCAGGTCCTCTTATCTTTTCAGCAAGCCAGATCGGCGTCTCCCACTTATAGTGTATCCCGAATGCAAAATTGTCATCGCTGTCGAAGAATTTCCCACATCTCCGTTTCGTGATCCGGACATCTAAGTTTCCAAAAAATGGATTTCATTTTAGTCGGGAAGCTCTTTATCTCTTCTCCAAGACTCACAAGGCGAGAGACCTCCCTGCCGCTCAAATGAACGCTTATCTCTCCTTGTAGTTGAGAAATGGAACGCCAAAATCTTCGCTGTTTTCGAATCATTTGTTTACCTAATCGCAGCAACCTGGACTCTTCCCACAGTGGCATGCACTATGGACTTTCACTGAGCGGGTAGGTATGGCAGCTTTTGAGGCCAGATCCGAACAGCTAAGGAATAGTTCCCCCTGTGCCGTGAGCTTATCATCCTTGACGTTTCCGTCGACTTTATCCACTCGCCCAATACTATCCTCATCATTTTTGCCTGAGCCTTTAAAGTCGGACAGACTGGAGGCGGGCCGTAAAATCGGAGGCTGTAAGTGCGTCCAGAAATCGGAAAGCGATCTCACTGAGATACCTCTTGTTTGTTCGGACCGTAAATCGTATTGTCTTAATAATTTTAGAGGAATTTCCGGCGATTTGGAGAGATTATGGAAAAAGATGAAAAAGCCAGTTTACTAATTCTTACTCTCTTTGCGATGTTGTTAATTCTGTTGTCCACGGTTTCCTGCGCATATATTATGGCCGGTCAAGCAGCCTCTCAAGGTGCGTTACTTGTAGCGACCGCGGCTGCCTCCGCATCGACCGAAGACCATGATAATAATTTGAAAAGCTCGGTGAAAGCCTTTAATGAGGCTTTCAGATTTGAGGATTACGCGCAGGCGTCTGGTTTTGTCAGTCCGGACAAAAAAGAAAAATTCTGGTCAGAGGTGGACAGGTTTCAAGGAAAAATCCGGATCACCGAATATGAGTTAAGGGACATGCAACTTGATGAAAAGAAAAATCACGCTACGGCAATTCTGTATTGTCAATACTGGCGACCCGAATCCCCGATCCTTAAGACGGTTTCTTTTACGCAAAAATGGCAATATTCTGAAAAAGACAAAACGTGGAGAGTTAGCGATAGCGGATTTGAAGCGTTTCTTTCAAACAGCTATTAAACGGAATGTTGCCGCGCTTCTCTCATGCGCAAAAGAGAGGTAAGCGTCAACCAACTTCCCGTCTTTGCGCCGTGTCAATCAGAGGCTGACTATTTTTCCCTTGCCCAGTTTGAAGGCTTACTCTTCGATTCCGGCTATTCTTTTTCCGATGTCGCTTTGGTTTCACTGATTCAGGAAAGCTCTATCACGCAAGCAAGGCAGCGCGTTCAACTCCCGCATCCTCCGCAAATGGCCGCAAAAAAATAAAGGCTTGGAACTGGATAACAGCCTATTCCAAGCCTCACTGTTTTCAAGCGGCCAACCTGATCTTCCTCCTTGGCAAATCCTCCAAGGCCCTATCGACCGAAATTCTCAGATGATTCATCTCATCGGCGATGTATTTCCTCAAATTAGCATCCTGCCTCAATTCGTCGGTTGATAGTCCATTCACCACATTTCGGGCCTGATCTACCAGTTCGGCGAGTTCCTGTAACCCCCGACGAACTCCTTCACCATCCCGGCTCCCTTCGAAACATTGCAATATCACTTCCAATTACGGATTAGTCGTTGCAGTTACCTACATAAAATGTAATCCTGAATTACAGGATCGTCTATGATTTGTCTTGTAACAACATGAGCAGCGTAGGCCGATGCTCGTAATAGACTTCTGTCCCAGCCAGTACCCTCGTATGCCTCGTAGAATTTAGAGAAATTCCTTTCAGGGATAATTAGTTCCATCTTAAAGAAGCTTCTATGTATAAACTCAACAACGCTCCCGTGTATTTCTACCATCTTCAATTGAAGAACTTTTGTAGATTGGTCATCAACTCTGATATGGCTTTTTTCAAAGCCATTCTTCAAATATAAAGCAACACTATCCATCACTTCCTTAGGAGCTATATATATATTACGCATATTCGCTTCAGTTGTAACTGCCAAATAATCTTCTGTCCTACTTTCAATGTTGACAATTTTTACCGATGGGGGTCCATTACATTGCGAATGTAATGATAAATCTATCGGATGAACATCGTAAGATTTGTATAATTCATTTTGATCAAGATGATCAGAGAAGTTCCTGGCAGTAATATGCTCAGCACACCCGGTTAGTGATAAAAGCAGAATACCCCAAACCAATATACCTAAATATCTATTAAAGACTACTTTCATGTTAAAGATTCCTTTCTTGATTTATCGGTTTTTTATAAAAAAATCAAAGTCGATAATCGCTGGGTTGCTATGGTTATGCCAAAGCGCGTACCGAAAACGGTAGCTTTGTGAAATCCTATGAAACATAGTATATTCATACAATTTCTCCATTTGATCAAGATTGTATTATTTGAGCGACACAAGCCTAACCCGGAATAATGCCTCAAACTCTGCGCTATTCCTCCAAACCGCATGTTGAAATCCGATTTTTGCCCGAAAAAACTTCCTTTTCACCCCTGAAGCCCCACTAGCATACAAGCTTACCTATAAAACGCGCAAGTGAAACGCGAATAAGACCGGTTTTTGCGACTCTCCGACACACCTCCTCCCCGCATTTGGTGAACCCGTTCCGCCACGCCCGCCGTGTGACAGGCTCAGGCCAATAGAATGCGATAGTGACGGACAAGAGGAAAAGCGGACGCAACATGGACGTACCATTTCCTGGCATGATAGACCACCCTTGCCCCTACTTTTACAAGCCGCCTGATGATCGACTCTATAGATGGCTTGACGCTCTCGCCCCAGAACGCCGTATCCCGGATCATGTGAAGCAGGTTATATGCAAGTCATAGACTCTGCAACGCCGAGAATGTCAAAGCGCTGCCCCATCTCTCTGATCAGGAGAAAGCCGGTATCGGTTGTGATCTTTGCCCCAAGAAAATCAATGCTGATGTAGCTGTCGAAATCCGGCCGTATAGTTCAGCCTTGCTTGTCACCAACTACGCGCATCCAGCTTGCCTCCCTTTGACGGATTTGCTCGGTAATATTAGATGGTTGGGATCAACACAGTATGATTTTCACGCTTAGTCACGCATAATCAGGGTTAAAATCTTCAATAAACGGTGCGGTAATTGTGCGAGTTTCAGGTACTTAGGAAGTGGGGGCTATAGTGCCTAAATAGAGCTAGTTAATACAACGACGAAGATTTTCTACTTCGGCGGCCCAGTCAGCTTCATAAGGCCGGTTTTAAACCCAGGCTGATCGTTCATCTTGTCCTCCAGTCTTCTATGCCTCCAAGGTAATTGCGTGCCGAAGACAACCCGTCCAGTTGGTGTTCCATCCACGCATACCCCGACCTGACGCCGCCTGTGCAATAATAGACGATGGGTTTTTCCGGATCTACGCCATGGGATTTGAGAAGTCTTCTGAGTCCGGCCTGGTCCAGAGGCCTGTATTCCCTGCCGGTGCGAAATTCCGTCCAGGGAATATGGACTGCTCCAGGAATATGCCCCATCATCCACTCCAAATTGGTGCGGCAATCTATGAGGACAAAAGGTCTATCTTTGGATTCGAGTTCCCTCGTCTCCACATTAATTTCCGGTCTTAGCCGGACCCGGAAAGCGGAAACAGGCCGTGTTGACCTCTCAGGACCGGTGGTAAGCGGGTACCCCTGGTCTTTCCAGGCTTGGATGCCCCCGGCGATTACGCGTAAGTGACCTTCATGGCCGAGCCAACTGAGCACCCACGCTATCCAGCCCTCTCCACCCAAACTTCTGTCTGCATCACCATACACGGCCACGGGCGTATTTTCGTCTATTCCCATTTGCCCAAGCGCTGTGGAGAGCTTTCCGGGTGGATCCAGACGATAAGCCCTCCCTTTTTCGTCAGTCCTCGTATAATCCTCCCATGAGAAAGAGTGTGCCCCTGGAATATGCCCGGCTAGCCAGTCGGGTTTGGGCCGGGCGTCGAGAATGACCCATTGGCCTGTGTTTTGATTGATTTCGGCAGCCTCGATGAGCGCCAGATCATAGGCGAGTGCGCAGTCTGGAGTCAGCGCAATCAAGAAAAGAAAGAACCGGACGAGTGCCTTTACTCTGCTCAATTGAAATCGGTCTCCACATATCTCATCAATGGAGTCATGCAGGTTGTGCGCGGTGCATCCGCAGAGCATTTTGCGCACGAACATGGGCATCGAAGATAGTTTCGTTAAAATCGAGTGAGGCCTGGACCCTGGCTGTTCCTCACTTTCGCCCTACTTCAATACAAAGTTTTTCTCGAAAAGCAGTGGATCGTCAAAGTGATCACGGCCCGTGAGTTCGATGGCGTGGTGCCCCCTCTGGCGCATACTCCCAATGGAGGGAATACCCATCGAAAAGAAGATCAGGGGTTCGATTCTCTCCGTGCTCACCGCTATACCCTTTGCATCAAACATGCTTCGGCGATTACCGCTCCTTTCCTGGAGAGATTCCAACAGGCGGTATGGGATAAGGTCATACTCAATTGCGTTTTCAGACGAATCCACAGGGAGAAGACGTTGGACCTGGTGCCATCCGGAATTGACTCGGATGCCGAGGCGTTCCCCTGGATGGACCCTTGGCAGCCACTGCGGCACGAAAGGTTCCAGTCCGTCGGGACTGGACTTTATCTGAAGCACCGCTTCCCTTTGCGGAGAAAAGAAGTGATAGCATCCACAGTTGTTCATCATATCGACCATGAAGGGCATTCCCACTGAGTCCAGGGAGACCCTCAGGGTCAAGCCGTCGAGATGGCCCCGTTCGATCTTCGGGGACTGATGTCCTGTCCGCTCGGAGTACCAGATGACATAGTTGATCTGAAGTATGGGATGGTCGTGTATGAGAGCATGGGAAAAATAATAATAGATTGTAGGTTTCAGAGGATTGACATCCGGTTTGCCTTGATTCCAGTAAACGCGCCCGATCCGGTCATAGAGACCTGCAACATCCTGGATCAGCACAGGAGCAAAGAAAGCGGCGAGCTTGATTTTGTCGGTTTCTTCAAGGAGAGGAATGCCCAGAGGGCTGGCGGAAGCCGATCTGAGTACCTCAGCCAGCTTTGATTGGGAAAGATCGGCCTGCAGGCAAGGGCTATAGAACCTGAGATTGCCCTCGAGCGGAAGCTGATCAATTGGTTCATTGTACCACGCCTGAAATTTTTTCTTCACCCTTTCGCTCACTATGTCTACCGGGATCGAGACAATCGGGAAGAGGCCAATGCCCCGCCTCTGGGATGAATATTCGTCCGGAACCTTCAAGAGTGAGAAAAGAGTCTCATAGAAACCGGGCATGGCGCTTTCATGGCGCAACAGCTCTTGCGAGCAGGATTTTGCTTCGGCGATGAAGTCCTGTCGGTCGACAGGAGCCGTGCCATTCCGTTGGAGTTTGGAAAACTCGCTCTCGGGAAGATTCAGAATTTCCTTCTCTCTCGATTCTTCAGCAAGTTGCCCCATTAATTGGAGCCATTCCTCTTCTTCCTGCCCGGTCTTTAGCTGGTCCTTCATGGCAAGCAGGAATCGACTGGTCCGAAGGTAAGGAAAACCCGACACGCGAAAGCTCGAAGCATCGATGACATTGGAGTTCAGGACTGCTCCATCCACCTTATCGACCATCTCCTGCAAGGCGCTGGGCCTCTCAAAGTGGGTGGCGACCAGGTTGGGACCTGTTGTCGTACATCCCCAGGAAAGGAGGAGGACTATCAGAAGAGGAAACCCTTTGAACAATCGATCACCGGCCCTCATAATCTCTCACGTAGATCCTCCGGCAAGCCGGAAGAGGTAATTGTTCGATAAATGGCCTCACATTGGTTTTCGTCTGGTGGTGCGAAAGGAGTCCTAGATCTTTCAGATCGCCATTGATGGTCAACAAGGGATACCGGTTTCCACCCGCAGGCGCTGGAGCATCCATAGCGACCACGCTCACCTTGCCTCAGAAGTGCATCTTGAGAACTATACGGAACATAATGAAATATGTCTTGGCTACCCCATCCGAGAATAGAACAAACGGCATTACCTTAGTCCGAAAGAGAGGTGCACGAAGGCTTCCAGGCGCCACGCGACCATCGACACAAACCGATGCCGGCCTTATTTGTGCCTGAGATGGCCCTACCAAGGAATCAGATACTCCCACAGTGGTCCTGTGTGGCCCCGCTTGTACAGGCGGGCCAGAATCTGACTGGTCTGTTCGCCGCCTGCCGCCCGGACCCAATGATACCTTCCCTGAGCGTGCTCTTCCAGTTGCCGGGCTATATCGGTCAGGCTTAAGGAAGGTGGCTGGAAGAAAACTGGTTCCAAGATGCTTTGGTCAGAGGAAAGTTGCCCCTCCTGTAAGGCGATCTCGTAAAGGGTGGTGTGGGGATAGATGCGCATGCCGCAAAAGAGAAACAGAACCGCTTTTTCGAGCTTATCTATATGTGAAAAAGATTCGGCCAGTGTCTTTGCCGTCTCTCCCGGACCGCCGAACAAGAAATAGTGAGCCACGTGAAGCCCCGCGGCATTGGCCGCCTCTTGGGCCGCAAACACATGACGGCGCGCAAACGGTTTGCGATAGCTGGCAAGTACAGCATCGCTCAGGGATTCGGTGCCGAACTCCACGTGCTTGAGACCGCACTCGGCCAGAATCGTGAAATAGTCCGCCGGCATGGGCACAGGGGCAAAAAAACCGCCCCAAGGGATACTCAGCCCCACTTTTTTGAAGGTCTGTGCCACGGCCAGGCTTTGGTCGATGTCAGCATTAAAAGCCGAATCAGTGATAAAGAGGTACCGAGCCCCGGCCTCCTGGAGCGCAACCGCCGTTCGGGCAATCTGCTCGGGCGGCTCATACCGCAGGGTCCGGCCCTCAATGTACGGGTAGCTACAATAGACGCATCGAAAGGGGCAACCGCGCTTAGTTTGCAGATTAAGCATTCCGCCGTTGCGCAAATAAAAGTCGAGATGGGCACCCTGGGGATCAAAACGGCGCGCCACCGCCAAGGGCCAGGGGGTAGGATCGGGGACGGGCGCCTCGCCCACGATCACCCCTGGAATTCCGGTCGGATCTTCTCCCTTTTCCAAGGCTTGAAGGAGCACGGCTAACCTTTCTCCTTCACCGATAATGCCGTAATTGGCCCCCAGCATCCGCATGGTTTCATGAGGAAAGAGTGTGAACCCGGTTCCACCCAAAATGATCGGTGCAGCGCTGCGACTCCGCAGAGCCTCGGTCACCTGCAGGTAATGCGCCCTGAACCCTTGTGGATTCAGAGCATTGTAGTTGTCGATGTTGCGCAAGGAGAGGGCTATAATATCCGGCTCAAAGGCGCAAACTGCGTGCGACAAGCCATCCTCGTCCTCCATGCCGTTCAGGTCCAGGCAGCGCACCTCATGCGCCGCGGCAATGGCGCCGGCCACGTAATCCAGTCCGAGCGGGTAAACCGGATAGGGTTCCCGAAGCGTGTTGGCCGAGATGAGCAGCACCTTCATTGTGGGGCAATCCTCATCGCCGAAAGGTAGGTACCCAATCCCAACACCAGAATCCCTTTGCCGTTCAGAGGCATATCGGAGCCACCAGAAAGAGAAGCGGGAACCAGGCCCCATTTGACCATTTGAACCGCAAGGACAGCCGCAACCGCTGAAGCCGCGCCGAATTGGCCGATAATGTGACGGTAGTCGATAACCGGACCGCAGAAATGGCTTTTCGAAAGAAAACCCGCCAACTGCTCGGCAGCCTGAGTGGCGTAGTAGGCCGGCAGGCCGGCCAGGATCGCACCATAATCATGCGCAACACCCTCCGCCCCGCCCAGACGCTCAACCAGGCTAGCAATGGAGTCCGGAGCCGAGCCAAATAGATACTCCAGCAGAGCCACTGTCGGCCCGCCATGACTGCTTCCGTATTCAAGCACCAGTGCGCCTCCGCCGTCTGCCAAGGCTTCCGCGGCGCGGACGGACCCATCGAACAGCGGTGCCAAGACTGGTTGGGCTTCATCAACGCCCAGCAGCAAGATGGGATCGTTGCCGGGGCACGTTAACAGCTCGGCGGCCAGCAAGGCCTGCTCGAATGAGGCGTCGCCGCCCGAAGTTGTCACATTGGCCCCTTTGGCGCTGAGCAGCATGGCTATCTGGCCTGCCGGCGCATTATGCACCGAACCAATGAAATCGGTGGGTGACGGAAACTGCTGGCGGGTTTCGAACAATCGCTGAAGAAAGTCGTGAGTCTCAGATAGTGCCCCCCAGGCCGTTCCAAGGCTGACGGCAACGGGTATGCGCCCGGCGGGAACGGTTCGGCAGGCGTTACTGGCCAGTGCCAAGGACAGCTTGGGCAGCCGCTTAAGCCGCCGGACCGTTCGCGGCGGCAAGCCTTCGGTTACTACACGATCGTCCAGGCAGCCGCAGCACTGGCGACCAGCGCAAAACGACTCCCATGTTTCCGATGTATGACCAGCACCGGTCAGGCAGGCTGCCGCAGTCACTGTCAAGGGCGGGCGAGGCAGTTCCGCCGAGGGTTTGTAGTTCTGGCCGCGCCGCGTGCCGATGACCACGGCTGCGTTATTGCCGCCGAATCCAAACGAGTTGGACAACACCGTGGTTATGGGGGCGCGTGAGGGTGCGGTCACAGGCGCCAGGTTCAGTACTGGATCGATACTGCTAAAGCCTACGTTGGCAGGAACAATGCCTTGATCGATAGCGATGGCGGCCACTACGGCTTCGACGGCACCGGCCGCGCCCAGGGTATGGCCCATGGCCCCTTTGACCGAGGAGAGCGGCGGCGGGCGATCACCGAAAAGGGCTTGGATGGCGCGGACCTCGGCAAGATCGTTGTCTGGTGTGCCGGTACCGTGCAGGTTGATATAATCGATGGCCGCAGGGTCTAGTCCGGCATCCGCAAGGGCCGCCTGCATGGCAGCCCTTGCCCCCTGCCCGTCGGCAAGGGGGGCGGTGGCGTGGTGGGCGTCGCATGACAGGCCGGCGCCGAGCAATTGAAGGGCACCCTCGGCTGGTGGCTCAGTCGTCAGCAACAGCAGGGCCGCACCTTCGGCTAAAGACAGGCCGCGACGTTCGCGGTCCAGGGGCCGCGCTCCGATTGGATCGATGAGTTGCAACGAATTGAAGCCGAAATAGGTCAGGCGGCAGAGGCTATCCACGCCGCCGGCAAGCACTCGCCGGGCCTTACCTCTTCTCAACATTTGCATGGCGAGCAAAAGGGCCACGGCACCTGAAGAGCAGGCGGTGGATACCGTAATCAGCGGACCACTGCACCCGTATCGCCTAGCCAGCTCTTCGGCTACTGATCCCACTCCATGATACCGATAGCAATGGGGGGCGGCGACGCTTTTTTCCAGAAGCGCTTCGGTGGTGAGGATGCCGCCTGTGGTGGTGCCCACTACTATGGCATCAGGGACAAGGCTTTTGTCCGCGAGGGCCTGGTCAGCAGCTATATGGGCCAGGTAATGGGTGCGCGGCAGTGGATGAGCCGGATCAGTCTCCAGCTCCACCTCTCCAACAGCCAGGGGCGAGTCCGCGCTGAGCGCAAACAGGGTGATGGGCCGCAAGTAGCATCGAGCCTCCTTCAGTGCCTTGGCCGTTTCAACCACACCATATCCCAGAGCGCTGATGATGCCCATACCGGCGATATAGATTGGTGCACCCCTCAATGGACGAACCCCTGAGACGTTTCGAGAATGTAAGCGGCCAAGCTCCGCAGAGAGGCAAACACCTCTTTAGCCATCTCTTTGTTTTTAATGTTTACCCCATAATCCTTGCGAAGCATAATGACGAGCTCTAGCACGTCAATGGAATCTATGTCAAGGTCACTGCTCATCAAGTCACTGTCCACCGGAATATCGGCGGGCGTGACATCCGGCAGGTTTAAAATTTCAATGATTTTGATTTTCAACGTTTCGATTAATTCTTCCATGTTCATGCCCAAGTGTGCACTGCGTGTGGCTAAGGCCGGGCGGCATCCATCTCTTTGTGGGTTTTAGAAGTTTACATGCCTTGCTATTTAGAGTACCATTTGACATGGTGTGATCGTTTTAGCCTATCCTTGACGGATTTTCTATTTAATAATATTCACAGATTGCTAGGATGGACATGTCAACCGACCCGTTGACTATCGAAACGCTGGTGCCGCATCGCGGGCGTATGCTGCTGATCTCGGAGATCATCACTCTTGACGATCAACAGGCGACCGCTACGGCCGTTGTGACTGAAAAATGGCCGCTGACTACCCTCGACGGGGCCAATCCTCTGGTGCTCATCGAACTGGTGGCCCAGACAGCCGCCCTCAACAATGGATGGGAGCTCATCCAACGCGAGGGCCAGGATCGTGATAACCGCGGGTGGATAGTGGGCATCAAGTCGGCACGACTATTCGTCGATTGCATCGCCGTCGGGACGACCATCACCATCGAATCCCACAACCAATTCGAGTACGACAATTTCCGGGAGATACAGGGCGTCGCCAAAATAAGAAACCAGATCGCGGGTGAGGTGACCCTCCAACTGATGCAGGCCGATTCATCGGTGAAAAACTGAAGAGCGAAGAGTGAAGGCTTTGGCTGCTGTTCCTTCCGGCGTGGACATATCAGCGGTTGTATTGCCTGTGTGAAGCTCAACCGCCCAAGACGCGATCCAATCAAAATTGGTTAAACCTGAGGCTCCATTTATGAATGAGAGTGCAAATCCACCGGTGGCGTTGGTTACCGGTGGCAGCAAGGGAATTGGCCGGGCAATCTGCGTAGAGATGGCCAAAAGCGGCTATCAGGTGATCGTCAACTATCTTTCCGATGCTGACGGAGCCACGGAAACCTTGTCCCTGGTCGAGCAGCAGGGTGGCCGCGGCATCTGCCTGCCGTTCGACGTATCCGACTATGCCGCCACCCAACATGCCATGGAGCAGATCTTCGCCACCTATGCCTCAATGGACGTCCTGGTCAACAACGCCGGCCGTATTGCCGACGAGCTGTTCGTAATGATGACACCGGACAAGTGGCGCAGCGTCATTGACGTTACCTTGCAAGGTTTCTACAACGTCACGCGGCCGGCGCTGGAGAAGATGGTGGTTCAAAAGAAGGGGGCCGTTGTCTCGATTGCATCGGTGGCCGGCATAATGGGCAACCGCGGCCAGGCCAATTACGCCGCGGCCAAGGCCGGTCTGATTGGCGCCAGCCGTTCGGTTGCCTCCGAAGTGGCGCGCCTTGGCATCCGTGTCAACGTGGTGGCGCCGGGCTTGATCCAGACAGAGATGATACACGACGCGCCGGTCCAGAAAATCAAGGGCATGATCCCCATGGCCCGCCTTGGGGCGCCCGAAGAGGTGGCCCGAGTGGTTCGCTTCCTCTGCTCCGAAGATGCCTCATATATTACCGGGCAGGTCATCAGCGTTAATGGGGGCATGTTCTGAGCTTGAGAATCAAAACAATGAAAATTCAGTGGCTCGTGCTGGTGCTGTCGCTGTTGTGCATCGGTTGGGCCGACAGTTGGGAACAGCTCAAGACAACGGCCGGCGTGATCACATCTGTTCAGGCCGAATTCGTCCAGGAGAAGCATTTACCCATTCTGTCCAAGCCTCTGGTCTCTAAAGGCGTGTTTTACTACCAGGCCCCCCGGTCGCTGCGCTGGGAATATCAATCGCCGGTGCGAAGTATATTGACAGTGCACGGCGGCCGCGTGCGACGATTTATATCCATTGGCGAAGCCGGCTTTCAGGAAGAGAGCGGTGGCGGTCTGGAGGCCATGCAGGTGGTCATGGAAGAGATCACCCAATGGCTGACCGGGCGCTTCGACGAAAATCCCATGTTCCAGTCGCGCCTTGAGCCAGGAAAACGCATCGTCCTCGTTCCAAAGGACGACGCCTTTCAAAAGGTGATCCAGCAGATCGTCCTGGATCTGGGCTCAGAGTCGGGGGTGATGCGGAGCGTCACAATCTACGAAGGAGAGAATGCCTTCACTCAATTGACCTTCAAAAACACGGTGCTCAACGCAAAAATCGAAGACACCCTTTTCCAAGACAGCCCATGAAAATAGTGCGCCTCATGCTCTCGATGGTGCTCATGCTTGTGGCCTGCGTTCACCTGCCCGAAATCCGCACGATTGAAGACAACACCGCCGCAGGCCGCGTTGCGGCCTGCGGCGCTATTTTCCCCCACGGCAAATGGCAGTTGGTCCACGCCATCGAGATCTTTCCACCTGTGGGGTCGAAACAGACCGTGCTGGGGATCGTTCAACTCTCTTCAGAGCAAAGAACTTTTCACTGTGTGCTGATGACTATCGAAGGGCTGGTGGTTTTCGAGGCCGATTTCGAGGGCGCGGTTACGATCCGGCGGGCCTTGCCACCCTTGGATAAGCCAGGCATGGCCGAGGGCATAGTCCAGGACATCTCGCTCCTGTTTTTTGCGCCCGAACAGCCCTGCATCACCGCGGGGCTCTCGAAAGATGCGGCGTGGATCTGCCGCTATACGTGCGCCGATCATGGCCAGGAGGATGTCGTCCTGCAGCCTGACGGCCTTTGGGAAATCAACTATTATAACCGAGGTCACCGCCCGATGCGCACCATCGCGCCTATGGCCAGGGAAGATCTTCATGCCGGCGGGCTGCCCTCCCGTGTGGTGCTCAAGGCTCATGGCCTCGGGGGCTACGAGCTTAGAATGAGTTTGATAGAAGCGATCCCTTTGGAAAATTGAAAGATATAATGCCAAGACGCAATATAAAATAACGAAAGGGGGTTGGGAAAAGCGTTGGTGAGTTCAAACGGCACTCCACGGACACAGCCGGGGGATCAGGCAGCTTAGCCCAACTCCGGAAAGCGATTGACCCCTTTCAGACGCGCGATCTCGCGCTCGTAGCGCCCCCGCCAGCCATGCCGCCGGAGCTGGCGCCCAAGAACAACTTTGAAGAACGGTCGGACGAGATAGATCCAGATCCCGGTCCACACAGGCCCCCTGGCGCGCACATGGCGTGAGGGCTCCCACCAACCCATGATAATCTGGCGCTGATACCAAACCAAATACTGCAAGGTATCGGAATCCAAATGATGAGTGCGCACATTGGCCCAGATGCCGTTGTAGGTGGAGAAATCATCCGGGTTGGTGACCAGCCCTTCATCCAAAAGATGCTGACGCATACCGGTTTTGGGATAGGGCGTCAGGATCTGGCAGTAGGAGGTGTCGGCCTCGATGGATTTGAGGAATTTGTAGTTCTCTATTATGTCGGTCTCATCGTCATCCGGGAACCCGAAGATCATGCCGGCTGTCACCATGATGTCATACTTGTGGCATAGTTCCAGAGCCTTGCGAGAAGCATTGACGATATCGCCCTTCCGGGCGGTCAGCAAGTTCTTCTTGGAGACGTTTTCTATACCCAGGAAGACGGTTTTAAAGCCGGCCGCGGCCATCATGCGCACCATATCTTCGTTGCGGGACATTGTCACGCAGTCGGCCTGGACCACAAAATTGAGGCCCCGGTAACCACGGGCAATGATGGCTTCGCACAACTCGATAACCCGTGGGGGCGAAAGCACCATGTTGTCATCCGCGACAAAGATCCAGCGACACTTCTTCTTGAAGTAGATGTCGTCTATGTTGGCCAAGATGCGATCGATGTGGATAGGCCGGAAAGACTGTCCGTACATGTGGCGGATGCTGCAAAAATTGCAGTTGCGCGTGCAGCCCCGCGACGTTTCGATGACCTCAACGGAGCGATCCATGATGTGATAGCCCCAGGTCAGGCGGCGCTTGTCGCGAATGGGCATTCTCAGGCTCCCCAGGTCCAGCAGCTCGCCGCGGGGGTTGTGCACGAAGGTGCCCCCTCGGCGATATGAGAGGGAGGGGATCTGCGCGACGTCGTCATCACCACTCAAGGCGTTGACCAGCCGCCGGAAGGCCTCTTCGCCCTCGCCGCGGATCATGAAATCGATCCATTGGGCCTCGGGTGATTGTGCGATCTCCTCGTACATCAGGGTAGCATGGTAGCCGCCGACCACAATGCGCACCCCGGGCGACAATTGTTTGATCAGCCGAGCCAGTTTCAGGCAGGTGCCGAACTGCCAGGTCATGGAGGAGAGACCAACCAGGTCGGGACTGATCTTGCGCAGGGTCCGCTGCAGATAACCCCGCACGTTGCGGCGCTTTCGGGCCAGATCGATAATATAGACGTCATGACCTGTATCGATGTTGGCGCCCAGACTGGCGATACCCAGGTTGGGCATGTGGAACGCTGCCTCGTGCATGATGACCGCAGCCACATCCGGCATGGAGAACAATACAACTTTCATTGCGCCTCTTTTGATTTCAAAGCCTATCTTTGGATGGCGAAAGGCCGGGTTGTTGGTCCTGCAACGGATCCGTTTTTGTGGACCCCTCCAGCAGCGCGTGCACTTGGGCCATCACTTCCTTAACGGAGAATGCCGCGCTGTCGTAAGGCGGGGTCAGTTGGGTTAACAGCCGAACCGTAATGGTGTTGGCTTGGCATGTATTGAACAGAAACCGGCCCGGAGTAAAGAGCCGGTCGCTGTTTTCGATCCGGACCACGGCCAGCGGCGCCCGGCAGAGTCGGGCGATTTTAAAAGCGCCGGGATTCAGAACCCCCAGGGCCTCGTTGCGGCTGCGCGTTCCTTCCGGAAATACAAACAGGTTGCCACCACCGGCTAAAAAGCCGGACATATGCTCCAACTGTTCGACCATAAGATCCGCCAGTGGGCCTTGGGAATCCGATGGCAGATAACCCGACATCTTCAGCATCCAGCCAAAGACTGGTATATGGAACAACCGGTTCTTGACGATAGTCGTGTGCCGGGCAAAGAGCGAAATCAGCAGCAACGGATCGATATAAGAGACATGATTGCAAACGACTACAGCGGAGCGCACAGTGCCCAAGGCCGGATCGATGCGCCACTTCTGCCGAGGTATCGTGAGGCGACAGAGCAGGAAAAAGCCCCGGTAGAAAAAATGGTTTAGTCTCTGAAAGGCTCGCGAACGATCTGAAGCCACTATGGCCACAAGAACGTAAAAAGGAGCAAAGAATACGACGAAACCGACTGTAAAATAGCTCCACAGCAACAGCGTGACTACAAGGTCGATCAGTTTGAAAACCCAAGTCAGGGATTGGTGCCGGCCGGGGTTGTGGTTGCGTCGCATGTCACTCATTGTTCCGATTTCCGCAGGATAAGGCTGGTGTTGACACCGCCGAAGGCGAAATTTTGAACGGCGGCAGTGCGAATCGTCGCTTCGGTCAGTTGGCGTGTATGCCGGATCATCGCGCAGCGCTCGTCCACCTCGTCCAGATTCAAAGTGGGAGCCACAAAGCCCTCGTTCATCATTATGAGAGCCAATATCGTTTCGATGACGCCGCACGAGCCCATGGTATGCCCCATATAGCTTTTCAGGGCCGTAACCAAAGGTCCTTGACCGTACGTCTTCCCGATGGCTTGGGCTTCGATGACGTCGCCCATCTTGGTGGCCGTGGCGTGGGCGCAGACTATATCGATCTGGTCGGCGCTTATTTGGGCGTTCTCCATGCCCAGACGAATCGTTTGCGCAATCCCGTCCATGTTTGGCAGGATGAGGTCACCGCCGTTATTGTTGCAGGCAAAGCCCAAAATTTCGCCCAGGATAACCGCGCCGCGGCGTTTGGCGCTTTCGTAGTCTTCCAGCACGACGGCCCCGGCCCCTTCGCCCACTACCAGGCCGTCGCGCCGCACGTCAAAAGGCCGCGGGGTCAGATGGGGTGTGGCGTTGAATTCAGTGGAGCAGGCCAGCAGATTGTCGAAGACCGCCACGGTGGTGGTATCGTACTCATCGGCCCCGCCGCATAGCATGGCATCCTGCATGCCGAATTTGACCGCTTCATAACCGAATCCAATGGACTGGCTGCTGGTGGTGCAGGCAGTAGACGACGAAATCACCCGGCCCGTAATGCCGAACATCTTTGTGATGTTCACGGCGGTGGTGTGTACCATGGATTTGAGATAGTCCACGGCGCCGATGCTGCTCAACTTGGCATCGTTGTCGCCGAAAAAAGTGCGGTAGATCTGGCGCTGCACTGTGGGGCTGCCATGGGTCGAACCAAAGGCCACCCCTATACGGCCCGAGGTGATAAACTCTTTGCTTAGCCCTGAGCCGGCCAGAGCCTCCTTGGCCACCTGGCAGGCGTAGTAGGCTACCGGCCCCATCGTCTTGCGGTATTGGCGCGAAAAATCATAATCGATGGGATAATCCACCGTGCCGAAAACGCCCGAATGGATATGCTGAGTGAGGAGGCCGTCGCTGCGCATGGACTTGACTCCCGAGCGGCCTTCGGTCAGGTGATGGACGATCCCCTCCCTGGTATTGCCGATGGGAGTGATGGCGGCACAGCCAGTGATAACAACCCTGCGACTCATAATAATTCACCTGTTCCATCTTGGATAAGGAGAGTTTTCATTTGGCGACCGAAGCTTTGGCCAACTGCGGTACATAGTCGATGATCTGGTTGATGGTGCGGATACGCATGGCACCCTTCTTCTGGTTGAGGGTCAGCGTGGTTCCGAGCATCAACTCGATTTCCCGCAGCAGCTCGATTGCATCGATGCTGTCGAACTCATAGACCTCACGCAAATCTGCATCCAGACCAGGATCGTCAATCTCGAATCGATCGGAAAAGACCTTCAAGATTCTTGCCTGGATTTCGTCGCGCGTCATATCCGATATTATCCCTCGAGCGTTTGATACGCCTTTTTACTCTATAGTCAAACGGCGGTATTTTGTCACCATAAGTGCACAATCACTGTGCATTTGGCATTCTTGCCTTCTGATTTTCCTGGTGCGATTCGACGTGTCTTCCCTCACGCGTTTGCTCCGACTCGGGTGACGAGCGTTCTGGACCGGCCGCCGGGCCTAAAAATGGCTCGAAATGGTACCACTCCAAAGGATTGCACCGGACCTGGTCCTCTAAGAGGTCGGCATAGGCCTGTGCGGCTCGAGCCACAGCCTGCCGGCGCTGGGCGCGGTGTTCGGCCGCGATGGCCACCGGCCCGGAAACGGAAAAATGGTGCTGGCCACGCCCGCGGCTCGAGGCAAAAAAAACATACAGAGGCACGCCCGACAGCATCGCCAGCATGAACGGCGCCTCAGGCAACCTCACCGTGCACCCCAGAAAGCGAACCGCAACCACTCGTTGATCGGGCCGCCACACCATGTCTCCTGCCATAGAGACAAATCCGCCGGTTTGCAGGAAGCTGGCCCCCTCGACCAGAGCGAAGGGCGCGTCGGCATCCTGGTCGGCCACCAGAATGCGGATGCCGCTTGCGGTCAGATCTTCTTTTTGCAATCGTTCGATCTGCTCTTTGTCGCGCCGGCCCATAAAGAGCATCAGCGGCAGTTGCGGGAGCATACGACGCAGCAAGCGCGCCCCCACCTCCCAATTGCCCATGTGGGACATGAGCAGAATCCCGCCGTGGCCCTTCTCCATGGCCTGGATAAAATGCTCCCGTCCCTGAAAGGTAAAGGTTATGGCGCCACTGTCGCGCAACAGATAGCGATCCAGGAAAACGGTTGTAAAATTCTGAAACTGACGCCAGGCGCACCACCAGCCGTAAAGTCGGTTCCGGTCAGCGAACAGCACGCGGTAAAAACGGGCGCTGGTGGCTGCCCGCCGGGGGGAGAGAAAGAAATAGCCGGCCGCAATGCCACGGGCGGTGAGAGCGAACAGCCAAGCGCCGAAGATATCCGAGACTGCGGTCAAAATGGCATAAAATAGTCCACTCATGTCGGTGCCAATCTTTGCATTAAATGACGGAATGCTCCTTCAAAGACTTACCTGCACCCGTAGTGTTTTTCCTTGCGCGAGGCCGTCCCAACACCACCCGGCGTGTTATCAGGCGCGCAAAGGTGGCGGTATTACGCCAAAAGTCGACAACGGGTCGAAAATGGGAAACACGTTCGTTTGCAGGCGGATAGTTGATGCCTACGGGTGCTTCAATCACCTCCATGGCGGACCAGGCTGCTTTAACGAGCACTTCAATTTCAAACTGATATCTTTGGGCACGGACGCCCAATTGCAGCGCCTCGGGCAGAGGATAGATGCGAAACCCGCTCTGGCTGTCGGTAACCCTTGGTCCGCCGGCCATCCGGATCCAGAAATTGGAGAACTCTCTGCCAAACCGGCTGGTCCACGGTGCCCCCTCAGCCGACATCTTCAACCGGCAGCCCAAAATGATCGGCCGTCGGCCTCGGGGAATGGCATCGATCAGCGCATGAGCATCCTCGGGAAAATGCTGTCCATCGGCATCCAGTGTAATAGCCCAGTCGGCGTGTTTGGCTGCTGCCAGGAAGCCGGTCATCAAGGCGGCCCCTTTACCGCGATTAACGCGGTGTCCAAGCAGGCGTATGCCCGCCATGGATCCAAGACTCGGATCGCCCCCATCCGTAGAGCCATCGTCCACTACATAGACCGGCAATCCCAAGGCCAAGGCCGACGTCGCCACAGCTTTTAGAGTGCGGCCGTGGTTGTACGCCGGGATCACGATGGCAAAACGGCCTTTGCCTTTACTAATCCCCGACTCAACGGCCATCACTCACCGCAGTGTGCTTGAACCAGTCCATGGACCATTCCTGTTGGTCGAAAGCACCGGGCAAAAAGGCCACGGCCCAGGCGCCTGGTCCCATGTGGGCCCCGGATGTTAGTGAGAGTGGGCGTAAGAGGATTTTGGCAGCCGGAAGCAGTGAACGAATCTCCCCGGCGGCAACCTGATCGATCCAAACTTGATTATCCGAATATTGTAATAAAATCAAGGGAGCTTCCCTTGGATCAAAACAACTTTCCAGTCGCTTCAGGCCAAAGGCCAATTGACCTTCTCGTGTACGGACCACCCCCACCTTGACTGCCCCATGGACTGAGGGCGTGATGATCGGCTTCATGTGTAGCAGATCGCCGAAAAAGCCACTTGTTTTGGATATCCGGCCGCCAGCCGCCAGATATTTAAGCTGATCGAGGAATACCAATTCCTGACTTTCGGTGACCGCTTGTTGAGCAAATCGCACCACCGCCTCCGGATCCTGGCTCCGCCGGGCATAGCGGGCCGTGGCCAATGCCACAATCCCCAAGCGTCCCGAAGCTGCTCCGGTATCGATGATCGTGAGACACCCGCGAGTATCGTGAGTTGCCTGCCAGGATTTGGCGGTTTCGAAATTGCCCGTATACGCCGATCCAACGCAAAGGTAAAGCACCCGTTCAAATCGGCTGACGGCGCTCAGATAAGATTGGTGCCGCTGGAAGACAGATGCTTGAGCCGTAGAAGCCCTTTGCCCTCCGGCCATTGCGGCGTAGAGCGCGGCCGGGGGATACAAGGTTTCAGGATACGACTGGTTGCCCACGACCAGGTAGCTGTCGAGTAGGGTCATCCCCAGGATACGGGCATCTTCCAAAGTGACCGAACCGGCTGCATCGGTCATGATATGCACTGGCTGGGCGTTTTGGTCGGTAGTCGATCGCACGGGGGAGATCCTCTCTTCGGACCAATCCAACACCTGGCCGATCTCTCTTAAGCCGGTACGCAACGCTTCGCAGTCATCGGTGTGCAAGTGCATCTTCAATAAATCTGGCGTTTCGTTGACCACCAGACTATTGCCCCAGCACGCTAGACGGCGTCGTCCCTCCGCCCGGTCCCCCTCCGGCAGGATCACTGCGCTGAAGCAATATTGTTCCTGCCGGCCCTGGGGCTGCCAATCTTTAGCGATCTCCAGCTTGCCTTTAAACCTATCGGTCACTGGACGGCTATGATTCATGCGTCCCGCAAGGCAATCCAGAAAAGCTTCCAGAAATATGAACATGCCGAGGGCGCCGGCGTCCACGACGCCGGCCTGCCGGAGCTCGGGCAAAGTGTCGCTGGTGCCGTCCACGCACTTCTCCAGCAGGCCGATAATGGTTTCCAGGTCCCACTCGGAGGTGGGCTTTTCAAACACTGGAACAACTTGGGCCAGAACCTCGAATAGGGTGAGCATGGTGCCGGGTTTTGGGTCTGCCACCGCCTTGTGCGCCAGTAACACCCCTTGTTGAATGGCATCGGGCAGCGCTTCGGGCCCATTGATCCTTAGAAGTTCGTGGATAAAAGCGGCGGCGATATTGCCGGCGTTGCCGGTGGCGGCCCTTATAATTTGGTGACGCACCCCCGCAGGCCTCTCATTCAGTTGGTGCAGGGCTGCAAGGCTGATCTTCAGATTGCGTCCCGTGTCGGCATCGGGTACAGGGAAGACATTGATTTGGTCTAACAAGTCCGACCATGCTGCCATATGTTCGTAACCGAAGATGAAGGCGTTGCTGTAAGCCCGGTCCATGATCAGATCCATCATTGTAGAGCCTGTCTGATATCCTCCGGAACGTCAAACTCCATCTCCATCTCCGGATAGCGCACCGCCAATTGTTCGCTGTTGCCGCGGGCGCAGAGGATGCCACCGTCCGTCTTGCGGATTTCAAAGGCCATCCCGATTTTATAGCACGCCTCGGTCACAGTAGCCCGGCAGATGAATTCATCGAAGGCCCGCAGCGGAGAAATATGTTTGAGCGATGTGCGAGTGACAGGGAAGACGATTTGCTTCTCGAGCATATAAGCATATAGATCAATGCCTCGTGCGGCGAACAGGCCAAAACGGGCTATATCGAAATACTTCAAATAGTTTCCGTGCCACACGACCTGCAACGGGTCCAGGTCGTGGAATGCAACCTTCATGTGGATCTCAAAACTAACATTCATCCAAATTTTTCCGTTCATGCGGGCTTGAGACCAGCGGCCCGGGAAAAAGGTGAAACGAAACGGCTTCTAATATACCAGCGGAAGCTGCCAAAGCAAGCGAAGATACAATTTACAAGACACTTGAAAAGCTTTGCGGGATTCTGACTTGACAATAAATTATCATGTAAACTATTATTTTGGTACAATTTTCCCTTTGTTAACTACTGTAAATTATTATTTGATCCCTCCTGTAGATAGCCCGCTGGCGAGGTGCTTGGCCAACTTGCTCGGTCAGACGATGTTGTCACCCCGAGCCGACTGGCAGAATATGATGAACTGAAATAATTGAAAAATGTGGGGTCCATTATTTGGGATAAGTCATCAAAGTGAAAGGAAAAGTCCGATTTGGGTTGACGCTGTCATAAGCGCCTGGAAGAATGGCGGGGATGGAAGCCTTTCGGCCGAGGTGCATGTGCCTGCGGATGCCTCGTGGTTTGACGGCCATTTCCCCGGCTGGCCGGTCCTGCCGGGGATAGCCCAGCTCGGTATGGTATACGAGCTCGTCCGCCACGCTCTGGATGGCTCGGTGCGAGTTGTCGAGGTGAGTCGGGTTCGCTTCAAACAAAGGATCGCCCCGGACGATCGTCTGACCGTGGTGGCCGAATCGCGGACGGGGGGCGGTCGATATGCTTTCCGCATCAGTCGAGGCGACGAGGTGGTGTGCACCGGCACAATGACCGTTGCGAATGTACAACTCCAAACCTCGGCAGAAACGGATGGTTGAAGCGAAATCGAAATGGGGAGCTTAATACGATCCGGGTCTCTGATGACCTTCTGTCAGCCGCCACGCTAAAAAAAGGTGTCCCAAATAGAGATTCCAACGAACATCGAATAGTGTAAAGGAGAAACATGTACATGCCAATTGGGACGGAGTTGAACCAGATTATCATCGATATCGCTGCAATTATGATCGATGAGCTCAAGCTAGAAGATGTGACCCCGGAGACCTTCGATCCCGATATCGACCTGGTGGACGAGGTGGGTATCGATAGCATGGACTTGGCCACCGTTGCGCTGGTTTTGAGGGATCGATACTCGGTGCGCATCGATGAAGACGATTATCCCAAACTGGTCACTCTTCGCCTTATTTCTCAGTATATTCAAACAAAAGCTATCTGTTGACTATTAGTTTGGATTACTGAGGAGATTAGAAAATCGAGTCCTTTGCGGCTCAGGGAAGCAGATTCGTGGACCTCAAGCATTCGATTCTACCCGCGACAAGTCAATACGTCAGTGCCAAGGAATGGAAGTTCTCCGAACTGATTGCCGATCCGGTCGTGCGTGAGCGATGGGAGCGAGTGCGTCGCTATTTCTTCTTGCGCGAATCCACCTACGACATGACCCACCATTGCAATATCCGTTGCGAGGGGTGTTACTATTTCGAAGGAGACAAACAGCATGCCGCTGAGGTCCTCGATCCGGCGGCTTGGCACGTACTGATGCAGGCCGAGCGGGAGCGCGGCATCACCTACGTGGTGCTGGCCGGGGCGGAGCCCTCCCTGGTGTCCGAGTTGCTGGTGGTGTGCTTTGATGAAATGCCCCTGGGCGCCATCGCCACCAACGGGATCCAGCGCATCTCCGAGAGCATCGGCTATAAGATCCACATCTCCGTGTGGGGCAACGACGACACCAGCCTGCGCATCCGCAAAGCCAAGCATATGCTCGCCCGGCAAATCGAAAACTACCAGGGCGATCCGCGGGCAGTTTTTGTTTACACCTTCACGCCGCACAATATTACCGAGGCCGGAGAAGTGGCCGAAGAACTGGCCCGCCAGGGATGCAGGTTAACGTTCAACATATTTTCCGCGCCGGTGGGTTACACCGGCGCTCTGCGCCATACACCTGAATCGCTGGGCCAGACCCGCCGGGCCGTGCTCGATTTGCTGGCGCGCTACCCGGAAAACGTTCTTTATTCTCCTTACAACGCCGTGGCCCATACGCACCGGCTGGGTCTGCACGATCTGTTCGGCTGTTCTTATCCCCGCTGCAACCCTTCGACGAACATCGGTCTGGGACGCTCATTCCGCCAATACCGCACCGATCTGAATTGGGACCGGGAGGCAGCTTGCTGCGTTCCCGACACCGATTGCCCCGACTGCCGCCACTATGCGGCCGGCAGTGCGGTGATCACGGCGCGCCTGTTTCGCCACGCCTGCGATCCGGATAGCTTCAACTCCTGGTTGGATTATGTGGACACATATCTGGCCGTGTGGGTTATGGATTACGCAAAGGGGATCAATCTTTGCCAGGTGCCTGTGCCGCCGCCCGGCTTTGATCTCTAAAAAAGAAAAATCTGATGAAGATAGAAATCAGGAATTCTATAGATAACGTGTTAAGCCGAAAGGCAAGGAGTTTCAGGTGAAGACCGTCAGTTCCCTTCTGGATGTCCATTGGTATGAACGCTATAAGAAAATTTCCAAGCTGAATATCCGTAGTTCCATCTATGATGTAACCAATCGCTGCAACCTGCGGTGCAAGGGATGTTTCTTCTTCTCTTCGGACGAGCACAAGGCCGCTCCCGAGGAAATGGACATTCACGAATGGGAAGCCTTTATCGATCGGGAAATTGCCCGCGGCGTCAACTTGGCTATCCTTATCGGCGGTGAGCCCACTCTGTGCTTTGACCGCATGGAGACTTTCTATAAGCGCCTGCCCACCTTTTGTGCCACCAACGGCTTGATCCGGGTGCCGCGCGACCGCTTCCCCGACATGATGGTCGGCATCTCCTTGTGGGGCGACGAAGCGGACGAGCGGGTCCTACGTGGCAAAGACACCTTTTCCATTTCGAGCAAGAACTACGCCGGCGATCCCCACGCCTATTACCTCTACACTGTTACTCCCAAGCAGATTGGCAAGACCGAACGCATCATCCGCAAGATCGAAGAGGCCGGTCTGAAGGTGCATGTGCAGTTGCTCTCCAATGACGAAGGAATGTCGGGCTTCAACTGGACAGAGCAACAGTTGGTGGACATCCGTGCCGAAATGGACGCCATGCTTGATGCCTTTCCCAAGACGATGATCAGCTCTAAATATTACCACGAGATCATTACTACCGGAAAGATGCTGGGCCGTCGTTTCGGCTGGATGGAGTGTCCGTCGGTTACCCAGTCGCTTGACAACCGCGATCCGGCTCCCAAACATCTGACCAATTTTATCCGTTGGGCCTCTGATCTAAAGACCATGCACCGCTGCTGCACTTCCGAAACTCGCGATTGCTCGACTTGCAAGGACGGCGCGGCGCATATGAGCTGGGTGATGGTAAACAAGCGCGCCCACATGGGATCAACCAAGGATTTGCAGAACTGGATCGAAGTTTACGAAATCTTCGCCAAGCTATACCAGTTTCTGCCGTGGTAGGGGCAACATAGCATCAGATGAATATAAGACGCGCGGTGATTATCGGCTACGACGCTGTTTCGCCCCTAGGGATAGACCTGGAGGAGCAGTGGAGGCGGGCCATGCAAGGGCAGAGTGGCGTGGGCCGCCTGACCCGTTTTGAGGTTAATGAGAGCTTTCCCGTAAAACTCGCCGGCCAGGCGCCAACTATCGATCATCTACCCTACGATTTTCTCAAACCCCGCGAGCAGGCCCGCTGGATCTCGCCGGTTTTTAAATATGCCCTGCTCACCGTTCAACGGGCCTTGGACCGCAGCGGTTTGCAGATCACCCCGGCCCTGGCCCCCCGAGTGGCCGTTACCTATAGCTCGGCTATCGGCGGGCTGGATGCGGTTATCGATGCCGACCGCAAGCTGATCGCCCGCGAGGCCCTTCCCCTGCCTTACACCAATCCTAACTCTTGCATCAACATGGTTTCGGGCAAGGTCTCGATGCTTACGGGCGCCACGGGCCCCATTGTCAGCACCATTACGGCCTGCGCCACCGGTATTACCTCGATGATTATAGGCGCAATGCTGCTGGAGCAAAATCGGGCCGATGTGGTGCTGTGCGGCGCCGTGGATTTCCCGTTGGTTGCACCCATCGTGGCTGGCTTTGCCACAATGAACGGCGCCTATGTGCCCAAAGAGGGGCAACCTGAAGAGCCCCCGGCCCTGGCCAGCCGGCCCTTTTCCATTAATCGGCGCGGTTTTGTGATATCCGAAGGGGCCGGCTGTGTCATTTTGGCCTCTGAAGTCTTTGCCCGGACCCATGGGCTGGCTCACCGAATTGCGATTGCGGGCTGGAGCATGACCTCAGATTCGCATCATATAGTGGCCCCTAATTTCGAAACGGTCCGCCGCTGCATTGCCGAGAGCATCGACCATGCCGGCATCCCGCCACGGGACGTGCATGCGGTCAACGCGCATGCTGCCGCCACGCGGGTAGGTGATAAGGTAGAGTACGACGCCCTGCGAGCTGTGTTCGGCCCAAAATTGCCACCGGTGACGGCCAATAAATCGCTCTTCGGACACGCCATGGGCGCGTCCAGCGCAATCGAGTCGATTTTCACCTTTCAGGGAATGCTGGCGGGTGTGCTGCCCCCCACGATCAATTACAGGCCCGATCCGGAGATTTCCATTGACTGCGTGGCCGAAGGGTGTCGTGCGGTGGATCAGACTTACGTACTCAAGAACGCGTTTGGCTTCGGCGGGTGTAATTCGTGTATTGTATTCGAGCGGTTGCTGTAGAGGAGCCGTTTATATTCCATGTTGGTGCATGCTGATTAGAGGCTTTTGAATGAGAGCTCCATTAAACCGCAAAGTTTATGTCGTTGGCTACGACGCCGTTACCTGCTTGGGCAATGACTTTGAAACCACCTGGCGGCGGGCTGTGAGCGGCGAAGCGGGTTTTCGCCGCGTCACACGCTGCCGAACCGACTCGCGCAGTAACATCGTCGGCGAAATTCCCGACTGGAATCCCATGGACTATGTCGATCACAAGAGTGCTTGCAACTGGGATGCCGATTTCGTCGTTCTGACCATGGTGCTTTGCAAGCGCGCCCTGGCCCATGCCGGATTGACCATGGATGCCCAGACCGCGCCGCGTACCGCTTGCCTGGTTGGCTCGGCCCTGAACGGCAGCGATGCGTTGCGCGTGGCCGTCGAAAACTTGAGCCAGAAGGGGCCGACCAAGGTGAGTCCCTATCTGCTGCCCAACCTGTGTGCCAACGTGCCGTCAGGCAAAGCCGGCATGCTGATGGGCTTTACCGGGCCGGTGTTTTCGCCGCAGGGCGCGTGTGCATCGGGCAACCACGCCATCGCCATCGGGGCGCGCATGATCCGCGACGGCGATTGCGATTTCGCCATCGCCGGCGGCGTGGAGACCTGCATCATTCCGGAGATTATCCAGGGGTTCTCCAACATGTGGGCAACCATCAAGGTCGGGCCCGGGGACAGGGCCTATAATGATCCCACTCAGGCTTCGCGTCCCTTCAGCATCGACCGTAAAGGCTTTGTACTCGCCGAAGGTGGTGCGGTGTTGGTGCTGGCCGCTGAAGAAATGACGGCCGCTCTGGGTTTGGCGCCCAAGGCCGAGGTGCTGGGGGTAGGCTGGTCCTCCGATGCACACCATTTTACAATGCCTTACGGGCCGACCATCATCGTGGCACTTGGAGACTCCATCGCCGACGCAGGGCTGGCGCCCCAGGACATTGGGGCAATAAATGCCCACGGTACCTCGACGCCCAAGGGCGACAAGGTCGAAATCGAATGTTTGCGCGAAGTTTTCGGCCGAGCCCTCGAACGAGTACCGATTTCGTCCAACAAGTCCCAAGTCGGCCACACCTTGGGTGCAGCGGCCGCCGTCGAAGCGGTGCTGGGCATCGAGGCCATGCGCCAGGGTCTCGTTCTGCCCACTGTCAATCACCGGCCCGACCCTGAATTCGCGGATATCGATGTAGTACCCAACCAAACCCGCCGGCATTCTTACGAATTCTTCCTCTCCAGTGCCTTCGGCTTCGGCGGCACCAATTGCTGCATTGTCTTCAGAGGAGTGTAGAGTGCGGCCCAAACCCTTCATCCCCCAGGCTCTGGACGGCAATGGCTCCTATGTGCGAGACCGTACCAGCGGACTGGTCTGGCACCGCTGCAGCCTTAGGACCTTGTATGCCGATACGGACCGTTCCGACGTAGTCTATCACGCCAACTATTTGCGATATTTCGAATTCGGCCGAAGCTCGCTGATGCGCGATGCGGCCTATGCCTACCGGGAGATAGAAGAGAGCGGCTACATCTACCCGATTATCTCGACTGCCATCGATTACTTTCGCCCGCTGCGGTACGACGATGCCATGTACATTCACACGCGGCCCGGAAATCTGCAACGTGTTAAGTTGCAGTTCGATTATGTGATCACCCATGTGCCCGGCGGCGATATCGCGTGCACCGGCTTTACCCGGCACTGCGCGGTGAATGCCAAGGGTATACCAGTGGCCATCGACGACAAGACTTTGCATTTATGGCAGAACTTTCCAAAATAGCACCTATTGGGCGCGTGGCGGTGACCATCGACGTGCTGCCCCACTGGGCCGATCACCATTTCCAAGGCCGCGTCGTGCTGCCGGCCGTTGAAGCCATGCAGCTATTGGCTCACTGGGTGCACCGATTCCGGACGGGCCTCGATGTGCGCTGCATAAACGAGGCGGCATTCGATAGATTTCTTGAACTGCCACCGACAGGAGGGCGCATAGAAGCCTGGTGTGAAATGGAGGATCTGGCCGACGGCGGCCTGCGGACCGCGTTGCTGACCAAAATCCCCTCAAAATCCGCCCGCATGACCCGCGCCAAAGTCCATGCAAAGCTCGATTTTTATCCGCCTGTCGAATTACCTCCCCCGGCGGACCTGGATCTTGCTTCGGCCTTGGATGGAGTCTGCTTCAGTGTCGATCCCGGGCTTATCTATAAAGAATTGGTGCCCTTCGGACCCGGCTTTCAAACTATTTGCCAACCTTTGCGGCTCACGGCCGAAGGGGCACTGGCTGTTATACGAGCACCCGAGGGGACCGACGGGCAGACCGAGCTGCACTTGGGCTCGCCCTTTGTCCTGGACGGCGCCTTTCACGCTGCCTGCGTGTGGTCGCAGCGCTTTGCCGGGGTAGTGGCCTTTCCAGTGGGTATCGGACAGCGTTTGATAGCAACGCCGACCAGGCCGGGCGACATCTATGTGAGCCGCATTTTTCCAGTACAGACCGAGTCTGGGCTGTTGATCTTCGACATCTGGATTGTAGACACCCAAGGCCGCCTTTTCGAAAAGCTCGAAGGGGTGCGTATGCGCGATGTGAGCGGTGGAAAGGTCCGTCCGCCCGAATGGATTCGCTCCTGTGAGGGAACCGGGTCTCTGAAGCGCATCGCCTGCCATAGCGCGGCCGTTGCCATGATCGACCGCTCGACCTTGATGCCTTTTTCAGACCGCTGTCTGGCCGAATACGAACGCCGCCGAACGATCAAAATGGGGACAAAGCGCCTCACTGATTATTTATCGGCGCGCCTGGCGTGCAAAAGGCTCTCGCGGCAGCTCTCCGGAAACGATCGCTGCACTCCGGCCCAGGAAATAGTGACCATAGCCACAGATGGGGTTCGGCCGTGTTGCCCCGTGACCAACGGTCGCACCTACTACTGCTCCGTCTCCCACGACCGCCGCTTTGCCGTGGCGGTGGCCAGTGAAAAACCCATCGGCATGGATGTGGAGACGCTCGATGGGAGAGTCCTGAAAAGCCTGCATCTGTTCATGGATGCCGACGAACAGGAAACCGTCAGGGCTTCGGCGCTGGGGCCGGTCGGCGCGGCTGTGCGGGTATGGACCACCAAGGAAGCTGTCGCCAAGATGTTAAACATCAATCTGGCCGATGCCTGGGCACGAACCCATCTGCTCACTATTGAGGCGGAGCAGAGCTCTGTCCGGATCAACGACGGTCCGGCGGCAACGGTCGTCCATCAAACGGTGGAAGATCATTTGGTCACCTTGGTATGCGGCGTAGGATGAATTGGTGCGCATTGTTCCACTGCGAGAATTGTGGTGAGCGGCCGGAATCGCGACACGGAGCTGTCTGAGATCAGACTCGGGCCGTGCAAATGGCGCTTTGCCAGGGGCGCACGGATTTTGAGCCTGCTGGCCAGCATGGTCTTGTGCGCCTTCACTCCAGCTTTGCCGCCGCCCGGGCAGGCGGCCACCTATGAAGCCAAAGTGGATGTGCGCTTTCACGGGTTCCGGCGCACCTATGGCGTACATCTGCCGCCCAGCTACAATTCCGCCCGGCCGCTGCCCATGGTGGTGGTCATACACGGCGCCTTTGACACGGCCAGGGGGATGGAACGTTTCACCGGGTTTAGCGCTTTGGCCGATCAGGAGGACTTTATCGTTGTCTACCCCAATGGCATCGGCATTCTTGGGTTTCTTCAGCACTGGAATGCCGGGCACTGCTGCGGCAAGGCGGCCGCAGATGGTATCGATGATGTGGGCTTCCTGACCAAGGTCATTGAGGACGCTTGCGCCAGTCTGGCTGTTGACCGCCGTCGCATCTACATGACCGGCTTTTCCAACGGCGGCATGATGGTCCATCGTTTTGCCGCCGAGCGTGGTGATTTGCTGGCGGCCGTCGCGCCCCTGGCAGCCACCGCCGGCGGTCGGCAAGACAACAAGGCTCCGGAATGGGTAATTCCCGATCCGGTCTGCCCTATGCCCCTACTCGCCATGCACGGGCTGGCCGATGCGAATGTTCCTTTTGATGGCGGCACGAGTCGCGCACATGGGAGTACACGGCAATTCTGGCCGGTGAAGCGCTCGTTGGCCATATGGACCAGGCGCAACGGATGCTCTATGGCGTGCGTTACACGGGATGAACGCCAAGGGAAGGTACATATCACCACCTGGCAGGATTGCACATCTGGAGCGAATGTGGTGCTCTATACACTGGAAGGGTGGGGCCATGATTGGCCTGGCCCGTATTTTACGGCCAAGTTGGATGCCCAGGACCCTCTCCGAGATTTCAACGCTGCACGCATCGTCTGGGATTTTTTTAAGGGGCACACGCGATGACCACCGCCATGGTGTTTCTTTTGGGCATGTTGTGCGCCTACCTGGCCGGGTCGATTAACTTCGCCATTCTCCTTTTCCGCCTGCTCGGCAAGGACGATCCAAGGACTCACTTCAGCGGCAACGCCGGCGTGACAAATGTCTATCGCCAGGCAGGATGGCCGCTGGCGGGCCTTGTGCTGGTGCTGGATATTGGGCGAGCCATGGGGGTGGCGTTGCTGGCCGGACACTTCTGGGCCGATGTCCTGACGCCGTGGGCAGGATTAGCGCTGATCCTCGGCAACCACTTCTCTTTCTTCCACGGCTGGCCGTGCAGCAAGGGAGTGGCCAACTATCTGGGTTTTTACGCGCTGCTGCTGCCGCTGGGAACCGGGCTGGCCCTGATCGTCTACCTGACGATCTTCACACTGACCCGGATTTCTTTTTTGGGTTCGTTTGGTATCCTGGCCACCGTGACCGGGTTCGCCTGGGTGCGTTGGGGCCATGAACCGTTGGCGTTAGCCGCCGTCCTGATCACTGCGATCAGTATTGTTTGGTTTCATCGCAGAAATCTTGCAGTATTGCTGCAGCGCAAGGGTGCTTGTTGAGTTGGGTCTATGATCGATGACTCGGTCGTGGGATACACGAATCAGCCATCTTTTAATCAAACAGGGGGAACCGCATCGGGGTAGCGCTTGAACAGCTTGAGCATGGTCACGCGGGTCAACCAGCGCAGAAAAATGAGTGAGTAGTGCGCGCCGGCCAGATACATGCCTAGCATGAACACCAAGTGAGAGAGGACGTAGGCCAATGGTCCGCCCACCATAATGATTGCGGGCTTCTGGAAGTAAATCGCCGCCGCGCTCAAAAAGGTGATGACCGGCCAACAAATCACATAGCTGATAAGGATGGCCGAAACCCCCAGCACCACTTCTAAAGAGGGCTTTCCTTTAAAGGCACTCAAATCCGCATTCTCTGCCAGGGCTTTGCGGATAAATGGCACGGCGGCCAGTTTGGCGACAAGTTTCTGCATGGATCAATAGGACTCGTTTAGGTATTTGTGCGGGCGACCGGGCAAATATATTAGCCAACACAGCTCAGAGAATCAAGTTCTTTGAGCGCACAGATCGGAATGAAATGAGCCAGGACCCTGCCATCGACGTGTGGTCATTTTTTGATCATATCTGCTGCATCTCTCTGAATGAGCGCCCCGACCGGCGCGCGCAGGCCGTCGCGCAGTTCGCGCGCGTAGGCCTTGCCGACCGGATGACTTACATGTGCGTCGATCGCCATCCCACAGACTCCGAGCAAGGCATCTATGCGTCTCACATGGCTTGTATCCGCAATGGATTGGCCGACGGTGCCCGCCATATACTGATTTTCGAGGACGATGTCATCTTCGAACGATTTAGCTCTGCGCGACTTGAGGCCGCGTTGTCTTTTCTCCGGCTGCAGCCGGAATGGCAAATCCTCTTTTTAGGATGCATGGTAACTAAGAGTCGCGCCACTGAGTCTTCGGCGGTAAGAAAAGTGGCCTACCGGTGCCTAGCCCATGCCTATGCCCTCAATCGCTCCTGCGCCGAGAAGTTGGTTCAAAAACCGTGGTGCGGGACACCGTTCGATGCTATTCTGGGGAAATTAAAAGACGGACTCTTCGCCTGTTATCCATCCTTTGCCTTCCAGAGCAATGCGGCTTCGGACAACCTGCGCCTCCGCAAGTTGGACCAATTCAGGCGATTGTGCGGTGGACTGCGGCGCATCCAAAAGCTTAACGAGTGGTATAACTGCCACAAAGCAGCGCTGATTGCGGTGCATTTGGCTTGCTTAGCAGTGCTGCTGTGGATGATTTTGTGAAACCAGCGCCGAACCACAAAGTCCATATTTCAAAAAAGACGACAAATGATCAAGACGCCTTTCCCTAACAAAGAGCATAATTGAGACACTTAGGGAAAGATAAAAAGATGCTTTCGATAGAGTAAGTGTAAATGAAACCTACACGTACCAATCTACCCCTGCTGCTCATTGTGCTAGTTGCGGCTGCCGCAATGTCCGCCATAGGCTGGCAGCGAATCCGGATTGACACCGACATCGTCTCCTCGCTCCCCCAAAATGACCCAGTCATCAGAGATGCTATGCACCTCTTTTCGAACCACCCTCTCCAGGACCAATTGACGATTGACGTTGGGCTGGACCGCGAGGATCCGGATCTTCTTGTGGAGTGCGGCCAGGCAGCTGAACAGGCGCTCAGGGAGAGCGGGATATTCAGAAGCGTGGGCATGGAGGCGGTTGCCAAGGGTTTGCCGCGACTGATGGAGACCGTGGTGAAGAGGCTGCCGATGCTGTTCACAGCCCAGGCTCTTGAGGAACAGGTCCGACCGCGGCTGACGCCCGAGAAGATCGCCCTGCGCATGAAGGCCATTCAGAAAGGCCTGCTCCAAATGGATGGCATCGGGCAGGCGGACGCCATTGCCCAAGACCCGCTTGGCCTCAAGGATCTGGTTTTGAGCCGCCTGCTGTACCTGGCCCCCACCACCAACGCACGCATTTATAAGGGACATCTGATTTCCAGTGACGGCCGCCATCTGCTGGTGACGGCTGTGCCGGCCGGCTCGGGAACCGACACGACCCTTGCCCGCCAACTGGAGCAGGCAGTAGATCAGGTAGCCGAACGGGTGCGTCCGGTCTTTGAGCGGCGCGGCGCCCGGGTTACGCTGACCCCTGTGGGGGCCTATCGTGCGGCTCTCGACAACGAGGTCATCGTGCGCGGGGATGTGCAATACGCGCTTTGGTTCACGACCCTGGGGGTCGCCGTTCTGCTGTTGCTCTCTTTTCCAAGGCCCCTGATCGGACTTCTGTCCCTGCTGCCTGCAATGGCGGGCGCGGTCGTCGCCCTTTTTGTCATGACCTTCATCTACCGGTCCATTTCCTTGATGGTATTGGGTTTCGGCGGTGCTATAATTTCCATTACGGTCGATCACGGGGTTGCCTTCTTTCTGTTTATGGATCGCCCCAACGGATCCTCCGGCAAAGAGGCAGCCCACGAGGTTCGGTCCGCAAGTCTGCTGGCTACATTGACCACCATGTGCGCCTTTGGGGCCCTGATCTTTTCCGGTTTTCCGATTTTTGCTCAGCTCGGCTTGTTCGCCGCTCTGGGCCACTTTTTCTCTTTCCTGTTTATTCAGTTGATTTTCCCACATGTTTTCCCGTCGCTTAGGGCCTCGCGGGAGTGTTGGCGGCCGCTGCCGTCGCTTGCGGAGCGTCTCTTTTCTTTCGGCTCCAAGGGGGCTCTTGCCGCGCTGGTCTTTTTCATCGTAATGGCCTTCTTCGCCAGGCCTGATTTCAATATAAGTCTGAGCAAAATGAACACCGTAAGCCGGGATACTCAGTCTGCAGAACAGTTGATGCTGACTGTATGGGGCAATATTTTCGGCAAGGTCTATTTGATGGCCGAGGCCCCCAGCCTTGAGGCCTTGCAAGACAAGGGCGATCAACTATTGTCCTTGTTGGAAGCAGACCCCAACCCCACCGTGCTGGAAAAGGCATTTTTACCTGCAATGGTCTTTCCGGGTCCCCAACGAAGCGCCGCCAACCTGGCGTCATGGAAACACTTCTGGAGCCGGGAACGCATCGCGGAGGTCATGGCCGCGCTACAGGAGGCTGGCGGTCAAGCGGGGTTTACGCCGGAAGCCTTCGATCCTTTCCGCGGCACTTTGGCTGACTCCTATCCAGGGACGAGTTCTGAAGGGATTCCCGCCGATGATTTCGCACTTCTGGGGATTTCTGCCGGCCAGGGCTCAAACCCATGGCGGCAGATCGCCAGCCTGGCGCGGCCTCCTGATTATCCCGGTGAGCATTTTTATGCTCGATACAGCGCCCTGGCTGGTATTTTCGAGCCGGATCTGTTTGCGCGTCGATT
>Ga0187880_1000467_pt1 | contig 33831 bp, 26 predicted proteins | sample June2016WEW_19_4_FD_132998 | JGI IMG/M metagenome (GOLD analysis project Ga0187880, IMG submission 132998) | Peatland microbial communities from SPRUCE experiment site at the Marcell Experimental Forest, Minnesota, USA - June2016WEW_19_40 | ecosystem: Environmental > Terrestrial > Soil >... | reverse complement strand
CGACGAGCGAAAGGTACTCGTAGGACTTGTCGCCACGGCGACGAACCGTCCTCTTCACGAACACAACCACATCTTACAGCACTGTCAGTCAGATGCGGTGGATATGTCGCCCCTACATTCTAGGTTGAAAGTCCGGACTTATCCACAGCTTGCCCAGGTCAGAGGCTTGCGGAGGGCCCTCCGAACGAAAGTCGCGCCGAAGTCCGGTCAGAGGCTTGCGGAGGGCCCTCCGAACGAAAGTCGCGCCGAAGTCCGGGCGGAACGCGGTGTTGAGCCGAGTTCAGGAGCTGACCGCCTATTTCCTGTTCTTCAGGCTGTCGCGGTGGAAGTCACGCAGCGGTGGTGTAGGCCGTCGCGCTCACGGTCATGGAGTACGGCTGCCCGTCATTTACGGCCAAGATGTTCGGCGTCGTGCCACCTGGAGAGAGACTGACGTTACTGATTGTCATCAACCGCTTCATAGTGTAGAAGTCTGTCAAGAACGCGAACACGTTTTTATGCAGTCCTGAGATCGAAAACGCGACCGTTATGACTGAGAGGCCGGCGACACCGCTGGGGCTCGGAAAGTTCGCCGGCGTGACCGACAACAGGTCGCAGCCGGTCTTGTTCGCGAGAGTGTTGAGCGAGTCGACAATACCGGGGGGATCCTCGGTTGGTGGGATGGCCGTTGTCACCTTCTTGAGATACGGGAGCTCCTTCAAAACGAGCTTCTTCTCGGCCTTCAGGGCAATGAGCTCCAAGTTCAACTGAGTCACGGTGGTATTGTCAGCCGTCACTTGCTGTTGGACGGCGGTGAGCTTGCTTGCCTCGGGTGTCATCCACGCGAACCACCAGACGAGAAGCAGGACGATCACGACGCCGGTCACTATGAGGACGACCTTCGACTTCAGCAGACCAAAGTTGATACCTTGTAGACGGTTCATGCTGGCACCTTGAACTCACTTGCCCGGATTGACGTGACTTCGGCAGTAACTCCCACTGTTGCAGTGAAACTGACCTGCTTCGTTCCAACTTGTGTGATTCCGCTGAATGCGTTCACGGTAAGCTTCCCGGAGCCGTTTACGGAGTAATACCAGCTCCGGAAGTACGTATACCCTGTCGGGGACCCCAGAGAGATGTTGACTGACGCTATCTGCGTCTCGGCAGGCGAAAGCGGCTGTGCAGCGGCTGTAGCCGTAGAGGTAGTCGCGCGCGGAACGGTGTTGCCAGAGAAGGAGCTGATCGTGCCTCCACTCGGTGTAGCACTGGCCAGGGAGTGGATCACGCCAGGCCAATAGACCTCGTTCGTGACAATGGGATTACTGATTGCCGCGAGGTTGAGGATCAGGGCGCGCTCTTGCTCAACCTTGTCGTACTTGGGGATCTGAGCCCTGAGACTCGTGATTTGTACTTGGAGGCTGGCCACCTGGTTCTCGGCGTTGTGCACCTTGAGGAAGCGCTGCACGCCAAGACCGGCCATCACGAGAACGAGGAAGACGCCGACGCCGATGACGGCGCGCTCCAGCCGCTTTCGCTTGCGTCCGAGTATCACCTCGGGCGGGAGAAGATCGAGCTCCTTGACGTCCTTCAAGCTCGGGAGCGCAAGGCCGACGACGACGGCGACCGCCGAGTCGAGCCGGCCTATCTCCTCAGGGGGCAGGTGGAGTCGCGAGCAGTCGACGCGACTCAGGGCGCTTCCCTGCACAACGGGTAGCCGGAGCTGTTGCTGCAGCTGCAGGACGAACCCGGAAAGACGAGACCCACCTCCGGTGACCACGACCCGACGGACTGGGCTACGACCGGTCAAAGTGGCGTAGTAGTCGATGGAGCTTCGGAGCTCACCGATAAGCGACATGGACGCATCTCGGGCCGCACCGAGTGCAGTACGGCTGTAGGGAGCGGACTCGTCGAGGTTCAGCTTTATCGCCTCGGCGTCGCCCACCGGTAGGCCGAGCGCGCCGGCGATCGCGGCGGTGACCACGTCACCACCTTCGGCGATCGTCCGGACGAAATGGGGTACTCCGTTCTCATGAACGGCCACCTTCGTAAGCCCGGCGCCGACCGCGACGATTGCTTCAGGTCCGTCGATCGCGGTCTCCGGGTCGAAAAGGGCCCGGATCATCGCGGAAGAAGTGGGTTCGACACTGATTGGGTTGAGGCCAGCTGCGGTCACGATCTGGACGAGGGGATCGACAAGGTCGCTATGGGCCGCGGCGACGAGGACGCGCCGCACGGGCATCCCGTTCGGCCCGACGGTCTCCTCCAGGGCGCGCGCGGAAATAAGTGCTCTGTCGATCGAGAACGGTATTACATCAGGTGCCTGCAGACGAACTGCACCGTCTATCTCCGAGTCAGGCACGAGCGGCATCTCGATTTCGCGCGTGATCGCCCGGAGCCCAGCGATCCCCAAGTGGACGTCTCCTGGTGAGAAGCCGCCTTCCTTGATGCAGCGCTCCACTGCCACGCGTACCGCGGGAACATCAAGGATCACGCCATCAATCACCGCTCGCGGAGGGAGCGCGACTTGACCAAGACGGAGAAGCTCGGGCTGTCCGCGCCCAGCGGACACCTCTGCCATGCGGACCGCGCTGCTGCTGATTTGGACACTCACGCGTCGCATAACCATCAACGTGCTCCTGACACTGAGAATGAATCTACAGTGCTGCGAACTCTTCGAAACATGCTAGCGGTTGGCTTGTCTAAGAAGGGGGATCCGAAGTTCCTCGCAGGCTCTTCGAGGCGTATCTAGAGAAGTCGTGGCGCGCATAGGTCTTTAATATCGGCTTTCTCTGGGCAGTTCTTGAGCCTGTTGAGTACAGGGTGCCCTTATGAAGACACGCCTCTGATACCTACGCTGTTCACAACTGGGAGGCTAGGCGCCTGGCTGTTGCAGAAGCTTGACGTAGTCGAACATCGGCAGGTACAGGCTCACGACGATACATCCGATACATGCGCCCATGAACACGATTATCAACGGCTCGAGGATCGAGGTCAGGCTGTCGACGGTTGCGCTCACCTCGTTGTCATAGAAGGTCGCGACCTTCTCAAGCATGTCATCGAGCGCACCGGACTCCTCACCGGTTTCGATCATTTGGGTCACCATGACTGGCATGACCGGGTACCGGGCGAGAACAGCGGACAAGGTCTTGCCTTCGCGCACACCTTCCTGAGCTCCGATGAGAGCGTCGGCGACTATCTGGTTACCCGCGTTGGCGGCCACGATGTCGAGCGCCTCGATGACCGGCACGCCGGCCGACAGCAGGGAAGAGAAGGTCGTGCAGAACCGGGCAAGCGCGACCTTGTGGGAGAGGGCGCCGAATATGGGCGGGCGAAGCTTGAACGCGTCCCATTTTCTCCTGCCGTTCGGTGTCGCTATCCACCGGCGCATCAGGACCACGATCGTGACGATGACTGCTATGACAACGATCAACCAGACACTGGCGACGACGTTGGATATGGAGATGACGATCCGGGTCGGCAGCGGGAGGGTCCCATTGAGGCTAGAAAACAAGCGTTTGAAGATCGGGACGATGAAGATCATCATTGCTGTGATGATCACGATGACGGCACAGAGCACGATGGACGGGTACGCCATTGCCGAGCGGACCTTCTGGCGGAGTTCGACCTGCTTTTCGAGGGTGTTCGAGAGCTTGAGGAGCACTAGGTCCAACTGGCCCCCAACCTCGCCGGCGCGGACCATCGCGATGTAGAGCGGCGGGAACACCTTCGGGAGCTTCTCGAGAGCCGACGACAAAGACGAGCCCTGTTCGACTTCCTGGCGCACTTGGAGCATGGCATCGCGGAGCGGCTTGGACTCGATCTGGTCGGCAAGCACGCCGAGAGCCCGTACAAGGGTGAGCCCCGCCGAGACCATGGTTGCCAGCTGCCGGCTCATGAGCGCGACGTCCTTGAGGGCGACGCGGTCCGTGATTCCAGGGATCTTGATCTCGCGGTTCAGGTTGATCGAGACGGGCTTTATCTCGACCGGCGCGTATCCCATGTCCCTCAGGCGGGCTGCGACGAGAGGGATACTGTCGGCTTCGAGCTGACCTTTGACCAGCCTGCCGTCGGCGTCGCGGACCTTGTAATCGAAGGTCGTCGTTGGCATCGTTCAGTCCTCCAGGAGGGAGTTGGTCAGTGTCATCGCTGTCCCAGGTAGTCGCGCAGCTCGCTCGGGTCGTGGCAGCGGTCGAAGGCCATCGCCTCGGTGATCAATCCCGCCTGGACCGCCTTGGCGAGGCCCTGGTCCATGGTCTGCATGCCGACCGCCGCTCCGGTTTGGACAAGGGAGTAGATCTGGTGCGTCTTGCGGCTCCGGATGAGGTTTCGGATCGCAGGGTTGCAGAGCATTATCTCAGCAACCGGCACGCGACCGTAGCCAGTGGAGCTCAGCACCAGCTGCTGGGTTATGACCGCCTCCAGGGAGCCGGCGAGCTGGATACGGATCTGGTCCTGCTGGCTGCTCGGGAAGACGTCGATGATGCGGTCGATCGTCTGGGGAGTGTCCTGTGTGTGCAACGTCGAGAACACGAGGTGTCCGGTCTCGGCGGCGGTGAGCGCCGTGGCGATCGTCTCGGGGTCGCGCATCTCACCGATCAGGATCACGTCCGGGTCCTGGCGCAGCACGTGGCGAAGTGCCTCGGCGAACGACTTGGTGTCGGAACCGACTTCGCGCTGATTGACGATCGACCGGTTGTGAGTGTGCAGGAACTCGATCGGGTCCTCGATGGTGACGATGTGGACCGGTTTCGTCTGGTTGATGATGTTGATGAGCGACGCGAGCGTCGTCGACTTGCCCGATCCGGTCGGTCCGGTCACCAGCACTAGCCCGCGGCGCAGCTCGGCCAGCGAGGGAATGACCTGTGGCAGGCCGAGTGTGTCGAATGGCGGTATCTCGTGCGGGATAGCCCGCATGACGGTCCCGATCGATCCTCGCTGCTGGAAGAGGTTGACGCGGAAGCGGCCGACGCCCATGATCGTGTGGGCCGTGTCCAGCTCGTGCTCCGCTTCGAAACGCTCCCGGAGGTTCTGGGTCAGGATCCTGTAGACCATCTCCCGGATCTGTTCGTTGTCGACGCGTTGCAGCCCCTCGATCGGGCGCAGCGAACCGTCTATGCGGATCGCGGGGGGCAGTTGGTTAGCGAGGTGAAGGTCCGACGCGCCGTTACGCACCGTGTAGGTGAGCAGTTCGTCGATGTCCAGGGTCCCGTCGGGGTTGAACGTCGGCGTGAAGGGCTCGATGTCCGGCATGCCGCCCGACGCCGGCATCGCTGTGCGCCTGACGTCGACTCCGTAGTCGGCCTGCCAGTCGCTCACGTCATAGTGTGACTCGGGTGAACCATTGGAGGACACGTCGTGTTGGAGCTGTGAGCCCGCCATGGCGGGCTCTAGGACCTGCGCGGGCGCGTCCATCATCGAGCCCGTCACCTGTGTGGCCCCCACTGCGGCGGTCGCCGGTGACGGCGCGGCCGCCGGCACTTTCTCATCGGATGACAACCTCGGGTAGACGGCGTCCATGAGGTGCTCGATGGCGACAGGGTCGGCCAAGAGGCACCCGCCGACCTCGACACCGAGGAAGGCCGATATCTCACGCTGCTGGGCGACGTCGATCGGCTCGGCGCACGCGAGCGTGAGGCGCTCACCTTCGAGTTTGTAGCCGATCGCGGTCAGCTCCCTTGCGAACAGCTCCGGCACCAACCGGAAAGCCTCGCCCATGGGTCTTTTCTCGGAGATGTCGACCGATGGGACTCCGGAGATCCGCGAGAGCTCGCTGAGCAATAGTGCTGCCTCCACGACACCCCGGTCGGCGAGCACAGCTGCGACGGGGCGGCCGCTAAGAGCCGCCTCCGAGAGCATGGCGGCGGCAGTGTCGCCGGACATACGAGCGGCGCCGACGAGTGTCTCGGCAAGCCGCTTGGACCATTCTGTTGGGGACCGGCGGTCGGCACTCATACGACCACCCTGATTATCTCTTCGAGGCTCGTTATGCCGAGCGCTGCTTTGCGCAGTCCGTCATGACGCAATGGAACCATCCCCTGTTCGAGGGCTAGGCGTTGGATGTCATCGTTTGAGGCGTGTGCGATGATCGCACGCTCGATCTCCTCCTCGACGAGGAGGAGCTCCTGAAGAGCGATGCGGCCGCGGTAACCGGTACGGCTGCAGGCTTGGCAGCCCACCGCCCTCCGGAATCGCACTTTTCCGTTCGGCGGTTCGTCCGCTTCGGTGAAACCGATCAGCTCGAGATCCTCAACTGTCGGAGAGTAGTCCTCCAGGCAGTTCTCGCAGAGCTGGCGCGAGAGCCGTTGGGCGAGGACGCAGTCGAGGGCGGAGCCCACGAGGAACGGCTCCACACCCATTTCGACAAGGCGCATCGGCGTGCCGGCGGCGTCGTTGGTGTGGAGGCTCGACAGCACGAGGTGGCCGGTGAGAGCCGCCTCGATCGCGATGACCGCGGTCTCGCGGTCGCGGATCTCGCCCACGAGCACCACGTCCGGGTCCGAACGCAGGATCGAGCGCAGGGCGTTCGCGAAGTTGAGCCCCGCTTTCGGGTTCACCTGAACCTGGCTGACGCCGCGGAGCTGGTACTCGACCGGGTCCTCGACTGTGATGAGGTTGCGCTCGGGGGAGTTGAGCGTGTTCAGGGTCGCGTAAAGCGTCGTCGACTTCCCGGATCCGGTGGGACCTGTCACGAGAATGGTCCCGTAAGGCTTCTTGTAAGCCACCTGATAGCGCTTTTCAACACTTGGCAGGAAGCCGAGCTCCGAGAGATTCAAAGAGGCGCTCGACTTGTCCAGCACCCGGAGAACGATCTTCTCGCCGTGCACCGTCGGGAGCGTCGCCACGCGGAGGTCGATCTCGCGTCGGCCCGCGGTGAGCGTGATGCGCCCGTCTTGAGGGATGCGGTGCTCGGCGATGTCGAGGCTGGCCATGACCTTGAGGCGCGTGGTCACACCGCCCTGGATGGCCTTGGGCGACCGGGTCACCTCGTGGAGCACGCCGTCGATGCGGAACCGGATACGGAGATCGTCGGCACTCGGCTCGATGTGGACGTCCGAAGCGCGTTCTTGCAGCGCCTGGCGCAGGATCAAGTTGACGTACTTGACGATGGGTGCGTCCTCGACCACCGAGTGGAGGTCGGTGAGCTCGGTGATCTTGGTCTCGTCACCGGCCGAAGTCTGCGAAGCCGCGGTCTGGGCGGCGAGGGTCGTCTCACGGTCATGCCGGTACACCCGGGACAGGTACTCGGAGATCTGACCCGGGCTGCATACGACGATGTGCAGGTCGTTGCCGAGCAGGGTGCGCAGGTCGTCGACGGCGAACACGTCCGAGGGGTTCGCCATGCCGATAACGGGTGTGTCGCCGCGGTAGGCAAGCGCGAGAACACGGTGGCGACGGGCAAGGGCCTCTGGGATGAGCCTTGTCGCCTCAGGATCGAGCTGCTGTTCGTTGAGGTCGACGAACTCCATGCCGGCCTCGGTGGCCGACGCACGGATGAGGTCTTCTTCGGAAACGAGGCCGAGCTCGCTCAGGATCTCGCCGAGGGACCTGCCTGTCGCCGCCCGCTCGCGCAGAGCGGCTTCCATCTCCTCGCGTGTGACCTGCCCGGAACTCACGAGCACCTCGGCAAGATCAGGCGTCGTCGGCTTCGGGGTGTCCGGGGCCGTCTTGCGCGACCGCGCACCGACCGCGGAACCGTTGACGAGCTCGGTCGCAGCCAGCAGCGCGTCGACAGCCTCGCTCTCCGCCTTGGCCGTGTCGCCGACCGGGGACAGGTGCGGCCCGGGCGGAGCCACCTCGAGCAGGTCGAGTTCCGGCTCGGCTTCCACCTCCGGACTCGGCGGCGCTTCGGCCTCGGCCGACACTACGGGTTCCAGCTCGAGCGCGTCGGCTTGCTCCGGTTGCTCCTCCGGCTCATCCGGAGTGGACGCGGGCGCACCGACCACCGACAATGAGGGAGGTTTCATCGAGGTCTCGGACGCAGCGCGCACGGGCCTCGGGTGATTGTTGCCCGCTGCCTCGGCCCTGGAGTACATGCGCTCGATGTAGGCGTCGATCTGAGACACGCAGGCGACCACGGCGTGGATGTCCCTCCCGATGATCGTCCGGAGGTCGTCCATGATCATGAGGTTGTCGGGCCGCGCCACCGCCACGACGGGGGTGCCGTACTTCCAGCCGATCGCGAGCGCGTGCTGACGACGGGAGGCCTGCTCGGGCAGCAGCGACGTCGCGGCGGCATTGAGCGGGTAGCGGTCGAGGTCGACGTATTCGAGGCCGACTTCTTTCGACAGGGCTCGCGCTTCTGAGACCTCCGCCTTGGAAGGTGACACTTGCCGTCGCGCGGCCGTCGGCGTGCTCTGTTCTGTCGTACTCATCCCTTAATAACATCGGGCGCGCGCCGAAGTTTCTTTATCCGTTCATTTCGACGTCGGATCGACATGCGCGTACCCCCTCCCGGCGCGTCCCACGCGCGGGCGCGCTAAGCGGTTATCACCGCGCTCTACGCGTTCATACTAGCTTCGATATGGTGCAAGCTGCGCCATCTCAAGACGACCTCGCCAGGAGGTACGCCGTGCAGGTGAACGCCGTGCTCGCGTCCGAAACAGGGCGTTTTGGGACGCAGAAGATCGAGGCCGCATGCATGTGACCCTGGAGGCGGTGGCCGGCGTGCTCGGCTTGCTCATCGGCTCGTTCGTGGGCGTCGTTGTCGACCGGGTCCCCCGCCAGGAGTCGATCGTGCTGCCGCCGTCGCATTGCGTCGCTTGTTCGGCACCCATTCGCGCCTACGACAACATCCCGGTGGTCTCCTATGTGCTGCTCCGGGGATGCTGCCGGGCGTGCGGCGTGCGCATCCCGCCCCGTGACGCGCTCTTGGAGCTCGGGACGGGGATCCTGTTCGTGCTGCTCGCCTGGCGTTTGACCTCGGCCTGGGACCTACCCGCGTATTGCGTGCTGGCGGCTTCAGCGGTCGCGATCTCGGCGATCGACGTCGAGCACATGCGCATCCCCTCGGCGCTCGTGTACGCGACGGCTGCGCTCGGGGCGCCGCTTCTGGTTCTCGCCTCGGCGGGCACGCACCGCTGGTCGGCGCTCGCGAGCGCGGCCATCGGCGGAGCGATCGCTTTTGTCGCCTTTGCGGCGCTCTTCTACGCCGTGCCGAAGGGCATCGGCTTCGGTGACGTTCGCCTCGCCGGCCTGTGCGGAGGGTTTCTCGGCTGGTTGGGCTATCGCGAGGTGGTCGCGGGCTTCGTGATCAGCTTCATCGTGGCGGGCGTGCCTGCCGCCTTGCTGCTGGCGGCGCACAAGGTGCAGCGCCGCACGAAGATCCCATTCGGGCCGTTCCTGGCCACAGGCACCGTGATAACCGTGCTCTTCGCGGCGCCGATAGTCCACGCCTGGTCGAGCATCTGAGGGTCCGGGCGGTTCAGCTCCTGCCGGCGGCCGAACCGATCAGGCCCCGCTTTTGCAGCGCGACGCGCAGGTCGTGCGGGTTCGAGGCGGCTTGGGTTGCCGCCCGCAGGTCGATCGTGCCCTGCTCGAGGAGGGCGACGAGGGCTTGGTCGAAGGTCTGCATCCCGTAGTACTCGCCCTCGCGGATGATGGAGGTGATGTCGCCGCCCTGACCGGGCTCGATGATGCACTGCTGGAGCCGCCCGTTGATGATCATGATCTCGAGGGCCGGCACCCTGCCGGAGCCATCGGCCGTCGGGATGAGCCGCTGGCAGAGCGTTCCCTTCAGCGCTCCGGCGAGACTGAGGCGGGCCTGGCGCTGCTGGGCGGACGGGAAGAAGTCCACGATCCGGTTGATCGTCTCCACGCAGTCGATGGTGTGGAGCGTCGCGAACACGAGGTGCCCGGTCTCGGCCGCGCTGAGGGCGGTCTCTACGGTCTCGGTGTCGCGCATCTCCCCGACGAGGATCACGTCGGGGTCCTCGCGAAGCGCCGAGCGCAGCGCGACGAGGAAGCTGGAGGTGTCGAAGCCCACCTCCCGCTGCGACACCGCGGAGAGCTCGTCCTGGTGGAGGACCTCGATCGGGTCCTCGATCGTGACGATGTGGCACTCACGGGTCCGGTTGATGTGGTCGACCATGGCGGCGAGCGTCGTGGTCTTGCCGCACCCGGTCGGTCCCGTGACGAGGATGAGACCGCGCTGTTCGTCGGCAAGGCGCCGGACGGCCTCGGGAAGGTTCAGCTCACCGAAGGAGCGGGCATGGGAACGCACCAGCCGGAAGACCATCCCGATCGTCGAGCGCTGGCGGTAGCCGTTGACCCTGAAGCGGCCGAGGTTCGGGATGGAGTAGGCGAAGTCTGCCTCGTTGGTTTTCTCGAAGTGCTCCCAGGTCCGCTCCTGCATGACCTCCTTGGCGATCTTCACCATGTCTTCGGGCTTGATCACCGGCACATCGGTGACGCGCGTCAGCTCGCCGTTGATCCGCATCCGGGGTGGGGACCCCGCCTTCAGGTGGAGGTCGGAACCTTCCGCCGCAGATAGACGACGTAGCAATGAGTCGAGATCAGACCGCTCCATACCTACAGCGTCGCGCATCTCACCCAACGTGGCAATCAATGACCCGAAAACCCCTCCCGCGACCTCTCCTGTGCCGTGACGGGCGCGCTATCGTGCCCTAGGGCTAATGACAGGTTTGTAGTTCGTCCACAGGCTGTGGATCGAGCCTGTGGACAGGGAGTGGGTAGGGATTGGCCGAGGCGTCCGGGGGCACAGCACACGGTGGCTCGTCGTTCGTCCACCTGCACACCCACACCGAGTACTCGATGCTCGACGGCGCCGCCCGGATCGCCGAATTGGTCGGCGCGGCCGTGGCCGACGGCCAGCCCGCCCTGGCCATCACCGATCACGGCAACATGTACGGGGTCCTCGACTTCTACAAGGAGTGCCGCGAGCGCGGCATCACGCCGATCATCGGCACCGAGGCCTACATGGCGGCGCAGTCGCGTCACGAGCGCCCGGTCAGGCGGGGCCGCATCGACGACACGGGCGGTGAGGGTGAGCGGGGCGAGAAGCTCTACTATCACCTGACCGTCCTCGCCGAGACGACACAGGGTTACCGGAACCTCATCAAGCTCTCCTCGGCCGCCTATCTCGAGGGTTACTACTACAAGCCCCGCGTGGACTGGGAACTGCTGGAGCGCTATCACGACGGCCTCATCGTGACGACCGGGTGTCTGGGAGGCGTCGTGGCCCAGGCCCTCCTCGCCGACGACTTCGACGCTGCGCTCGGCCTGACGGGACGGCTCCAGGACATCTTCGGCAAGGAGAACCTCTTTGTCGAGTTGCAGGACCACGGCCTCGACGCGCAGCGCAGGACGAACCCCGGCCTCATCCGTATCGCCCGTGCGCTCGACGCCCCGCTCATCGCCACCAACGACAGCCACTACTGCAGGCGCGAGGACGCCGTGGCTCACGACGCGCTCTTGTGCGTGCAGACCGGTGCCACGATCCACGACCCGAAGCGCTTCAAGTTCGAGGGCCAGGAGCACTACCTGAAGAGCGCGGAGGAGATGCGACGGCTCTTCGCAGACGTGCCCGGCGCGTGCGACAACACGCTGTGGATAGCCGAGAGGGCGAAGGTCGAGCTCGAGCTGGGCAAGCCGGCCCTCCCGCAGTTCCCTGTACCGGAGGCTTTCCGACGCGACACCTACGAGGAGTCGGCGGCCGGCTATCTCGCCCACTTGACCTACGAGGGAGCCGCGGCCCGCTACGGGCCGCAGATCCCGGCTGAAGTGGCCGAGCGGCTCGACTTCGAGCTGAAGGTCATCTCCGAGATGGGTTTCTCGGCTTACTTCCTCGTCGTCTGGGACATCATCCGCTACGCCCGCGAGTCGGGGATCAGGGTCGGCCCGGGTCGCGGCTCAGCGGCGGGATGCTGCGCCGCCTACTGCCTGCGCATCGTCGATCTCGACCCGATCCGTTACGACCTGCTCTTCGAGCGTTTCTTGAACCCGGGCCGAAAGCAGATGCCCGACATAGACATGGACTTCGACGAGCGCCGCCGCGGCGAGATGATCCGGTACGTGGCCGAGCGCTACGGCGCCGATCACGTCGCCCAGATAATTACTTTCTCGACGATCAAGGCCCGCGCCGCGGTGCGTGACGGTGCGCGGGTGCTCGGTTTCCCCTACGCCCTCGGGGACCGGATCGCCAAGGCCATGCCCCCTTTGGTCATGGGACGCGACACGCCCTTGCGAGCCTGTCTCGAGCGCGTGGAGGGCCACGACGATGGCTACGTGGCCGCAGCCGAGCTGCGCGAGATGTACGAGCAGGATCCGGACGCGAAGCTCGTGATCGACGTCGCCAAGGGTCTCGAGGGCCTGCGGCGCCAGGACGGCATCCATGCCGCCGCGGTCGTCATCACCCACGAGCCGCTGACCGAGTACCTGCCCGTGCAGCGCAAGCCCGAGCCCGGCGCCGATCCCGGTGACGCCCCGATCGTGACGCAGTACGAGATGCACGGCGTCGAGGACCTGGGCCTCTTGAAGATGGACTTTCTCGGCTTGCGCAACCTCTCGGTCATCGAGATGGCCCTCGATCTCATCGAACAGACGACCGGGTCGCGCCCCGACATCGACTCGGTACCCCTCGACGACGAGAAGACCTTCGAGATGCTGCGCCGAGGCGACTCCATCGGCGTGTTCCAGCTCGAGGGCGCCGCCATGCGCTCCACGCTGCGCTCGTTGGCACCGACGAGCTTCGATGACGTGGCGGCGCTCGTCGCCCTGTACCGGCCGGGCCCGATGGCGGCCAACATGCACCGTGACTACCCGGACCTGAAGAACGGCCGCAAACCCGTCACCTACCTGCACCCCGACGTGGAGGCGATCCTCGGGGACACCTATGGCCTGATGCTCTACCAGGAGTCGGTGATGCGGGTCGCGCAGCGCTTCTCCGGCTACTCCCTCGAGGAAGCCGACAATCTGCGCAAGGCGTGCGGCAAGAAGAACCGCGAGCTCATCGCCGCCGAGAGGAAGAAGTTCATCGCCGGCTGTGTGAGGCAGGGTTACGACGAGGCGCTCGGCAAGCAGTTGTTCGACATCATCGAGCCTTTCGCCGACTACGCCTTCAACAAGTCCCACTCGTACGGCTACGGCCTCGTCGCCTATCAGACCGCTTGGTTGAAGGCGAACTATCCCGTCGAGTACCTGGCGGCGCTGCTCTCGTCGGTGAAGGGCGACAAGGACCGCACCGCCGTCTACCTCGCGGAGTGCCGCACTCTCGGGATCGAGGTGCGCGTGCCGGACGTGAACGCATCGTCCTCGAACTTCACAACGATCCGCGGGGCAGGCGAGGGACCGGGCGCCCGGCGCGACGTGATCGTCTTCGGCCTGTCGGCGGTGCGCAACGTCGGGGAGGCCATCGTCGAGCACATCGTCGCGGCTCGCGAACGCGGAGGGCCGTTCGCAGACTTCTACGACTTCTGCCGCCGCGTCGACTCGAGCGCGCTCAACAAGCGGGCTGTCGAGTCGCTCGCGAAGGCGGGGGCCTTCGACTCGCTGGGCCATCCCCGAAAGGGGCTCTGCCTCGCCTTCGAATCGATCGTCGAGCGGGCGCTCGTGCGCCGGCGCGAGCAGGAGCAGGGGATCGCGACCCTGTTCTCCCTCCTCGACGAGGAGGCCTCCGACGCCGCCGAGGGTACCTCGCCGGCGAGCTTCGACGGCACATGGGTGGCGATCCCGGACCTCGAGTTCGACAAGGCCGAGCGCCTGGCCTTCGAGAAGGAGATGCTCGGCCTGTACGTGAGCGACCATCCCCTTATGGGCCTCGAGAAGGCCTTGCGCAACGTCACCGACGTCACGATCCGCGACCTTCTCGACTCGGCCGCCCCAGGCGGCGATGCCACGGCAGTCGGTGCCGCCACCGGACCGGGGGGCTGGAGCGAGAACGCCACCGTCACGACCGGAGGTGTCGTCACGGCGCTCGTGAGGCGTTATACCCGCCGCGGTGAGCTGATGGCGACCTTCGTGCTCGAGGATCTCGAGGCGGCCATCGAGGTGATGGTGTTCCCGAAGACGATGCTCGAGTACGGCGGCCTGCTCGAGCAGGACGCCATCGTCGCGGTGCGCGGCCGGCTCGACCTACGTGAGGACCAGCCGAAGCTCATCTGCCGGGACCTGAGGCGTCTCGAGCTGACCGCACCCGGCAGCGATCCCCCTGTCGAGGTCGTGCTGCCGCTCAACCGGCTCACCGACTCGCTCGTGCGGCAGATCCGCGATCTCGTAGCCGAGCATCCCGGCAACTGCGCGGTCCACCTGCGCGTGGGTGAGAAGGTGCTGAGGCTGCCGCCGCAATTCAACGTCGACCCCCGGGGTGGCCTGGTGGGCGCTTTGAAGGAGCTCCTGGGCACCTCCGCCGTCGCGCGGTGAGTGGTCAGTAGAACGCCACCTGGCAGGTCATCTGATTAATCCCGTACACTGTTGACGGTCCGAGCCGGGACGTGTGCGCGCAGCCGGGCACGTCGGGGCTCGGCGTCGCCACGAGCGGCCAGTATCTGCAAGGCGCGGTCCGAAGCCGTGTCCCAGTGTGGTCCGGGCGGCAGGGTAAGAGACGCACGGGAGCATGAGACTGTCATGGCCATCGAGATCGAGGTCGCCACGAAAGACTGCACGGCGCTCACTGACGCGGAGCTTGCCGAAATGGCCGACCTCTCAGCGACGGAGGCGGGCGGCTGGGAAGTGGGTTTCCTGTCCAAGCAACGCGAGGACTGGGTGCTCGTCACCCAGGTTCGCGAGCAGTCGAAGCTTCAGGGCTATGCGCTCGCGACCCTCGAGCGGATAGGCGGCACACCGAGCCTCCTCGTCGGAGTGGCGGCCTTCACACGCGGCCCGAGCGGAGCCGCAGCTCTCGACGCGGCGATGCGCGACCTGTACCGCCGCGCCGTGCTCGCCTTTCCTGATGAAGACGTCCTGGTCGGGACCAGGCTCGCCCGGGCGTCCGGGTTCCGCGCCTTCGAGGGGCTGGAGGACGTCGTCCCGCGTCCCGATCACCGGGCCACCGGTGAGGAGCGCGCCTGGGGTCGCCGGCTCGCCAAGCGTTTCGGCGCCGACGGCCAGCTCGACGACAGGACCTTTGTGATCAAGGGTGACGGCGACGCTGCCGGGCACCTCGACTTCGATCCGCTCGAATCCGAAGGAGAGAGCGAGGCGCTCGCCGGGTTGTTCGCGGCGGTGGAAAGCAAGCGACGTGACAGCCTCGTGGCCTTCGGCTGGGCGATGGCCGAGGCGCTCGCTGCCAGCTCGCTCCCGGTCTGAGCCACACTCCGCCTCCGCCCACCTGAGCGGACCCTCTGAGCGAGGCGCCCTCGCGCTCGCACGGGACAGACGGGCCATCCTCGGGCCTCGTCATCCCCGGTACAGGTCAGGGGCGCGGCAGCACGCCGAGCACGAGCTTTGGTGCCTGTCCTCGGTGTGGAGCTCCGAGGGCGACGACCAGGTACCTCGGCGCTCCCCCGATCGCCTTTAGGACGGCGTCGTTCGTGAGCGCGCCGCTCGGCGCCCGGTCCTTGGCGTCGATGAGGCGTTCGTCCACGACCGGGAGGCGGTGCTTGCGGCCCCCGAGGCTGAACTGGCACCACGTGCCCGTCAGGTCGGAGGAGAAGGCGGGCGGCCTGTCGGGAGCGACGACGACGACCGAAGGTCGCGAGCCGTCCAGGTCCACATACGAGATCGAAGGTCCCAGCGATCCGAGCAGGGGACGCTTGGGGTCGGCGGGGAGCAGCTCGTGGAGGATCCGCCGGGCCGCCCGACGCCGGGGTGGACCCACGCGCTCAGGTGCCTGCAGGACCATGACGGCCTCGGGTCGCGCCGGGTCGGGCGGCTCGTCGTCATCTGCGAGCTGAATGTCGACGATGTCCAGCTCCGGACCGGTGCGGGGTTCCCCACGGCCCCTGTCCGAGGCCGGGGCCGCAAGGCTCGAGTCCGTGGCCACGACCGGCCAGCCCGAGGCCCGGCTCCTCATCAAAGAGCCGGTGGCGACATCGACGAGCACCCATTCAGGGCCCCGTGCGAGCAGCAGGCAGCGCAGCACGTCGCCGGGTCGGTTCGTCCGGGCCGTGCCCGGTCTCCGGTGGCGGTGCGAGGGGAGCCGTACAGCGTGGCGTCTCACCGGGACGCGACCACGCTGTCGAGGGCTTCGAGGAGGGCGTCGGCGTCGCGGACCGGGGCGAGGCAGGCTCCGCGTCGGCACAGGTAGGCGAACCCGTCCTCGCGGTTACTGAGCAGCGGGCTCTCGAAGGCGCCGACCGGGGCTTGCCCGCGAGCAGGTGCGCGCCAAGCGAGCACGGCCCCTGGCACAAAGCGCGTCCGGGCCGCCCGGACGAGGTCCGGCCGGTCGCCCGTGACGGCGATCTCCACGGGTCCCTCCGCGACAAGCTCTGCTCCGAGGAGGAGCTCGGCGAATGCCGAGGGGGCGGCCGCGAGGCGGGCTCGCGCCGAGGCGATGATCCGCGCGGCTGCATCGGAGAACCCGTCGTCACCGGTGAGGGCGCCGAGGCGCGCCAGCGCGACGGCCGCGACCGAGCCCGCAGACGGCGTCACGCCGTCTTGGACGTCCCGGGGCCGCACCACAAGCCGTGGCGCGTCGGCGCCGGTCGTGTAGAGGCCGCCGTTCTCCTCGTCGCTGAAGAGCTCGAGCAGCTGGCGGGCGATCGTCACGGCCTCCATCGTCCATGTCGGCTCGCCCGTCAGCTCGCCGAGGCGAGTACAGCAGTCGACGAGCCACGCGTAGTCCGCGGCATAGCCGAGCACAGAGGCGTGCCCTCGGCAAAAGGAGCGAAGAACCCGGCCATCTGGCCGGCGCAGATGGCCGAGGAGGAAGGTCGCGATCTCCACCGCCGCTTTCGACCAGTCGTCCCTGCCGGTTGCGCCTGCGGCTTCGACCAGGGTCGAGCACATCATGGCGTTCCACTCCGTGATGATCTTGTCGTCGAGGCCCGGCCGGACGCGAGAAGCCCGCGCGGCGGCGAGCAACGACCGGGCGGCTTCGATCTGCGGTGGGCGCTCGAGGGCGCCACGCCGGGCCAGGTGCAGGATCGTCCGGCCTTCGAAGTTGCCCTCCGCCGTGACGCCGTACCATTCGGCCGCCTCCGCACCGAGCGCGGGCCCGAGCACCGAGCTCAGCTCCTCGGCCGACCACACGTAGAAGCGTCCTTCCTCGCCCTCGGAGTCGGCATCCTCTGCCGCGTAAAGGCCTCCGCCTTTGTCGCGGAGGTCGCCGAGCACGTATGCCAGGGTCTCGGTGAGCACCTGGAGCCAGCGAGGATCGCCGTCGATTTGCCAGGTGTGAAGATAGACCCGAGCAAGGAGCGCCTGGTCGTACAGCATCTTCTCGAAGTGTGGCACGTCCCAGTGGGCGTCGACCGAGTAGCGGGAGAACCCCCCGCCGAGATGGTCGTAGATGCCCCCGGAGGCCATTGCCTCGAGGGTGCGTTCGACCATGTCGAGCGACCCGCCTTCGCCGTTGCGGAGGTGATCGCGTGCCAGCAGGTCCAAGAGGAGCGGTTGGGGGAATTTCGGGGCGGAGCCGAATCCCCCGTTTACAGGGTCGAACATGGACGAGAGCCGTGCGGCGGCTTCGGCGCACAGCTCGTCCGCGGGCTTCGGGCCCAGTCCCGCGGAGTGGGACGGTTCCCCCGGCTCCAGGCGCCTCGAGACCGCGTCCGTCAAAAGGCGCGCCTGGCCGACGACATCGTCACGGCGCGAATCCCAGGCCTCGGCGAGGGCGTCGAGCAACTGACGGAAGGAGGGCAGCCCATGGCGGGCGCGGTCGGGGAAGTACGTGCCCGCAAGAAACGGGAGCCCGTCCGGGGTGGCGAAGATGCTCATCGGCCAACCGCCGCGGCCGGTCGCAGCCTGCACCGCCTCCATGTAGACCGCGTCTATGTCCGGCCGCTCCTCCCGGTCGACCTTCACGCTCACGAAATGCCGGTTCATCACCTCCGCAGTCGCCGGGTCCGCGAAGGACTCGTGACCCATGACGTGGCACCAGTGGCACGAGGAGTAGCCGATCGAGATGAAAAGCGGCCGGTCAAGTTCCTTCGCGCTCGCGAGCGCTTCGTCGCCCCACGGGTACCAGTCGACCGGATCGCGGGCGTGCTGGCGCAGGTAGGGGCTTTCCTCGACGCCGAGCCGGTTCACCTACGACCGCCGTCATCTAGGCAGGGGGACGCTTTCACGCTCCGGAATCTATGGTCTTAGCCATGGAGCTCGGTCTCGCGGGCAAAGTGGCACCCGTCAGGGGTGTATCGCCTGCGACCGGCAAAGCGATTCCGGCCCGATTCGCCGAAGCCTTCCCCGGCGAATCCCGCCCTTGACCTGTCTTTCCGACCCGGTCCGCCTGGGTCGGCGGGAGGCCCGCACACGCCTCGTGTTCGGGCCGCACGAGACCAACCTCGGAATCGGCCGGGCGTTCTCGGAGCGCCACGTCGCCTACTACCGGGCTCGTGCGGCGGGAGGGGCAGGGGTGATCGTCGTCGAGGAGGCGTCGGTCGACGAATCGGACTGGCCTTACGAGCGGGCTCCGCTCGCATCACTGGCCGGCGCGGGCTGGTCCGCCATCTCGCTCGCCTGCCACGCCGAGGGCGCACTCGTGATCGCCGCGCTCGGCCACGCAGGCGCTCAGGGCTCGAGCGCCTATCACCAACGTGTCTTGCTCGGAGCCTCCCCGGTGCCCGACGCGGAGACCGGCGAAGTCCCCAAAGCCATGGAGGCCGAGGAGATCGAGGCCCTGGTCGCCGCTTTCGGCGTTGCGGCCGCAGCGGCTGTCGAGGCCGGTTGCGACGGTGTGGAGCTGAATGCAGGCCAGTACAGCCTGCTCCGCCAGTTCTGCTCGCCGCTCACGAACTTCCGCAACGATGAGCTCGGTGCCGACCGCGCCGAGCTCCTGTGTCGGGTGATCTCGTCCACGCGCGATGCCGTCGTCCGAACTTCGGCCGATGCCCTGGTCGGTCTCCGGCTGTCGGTCGACGAGCTCACGGCGTGGGCGGGGATCGTGCCGCAGACCGCGGCGAGCCTCGTGGTGGCGCTGCCTCCCTCGGGCATCGACTACCTCTGCGCCGTGCGCGGCTCCGCCTTCCGCACTGCCGCCACGCGACCCGACTCCCACGTCGAGCCGGGTTTCAACCGAAGTTCGGCAGCGATGGTGCGCAGCGGCCTGCCGAGGGGGGTCGCTCTCGTGGCGCAGGGCTCTGTCGTCGACGTCGCCCTCGCCGAGGAGCTCGTCGCCGGGGGCGAGGCCGATCTCGTTGAGATGACCCGTGCCCAGATCGCCGATCCCGGCCTGGGCGTGAAGGTGGCGGCCGGAGCGGCCGACCGGGTACGTCCCTGTGTCCTGTGCAACCAGACATGTCGTGTGCGCGACGTCCGCAACCCTGTCGTCACCTGCATCGGCGAGCCTCGTTCGGGCCACGAGACGATCGACCCGATGCTCGACCAGCCTTTCCCTTGGGGTGTCGCGGTGACGCCTCCGTCACCGAAGTCGCATGTCCTCATCGTCGGCGGCGGTCCGGCAGGTCTGGAATGTGCCCGCGTCCTGGCCGTGGGCGGCCATGAGGTGACGCTCGTCGAGCGACACCACACCCTTGGCGGGATGGTGCGGGTCGCCGCCCGCGCGCCCGGCAGGGAACGACTTGGCGCACTCGTGGACTGGCTGGAGTCCGAGTGCCGGCGCGGCGGGGTCCGGATCGTGACGGGCCATGAGTCGACCCTCGAGGAGGTCGACGGGCACGAGGGCCCGGTCGTCCACTGCACCGGGTCGCGCCCCGGTCGTCGCAGCTTCGAGGTGGCAGCCGGCGCGGCCGTCGCGACGGCCGCCGAGGTCCTCTCGGCCGAGCGCCAGGTCGCAGAGCCACCTCCGAGCCCGGTCGTGGTCTGGGACCCGATCGGCGGCCCGATCGGTGTCGGGGCCGCCGAGCTGTTGGCGACCCACGGGGCGGCGGTCAGCCTCGTCACCCCCGACCACGTGATCGGCGCCCGCCTGGCGCGAAGTGGCGACATCGCGCCGGCGAACATGCGGCTTCGCCAGCGCGGGGTCAAGCTCGTGCGCCGGAGCGCCATCGTGAGGGTTGATCAAAAGGGCGTGACGGTCGAGCACCGCTACAGCGGCGAGCGCCGCCTGATCGAGGCCGCGCTGTGTGTCGACGCCGGCTACCTCCTGCCGCAGGACACCCTGTGGCGGGCGTCGGGTGGACGCCACCCTCGCGCCGGCGACGCCGTGGCGCCGAGGACGATCCACGAGGCGATCCTCGAGGGCCGCCGGGTGGCGCTTGATCTCGTGCTCGGCAAGGGCACCGACTCTGAGGGCGCATTGCGATGACGAGCAGCCGGAGGTACACGCTGCTGTCCTCGCCTGTAAGCGTGGGACCGGTCACGCTCGAGAACCGGATCGTGTTCGCGGCCCATCAGACCAACTACGCGACCGGCGGCCTGCCGACCGCCCAGCACGCTGCCTACTATGCGGCCCGGGCTGAGGGTGGGGCAGGGCTCGTGATCACCGAGGGGCAATCGGTGCACGCTTCTGACTGGCCGCACGAGAAGGTCATCCGTGGCTTCGACGCCGCCGTGATCCCAGCGTGGCGAGCTATCACCGACAAGCTGCACAGTCACGGTACGCCAATCTTCGCCCAGATCAACCACAGCGGCTCACATGGGACCGGGATGTACTCGCGCCTCGCGCTCTGGGCGGCGTCGCCTGTCGCCGACGCCGTGTCGCGCGAGGTGCCCAAAGCGGTCGAGGAGCACGAGATCGCCGAGATCATCGCCGGCTTCGCCACCGCGGCGGCACGGTGCGCGGAAGGGGGTTTCGACGGGGTCGAGCTCGAGTGCTCGGGCGCCTCGATCCTTAGCGGCTTCCTCTCGCCCGCCACGAACCTGCGCACCGATGGTTACGGCGGTTCGCTCGAGCGCCGCGCCCGGCTGCTCCTCGAGATCCTGAGCGAGGTGCGCAGCGCCGTCGGGCGCAAGCTCGCGATCGGGGTGCGGCTCAGCGGTGACGAGCGCGTCGACCCGGGGACGACGCTCACCGACGCCATCGCCGTCGCGAAGATGGTGGACGAACAGGGCTGCGCCGACTACCTGAACGCTTCCGTCGGTCCCGTGAAGACGACGCCGCAGGTGTCCGGGTCCTCCAAGCACGTGGGGCCGCGGCACTCCAGCTTGATCGCTGCGGCATTCCGCAAAGCCATTGCGCTCCCGGTCGTCGGCGGCGGGCGCTACCGCGACCCGGCCCAGGCCGAGCGTGCGCTCAGGGCCGGTCACTGCGATCTCGTCGGGATCGTGCGGGCCCAGATCACCGACCCCCAATTCGCCTCCAAGGCGCTCTCCGGCCGCACCGAGACGATCGATCTCTGCTCCTCGTGCACCCAGGAGTGCGTGGGCCGCGTCCGCCGTAACTGCTCGCTTCGCTGCACGGAGAACCCGCGGGCAGGGCTGGAAGCGGAGGCCGGGTCCCGGTCGGTGGCGGGTGCAGGCTCACGGCGGAAGGTCGTGGTCGCGGGCGCCGGTCCCGGGGGTCTGCAGGCGGCGATCGCGGCGGCGGCGGGCGGTCACGAGGTGATCGTCTTCGAACGGGCAAACGAGCCTGGAGGCCTCGTCCGCCTTGCCGCCACGGCGCCGGGGCGCGGCGAGCTTCGCGACCTCGTGCGCAACCAGGTGGCCCGCTGCCGCGAGCTCGGCGTCGAGATCCGCCTCGCGGCCGAGGCCACGCCGGTCACCGTCCTCGCCGAGCGCCCGGATGTCGTCATCGTCGCCACCGGCTCGCGTCCCCGCCGACCCCGCTGGGCGTGGAACCCGCTACCGGGCTCGCCGGGGCTCGCCGATGTCACCGAGGTGCTCGACGGCTCGGCGCGGCCCTCAGGCACGGTGCTCGTCGTCGACGAGCTCGGGTTCCACCAGGCGGCGAGTGTCGCCGAGCTGCTCGCGGCTCACGGGTGCGCGGTCGAGATCGCCACTCCCGCCATGGTCGTGGGAGGCGACCTCGACCTCACAGGGGACCTGGAGGGCTTCAACATGCGCGCGGCGGCAAGACAGATAACCCAGTCGACGGACCTACTCGTCATGGCGCTCGAACCCGGCGGCGTCCAGCTGCTGCACCACCCGACTGGCACCGTCGAGCGGCGGATCGTCGACTGGGTGGTCCTGGCGGTCGCGCCGGCGTCCGAGGACCGTCTCTACCGGCAGCTGCGCGGCGAGGCGCCCGGGCTCGACGTGAGGCGTGTGGGCGACTGTTTGGCACCCCGCCGTGCGCACGCGGCGGTCGTCGAGGGCGAACGGACCGGGGCGAGCATTTGATGGCGCCCTGGCGAGATGTCGTGGTCGAAGTTCTCAGCCTGCACTTGCGCGAGGGCCGTCGAGCGTATTCAGCTCGCCTCTTTGCACCTTGCCGATGGCCGAGCGCGGCAGCCGCTTGACGACGATGAGCTCACGCGGGGCGGCGAAGGGGGCCAGGCGATCTCGCACCAGCTCGCGCAGCTCAGCGAGGATCGTCGCCGGCTCGGCGTCCTGGGCCGCCGGCGACGGCACGACGTAGGCGACGAGCCTCGATCCCCACTCGGGGTCCGGCCGACCGTCGACAGCCACGTCACCCACCGAAGGGTGGCTCCGGAGCACGGCCTCGACCTGTGCCGGCCAGATGTTCTCCCCACCTGAGATCACCAGGTCGTCCAGACGGCCGTGGACCGAGAGGCGGCCGGCCTCGTCGATCTGGCCGGCGTCGCCGGTGGCGAACCAGCCGTCGGCGGTCTTCGGGTCTGTCCCGTCCCGGTAGCAGCGCAGCAGCATCGGGCAGCGCAGCCAGACCTCGCTTGAGCGGAGCTCCACTTCCACGGCTTCGAGACCGACACCGTCGTACACGACGCCGGAGCCCGTCTCTGTCATCCCGTAGGTGGCCACGACGTTCTCGGGCCTGTCGACAGGGGGTGGCTGGCCGCCCACGACGATTGTCCGGAAGAGGCGGGTGCCGTCCGCTCCGAGACGGGCAAGGGCGGCGGGCACGAGGGAGACGAGCGTCGCGCCGCGGTCGCGCGCCGCCGCCATGGCTTGCTCCGCCGTGAAACGAGGTTGGATCTCCACCGGCGTGCCCGTCTCCAGCGCCCTCGTCACGACCGAGAGGCCGCCGACGTGCGAGAGCGGCAGGCATGCGAGCCAGCCGTCCCGGGAGGGATCGACGCCGAGTCGGGCGCTCGTCGCAAGGGCCGATGCCCGGACGGCGTCGTGTGTCAGCACGACGCCCCTCGGCTCGCCGGTGGTCCCGCTCGTGGCGACGACGAGGGCGTCGCCGTCCGCGACGGGTTTGCCGCCTTCGAGCAGGGCGGAGTTGCCCGATGCATCCACCATGACCGAGGGGCGGAGAGCCTCGATGAGGCGCGCCATTGCCGGCTCGCGAAGGCGCACGTCGAGCGGCAGGAGAGCATCGCCGTCGTCCCAGCCGCGCCGGAGCGCCCCGACGAACTCAGGGCCGCCGGGCATCGCGAGGGCCACGAGGCGGCGCACGTCACAAGCGTACGGGGATGGAGAGGCGACCCGCATTAACCTGCATCGGATGGCGGGCAGCGACTGGACCAGGTACGGCGAGTTCGAGGACATCGCCTACGAGACGACCGAAGGCGTCGCGAAGCTCACCATCTGCCGCCCCGAAGTGCGCAACGCCTTCCGCCCGCAGACGCTCAACGAGCTCTCGCGGGCCTTCGGCATGGCGCGGGACGATCCCGCCGTCGGGGTGATCATCCTCACCGGTCAAGGTCCGGACGCGTTCTGCTCCGGCGGCGACCAGCGGGTGCGAGGCGACGACGGCTATCTCGGCGACGACGAGGTGGCGAGACGCGGCATCGGCCGCCTCAACGTCCTCGACCTGCAGATACAGATCCGAAGGCTTCCCAAGCCCGTCATCGCCATGGTCGCCGGCTACGCGATCGGCGGTGGCCATGTGCTCCACCTGGTCTGCGATCTCACGATCGCGGCTGACAACGCCTGTTTCGGCCAGACCGGGCCGAGAGTGGGCAGCTTCGACGGCGGCTACGGCGCGGGCCTGTTGGCAAGGACGATCGGCCTCAAAAGGGCCAAGGAGATCTGGTTCCTCTGCCGCCAGTACGACGCCGGCCAGGCCCTCGACTGGGGCCTCGTCAACGCCGTCGTGCCCCTCGACCGCCTCGAGGAAGTGACCTTGGAGTGGTGCCGGGAGATACTGGCGCTGTCGCCGATGGCGCTTCGGATGCTGAAGGCCGGCTTCAATGCCGCCGACGACGGGCTCGCCGGCATCCAGCAGCTCGCGGGGGACGCGACGATGCTCTTCTACATGTCCGAAGAGGGCCAGGAGGGCCGCAACGCTTATGTCGAGAAACGCCGCCCCGACTTCTCGCGGTTCCCACGGCGCCCCTGAGCGCGGCCGCGTCGCGAACGTGACTTCCGTACGTCACTGGGCGGCCGGTGCCCGCCCGCGTACCCTACCGGCCGCGGTCGTGCCCGTCGTCGTCGGGACAGCAGTGGCGGGCGCCGACGGCTCCGTCGTCTGGTGGCGGTCGCTGCTCGCGCTCGTCGTCGCCCTCGGGATCCAGATCGGCACCAACTACGCCAACGACTACGCGGACGGGGTGCGTGGGACCGACGCCGAGCGGCTCGGGCCCGTGCGGCTGGTGGCGGCCGGGATCGCCACCCCCCGGGCGGTCAAGGTGGCGTCGTTCTGTGCCTTCGGAGTCGCCGGCGTAGCCGGTCTCGTGGTTGCCCTCGCGACGACGCCCTGGCTCCTCGTGGTGGGTGCCGCCTGCTTCGCGTCCGGTTGGCTCTACTCGGGCGGTCCCCGGCCGTACGGGTACGCGGGCTTCGGTGAGATCTTCGTCTTCGTGTTCTTCGGCCTCGTCGCTGTGATCGGCACGGCCTACCTGAGCCTCGGGCGCGTCACGGCGCTCGCCCTGATTGCCGCCATCCCGGTCGGTCTCCTCGCCACTGCGTTGCTCGTCGTCAACAACCTGCGCGACATCGACACCGACCGGCGAGCCGGCAAGAACACCCTCGCTGTTCGCACCGGCGCCGTTGTGACGCGCTGGTTCTACGCCGCTTGCGTGCTCGGTGCCTTCGCGCTGGTGGCCGTCGTCGCGCTGTATCGGCCGCTGGCTTTGATGACATTACTGGCGGTCGTGCCGGCCCTCCCACCGGTCCGGCGCGTGCTGGGCGGGGCCGAGGGTCGTGACCTCATCGCAGCGCTCGCCGCGACGGGGATGCTTCAGCTGGCGTTCGGTGCCCTGTTGGCCCTGGGGATCGCGCTTTGATCCGCTTCGCTGACGCTCGGGCAGGCGTTGGGATCGAGGAACTCCCGCACGATCTCGACGAAGGCGCCGGGGCGTTCGAGGAAGACGGCGTGGCCTGCACCGGCCACGAGTGCGAGCCGGGCATTGCGCCCGATGGCGTCGGCCGTACGCTCAGCGAGCGCCCTGAACTTGTCGTCGCGCGCGCCCGCGACGACGAGGACCGGCATCTCGAGGCCGCCGAGGCGTTCCCATACGGGCGCCTGCGTGCCCGTCCCAACGGTCCGCAGCGACGCGGCCAGGCCTGCGGCGGTGTTGGACAGGCGCGAGGTCCGGTCTGCCTGGTCCGCGGTCAGGTGGGCGAACAGCGGCCCGGAGAGCCAGGCCTCGACGAACTCCGCCACGACCGCGTCGCCGCCACGTTCGAGCTCGGCGGCACGCCGTTCGTCCTCGGCCCGGCGCTGGCGGCGCTCGGTCTCGTCGACGATGCCCGGGTGCGCCCCGACAATGACGAGGCGCTCCACGAGCCCCGGAGACTCGAGTGCCAGGTGCAGGCAACACCGGCCGCCGAGCGAGTAGCCGACGTAGCCCGCCTTGCCGCCCGCCTCGCCGAGAGCCCTGGCCGTCGCGGCGAGCCCGGAGCCGGGGTCGGGAAGCGGAGAGCGGCCGTGCCCGGGAAGATCCGGTGTCACGACCTCGAAGTCAGCTTCGAGCTCTCCGGCGATGCGCGCCCAAGAAGCGCTCGTCTGGGTGAACCCGTGGACGAGGACGATCCTCGGTCCGTGTCCCCTTCTTGTCGCGTGCAGTGCGGGCGGTCGCGGCCCCGGCGGCTTGCGGTTCTCGAAGGACATCGCCGGTGACGGTAGCGGCTAGCTTCTCGGCCACGCTCGTCGACGAGTGGGTGCGCGCCGGGCTGACCGATGCCGTCGTGGCCCCGGGCTCGCGTTCCACCCCGCTCGTGGTGGCGCTCGCGCGTGAGAGCCGGATGGCACTGCACGTGCGGCTGGACGAGCGCTCGGCGGCCTTCTTCGCCCTCGGGATAGGGCTTGCGACAAGCCGGCCGGCGGTGCTCGTCACGACGAGCGGGACGGCGGCGGTCGGGGTTCACGCGGCTGTCGTGGAGGCTCATCTGTCCCGGGTGCCGCTCATCGTGTGCACTGCGGACCGGCCCCCGGAGCTGCATCACGTCGGCGCGCCCCAGACCATCGAGCAGTCCGTCTTGTTCGGTGGCGCGCTGCGGTGGGCGGTGGACCCCGGTGTACCCGACGAGGAGGCCAGATCGAGTTGGCGCTCGCTCGCCAGCCGCCTCGTCGCGGAGGCGACGGCCGGCCCGATGGGGCCCGGCCCGGTGCATGCCAACCTCTCGTTTCGGGACCCGTTGTTGGGCACCCCCGGTGAGCTGCCCCCGGGACGACGCAACGGCAGGCCGTGGCACCGGGTGGAGCCCGTCCAGAGGGTTCTGGACCCGGGCTCGCTCGCCGCCCTCGCCCGTCCCGCGGCAAAGGGCCTGATCGTCGCCGGTGCGGGCGCAGGGCGTCCGGAGACCATCCGCCGCCTCGCTTCGACCTTGGGCTGGCCCGTCCTCGCCGACCCGCGCTCCGGTGCCCGTATCCCGGGCGAGCCGGGCTCGCCGACCATCGCCGCCGCCGATGCGCTGCTACGCGTCGAGAGCTTCGCCGGCGCGCACGTGCCGGAGGTCGTCCTGCGCCTCGGCCAGCCATGGGCGTCGAAGGTCGTAGGCGAATGGCTGAGCTCGTGCTCGGGGTCCGGCGCCGTCCAGGTGCTGGTCGATCCTCACTGGGCCTGGCAGGACCCCCGTCGCGAGGTCGACGTCGTGCTGGCGGCGGACCCTGATCACGTGATGGAGGCCCTGATGGGGCGCGTGCCCGAAACCGGCGCGCCCGGCCGCTCGGCCTGGGCGGCGCCTCCGACCTGGTCGGAGGGATGGGCGGAGGCAGAGGCGGCCGCCCAGCACGCCATCGAGAGCACGCTGCGGCGGCACGCCGAGGCCACCGAGCCCGCCACGGCGAGGGCGGTCTACGCCTGGGCACCGCCTTCCTCGACGGTCGTGGCGTCGTCTTCGATGCCTGTGCGCGACCTGGAATGGTTCGCGGCCCCGCGCCCGGACCCGCCCCGGGTGCTCGCCAACAGGGGCGCCAATGGGATCGACGGCGTGACGTCGACGACACTCGGTGTCGCCGCCGCGGCCGGCGGCGCAGGTGGTCCCGTCGTGGGGCTGATCGGTGATCTCGCGTTCTTGCACGACTCGACGGCGCTCGTCCGCGGCAGACGCGAGCCCGCCCTTGCCGCGGTGCTGGTCGTCATAGACAACGGCGGGGGTGGCATCTTCTCGTTCCTTCCGCAGGCTTCCGAGCTCGACGAAGCCTTCTTCGAGAGGCTGTTCGGTACTCCGCAGAGGATCGACGTTGCCGACCTCGCCCGCACCGCCGGGTGCGAAACGACCGAGGTGACATCTCGCGAGGAGGTTCCCTCCCGGCTCGACGAAGCGCTCTACAACGCCGCGCGGCACGGGCCCGCAGTCGTCGTGGTGCGCAGTGATCGCAAGGCGAACGTGGCGCTGCACACCGAGCTCGAGGCCGAAGTCGCGCTTGCCCTGGGTTGACCGGGCTGTGCCGCTTGCCCCTCGCCTGAGGGCAACGGCCCGGCGTTCGCCCCGGCGCCGGCATCGTGGCACGCTTTGGGGATGTTGAAGCTCTCGGACGACCTCGCCTTTCGCGGCCTCGTCCACCAGGTGAGTGACGAGGCGCTTTGGACCTTGCTCGACGAGGGGGCGACGACGGCCTACTGCGGGTTCGACCCCACTTCTGACAGCCTTCATGTCGGCAATCTTCTCGGGATCATCACCCTGCGCCGGCTCCAGATGGCCGGCCACCGCCCCATTCTCCTCGCCGGCGGTGGCACCGGCCTGATCGGCGACCCCGGCGGGAAGGCGGACGAGCGCCAGTTGCTGTCGAAAGAGCAGCTCGCGGCCAACTTCGAGGCGGTCCGGGCCCAGCTCGGGGGCCTGCTCGACCTGTCGGGTGCGGCAGGACCGGCCCAGGGCCTGTTGCTCGACAATTCGGCCTGGCTCTGCGCCTACGGATTCATCGACTTCCTGCGCGACGTCGGCAAGCACTTCACCGTCAACCAGATGGTTGCCAAGGAGTCCGTGAAGTCCCGGCTCGAGCGGCCCGACCAGGGCATCTCTTACACCGAGTTCAGCTACATGCTGCTGCAGGCCTACGACTACCTCCACCTCCACGACGCCTACGGCTGTTGCCTGCAGATCGGCGGCAGCGACCAGTGGGGCAACATCACCTTGGGCCTCGAGCTCATCCGCAAGCTGCGCGGAGCCGAGTCATTCGCGCTCACGTTCCCGCTCCTCCTGCGACCGGACGGGACCAAGTACGGCAAGACCGAGTCCGGGGCGGTGTGGCTGGACCCCGCAAAGTCTTCGCCCTACGAGATGTACCAGTTCTTCGTGCGGACCCCCGACGACGAGGTGGGCCGCCTGTTGCGCTATTTCACCCTCCTCGCCAGAGAGGAGATCGAGGCGCTCGACACCGAGACCGCCGAGCGCCCCGGACAGAGGGAGGCCCAGCTGGCTCTGGCGCGGGAGGTCTGCACACTGGTCCACGGCGAGGCCGAGACCGAACGCGCCATTGCGGCCTCCCGGGCGCTTTACTCCGAGGACGTGGCGAGCCTCGACGAGTCACTGCTCCTGGAGGTGTTCGCGGACGCGCCGTCGTCGCGCTTTGCGCGCTCGTCCCTCGATTCCGGTGGATTCCCGCTCGTCGGCGCGCTCGTGTCCACCGGCCTTGCCTCCTCGAAGTCGACAGCGCGTACCGCCATCACCCAAGGCGGCGTGTACGTGAACAACGCCCGGCGCGACGACCCGGAGGCGTGCCTCGGGCGCGAGGACCTTCTTGTGGACCGCTACGTCGTGCTGCGCAAGGGGCGGCGGGACTACCACCTGCTGCAGTTTGAGTGACGGCAGGTCCGCGGCGCACGCTGGGCGGGGCCGTGGCCCTCGTCACAGTGCTCCTGGTGCTGGGCCTGCTCGCGGGCTGCACGGGCTACACCGGCTCGAAAGCGAATCAGGTGCGCCAGTGGGCCTCCACAACCTCGGTAAGCGCCAACGACGGTCTCGTCAGGCAGGACATCGCGGCCATCAAGGCGTCGCTCCGCGCGGGGCAGCTCAAGGACGTCACGAGCAATTGCTCGGGGCTCGTGTTCGACACGGGCACCGCGTACGGGAACCTGCCGACACCGGACAACACCTTGACCAACGAGCTCAACGTCGCCTACCAGGACTTTGCCAATGCCGGCAGCTCGTGCGCCGCCGCCAGGAGCCTCCGCTCCAGCCGGATGACGCGGGCGTTGGAGACCATTAAGGGGGGCCTCGTCTCACTCGACGCGGCGACCCGTCGCCTGGCGGCCGACGGCGTGCACTGAGTCGCCATGACCACCGGCCGCTGCGGCGCGCGAGGCGCCTCGAGGTGCTGTGCCCCGGCGCCGCGCGCCCACCCCCGTCGGCACGGCTACGGTGCGATCGTGAGCAGCCACTCGGTCCCGGTCGGTCCTTTCCCCGACGGTCTCGACGCGGAGCACTACGACCGGCTGCGGCGCCGCGTTCTCTGGAAGCTGCCGTCGGGCCTGTACCTGCTCGGCAGCCGCGCCGGCGAGCGCAGGAACCTCATGACCCTGAACTGGGCCATGCAGGTGTCAGCGGACCCCAAGTACGTGGCCGTCTCGGTCGAGCAGTCCGCGGTGACCCACGAACTGATCGTCGAGGGGGGCTGTTTTGCGGTCGCGCTCATCGCCCGCGAGGACAGGGACGTCGTGCGGCGGTTCGTGAAGCCGGCCGAACACGACGCGCGGGCCCGTACGCTAGGGGGATTCGCGTATCGAGACGGGGTCAGCGGGGCGCCGATCCCCGAGCTCGCGGTCGGCTATCTGGACTGCGGGCTTCGCCACAGCCTTGATCTGGGCTCCCACTCGATGTTTGTTGGGGAGGTCCTGGACGCAGGGTTCGCGAACGGCGGCGAGACTATTCCGGTTCTTCGCATGGAGGACACCCGGATGAACTATGGCGGGTAGGGCAGTGGGACGAAGAAGCGGCGCAAGTGAACGCAGCGGGTCCGGCACCGCCTTCCGGCGCTCGGAGGGAAGCGACGGCTCGAGGGACGAAGCGCTCGAGACCTGGGCGCTAGATCCGCCCGGCGGTGCCGACAGCGTTGTGACCCGTCCTGCCGGCGTGGGTGACTACCGCTGGATCGGTGACACAGCCGCCCTGGGTGAGCTCGTGGACGAGCTCGTGTCCTGTGACGTCTACTCGCTCGACACCGAGTTCCACCGGGAGAGGACGTACTTCCCCCAGCTCGCCCTGGTCCAGCTCGCCTGGCGGGGAGGGATCGCTCTCGTCGACCCCCTCGCCATCGACATCTCGCCTTTGGCAAGACTGCTGCAAGGCCCGGGCCTCGCGGTGGTGCATGCTGCGGAGCAGGACCTCGAAGTCCTCGAGCACGCCTGCGGGACCGTGCCCACGAAGTTGTTCGACACGCAGGTGGCGGCCGGGTTCCTGGGCCAGGTGTCCCCCTCCCTGGTCAACCTCGTCGAGCGGATTCTCGGGGTCCGGCTCTTGAAGGGCGATCAGCTGACGGATTGGACCCGGCGGCCCCTGTCGGCCGGCCAGCTCGCCTATGCCGCCGGCGACGTTGCCTACCTGCTCGAGCTGCGCCAGCGCATCGGCGAGCGCCTCGAGGAAAAAGGGCGGATGCAATGGGCGACCGAGGAGTTCGCCATCCTGCTCTCCCGGGACCGGTCCTCGACCGAGCCGGAGCAGGCGTGGTGGCGCCTGCCACGCTCGCGCCAGCTGCGGGGGGCGGCACGCGGGGTCGCCCAGTGCGTTGCGGCCTGGCGCGAACGCAGGGCGCAACGCATGGACCTCCCGGTGCGCTTCGTGCTGCCGGATCTCGCCGTGCTCTCGATCGCCCAGCACCCGACGCGCACCCGCGAGGACCTCCGGCGTACCAGGAGCCTGGACGGGCGCCATCTCGGCGGCGGTGCCGCCGAGGAGCTCCTGGACGCGGTTGCCCAGGGCATCGAACTTCCCCTCTCCGAGCTGCGGCTTCCTCCCGCCCATGAGCTGGACCAGCCCAACAGGGCCGTCACGACGCTCGCGACCGCCTATGTGGCCCAGCGGGCGGGCGACTTGGAGCTGGACCCCGCCATCCTTGCCACGCGGGCCGATCTGGTCGACTTCATGCAGGATCCCCCGCACGGCCGGCTTGCAAGTGGCTGGCGCAACGACCTCGTCGGAGAAGGGCTCCGACGCCTGGCCAAGGGGAAGGCGTCACTGTCGTTCGACGGTCGCGGCGCGCTTGTGCTGGAGGAACGCTCCTTCCGTCCTATCGACCACTGATCAGGAACCGACCGTCGAGCCGGCACCCGCCTCGGGCGCCGGCCGCAGGTCGATCCGCAGGGTCAAGATCCCGTCCTCGAGCGAGGCGTCGGCATCGCCGAGCATGGCGAAGTCCTGAAAGTCGAGTTGGATCTGGCGCATGATCATCTGCCGCTCGGCCCCCTCCACGGGGGGAAGGCCGCGCCGGCGCACAGCAGCGGCGCGTTCTCTGAAGCGTGCGACCATCTCGTCGGCGTCGAATCCTTGCGTCATCGCAGCCAAGATAACGGCCATCGCGGCCTTCGGGCGACCTGCCCGAATAGTGCCCTGGATGGATATGCTGTAGTCAGGTGGTAGGCGACCTAGTGGGCGTCGGCGGCCAGATTGGCTGCGGCTCAGCCGGGCTACCTCATCGCTGCTGTCTGAGGCGGCATCCGCGAGATGTTGGGAGCGGCTCGTGAAAAAGGGACGTCATCGGCGTTTCGAAGAGGCGCGCAGCCTAAAGCGCGCAATCGAGGTAACTGTGGAGCCGTGTCCCGAGTGTGGGGCCGACCCTGAGGAGGAGCATGCCTCCTGGTGCCTTTACGAATCGGAGGAGCTGGACGAGCCCGAAGAAGTCCAGCGGCTCCGCCCCTTCTCGCACCTTGCAGCCCCTGACATAGAGGCCAACGGCAGACACGATCGGGTCGACGGCGAGGCCTCAGGCCCCAGGCAGGCTTAGACAGGGCTGCCCCCGGCGCCCGGGTTTTTAGGCCGGGCGCGAACGGTGGGATGTGCAAGCAGCGACACTTGGCGCCGCCCCGCAGCAGTCTTCGCGCGCATGTAGGCGGTGAGCAGGTCGTAGACGTCCCGGCCGACCATGGCGATGAGCTCGTCCTCAAGCGAGACGTACACCGGTTCGCGCCCGGTGAAAGCCTGCGCGTCCTCGGTGCACCACCAGGCGAACTCCGCCCCGCCCGCCCCCCAATGCCGCCGTCCCCACTCACCGAGCGAGCTCGTGACGTGCCCGTCCGCCGACACCGTGTCCTCGCGTCGCAGCGGCAGCTGCCAGCAGACGTCAGGTTTGAGCTCGCGTGGCCGAAGGCCCCGGTCGATCGCGGCGCGGTGCAGGGCGCAGCCGGCTCCCCCGGGGCGAGAAGGCCGGTTCAAGAAGATGCAGGCGCCCTCGACGAGCCGGGTCGTGATGACACCTTTGGAGTCGCGCTTCAGCACGCCCGCCTTGCGGCGGCCTTTCGCGCGGAACTGCCACTGCTCTTTGGAGAGCGTTGCGGCCGCGGCCGCGACACGCTCGGCGTCGGCCTCGTCGGTGAAGTGCGCCCCGTAGGAACAGCAGCCCTCCATCCGTTCCGGAGTCGGCCCGGTGAGCACGCCCTGGCACCCCGCGCCGTAGATGCATTCCCAAGGGCTCGACAGGAACGTCACGTCCATGAGCCAGGTCCGGTCCTCGGCGGGGTCCTCGAAGCTCACCCACTCATGGGCGTCGCGAGGTGGCTCGGGCGCAGCGGCCATCCGGTCACGGTAGCGTGCTCGCCGTGAAAGAGGTGATCCGCGTCACTCCCGCCGCCCTCGAAGTCGTGCGCGCGGTCCGCGCCGGTGAGCCCGACCCGGAGGGTCTCGCCCTGTGGCTGGAGGTGAACGGCCGCGCGAACGGCGCTTACACCTACGACCTCTGGTTCGGGTCGAAGTCCAAGATCACCCCGGGCGACCACCAACAGCTCGCCGGCGACATCCCGATCGTGGTACCCGGTCCGAGCGTCGAACGGCTCCGTGGCGCCGTGCTCGACGTGAACCCGGTCGCCGGCGAGGCCGGTCTCGTGATCATCAACGCCAACACGCCTCCCCGCCTCGCGGATCGCGTCATACCGGGAGGCGATCTCACCGGCCCCGTCGCGCAACGCGTCATCGAGGTGCTCGACAACGACATCAATCCACAGATCGCCATGCACGGCGGGCATGCCTCGCTGGTGGCGGTCGAGGGCTCGACCGCTTACGTCGAGATGTCCGGCGGCTGCCAGGGCTGCGGCATGGCGCGGGCGACGTTGAGCCAGGGCATCGCCGTGGCCATAACCGACGCCGTCGAGGAGATCAGCGAGGTTGTGGACGTAACCGACCACATGTCTGGGCTGAGCCCGTACTTCGCGCCGGGACCGGCCTGATCCACCCGCAGTGGGTCCGGAACGGCTCAGGGCAGGTGGGTGTCGAGGAAGG
>Ga0187880_1000465_pt1 | contig 33878 bp, 27 predicted proteins | sample June2016WEW_19_4_FD_132998 | JGI IMG/M metagenome (GOLD analysis project Ga0187880, IMG submission 132998) | Peatland microbial communities from SPRUCE experiment site at the Marcell Experimental Forest, Minnesota, USA - June2016WEW_19_40 | ecosystem: Environmental > Terrestrial > Soil >... | reverse complement strand
TGCCGGGGTCGCCGCCGAACTCGGCGATATTGTCGCGGACCCACTGGAGCGCCGCGACTTGATCGAGAATTCCTTCGTTGCCGGTCGCCGGAATCTTGCCGTTGGTCACGTCGGCCAGGCGGATGAAGCCCAGTGGGCCGAGGCGATAGTTGACGGTGACGACGACCACGTCACCACGCCGTGCGAGAACGGAACCGTCGTAAAGAGGCTGCGAGCCGGAGCCGATGGTGAAGGCGCCGCCGTGAATCCAGACCATCACCGGGCGGCGCTTGCCGTCGAGCGCGGGAGTCCAGACGTTGAGCAACAGGCAATCCTCGGATTGTTCCCCATCAACCACCATCGCGGAGAGCGCGGTAAGCATCACCTGGTTCTGATGAGCTACCGCGCCAAAGCGCCGCGCGTCGCGCAGCCCGGTCCACGACGCGGGCTTCTCGGGCGCGAGCCATCGGCGTGCACCTGCGGGGGGAGCCGCAAACGGCACTCCTTTGAAGACGAATAGTCCGCCCTGATCGTCACCTTCGAGCTTGCCTTGATGAATGGAAACAGTCGCGCTCATGTGGATGGACCTCGATACGAGAATTGCGGAGATTCTCGCAGAATTCAGGTGCAGCTCACAAACGCAAAGGGCTTGCGCCCGGCCAAATCCCAAAACGGCACACATCGCGTCTAATCGCGCCGTGGGCTGCGCCGATTGATGAGCGATCGGGGTTTTTCCCCCGGTTATGCGACGAATTTTCGGGCATTGGACTTGCTTCAGTTAGGTAGATCCCGGCGATTGCCAGGGACGGGAAGGAGATTGGATGGGCGCTGCGCCCAAGCAGAACGACCTGAGCTCGCGTGAGAGGAGACCCCGGCATGACCAGTTGAACGCCGAAGCTTTGACTTCGGACGAGCTGGCGCGTGCGCGGGCGCGCACCACTTTGTTCGATTTGCGCGCCGTGGACGCAAGCGTAACCGGTTTGACGCGGGCGGGTGCGCTGCTGATTGTCTTCTTCAACCTGGTTTATGCAGCGGAGCACCGTTACACGTCTGGATCGACTTTCGACGCGACGCAGAGCCTTATTTTGGCCATGGTCGCCATCGGGGTCGTGTTTTTTATCCTGACCTTCACCGCCGCGATACCGCGCTATTGGCGCGAGATCGTCATCTTCGTCTGCACCTGGTTAATGGTAACGAACATTGTGATCGGTGCCGAATCGATGCGTGTCGAGCCGCTGTTCGTGTCAGTGCTTGTCATCGTGGTCGCTACGGGGACGCTGGCGCCGTGGGACTGGCGTTGGCAGGCGGCGATTAGCGTAATCGGGATGACTTGCTTTTACGTCCTCGGGCACGTGCATGGGGTTGTTGATTCCGATCCCTCTATGCATTGGCTGGGGCTGACGAACGCGGTCGGGCTCGCGCAGTCAAACGTCTATCTTCAGACGAAGAATCGGCGCGAACTCGCGCAACACCTCGAAGACGAGCGGAGCAGCGATCGGAAACTCAAGGAGAGCGAAGAGAAATTCCGGCAGATTTTCGAGCAAAGCAACGACATAGTCATGGTCAGCAGCCTGGATACCGGCAGGATCCTCGAGGTCAACAACCAATTCGTCAAGCGCAGCCGCTTGCCGCGAGAGCTGGTGATAGGCCGGCGCGCTACCGACTTGAATTTCTGGATGGAGCCGGCGATCCGCGAGCAATGCGCGAAGGCACTGCGAGAGACCGGCTCGGTGCAAAACATCGAGGCCGAGCTCACCGGCGTTGACCATACTAAACCGACGACCGCACTGATTTCCGCGGTCGTGGTCCGGCTCAACAATCAGAACTGCGTGATCAACGTGGTCCATGAAATCTCGGACATCAAGGAAGCGGAGCGGAAGGCGCGCAACAGCGAAGCGATGCTGCGCAAGATCTTCGACGCGAACCTCGATTCGGTATCGATCAACGATCCGATGACGCGGCGTTACACCGACGTCAATGCCGAGTTCTGCCGCTCGACGGGCTTTAGCCGAGAAGAGGTGCTGGGCAAGACTTATTGGGAGATCGGCGTGTGGCCGAGCCGGGAGGAATCGGATAATTTCGCGGCGGCCCTGGGCCGAACCGGCGAAGTCCGGAACATGCGGGCCGATTTTTACGCCAAAGATGGACGCCTAATCCCGTGCCTGATGTCCGGGGTGCTGCTGGAGCTGGACGGCAAGCTGAGCTGCCTGACAATCACACGCAGCATCGGCGATCTGGTGGCGGCGGAACAAAAGCTCATAGACAGCGAGGCCAGTCTGCGCAAAGTCTTCGACTCCATCCTGGACCCATTGTCGATCACCGACGTTGACGGCCGCTTTGTGGATGTCAACCCTGAATTTGCGCGACTCACTGAATATTCGCGCGAAGAGATAATCGGAGCGGTCTCGCCGGGGGTTGCCGGCAGCGGTTATGCAAGGCCTGGAGGCGAATACGTCGAGTCGCTGCGGACAACAGGCCAGGTGCGCAATTTCGAAGTGATAATTCGGAGCAAGAGCGGCGTCGAGATTCCCGTGCTGCTCTCATCGGCGGTGGTGAACCTGGGCGGCGCGTGGCGGGTGGTGACGATTTCCCACGATATTACCAAGCTCAAGGAACAGGAGCGAAAACTGCAGAGCAGCGAAGCGATGTTGCGCGAGATATTCGACTCGAATGTCGACAACATCGCGCTCACCGGCGTAAGCGACGGCATCATCATCGATGTGAACAATGAGATGGTGCGATCGGTCGGGCTCGCAAAAGCCGAAATCATTGGCAAGCGCTTCGCTGATCTCAACGTCTGGGTCAGCACCGAGCGGCTCGATCTCTTCCTGGAAACCCTGCGCAAACAGCGCGAGGTCCGCAACTTCGAAACCACCTTCCGCACCATCGGCGTCGGCACTTTCCCGGCGCTGATCTCAGCGGTGGTGCTCGAACTCGGCGGGCGCGAGTGCGTGCTGTCGATCACGCGCGATATCACCGACCTGGAGGCGGCACGGCAGAAGGCGCTGGCGGCCTCGAAGGCCAAGACCGAATTTCTGTCGAGCATGTCCCACGAGATTCGCACGCCGATGAATGCGATCCTCGGGATGGCCGACCTGATGGGCGAAAGCGATCTCGATTCGGAACAGCGGCGTTATCTCACCACCATCATCAGCAACGGCAACGCGCTGCTCGAACTGATCAACAGCATCCTGGATATCGCCCGGGTCGAGAGCGGGCGCCTGAGCCTGGAGGCGGTTGAGTTCGACGTTGTAGAGCTGACGGAGAAGGTGGCAGATACGCTGGCGGTGCGCGCCCACGAAAAGGGAATCGAACTCGCGGTGCGAATCGGCAGCGGTCTGCCGCCCATGCTGGTGGGCGATTCGCTGCGGCTGCGCCAGGTGCTCACCAACCTGATCGGCAACGCGATCAAATTTACCGGGCGCGGCGAAGTCGTGATCGACGTCGCGCTCAATCCCGGTCAGTCCAATCCGGGCAGCCTGCTGTTTTCGGTGCGCGATACCGGCATCGGGATACCGCCAGACGTGCTGCCCAAGGTTTTCTCCGCCTTCACCCAGGCAGACTCATCGACCACGCGAAAATACGGTGGCAGCGGACTTGGTCTGACAATCGTCGAGCGCCTGGTCGCGCTGATGGGCGGCAGAGTCTGGGTCGAAAGCGAACTGGGCACGGGCAGCACTTTCTATTTTACCGCGGAACTCGGCTTGCCAACCGCGGTCACCAACCAAAGCGAATCGCCGGAGCATCACGGCCCCGAGCTGTCCGGGGTGCGCGCGCTGGTGGTGGATGACAACGCGACCGCTCGATCGATCGCAAGCGCGATGCTGCTCTCCAGGGGAGCGCTAGTCAGCGAGGCTGGGTCAGGGGTCGAAGGACTCCTCGCGATCGACGATGCTAATCGCAATCTCGCGTCGTTCGGCCTGATGCTGGTTGATTTGCAGATGCCCGCGATGGACGGTTTCGAAATGATCCGGCGAATCCGGCTGGGCCCGAACGGAAATTTGCCGATCGTCATCCTCGTGACTTCCGGCGGCCTGACCACCCGGTTGAATGCGATGAAGGACCTGGGCGTGCATCATTACGTGGTCAAGCCGATCAAGCGCCGTGAATTGTACGCCGCTATTTGCCACGCAATGGCCGAGGTTGCCGCGCCCGCGGATGCAGTCGTCGAGCCTCGGCGTGAAGTGGCGCCGAACGGTTCCGCGGCGCATATGCTCGACCGCCCGCTCAGCATCCTGCTGGCAGATGACTCGGCGGATAATCGCCTGTTGATCGCGGCGTATCTGAAGAAGAGCCGCTACGTGCTCGACGAAGTGGAGGACGGCCAGGCGGCCGTGGACCGCTTCATGACGCGCGCCTACGACGTGGTCCTGATGGACATCCAGATGCCTGTGCTCGACGGTTACAGCGCCGTGCGCATGATTCGTCAATGGGAGACGGCTAGCCAACGTCGTCGCACGCCGATAATCGCGCTGACCGCCTCCGCGCTCGAACAGGACGTGCGCCGCGCGCATGAAGTTGGATGCGACCTGCATGTCAGCAAGCCGGTCAAGAAATCGACTCTACTCCAGGCGATTGCGGACGTGGTCGAAAACTCCGGGCACGATGACGCGGCCGCGAAGCCGAATTCGAACGGCGCGCCGGATGCAGCGAACGCGAGCGGGGACTAGCATCTGGCCGTGGCGACGGCAGCGCAGTGTTAAAAGACCGCGCCCGCGGCAGTCCCCGCGGCTCTCCCCCCTCGCCCCTTCTAGCGGGCCGTCAGGCCGCATCTTTGTTTTAACATTGAGTGCAGGGGTCACCCCTGCCGCGCGCGACGACGGAGCGCGGCCTTAACCTTGGGTGCAGGGGGCAGCCCCTGCCAGGGGTCACCCCTGCTCATAGCGTGTAGTGCACGTTGGTGAGTTGCTCGGACAGTTCCCAAAGCCGGGCGGCGGCCGCGGTGTCGCGAGCAGCTGCACTACAACCGACTTTGACCGGATGCCCCCACATCTCGCCGATACCGTCAGGGCCGATGTAATCGCCGCCGTGGACGTCGGATGCGACGGCAGCATACTCGGTAGGCAGCGCGCCCATCGCGGCGCTTTGCGCGAACAGGCTGTTGCCGACGGAGAAAAGAGATTCCATCATCGACGATCCCTGCATCCGCGGTCCCGCGGCTTGCAGATTGGTCGCCGCATAGCCGGGATGGCACGCGACGCTGAGCAGTTTTGCGCCGGATGCGTCGGCTCGCCGCTGCAACTCGAAGGTGAACAACAAGTTGGCGAGCTTGCTCTGCCCGTAAGCCATCCACTTGCGGTAGCCGTTGTGCCATTGCAGATCGTCGAAGCGAATTTTGCCCATGCGATGCGCGCCGCTGCTTACGTTGACCACTCGCGCGCCTTCAGTGGCGAGCAACCGATCGAGCAGCAGGCCGGTCAACGCGAAATGCCCCAGGTGATTGGTGCCGATTTGCATCTCGAATCCGTCCACCGTTTGACGGTACGGGATCGCCATGACGCCGGCGTTGTTGCAGAGCACGTGCAGCGCGGGATGTCCCAGATGAAACGCGTCGGCGAAGCCGCGCACTGACGCGAGGTTCGAGAGGTCGAGTTCCATCACCTCGACTTTGGCGCCGGGCGATGACGCGGAAATCTGAGCGGCGGCCGTTCGAGCCTTGCCCAAGTCGCGGCAGGCGAGAATGACATCGGCATGCTTGCGCGCGAACTCCAGCGCGGCTTCGTAGCCGATGCCACTGTTGCCGCCAGTTACGACGATCGTCTTCCCGGAAAGATCCGGCATGTCATCGGCGGTCCACGCTTTCTTGTCGGGCATAGTGGGCTTTCCTCCCGGTCGGCTGCACCAAGGCTATCACGGGATAGATCCTTGGTCACGGAGAAACATCGGCGCGCCCCCGCGCGCCTGCGGCAGCGGCCGCGCGCGACAACGGAGCGCGGCCTTAACGGTGGGTGCAGGGCTCAGCCCTGCCCGCCGGGCGCATCACTTCTCTGGCGAAGCGATGAGCGGTCGCGCTCCCTTGGGAAGCGCGACCGCTCAATCCGTTAGTTTTTACCTTTGCCGGACATGGCCAGCTTCTGAGTGAAGGTCGCCGCGTTGTCAGTAATGATCACCGTTGCGGAGGCACTGCCGGTTGTTGCAGTCGGGGTGAAGGTGACACCGATCGTGCAGGTGTCGCCGGCAGCAATGCTGTGGCCGCTGCAGGTGTCCGTACTCGTTGTGAAGGCGGTGTTGCCGTCAATGGTCGCAGAGGCGAATGCGATTGGGCCTACAGTGTTCGGGTTGGTTACCGTGACGGAAATGCTTGGATGATTACCGACCGTCACCGTGCCGAATGCAAACGACTTGGGCGAGAACGTCGGCGCCAGGAGCGTCCCCGTACCTTTCAGCACGATCGTCGCGGGGCTGTTCTTGGCGTTGCTCGTGATGGTCAGGCTTCCCGTGCGAGTGCCTTGCGCAGTCGGGGTAAAGGTCACTCCAACGGTGCAACTCGAATCTGTTGTTCCCTTGGGGTGCAGGATGGTTGAGCCGCTGAGGTTGCAAGGATTCGCGCCGGTACTTCTTACTATGCCGAAGCCGCTTGACGGCGTGATGCTATCGACGGTCATCGCGACCGTGTTGGGATTTGTCAGCGTCGCGGTTTTAACCGTAGTGCTTTGATGGCCCACTAGCGTGTTGGGAAACGATAATGCGGGCGAGAGGTTGATCAATCCGGGCACGCCAACGCCCCTAAGCGACGTCACGTTCGGGCTGTTGGGCGCATCCGAAGGAACGGTCAGCGTCCCCGTAAACGTTCCAACGGCTGTAGCGGCAAAATTGACGCCGACCGTGCACGACGCTCCGGGCTGCAGCGTTTTGCTGGAGCACTTATCGGAATACTCGCCGCTGGCCGGTATCCAGAATTGAGAGGGGCTGACCGTGACCTGGCCGATGGTGATCGAACCGCCCGATTGATTTGTCACCTTGACGAGTCTGGGCGGCGTAGGAGTCGTGCCGGAATTCAGGACGATGGAGTAACCGAACACTATCCCGTACGGCAGGACCTGCAGCGGACTGATACCTGGCGGGATGGCGACGAACAAAGGATCATACAGTTCCGTCAGCGGACCGCTGACCGTGTCAGTGGGGGAGCCTGAATAAGAGCTGCCGAGGCTGGCCAGCGGCGGATAGACGAACACGCTGATCGCGTCGTTGTCCGCCACATAGATATTTCCTCCGGAATCCAGTGCGATGCCGTATGGGCCCTCCAGGCCGGTGGTGCCCCCGCTGATGGTGGCGCTGGGGGGCTGGTCGGGATACGTATTCCCGGGGCTGCCCGGCGGCGGATAGACGAACACGCTGGCGGCGCAATCGTCCGTCACATAGATGTTGCTGCTGGAATCCAGCGTTATGCCGACTGGGCACCTTAAGCCGGTGCTGCCGCCGCTGATCGTGGCGATTGGCGGGGTGTCGCCGCTGCTCCCGGCCGAATAGACAAACACGCTGGCGGCTCTCTCATCCACCACATAGATGTTGCCGGTGAAATCCAGCGCGATACCGGCTGGCCCGCACAGGCCGGTGGCCTCCCCGCTGATGGTGGCCATTGGGACGGCGTCGCCGGTGCTCCCCGCCGAATAGACAAGCACGCTGGCGGTGCCATCGCACCCTCCGTCACCCTCGTCGGCCACATAGATGTCGGCGCTGGAATCCAGCGCAATGCCTTGTGGTGTATTTAGGCCAGTGCTCCCGCCGCTGATGGTGGCGATGGGGGCGGCATTGCCGTTGCTCCCGGCCGGATAGACAAACACGCCGGGGGCGTCTTTATCGGCCACATAGATTTTGCCGCTGGAATCCAGCGCGATGCCTTGCGGGTTGATCAGGCCGGTGGTCAAGACCGTGCTTATCGCGGCCTTGGGCGCGACACTGTACGTCGTCGGCGAGCCGGCGGCCCATCCGGAGCTCCCCAGCGGCGGATAGATCGTCACGCTGTTGGCGGTGTCGCCGTCCGCCGCATAGATATTGCCGCCGGAATCCAGCGCGACGCCTTCTGGGTTGGCCAGGTCGGTATTGTTCCCGCTGATGGTGGCTATGGGGGCGGCGTCGCCGCTGCTCCCCGCCGAATAGATCGTCACGGTCCACGGGCCGTAGTTCCCCACATAGATGTCGTCGCTGGAATCCAGCGCGATGCCTTTTGGGGTAGCCAGTTCCGTGCTGCTCCCGCTGATGGTGGTGGTTGGGGCCTCGTTGAGCGTCCCGGTGCTGCTCCCCACCGCCGGATAGACAAACACGCTGTCGCTTGTGTCTGCCACATAGATTTTGCGGCTGGAATCCAGCGCGATGCCGTATGGGGAGTCCAGGTTGGTGGCGGGCCCGCTGATGGTGGCGACCGGGGCGGCGTTGCCGCTGCTCCCCGCCGAAAAGACAAACACGCTCGGTAAGGTACCGCCCTGGTCCGTCACATACATGTTGTTGCTGGAATCCAGCGCGATGCCTTCTGGGGAGCTCAAGTCGGTGGCGATCCCGCTGATGGTGGCGATGGGGGCGACGTTGCCGTTGCTCCCCGCCGAATAGACGAACACGCTGGCGGCGACGTTGTCCACCACATAGATTTTGCCGGTGGAATCCACCGCAATGCCTTGTGGAGAAATCAGGCCAGTGTTGCTCCCACCGATGATGGCAATGGGAGCGGTGTCGCCGTTGCTCCCCGCCGCGTAAATGGTGATGGTGCCGACCGCGTTGGTGACGTATGTCTTCCCACTCGCGTCAACCGCCACCCATCCCGGCAACGCGAGGCCGGTAGGGGCGGGCGCCAGTGGGGAAGCGTAGCCGCTGATGGCCGAATATGCCGTCACGGCGATGGTGGTCCCGTCAGTAACAAAGAGGATCGGGTTCGGGGCCCCTCCGTAGGCGCGGACTGAAAACCGGTGCAGGCCGGCAATTGCCAATGCGGCCGCACAAAAGATCGCGACCATGCCAATGCGCACTTTTCCCCAAGGTGCCTTCATCAATTCCCCTCCCCGATGAGCTGGCCGTCAAACGGGAAATTGTGTCGGCCGGGCAGGCCAAAATTTCCATGTTGAGGGTTGACCCGATTAGCATCTAGCCCGCACGGATTGCAAACAGGAAGCTTACGCCCGGATTTGAGTCCAAAGGAACAGCTAGCGGCGAGAAAAGCCGCCGCGCGCCGCCGCTCGCGACAACGGAGCGCGGCCTTAACGGTGGCTGCAGGGCTCAGCCCTGCCCGTTGGCACGGCTGGCCAGTCTTAACAGATCGCGCGCCGTTGGCAGGGGCCGCGCCCGCCAACGGCGGGCGGCCTTAACATTGGGTGCAGGGCTCAGCCCTGCCCGTTGGCAGTGGACGCGCGCCAACTATCTCGTTAACCAATGATTCTCAGACTTAAGTATCATTGCGCGGGCTGCCAGCTCTTGTCGGGATCGTAGGTATCTATCGCCTTCGCTAGCACATCGGTTCCGGGCCCGAGGTCCTTCTGCATCACGTTCCCATCCGCATCGACGAGGAATGTCATCACCCCGGATGATCGATACGTCGCCGGATAGGCGAGCACTGCAAAACCGTTGCTCATCTTTGCATCGGCGACGTAGTCCTTGGCGCCGCCGGGCACGTTCGCGCCCTGCTTGGTCAATATTTTGAAATAGTAACCGTGAAAGGGTGTTGGCGTGCCTTGCGGGTTCGCTCGATATCCTTCCTTTGATGCTTGCGCGACCAACGGCCCGATCGGGCTCTCGGGCTCGCCCGCCGCAGCCTTCCAGTAGAGGCCGTCACGCGTGCCCTGATCGCTCAAGATCTTCCGCGCGTATTCCTTGGCGACACCATTGTCATGCGTCTGATCGTAGTATTCGTGCTGACCTGCGACGATTGCATTCAATGTCGCGATCGCGCTGCGCTCGTTCCCGCCGATGCGCCGAAAGAGAAGTTCCTCTTTTCCGTAAGACGTATCGAAATACCAACCGGCGGAATTTTTATCGAGCGGAATGGGCATCGGCCAGTTCTCCGCGCCCACTATCAGGAACAGCTTGCCATCGGGCCCATGGCTGAAACGATGCATCTGATCATAGTCCTTCAGAAAGTTCTGGACCGAGTTTTTATCCGCCACCGGATCGCCCGAATTGAGTAATCCCTGCGATTCCTTGCCGAAGATCGTTATGAGCTCCGGCCTATCGTCTTTGCGCAGCGCATCGACCATCGCGTGAGCCGCGTCCTCTGGGGAATTGAATGTCTTTTGCTGTTCGGCCGCTGCCGCCCAACTCTGCAGCGTCGCGGTCAGCGACAGAACCAGCAAGCAGGCGCCGATGCGACGCGCGATTCTGGGTAGAGATTGCACGATAGTTCGATCCTTTTTTCCCCCGATCCCACGTTGTTTCATCAGCGTCGGCCTCCCCTGAATCCGCCGCCACCGCCAAAGCTTGAACGCCCGCGGGAGCTATCGCCCCACGCGTCTCCGCCCGGGCGAGATCCGCCGAACGCGTTGGATCGTCCCTCGCCGCCGGAATTACCGTAGCCGCGATCGCTGCGATTGGAATTGCTCGCATTCTTGTTCCAGGCGTTCTGCGCCTGGTTCCGATTTTGGTCCTTGTTCCAATTGTTTTTGGCCTGGCTATTGTTCCAATCGTTTTTCGCCTGGTTCCGATTCGCGTTATTCAAGTTGTTTTTGTTCCAGTTGTTGTGGTTGTTCCAGTTGTTGTTATTGTTTTTGTTCCAGTTGTTGCTGGAATTGTTCCACCCGCGATAGTTGTTGGTGTTCGAGATGTAAACGTTGTGATTGTATGAAACGTTGCCGCCATGCCAGTTGCAGTTCCAGTTGTTAGAACCCCATCCATCGCTTGAGCCGATCAATGCGCCCACCGCGATTCCGGCGCCAAACGCCAGTATTCCGGTCATCGCGAGGTCAGCTCCCGAATAGCCCGGATAGGCCGCCACGGGCGCTCCGTAAACAACCGTCGGGTTGTATTGCGGAACGTAAATGACTTGCGGATTGGCCGGCGCGATTATGATCGTCTGCCCCTGCGCTACGACCGTCTGCTGGTCGTTCGATTGCAACGAGCCCGCCGCCTGCGCCCGCGCACGCATGACCTGCACGGCCTTCAGGACGCCCTGCGGATCGCTGTAGTAGGCCTCGCCCAAAGCCGAGGTCCACGACAGGTTGGTATTCATGTTGTCCAGGACCTTTGGAAACGCCGTCAATGATTTGACGCTCGGATCCCAGGACTGAGAGTTGGCCGCCTGGGCCAGCTGGTTCGCTGAGAGTCCGGAATTGCTCTGCATCCACCGCTGCGCTTCTACTATTTGGGTAGGATAGGACGAGGCCGCGAGGATCTGGCCCACCAGCGTATCGGGATAGAGCGCGATAGGCGCTACCAGTTGATGCAATTCCGCTGTGGTTGGCCCCGGGTTCGCTGTATCCCCGGCTCCTTGCGCATAAGCGGTCAAGGGCGATGGCAACGCCATTTGTGTCCAGATCAGCACAAACGCGAAAGTTCTGCAGAAATGCAACATCCGTGTTCCTCCGGGAAAATCGGTATGGCGCTCCTGGCGGTACCTGCCTCGTGGATCAGCATCCGCGAAGCATTCGCGCCATCGACTGGCAGCGCATTCTGAATCGCGCGGTCGGGGTGCGGCCCGACTTGGGCTCACCTTATGCCCTTAATCCGGACTATCCATTTTGAATCCTGATTTAAACTCGCACCGACACCGGGCGCTTTGCAAACACAAAGTTTAAGTTCGGTTTGAGGCCAAAGTAAGAGCTAGCGGCGAGAAAAGCCGCTGAGCGCCGCCGCGCGCGACAACGGAGCGCGGCCTTAACGGTGGGTGCAGGGCTCAGCCCTGCCCGGCGAGCGCCGCGATTCGCCGCATATCCACGTTCGCTTCCAGTACGTCGGCGATTCGATCGAAGGCCGTGCGGCGATTGGCGTCGGCGTCATCCTGCGGGGCGGATTTAAGCGGGGCGAGTCCTTTCGAAGTCCTGATCTCATCGAGAAAGTTTCGGCGAAAGCCGGCGGAATCGAACATTCCGTGAATCGAAGTGCCGATCACTCGTCCATCGTCTGATCGGGCGCCCTCCAATTCGTTCACCGCGCTGGAGTCCCGGTGCGTCAACCTGAACAGCGCCTGGGAAGCCGCAATACCGGTGATGCGCCCGGAGTGAATCTCGTAGCCGGAAACGGGGAGGTTTGTCGAAAGATGCATTGCACGGATTCGATCGGTGATTTTCCCGGTCTCGAAGGTGGTTTCTATTTCGAGCAATCCCAACCCAATCGTTTCAACCGTATCGCTCTCGACCCGGCCGGCGTCTATGATGCGCCGTCCAAGCATCTGGTACCCTCCGCAGATTCCAAGCACCCATCCACCGGCGCGACGGTGCCGGACAAGGAAGTTCTCCCAGCCCGATGCGCGCATCCATTTCAGATCGCCGACGGTGTTCTTGGTTCCCGGGATGATCAGAACGTCAAGGCGCGGCGCCATGCCTGGATCGCTCAAGTAGTGCACTGCCACATCCGGTTCGACCTCGAGCGCTTCGAAATCCGTATAGTTGGAAATACTCGGCAGGTGTATCACTCCGATAGCAATTGGCTTGTCGCCGGGACGCGTCGCGATCCCGTCCAACATGGCGGCATCCTCTTGCGGCAGTCCCAGGTTATGCTGCCAGGGGATCACTCCGAGTACCGGGACACCGGTGCGTTGCTCGAGAAAGCGAAGCCCGGGTTCCAGCAGCTTTTGATCGCCGCGGAACTTGTTAATCAGCACTCCCTTGATGCGCCGCCGTTCCTCTGGCGCGAGCAGCTCGAGCGTGCCGACGATCGAGGCAAAGACTCCGCCCTTGTCGATGTCCGCGACCAACAGAACGGGTGCGTCGGCCAGTTTGGCGATTTCCCAGTTGACTATGTCGCGATGCCGCAGATTGATCTCCGCCGCACTGCCCGCGCCTTCGATAACAATCAGCTCAAAATCCCGGGCCAGATTGTTATAGCTACTGACCATCTCAGGCCATGCCTCAGTACGGTATCGCTCATAGTCATTTACCCCCATCTGAAACCGCGCTCGGCCCCGAATCACTACCTGGCAACCCATGCCGGACTGCGTTTTCAACAGCACGGGATTCATGTCGGGGCTCGGTTCGAGTCCGCACGCCTGGGCCTGCACGGCCTGTGCACGTCCGATCTCGCCGCCACCGGGGCAAACCGCCGCGTTGTTCGACATGTTTTGCGATTTGAAGGGCGCTACGCGGACACCGGCGCGCGCGAACACACGGCACAGCGCAGTGACAACCACGCTCTTGCCGACGTCCGACGCCGTGCCCATCACCATCAAGCTCCTGGCGCTCAAAACGCGATTCCTTTTGAAGCGACGCTCACGGGAGCCATAGCATCTGCGATACGGTAGACTGTTTCAATACAGGTCCGGTTCAACAAGGAGCGAAGTAAGATGCAAATGGGAATGGTCGGGCTCGGCCGAATGGGCGCCAACATGGTGCGGCGCCTGCTGCGCGGCGGTCACGAGTGCGTGGTGTTCGATGTGAGCGCCGCCGCGGTCAAGGAATTGGCAAAGGAGGGCGCCATCGGCGCGTCGTCACTCGACGACTTCGCCGCCAAGCTCAAGCTGCCGCGCGTGGCGTGGATGATGGTGCCGGCGGCCGTAGTCGAGCAGACGGTGGCGGACCTGTCGAGCCGATTCCAGCGCGACGACATCATCGTTGACGGCGGCAATTCGTATTACATCGACGACATCCGGCGCGCCGAATCCCTCCAGACGAAAGGGATTCACTATGTCGATTCAGGCACCAGCGGTGGCGTCTGGGGACTCGAGCGCGGCTTTTGCCAGATGATCGGCGGCGAGCCGCAAGTCGTGAAGCATCTCGATTCGATTTTTGCCACGCTTGCGCCGTCGATCGATTCCGCCCCGCGCACTCCGGGCCGCGAGAAAGTGAAGGGCAGCACCGCGGAGCAAGGTTATCTGCATTGCGGACCCAACGGCGCGGGCCACTTCGTGAAAATGGTTCACAACGGAATCGAGTACGGAATCATGGCGGCGTATGCGGAGGGGATGAACATTCTGCGCAACGCCAACGTGGGGATGCAGACGCATGCGGTGGATGCGGAGACCACGCCGCTGCGCAATCCCAAGCTGTACCAGTACGAGTTTAATCTCACCGACGTCGCCGAGGTATGGAGGCGTGGCAGCGTGATCGCATCGTGGCTGCTGGACCTGACCGCCAACGCGCTGCTCGGCGATCCGGAGCTGAAGAAGTTTACCGGGCGGGTGTCGGATTCGGGCGAAGGCCGATGGACGATCGACGCGGCGATCGATGAGGGCGTCCCCGCGCATGTGCTTACCGCCGCGCTCTACGAACGCTTCGGCTCGCGAGGCGCGGCCGACTTTGCGGACAAGCTTCTGTCTGCGATGCGCTACGAGTTCGGCGGACACCTGGAGAAGAAGGCCTAGAATCGTGCTTACGATCTGGAGAGAAAACGGAATATGACATCGCTGCGTGAAGTATTGAACCGTGCGGAGGCGGACAGAGTTGCCGTCGGTCATTTTAATTTTTCGGACCTGGTCGGATTCAACGCGATCGTTGCCGCCGCGCGCGACCAGAGATTGCCCGTGATGCTGGGTCTGTCCGAGGGCGAACGCGAGTTCACCGGCGTCCGACAGGCCGCGGCGTTGGTGAAGGCGGTTCGCGACGAGTACGACTATCCGATTTTTCTCAACGCCGACCACACTCACTCGATCGCCAATGCTGAGGCGGCGGCGAAAGCGGGATTCGACGAAATCATCTTCGACGGGTCGGCGCTTCCCTTCGAGGAAAACATCGCCCAGACCCGCAAAGCGATCGAGGCGATCAAATCGATCAACCCTGCGATTCTTGTCGAGGGCGAGATCGGCTGGATTGGCGCGTCGTCGGCTGTGCTCGACAAGATTCCCGACGGCGTCGGTGTATTGACCACGGCGGATGAGGCGAAACAATTCGTCGACGCGACTTTAGTTGACGTGTTGTCGCCGGCAGTCGGCAACATGCACGGAATGCTCGCAAGCATGGTTCACGGCAATGTTCGGAAAAGGCTGAACATCGAGAGGATCGCGGAGATCAAAGCAGCGGTCCGGATCTTCATGACCTTGCACGGCGGGTCGGGCACCAACGACGACGATTTCAGGCGGGCGATCAAGTCCGGCATGACTATCGTCCACGTCAACACCGAACTGCGGCTGGCATGGCGAAGGGGAGTCGAAGCGGGGCTGGCAGCGGCGCCGAACGAGGTGGCGCCCTACAAGATCCTGGGGCCCGCGGTCGAGGCGGTGAAAGAGGTGGTTAGTTCGCGGCTCGAGCTGTTCAGTTCAAGATAGCGGCCTGGTTGCTATTTGTCGGTCGTCGGCAGATTGACGAATACCGCGGCCGTAACGACCGTAGTCCACAGACCGTCGCGATCGCCGATTGCGGATTGCGTGATGTTTCGCGTCTGAACGATTTTATCGGACAGCTTCCATACGTCCTTGCGTTCGTCGTAACTGACGTTGGGGTCGAAGTCCACGCCGAGCGCCGTCGCGAGCATCGTGGCGGCGAGATCTTCGGCGTAGTCGCCGGCCTTCTCGTCGGTTTGCCCGAAACTCTTGTGCTCGGACAGATAGCCGTATTGATCCTTGTCGGCCGGAATTGCCAGTCCGACCGACGAAGCCATCAAGCGATGCGGTTCGTCGGTGGAGTTGTCGTACATGACGGTGTAAACGATCTGGCCGGGAGTCAGGGTCTTCAGTCCGTCCTGGATCGAGACGACTTTGCATCCGGGAGGGAAAATCGAGCTGACTCGAACGAGATTGAACTCGGCGATCCGCGCGTCGCGAAGCGCGAGCTCGAAGGATGTAAGTTTCTCGCGATGCCTGCCGACGCCCTTGGTCAGAAAAATGCCTTTGCCTGTTGGACCCATCTGCTTTCGACCCTCAATTCGATTTCGTCATTTAAATAGAGCAAGCGCAAGCGTTTTGCTAGATTGCGTGCCTGTGATCCGCGCGTGACAACGGAGCGCGGCCTTAACATTGGGTGCAGGGGTCACCCCTGCCGTGAACAATGTTCGGTGAAGCGGTAAGTATGGTGCCTTAAAAGAATTTCGCCGAGGTGAATCGTGATCGAGACGAATCCATTTGGAAATACCGGCCATCAGAGCACGCGGGTTATTTTCGGTGCCGCCGCGTTGGGCGGGATGAAGCAGGACAAGGCCGACCGGGTGCTCGAGGTGATCCTCGAATACGGCATCAATCACATCGACACGGCGGCGTCGTACGGCGATTCGGAATTGCGGATCGGTCCGTGGATGCGGGAGCATCGCAAGCGGTTTTTTCTCGCCACCAAGACCGGCGAGCGCACGTATGAAGCCGCGCGCGCGAGTCTCCATCGATCGCTGGAGAGGCTGCGGGTCGATCAGGTGGACCTGATCCAGATGCACAACCTGGTCGCCGAGAATGAATGGGAGACGGCTCTGGGAGCGCACGGCGCGCTCGAAGCGCTGGTCGAGGCGCGCACCCAGGGGCTGGTGCGGTTCATCGGAGTTACGGGTCACGGCTCGCAGGTTGCCGCGATGCATCGCCGCAGCCTGGAGCGGTTCGCATTCGACTCGGTGCTGTTTCCATACAATTTTACAATGCTGAACATCGGACAGTACGGCGCCGACGTCGAGGCGCTGTTGAAAGTTTGCCGCGAGCGCGGCGTCGCGACGCAAACGATCAAGTCGGTTGCGCGGCGGCGATGGTCCAATGGCGACGGCCCGAAATTCAGCTGGTACGAGCCGCTTCGCGATCGCGACGCGATCCGCAGGAGCGTCCACTTCGTTCTGAGCCGGCCGGGACTGTTCCTGAATACCTCGAGCGACGCGACCATCCTGCGCGAAATCCTGGATGCGGCGAGCGTGAAAGCGGTGGCGCCGTCGCGTGCGGAGATGGAGGCTGACGTGGCGCGCTATGCGATGGAGCCGCTGTTCATCCCCGGCGTGTTAGACACGATCTGAAGGCGCAGACTAGATGACCTTGCGGAAGGCGAGCGCGGGCGGGATTCGGGCTGCTTCGAAGATTGGGACGACGCCGCTCACTATACTGACGGCTAGCGCGGCGATTAGCGCATTGAGGGTTTGCGCGGGAGTGACCCACAGCGCGCCGTTGCCGCCGAGCGCGGCGCCGAGCGTGATGCCGCCGGAGAACATCCAGAGCGCGGCGCCGGCGCCGACGATTCCGCCGAGAAATCCGATCGCGCCGCATTCGCCGAATAGCAGAAGGGCGACGGTGGTGCGGCTGAAGCCGATCGCACGCATCACGGCGACGTCGCTGATTTGTTCGCGGACCATCATGACGGTGGAGTTGGCGGCGATGAGCAGGACGGTCAGCAAGACGACGAGGCATAGCGCGAACACGATAGCCCTGATATTGCCGATGGCGGAGAGGCCGGAGGAAAGCGCGTCGCTCTCGGTCATGGTGCGCGTTTCGGCGTCGGAATTGGCGAAGTGCTCGTCGATCTGTCTGGCGAGCGGGCCCATCGCGTCGGCGCTGGTGGCGCGGACGATGATGTTCCAGGCGATGTCCTGGTCGGGCAGCCCGTGCGCTTTGCGCGCCGCCATCAGGTAGTCGCGCCGCATGAGAAAGGTGTTGGGATAGCGCTTCGACGCCATCTGGCCGCCGATGATGAAGGTCATCTCCATATGGTCTGAGTCGGTGGCGCGCAGGGTTACAGTATCGCCGATCTTCCAGCCGTATTTGCGCATGAGAATCTCGCCGACGATGGCGGTGCGCTTTTCTTTGGCGCTCGCCTCGCGCTGCTGGTTGCTCAACGCGTAGTCGGGGAACACGTCGCCTATCTCGGGTCCGGCGCCGACGCCGAAGACCGGCTCGCTGACGTCGCGCCACGTCGCGAACCATCCCGTGATCGCGACGCACGCGGCGACGCCTGGCATTTTATTGATGTCGTCGCAATAGCGCGCGGGCAGATCCTCCCACGGCGCGGTCTTGTTGACGGTTATGAGACGGAGCGTGCCGGACGCGTCCTTGACCACGCGATCCATCGAAGCCGGCACCGACACCAGGACGGTGTAGATGAAGGTGGCCATCGCGATGGTGAGGATAGTCAGAATCGTGCGGCGCAAATTTCGGCGCATATTGCGCTCGGCCAATTTGATCCAGTTGAACACGATGATTCCCGCTTAGACCGAGCGCAGCGATTCAACCAGATCGAGGCGCGAAGCGCGCCATGCGGGCAGCAATCCGCCGAGCGCGCCAATCGCAATTGCGGCGATCATTCCCGACGCGAACGCGCCCGCGGTCAGCCGAAACCTGAAGATGAACTCGCCGACGTTCATGAGCTGGCTGCTCAGTCCGGTCGAGTACGCGACCAACACCCCGAGTATCTCACCGAGCACGCCGCCGGCGAGCGCGAGCACGATACTCTCGATTACGAAACTCGCGAGCACGTTGAACCGGCTGAAGCCCAACACTCGCAGCACGCCGATCTCGCTGGTGCGGCGCGCGACCGCGGAGTACATCGTGTTCATCGCGCCGAACACCGAACCAATCGCAAGAATCAACGCGACGACGAGGCCGAGCGCGCGCAACTGATCGACGAACCCGGTTTGTTTCGCGTAAAATTCCTGCTCCGACATCGTGTCGACTTTGACCCGCGAATCGGTCGTCAGCGACCTGGCGAAATCGGCCTGCGCGGCGGGCTTGAGGACGACGTGAAGCACCTGGAAGCCGTTGGCGACGTGGATATCCTGGGTCAGGATGTCGAGATCGGTCAGCACTTCCGACTCGCGCGCGCTGTCGTGATCGGAAAAGATGCCGACAATTTTGAAAGTGCGCCGTCCAAATTTGAAATCGCTTCCGACCGCGAGGTTATGAAAACGCGCCGCCAGCTTGCGGCCGACGACCATCTCGGCAGTGCCGCGATTTGGCCAGCGCCCGCTTTCCAATCGCATCTCGCGATGGACCTGGTAAGCGATTGGATAGACGCCGCGAAGCAGCGTTAAGATCGCGCTGGGAGGCTCAGCGTCGGGGACCGGATTGAAACCGGTGATCACCTCGGGCGAGACGAGCGCCTGGCCGCCGGGAGCGGCCGCGATTTGCGGGCGGCTCTTGATGATCTCGTATTGCTCGCGCGAGATGAAGCTGCCGCCCTCGTTGGTCGTGCCGCGGCTTAGCACGATCCAGTTGCCGGTGAGCGCGTTGCCCATCACGGTCGCGCGCAGGCCCGCGACGAAGCCCGACAGGATGAACAGGAGCATCACGACCAACGCCACCACCGACGCCGTCATCACGCTGGTCGCGCGGCGAACCATCAGGCTGCGCAAGTTGTAACGAATCGGGATCACTTTGCCCCCCGGGAAATCATGGCGGGTTGAGCGGCCGTTGCCCGGTCCGGAAAGGTCTGGATTCTAAACTGTCGCCGCGCGTGTTCCTAGGCAGGGGTGACCCCTGCACTCAGTATTAAGAAGACGCGAATCCTGGCGTGCAGTCTCGGGCCGTTTAGTTGCGGAGTGCGTGTGGCGCCAGCGGCTCGGAGCGATCGGTTCGGTCGCCGAAACGGCGAATCAGGTAGAGCAGCGGGCCGACACTGCCGAGCGCCAGAGTGAGCAGGAGATAGGGAAGTGCGGAGACGTGACGCTGTCGGGCGTCGTCGCTCATCCAGACCAGGATCAGAACCAGCGCGATTGCGAGATCGACGAAAGCGGTGAAGCCGGCGAAATTCGCGAAGATCATGCGGAAGAAGCCTACAAAGCCGTAGAGGGAAACTGCGTACGCGTCCAGCGCGAGTAAAACGATCATAGCGGCAGAAAGTACGAGTTGCTTGCGATTCATCGCGTCCTCCGGATTCAGGCTCTCAAATTTTCCGCGAACGCGCGCTTCGCGGCGGCGACGAATGCCCGCACGCGAGCCGGATCCTTTTTCCCGCGATTGCCGGGAACGTCGGTGTGCGTAAATGAATCGACGCCCCAGGGCCTGACGGCAGCGATCGCATCGGCGACGTTGTCGGCGGAAAGTCCGCCGGCGAGGATCACCGGGATACGCGAGCGCTCGACCACGGTGCGGCTGATCGACCAATCGTGAGTCTCGCCGGTTGCGCCGGCGAATGGACGGCCCTTGGCGCCCGAATCCAGCATCAGGTAATCGACGCAGTCCTGATGCGCGTCGGCTTCGGTGAGGGTTTCACCAGTGCGCACGGCAATCGCGCGCAGGAGCATGACGGGCGCGATGCGGCCGCGAATCCAGGCGCAATCTTCGGGCTCGATCTCGCGCGCCGCAACGTGCAGGATGTCGGGCCGCACCGCGTCAACCATCGCGCAAATCTCGTCTCGATCATCGGACAGCGACAGCGCCACCCCGCGCGAGTGCGGGCGGATCGCGGCAAGAATCGAGCGCGCCAACTCCGCGCCGATTGCTTCGGCGACGACGCCGGGCTCGGCAACGACCAGACCAATCAGATCGGCGCCCGCGTCGGCGGTTGCGACCGCGTCGGACACAGACGTCATGCTGTAAATCTGGACGACCATCGGCTTGCAGTTATCGCTTTTGAGTGCCGGCAGTAAGTTGACGCGCGCCCTGGTTCGGATGAGCCGTAACTTCCAAGTAATCCACCCGGTCGTCGCAATCAAGCCGGAGAGATTGGTAGTGGGTCAGTTGGAATTTCAGGCTTTGAAATTACAAATCGTGATTTCAAGTTGGGGCGGGATGCGTCGCGCGATCCAGGTGTGCAAGGCCGAAACTCAGAAGTTGCGGCGATAGGTGACGTAGTTCGCGCAGACCTTGGCGCCCAGCTTTTCGGCGGTGCGGCGCGACGGCCAGTTGTCGTCGAGCACGAGCGTGTAACTGAGATACTTCGCGCCCCCGCGGATCAGGTGCAGGTACGCATACGCGGCCATCGCAAGGTTGACGCCGCGGCCGCGTGCCTCCTCGAGCACGCCGATGCCGAGAAAGTTGAGTTTCTCGTGATCGCCGAGGGTGCGGCCGGGCTTGAGAATTGCGCCGTCGGGAGTGGCCGGAGTAACCATCAGGGCGCCGACCGGCTGTTCGCCGCGATAGGCCAGCACGGAGGTATCGAGCGCGCCGAACATCGCGAAGAGCTCGAAGAGGAATGCGAGTTCGCCGGTGGTGAAGGGAGTCGCGCCCCAATGACGCGCGAAGGCGGTGTTCCAGGTGTGTTCGAAATCGTGGAGCCGGCGCGCGGCGGGCAAATCCTTCAGCGCGACGATTTGGAATCCAGCGCGGCGGCTTGCTTCGAGTGCGCTTTCGTAGCGCGCGACCAGTTCGGGGGTCACCTCAATTTTATAGTCAACCCATCCTTGCTCGGTTTCGAATCCCGCGTCCTTGAGCAGCGCGTGATAGTACGCGGGATTCTGGCGCGCGATGTCGGGTGGCAGGGTCTCGTAGTCGTCGATCACGAACGGAAATTCGAGCAATCCGAAGCCGGCGCGCGCGGCAGTCGCGCCGTTGGCCTTTATCCACTCAGAGGCCGCGTCCATCATCAATTTGACGGCGTCGCGCGTGCCGGGCATCGCCTCGAACATCACGATATGCCCGAGCGATTCTTTCCAATGGCGTTGATAGTGGCTGTCGATTATGGCGACGGCACGCGCAACGATTTCGCCATCGACGCGGGCCGTGAAGGGCCGGAACTTGCGCCCGGCGGCGAACGGTCCATCGCCCATCAGGACCGGCAGTTGCACCGGAACCATCGCGGCCCATCGCGCGCTGCGGTATTCGTAAACCCGATGCTGGAAAAGAACGAACTCGGTGAGCGCTTCCTCGCCCGAAGGCGACTCGATTCTAACTGACAACTGGAGACCCTCCCCACGCGCTCACAAATCACGCGCTTTCATTCAGGGTGCCGAATAGCACGCCGGCGCGATGTCGCCTTGTTTCCGCTCTGTCCGTGCGCTAACCACTACGAAGGGGCGAGGGTAGCGCCCGGCGAGTGGAAACGTCAAACAATCGCGGGCCAATGGCGTCCCCAGGAGCGGCTGAGCGTCATGGTTGAAAAAACGATCGAGCTCACGGGTATCTCGGCCAACTCGGTCGAAGAGGCCGTGCAACTGGCAATCTCGCGCGCCGGCGTGACGATCGAAGGCATCCACACCGCTCATGTCGAGGACATCGCCGCAATGGTCGAGGCCAACCGAGTGGTCCGATGGAGGGTTCGAGTCAAAGTGACTTTCCAGGTGAAAGACGAGCTGCACGAGTGAGTAACTCGCGCGAGCATCCGGATGGCAGTCGCGAGGGTTGATCCGGTGAGCTGCGGCCACGAAGGAAGGCGGCGGAGCGCAAGGACTTACCGGTCATGCGCAACCTGCGGCTCAGAGTAGTCGATGGCGACGAAAATAGTCGAGGTTCATCCGGGTATCTACGAGATCTTTCTGCCGCTGCCGATGCGGCCGACAATCATCAACGTTTATTTACTCGACTGTCACGGCGCATGGGCGCTGGTCGACACGGGGATGAACTCGCCCGAGAGCATCGCGGCACTCGAGGCAGCGATGGCGGAAGTCGGGATCAAGATCGAGGATCTCGATGCGATCATCGCCACGCATCATCATATCGATCACTTTGGCGCGTCGGGCGAGATTCGCCGCCGCAGTCATGCCACGACGCACATTCATCGCCTCGAAGCCGAGCGCGCCGGCAGGATGGTCGAGTTCGGAAAGACGAGTTCTCACGATCGGCCCGAGTCGCGCGCGTTTTTCGTGCGCCACGGATTTCCGATCGAGCAATTAGCGCCGACCGGGATGCGCCCGGCATGGATGGGGACGTCGATGTACGGGCCGGTCACGCAACCCGACAGGTTCATCGACGATCACGACGTAATCAAAATCGGCGACCGCGAACTCGAAGTGATCTGGACGCCGGGCCATTCGCCCGGTCACAACGTGATCTACATCCGCAAAGAGAAAGTGATGATCGTCGGCGATCACCTGTTGCCCAAAATTACTCCACACGTGGGTATTTATCCGGACGCGGCGGGAACCAACCCGCTCGGCGACTTCCTCAACTCGCAACTGAAGGTCCAGAAGTTCGAGGTTGAGCTGGTATTGCCGGCGCACGGCGGCGTGTATCATGACCACCGTCATCGCGCCAATCAATTGATAGAGCATCACCGGTATCGAGAGGCCGAAATGCTGGATTTGACGCGCAAGACGCCGCAGACGGCGTTCGAGGTCGCGCAACAGGTATTTGGTGGCGAGGAACGGCCGCTATTCCACGTGATGGCGGCGACGTTCGAGACCCTTGCGCACCTGGAATTTGCCTGTTTTGAAGGCCGGGCGCGCCGGTCGGAGCGGGGTGAACGAACCGTGTTCCAGGCGTTATGAGCGAATTACGGGGGGTTTGCTAATTTTCCCAGACGGTGTATTTTGGCCCTGCTCAAACGAGCGGCGGATAACCATGTCAGCTCGGTTAGTGGAGGGGTCCCTAGATTGAAGGAGGATGCCATGAAACGGAAGATCGGATTGGTGCTGGCTTCGGGCCTGGCATTGTTAGTCGCCGGTTGCGCGGGCCAAAGCACCAGCGGCGGCAGCGCGGCACCCGGTTCCGCGGCGCCGACAGAGTCAACGGCAAGAAATTTCAACTTGTCCGTCAAGTGTCCCGGCGTGCACTACTTAAAGAAGAAGGGCTGGTCGGATCAGCAAATTATGCAGCAGGAATCGATCGAGGAACAGGACATTCCTGCTTGCGAGCAATGGGTTCAGGCACAGCCCAAGGGCTACGTGCCTCCTCCGCCCGCGGGAACCCCGGTGGCAGCGAAAGCTCCTTCGACCGGTGGTGCTCCGGCTCCGACCCAGCAGTAATACGTCTGGGGACGGCGTGCTGATTCGCGCAAATTGCGCGAGTCTGATCGCGTCCGTATGAAAAAGCCGAGGCGGCGCGGCATCTTGTCAGAGATGCGGCGCCGCCTTTCTATTCTGCGTTATTTCAGTATTTCACTCCGTCGCGAATCCGCGCCGGAGGAAGGTTTCTAGCGAGCGTGGGCCGTCGCCATGCGCTTTACGCCGTGACGTCCGGGTGCACTTATGCGACCGCTGCGGACCACTGGCGAACGCCTTGCCAAGCGCCGCGTGGACTCGCCCGCCAGCTGCTGAGCCCGCCATTCGCGCAGACCCCGGTGCAGGAATTGCGGTTCGATCCCAAGGGTTTCGCAGACCGTCTCGAACGAGAAGGGGCCTTCTCCGCCTTCCCCGATTAGCCACTGTTCGGCCTCGCTGAACAGACGCTTGCGTGGTCCGCCCTTGGCGTCGGCGTTATTCTGGAAGCATCGAAGGGCGTCCTCCAGAATAGCCATCATGAGCTTCTTGACGGGCCGGATGTTACTGTCGTCGCGCCGACTGTCGTAAAACTGCTCAGGTGTCAGAACGTCTGGCACGAATAGATTTCCGAGAGCGCTGTTTTCCCATTCCATTGTACTTTGTCCCCACCCGACAGTGCCTGCACCTAGCGGAGTCAGGCGACTCGCGTCGGGATTGCGACTTTTGGTCGTTAGACAGCAAGACACGCAATGATCATGCCGAATTCATAGGCAAGTGCCCTAATACTAATTTCGCTTGCAACTTAAGGCATCATGAACGCAAACTCGGGCTGCCAGCTATTGAGAAAGTTAGAGTACCAGCCATTTTTTCGCAAATCGCTCCGCATTATGCGAATTATGGAGCCTCTGCTCATAGGCTGACTCATTTGCGACATGCGCTACGATTTGGCCACAGACCGTCAATCATTTGTCGCTCAAGTGCAATAAGCAGGCTACGCGCTCAAGCCCAGAATCATAAGGAAGTTCGACTGAATATGGGAAGCCGGATCCGGAACCCGATAGGCAAATAAGACGAATTCAGTTCCGCGCAATACCGCTACTGGACGGTGTCGGGGCCGCCACTGGAGCCTGCAGGCCCGCGCCTGCGCTCCTCGAGCTTGAAGGTCAGTATGTCGAGCAGGCAATCAACACGATCCGTAAGCGCCTCGAGCATCGTCTGTTTTTCGAGCGGCGTGACGTCGAGATGAAAGCACAGGAAGTTGATCAGTGCGGCGCCGCGCAGGCCGCGTTGATCAACGATCGCGCGCCAAGCCTCATCCGCGGCCTCGCCAAGATAGCTGAACAGCATCTCGCGCATCGCTTCCATCGTCTCGGTGTCGCAATCGAGCGCGTCGGGCCGAACCGGACACCAATTCACCTCCGCTTGCCGATAAGAGCGATCGCGAATTTCGCGCACGATGCGAAACTCGCAAACACCCTCGAGGACCAGGTTGTAGCGTCCGTCGGCAAGCTTGATGAGACCGCCGATTTTACCTGCGCATCCGACCTCGAAAATATCCGGAAAGGCGTGGTAGTCGCGTTGCCGATCGCCCTTGAGCAGCGCCATCCCGATCATCCCGTGCAGCTCGGCGACGTCGGCGATCATCTCGCGATAACGCGGCTCGAAAATATGTAGAGGTACGCTCAAGCCGGGAAACAACACGAGGTTGGGCAAGGGAAAGATTGGAATGATAGTGGGTAATGCAGCCACGTTTGTGGTCGGCGCCTGTCAGTCAGGTTAGGGCCGTTGCGATCCAGCGTCAAGGAAAAGCGGCGTGGCCGCGGTCCGATCGCGGCGGAGATACCACCGGCGCGCGGTTTTGCTATGTTTCAGGCAGACGATCCGCGATTTCGAGGAGGAGCACGATGGGTAAGGCCGTCGCTGCCGTGTTCACCACGCACGTACCCTGGCTGATGAGCGCCGATCCGGTGGCGCACCGGGCGTACCTGGGCCGTCACGCGACGACCTTTTACGATGCGATGCTGAAGCTCGAGCGCGAGCGCCTGCGTCATCTCGAATTCGACACTTTCCTGCTAATCGATACTCACTGGTTCTCAACTTTGGAGTACGTGCTCAATGCGCATGAGCGGCTGTCGGGTGTGTTTACGTCGGAAGAACTGCCGGCGCTGCAGCATGACCTCGAATATGATTACCGGGGCGACCCTGAGCTTGCGCGCGGAGTTGAGGTCGAGGCGCGCGCGCGCGGGATTCGCGCGATTGCGTCGGCGCATCGCAACTTGCCGGTGCAATATCCCACGCTCAACGTGATGCACTATTTCAATCACGAGGCGCGCCACCGGGTGCTCCCGGTCAGCGTGTGTCAAACGGCGTCGGTCAAAAACGATTTGGCTTACGGCGCCGCAATCGGACAGGCCATCTGGAAATCGAATCGCCGGGTTGTGATCGTGGCGTCGGGCGGAATGTCGCACAAGTTCTGGGACTACGATCGAATTCTCGACCGCGCATCGGCGTCGCCCGACGACATCGCTTCAACCGCCAATCGACTTTACGACGAACGAATCATGGAATGGTTCAAGGCCGGGCGGCATGACTCGGTGCTGGCCGCCGCCGACGACTACCGCGCGCATTGCTCGCCGGAGGGCCGCTTCTCGCACTACATCATGATGGCGGGTGCGATGGGTGGCGACGGCTGGACCTGGCGCGGCGAGCAGTTCGGAAAATACGAGGCCGCGCTCGGAACCGGCCAGGCAATCTTTTTCTTTCAACCTGCCATCAGCGGAGCCGAGCGCGCCGCGGCCTAGCGCGACAGCGCCGGAGGTGCGCGTTGAAGCCTGCACACGGAAGACCGGCGACGGTGGCGGGGCGCTTGCGCGGCGAGGTGCTCTGAGATGGGCGCGCGCTCGGGCAACAACTACCTGTCGTCGCTGAAAAAGCTCGGCGCGGAAATCTGGATCGGTGGCGCACGTGCCGGCGACGTTACCGCCCATCCCGCGTTTGCCAATTGTGCGCGCTCGATCGCGTCGCTCTACGACATGCAGATGGAGCATCCCGAAACGATGACGTTTCGCACCGACGACGGCGGGCGCGCGGGGATGTCGTTCATAATTCCGAAAAACGCCGACGACCTGCGCAAGCGAACGCGGATGATGAAGACCTGGGCGGACTTCGGATGCGGGATGCTCGGGCGCACGCCGGATTACCTCAACGTGAGCCTCGCGGCGATGGCGGCGGCGCGCTCTTTTTTCAGTGAAAGTGATGCGCGCTACGGCGACAACATCTGGAATTATTATATCGAAGCGCGCCATCACGATTGGTGCGCCACGCATACCATGGCAAACCCGCGCGCCAGCCGTGGCGCCCGATGGACGGGACATACCGGCGCCGAGCCCGCGCTCAAGCTCGTCGAAAAAACCAGCGACGGCATTATCGTCAACGGCGGCGGGATGCTGGCGACGCTGGCGCCGCTATCCGAGGAAATCCTCGTGCTTCCTTCGACCGTGCTGCAGGCCGAGCCGGCGGCGGAGCCGTTCGCGCTGTCGTTTGCAATCCAGTGCAACGCCAAGGGCCTGAAGTTCATCTGCCGCGATAGCTGCGACGCGGGCGGTTCGCGCTTCGACAATCCGCTCGCGTCGCGTTTTGACGAAATGGACGCGGTGGTCGTGTTCGACAACGTGCTCGTCCCGTGGGACCGCGTGTTCCTGTGCGGTGACGTGGCGCGATACAACGCGCTGTATGCGGGAACCGGCGCGGTCGTTCACATGATGCACCAGGCGGTTGTGAAAAATGTCGCGAAGAGCGAGTTCATTCTCGGACTGGCGGCGCGAATCGCCCAGGACGGCGACGAGATGCAATTGCATGGCGTTCGCGAGCGGCTGGCCGAGATGATCACGACCACCGAAACGATGCGCGCGTGCTTGCGCTCCGCCGAAGCTGACGCCGCGCCCGACCAGTGGGGCGTGTTCACGCCGGCGCGAGCGCCGCTGGGCACCGCGTGCAATCTTTTTCCGCGGCTGTATCCGCGCATGGTCGAGATTATCCAGCTGAGCAGTTCGAGCTCGCTGATGGCGACACCGTCGGCGAGCGACTTCGCAAATCCCGCCGAGGTGGCGGATATCGAGCGCTACTTCGCAGCCGCGGATTCGCCCGCCAAAGAGCGCGTCGCGCTTTATAGATTGGCGTGGGAGGTCGCGTGCAGCGCATTCGGCGGCCGGCAAGTTCTTTATGAGCGCTTTTTCTTCGGCGATCCGGCCGGGATGGCGAGTGCGCTGGTCGATAGCACCGACCTGAAACCGCTGGCCGATCGCGTGCGTGCTTTCCTGAAGCGCCCCGACTGAACCGCGGGTGCATCTCGCCGCGGCGCGGGTGGCGGGGGATGGCGCCGACGCGGTATCGTCATGCTCTACTATCCCGATGGCGAGACTTCGAAAGGCGGCGCGAATCTGGGGAGATCCCAAGGCACGCGAAATTGGCCAGCGCGCACTGATCACGCCTGACGACCGCGTTTTCACGATCGATCCGCCGGCGATTTTCGGCCGTCGCGCGCCGGTCGAAATCGAGATCGGCGCGGGCAAGGGCGAATTTATTATCGATCGCGCCGCGGAATTTCCCGAGCGCGACTTTATCGCGGTGGAACTGTCCGCGACGGTCACACGCGTGCTGGCGGTGAGATGCGGGCGCGCGGGGCTCGACAATTTGCGCGTCGTGCGGATGGACGCGCGCACTCTGGTCAATCTGATGCTCCCGGACCGCAGCGTGAGCGCGTACCATATCTACTATCCGGACCCCTGGCCCAAGGAGCGCCACGTCAAGCATCGGCTGTTCACGCCGACGCTGGTCGCGAGTCTGTTTCGTACCGTCGAGCCGGGCGCAAGCGCCTACGTCGCAACCGACGTGCGCGATTACGCGGGCGAGATCTTCCCGATGATGCTCGCGGCCGGATTCATCCGCGCAGTCGAGGCCGCGCCCGGCGCGGATCGAACCGGGTTCGCGCGCAAGTACGTGGCTGCGGGCAAGCCGGTTTTTTCGGCCTCGTTCCGCAGGCCGCGCGAGTCCAAAAATCCCTGAAGCCGCTCGGTTATCGCCGCCATGCCTCGAATCGGGGCTCGGGCTCGGATTGCAATGCTGAACAGCGTTGTTTAACCTTTTGGCGTCTCTAAGATGAAACGATTGCTGTTGATATTGGTGGCTTTTGCTCTGCTGCCTGCGGCCGCTTGCAGTCTGCGTCAGAAACCCACCGGCGAGAACTATTACGCGCAAGGCCAGCTTGATTTCGCGACCAAGGAGTACAAGGCGGCAATCGAGAACTATCAGAATTTGATCGATAAGTTCCCGTTCAGTCCGTACGCCGAGGATGCCGAGATGAAAATCGGCCTCGCCCATTACCAGCAAAAGGATTACGCCGAAGCGATCGGCGCGCTCGACGATTTTCAGCGGATGCATCCGACCAGCAAAAACCTCGAGCTCGTCACCTACTACATCGGGCTGAGTTACTACGATCAGATTGGGCGCGAGGACCAGGATCAAGGCAAGACCGTGGCCGCGCTCAAGCGCTTCCAGGAATTGGAACAGCGCTTTCCGGAAGGCGACTTCGCCGAGCTGGCGCACGAGAAGGTCCTGGTATGCCGGGAGATGCTCGCACGTAACGAGATGATCGTCGGCAACTATTACTACAAGCGCGCGAACTTTCGCGCGGCGGAGTCGCGATTTGCCGAATTGCTGCAGAAATATCCGGAGACTCCCGTCGCTCCGGACGCGTTGTTCGAGCTTGGAATCTCGCTGGAGAAGGAAGGCAAGCGATACTCCGCGGCGCAGGCTTTCGCCGCCGTCGAGAAGCATTTCCCGAACACCGGCTACGCCAAAAGAGCCCGGACCGAGCTGGCCAAGCTCCACCAGCCAATCGATACCGAAGAAGATCCGCTTCCACTGGTGCTCGCCGAGACCGGCTACGGCGGAAATCCCGATGATTCAAATGCGGACAAAGTAGTCGTGCGCCAGCGCTCCGATGTCGCGTCGGCGGCTGGCGGGTCGGCATACGGATCCGACGGACTGCCAGTCCTCAACACGCCATCGTCGCCGCCCGCCGCGGGAGCTCGAGCATCATTGCCGGATATACCGCCCATGATGCATGCGCCCGATGCGTCGCAGCCCGATCTTCCCAATCAAAAGCCCGGCGAGCCGAACATGATGCGGGTGCCTGCCCCTGGCCTGCCAGCGCCGACCGGCAGTATAGCGGGCGCCGCCGCCGCCCAGGCGCGCGCGATGACAGGCGCCGCCAGCTCGGCACCGGAGCCGTCGTTGCATCAGATGGAGTCGGGCGCGGGCGCGCCGGCGTCTGCGCCGTTGTCGTTAAGCGAGCCGCCCACGGCCGGTCCCGCGACCCTCAAGACGATCAGGTTGTCATCGAACGATCCGCCGCTGTCGGTGGTTCTTGAACTCAGCGGGCCCGTGAGCTTCGACAAAAACCTCCAGAGCAATTCCGGTGGTTCGACCGCGACGGTGGTGCTCAAGGACGTTACCCCCGACTCGGCCCTGCAGACTCATCTGGTGTTCGACAAGTCGATTTTCAAGGATTGCAACGTCTCGAGCAGTAAGTCGGGAACGACCGTGACCTTGAACATGCAGCCGGTCGCGCATTTTGCGGTCGTGCCGCTGGAGGGGCCGCCGCGCCTGCTGGTAACGTTTACGCCGCAGGCGGGAACCCTGAAGACCAGCGCCGCGAACTAAGCCTGCAGCAGTGGTCGCGCGCGACAACGGAGCGCGGCCTTAACACTGGGTGCAGGGGTCACCCCTGCATCACGCGAAGACTTCGTCGAATTTGATGCCGAGGAATTTGAGCACCACTTCGGCGTAAACCTTCAGTCCCCAGTAAAAGCCCTCGACTGGGATTCGCTCGTCGTTGCCGTGATAGAGCGAGCCGAACGGGATGTGCGCATCGAGCTGGACCGGCGAGAATCCGTAACACGCGGCCCCGAGCTTCGAATAAAACTTGTTGTCAGTCGCACCGGGGATCATCCAGGCAATCGCGCGCGCGCCGGGATCAGCCGCCTCGACAGTCTGCTTGATCAACTCAAACAGCGGAGTGTCAGGACTCGTCTCCGCCGGTGGTGCGGTCTTGAGCAACTCGAAAGTCGGCTCGGGACCGACTATCTGGCGCAGCTCGGCCATGAAGCTCTCGGGATCTTCGCCGGGCAGGGTGCGGCCGTCCAGCACGATCGTCGCCTCGCCGGGAATCACGTTGTCCTTGTACCCGGCGCGCAGAATCGTCGGCGAGACCGTGTTGGCAAGCATCGGCGCGAACAACGGCCCGGGCGATTCGATCGGCACGCCCAACTCCGCGAGCGTCCGGCGCATGAGCGGCGACACATTCGTGCGCATCGGCGTTTTCACGATCCTGGTGATCAACTCGGAAATTCGGGAGATCGCAGTGTCCGAGCGCGGCATCGATCCATGCCCCGGCATCGCGGTGACCTTCATCTTGACCGTGACAAAGCCCTTCTCTGCCACCTGGATCGGATAGAAGCGACGGTTCCCGAGATGAACGGTGAAGCCGCCGAGCTCGTTCAATACGTAATCCGCGCGGACCAGTTCGGGATGCTGCTCGACGAGAAATTTCGCGCCGAAATCCGAGCCAGCCTCCTCGTCCGAGACCGCCGCCAGTATCACGTCACGATTCGGCTTCGCCCCGGCCCGCTTCATCGCGGTCATCATCACGAGGTCCATCGCGCATTTGGATTTCATGTCGAGCGAGCCGCGCCCCCATAAGCATCCTTGCACGATTTCGCCGCTGAACGGCTCGCGCGTCCATCCCGATCGCTCGACGGGAACCACGTCGGTATGCGACGCGAGCAGCAGGGCGCCTGCGGAAGAATCGGTGCCCGGATAACGCGCGACCAGATTAGCCCGGGTTGGTGCGCCTTCGCGGATCACGGAACTGATGCCATGAGCGCCGAGCGCGTCCGCCAGGTAATCGGCGGCGATTCGTTCGTTGCCCGGCGGATTGGTGGTGTCGAGCCTGACCAGCGCGCGCAGACAATCAAGCGCCTCCTGCCGGATCGCCTGCCAGGAGATTCTCATTGAGCTAAACCTTTCCTTGAATCTGTAATTGTCAAATAAAGCTACAATTTGTTACGGTTTAATCGTAGGTATATGAGCGTCGATTATCGCGGCTGGAACGGCGCAAAGAAAGTACCTTGCAGATGTAGCCGCGGGTATTCTGTTCCCGGTGGCATCCGCGAATGAGTGACGATACCCTCGGACCAAGGTTGCGGATCGTGGGCATCATTTGTGTCGAAAGAGTCATCGTCGCGGTGCGCGATTTGGCGGCGTCGTGCGAAAACTGGCGACGGGCCGGGTTCGCCGTCGCCAACCACGAAAATGAATTCGACCGCGCCGGTATCCGTATCGCTCGAATTGCCGCGGGGGCCGTGGAAATCGATCTGTGCGCGATGCACTCCGCCGAATCTGAGTCGCCGCTAGCTGAGCATTTGCGCGAAGCGACCAGCAATGACAATGGCGGCGGCATCGTCGGATGGGTCTGGGGTGTAAAGGGCGCCTCCACTGCGGATGAGCGTCAGTCGGGGAGGGGCCGCGCTCGAGAATCAATCCTGCTGCCGGGGCTATCGGAGCCTGCCATCGAAGCTGCGATGCTTTCGTCCGGATTGCCGGGGGTCGTTACTGCTGCCGCTCCAACCACTCTTGACATCGAGTCGCGCCGCCAGTCGCTCAGCCGGGTATGCGGGAGCAACGCAAACAGCGTCGACTATCTGGAGCATATCGTCGTGATGACTCCGGTGCTGGAGGACGCACTAGCTGCGCACGAGGCGATTGGCGTCCCATGCAAGCGAATCCGTGAAGTCGGCAATGGCGCCAGACAGGCGTTTTTCAAGCTCGAGCAGACCGTGCTCGAAATCGTGGGACCGGCGCGTGGACGTCCGGGATGCTGGGGGCTTGCGCTGATGTGCTCGGACATCGTGCGAGCAGTTGCAACGGTGCGTGCGGGCGGCTTGCAGGCGACGCAGCCCAAGCTCGCGATTCAGGGTGGACAGATCGCGCGAATCGTCGAGCCGCTCGATGGAGTCGCGATTGCGTTCATGCAGTCCGGCCCCCGTCGCGATGACTGAGCGATCGCCGTCAGGGTGAGGCTGCTGACGCGCTTTAGAAAGGGCGGTGGCCGAAGAACACGGCATTGATATCGCGCTTGGACGCCGCGAGTGCGTCGCGCGATTTCGCCGCCATCGTTTTTGCCAGCTCCCGGGCCGCCGGCATCAACGCGTCAGGTTTGACGACCCGGTTCAGCGCGCCCATCGCGAGCAATTCCTCGGCCTTGTAATGGCGGCACATCAAGATCGCTTCCTTCGCGCGCCACGGCCCGAGCCTGGCGGCGAGCACGCTGGCAGGAGCGCCGCGATACGGCACGTCGAGATCCACCTCCGGCACCCAGAACTCCGCACCCTCGACTGCGATCGCAAAATCGAATGCGAGCGCAAATGACCATCCGCCGCCGACTGCGTAGCCGTTGATCGCGCCAATCGTGATCTGATCCAGATGCGCCAGCACGTCGAACGCCCGGCCTATCAGCCGCGGCCATCGTTTGCCGAACTCGCCCGTGCGGCGGCGGCGCTCGGCGGGATCGACAACGGCGCCGGCCGGGTTCTTGAACATCGCGTTGTCCGCGCCGGCGCAAAAGGCGGCGCCCTTTCCGGTCACGATCAGCGCGCGGCAATCGCGATCGTCGCGGACGGTTTGCAGACGGCGCTCGAAATCGAGGATCACTCCTTCATCGAGGCAATTGCGGCGCTCGGGGCGATTGAACGTGATCGTCGTGATCGGGCCGTCTTGCTCGACGAGGAAGTTCTCTGTCATCTGGCTCGGCTCCATTCATGTTGCTTTACTGCGGCGCAATGCTCCGGTGCAACTCTTTGACTTTTTCGCTTTTTCACCGGCTTGCGCGGCCGCGACCGATGTTGAACAATCGCTTTTTTCACTGTCTGGCGCGGAGAGGTGGCCGAGTGGTCGAAGGCACCAGATTGCTAATCTGGCGTACTGGGTAACCGGTACCGAGGGTTCGAATCCCTCCCTCTCCGCCATCCAGTCTGGCATGTTATCCTACTTTTTGGAGAAGTGGTAAAATCGGCGCGTGGGGCGCG
>Ga0187880_1000459_pt1 | contig 34187 bp, 30 predicted proteins | sample June2016WEW_19_4_FD_132998 | JGI IMG/M metagenome (GOLD analysis project Ga0187880, IMG submission 132998) | Peatland microbial communities from SPRUCE experiment site at the Marcell Experimental Forest, Minnesota, USA - June2016WEW_19_40 | ecosystem: Environmental > Terrestrial > Soil >... | reverse complement strand
TGAACTTCGAGACAACGAATCGGATTTCGGCGGAAAAACCGTGTTACGAGCAGTCAATAACGTCAACACAGTAATTGCGGAAGAAGTCTTCGGCATGGACGTGAGGGCCCAGCGCAACGTCGATATGGCGTTGAACGATCTCGACGGGACCCCAAATAAGTCAAATCTCGGGGCAAATGCCATTCTCGGGGTGTCAATGGCAGTTGCTCGAGCAGCGGCAAATTCCGCCAACATGCACCTTTACGAGTACCTAGGCGGCCCAAATGCGTGCACGTTGCCCGTGCCGTTAATGAACGTGATTAACGGAGGGGCGCACGCGGGCAACGCTTTGTCGATCCAGGAGTTTTTTATCATACCAATGGCAGCCGAGACATTTTCTGACGCCCTCAGAATGGGCGTCGAAACTTATCACGAACTCAAGCACGTCTTACAAACACAGTACGGACAGGGAGCGTCGAACGTAGGAGACGAGGGCGGTTTCGCGCCGGCACTGTCCTTATCTTCTGAGGCACTTGATGCGATCATGACGGCCGTCAGCAACGCAGGCTATGATCAAGAGATGCGCCTCGGCGTGGACTGCGCCGCGTCAGAGTTCTACGACAAGACGACACAAACCTATCTGATGGATGGAAAAAGACTCTCGCCTGCAGAGCTAACCGAGTACTACGAGGACCTGGTGGACCGATATCCGGTAATACTGATTGAGGATCCCTTTAACGAGAATGCGTTTGAAGACTTCGCCTATATAACCTCCCGACTGGCCGGCACGACCATCGTCGGCGACGATTTATTCGTGACGAACGTCGACCGACTTTCCAAAGGGATAAAGCTGGAAGCCGCAAACGGTTTGCTCCTCAAGCTGAACCAGATTGGGACGATGTCAGAAGCCTTCGACGCCGCGACCCTAGCATTTCGGAACGGATATTCGGTAGTCGTTAGTCACAGATCGGGAGAGACCGAAGACACAACGATTGCAGACGTTGCAGTTGCATTGGGCTCAGACTTCATCAAAACAGGTGCTCCGGCGCGGAGCGAACGCAATGCAAAGTATAATCAGCTTTTAAGGATTCAAGAATTCCTCGGAGATGCTGCCTTATATAGAGGTCGAAATCTGCAGCTTAATCCACGCCTGTAACACTCGCAAGGTAACGGCACACAACATTGCTCGAGGCGCACATCCCTGCTAGTGTCGAAGCAGAACGTCTCTGGGACCTGTCGTTTCAGCTGACATAGTGGCGCTCTAGCGGTACGAAGCAATGCAAACTGTTAGGGTCACGAACCGAGGGACCCGTGGCAACACGTCCGGTTCTCTGGCAAAAAGCGCAATTAGTCTCAGTATGTGTTATTCTGCAAGAAACGCCCCGAACCGCACGCATCAAGTGGAGTAACGCATCGGCGCCGGCGGTTGTTAGCTAGCGACGAACGATAGAGAGACCATATCGAAGGCTACTTGTATACTCAGCACTCTTGTCGGAACTGACAATCCATGCCAAAACTAGCCGCGCACTTTCTCGCAATCCTGTGTGTGGCGTTTCTTGCAGCGTCCTGCGTGACGGCGGCTTTTTGGGCCGGAACAGCGCCGAGCAGCAAGGCATCCGCGCAGACTGTGGTCAACTCGCAGTCGAGTCACCTCACGAAAATGGGCGTCGCCGGCCAAACGCACAAAAGCCTAGAATCGACGCCTCGCATAAGCACGACTTCAGGGCTACGCGTGTTAGCATTGCAATCAGCTGCCACTACTAACGCTACTGAAGCGAGTAACCTTCTGACGGCGAACAATACAACTCGCATCATCGTCCCAATTTCAACAGCCAAAAACGCTTCCAATGCAGGCGTGCAGAATAACAACGGATTCACGTTTCCAGCCTGGGTATGGATCTGGGGACCGATTCTCATTCTCGTGATTATTCTCACGTTTCTTTTGTTTCGACTACTTCACGAAGGCAACGGCGAACCGCCGGCTGGCAACGTGCGACGCCCCGCCGCAACGCAATATCCGTCAGAAACCGGCAAAGCGCGGCCGCGGCAAATTCCGATAGAAGGGGCAGAAACTGAGGCGGAACTGACAGACAAATCGCGCAGCCGTGCGAAAGATCAGAGGGTGAGGATACCTATAGAGACGCCTGACGAATCGCGAGAGACAGAAGAAAAATCACAGTGACGCGTGATCTGAGACCGAAACAGAGACAGGGCGATACCCGGACTTGCCGGAATGGAAGCTCCGCCGATCGATCAAACCCGCGTGCCTCACTAATGCTAGTAAGTTAAAGCCGTCCGATGTGTGTATTGCACCTCGATGCCGTGACAAGGAAAAAGGTCCTTGTACCGCGAGCGAAACGGGTTACTTGTCGCCACAGAACGCGGAACGTTCAGCCGCATCTAGCTTGAGCAACAACCGGGAACTTAGGCTTCTTCGCGCCCGTTCTACTGAGGGCTCATCGTACCCCCCGCGCCCGTAGAGTATCTGCAGAAGCCGTTCTGTGCTGTGAATCTCAGATGAGGGTACATCGATTTCGTCTAGAAGAGGCAGTATTTCGCTGCGACATGCTTCCCACGTTTTTTTCTGACGCGGTCATGAAAAAGTAGTTTATTGCACGTGACAAGTATTAGTTTGGGAAGATGTCGAAAGTTTTCAAGGAAACAGCAGATCGCGCCGCGAAGTACGATTTTGTAGCAAGAGCACTCGATCAATTCAACAATAAAATCGCCTCAGCGTCGTCAATTTTCATCAAACCGAATCTTGTTTCGAAAGAGCCGTACCCGACCACCACCGATCCGCAGCTTCTCGAGACGGTCCTACAGTACCTCCCTGACCACGCCCTAACAGTAGGAGATGGTCCTGCATTTGATGCCCCCCTAAACGCATTTTTCGATCGAAAGACGCGAGGCGTAACCAAGCATCATCCGCTGAAGCGCGTGTGCGATGAGAACGGCGTTGACTTCGTCAATCTTAACAAGGGTCCGTTTGCGAAAAGGCGCAGCGACCGTGGGTTTAGCATCTCTCTTTCTACAGTCCCGGAGTCGTTCGATCTGAAAATCTCACTGCCTGTGCTAAAAACGCACTTCAATTGCACGCTGACAGGAGCCGTGAAGAACCAATTTGGATTGGTTAGACCGACAGAACGCGTCCGCTTGCACGCTAGCGGCTTGGATCTGCACAAAAGCATCGCTGAAGCGGCGGTGCTCGAACCGTTCGACATCTTCATAGTCGATGCAGTAGAAACACTCGTCGATGCTCAAGAGCTACGTCACGGCGGCAGGAAAGCGCATCTCGGCTACGTGCTTGCGGGAACCGACCCCGTAGCAATCGACTGCGCGGGTCTTGAACTTTTGAGAACGGTCGACGGAAAGCTGGCGGGCAAGACCATTGATAACATCCCCCATCTGGCTTTTGCAGAAAGTTATGGGTTGGGAGAGAGGCGACACGAATGCGTGAGGCTAACGGGATCTTAGATTTCTTTTTGGTGGAGAAATACCGGCCGCGATCGTTCGAGGAGATTCTGGGCCAACCGGTTGTCAAGATTCAACTACGGCGCATTGTCGACACCAGGAACTTGCCGAACCTGCTCTTCTTTGGCCCTCCCGGGACAGGCAAGAGTTCAGCTGCCGAAGTTGTCGCAAGAGAACTTTTCGGCGACGCATGGGAGGGCAACTTCACCGAGATCAACGCCTCCGACATCTTTGAACAAGGCCGGAAGTACCTCGAAGCGTCACGCAGCTTGGCGCGTTTTTACGACGAGCGCAAGGGTGTGCTCGACAATTTCAAGCTGATCATGAACCGGCTTGCCGGGATCGCTCCGCTAGCTGCACCGTACCGAATTCTGTTTATAAACGATGCGGAATCCTTGACGCTGGACGCTCAGCAGGCTCTGCGAAGAATAATCGAACGGTACAGTCGGACCTGCAAGTTCATCCTGGCTACCGCGCGCCCGTCGCAAATTATCATACCCATCAGATCGCGCTGTTTGCCGCTGCACTTCACACAGCTCCCCGCTGACGTGATGCTCGACTTTCTGCGACGAATCTCGAAAGAAGAGGGGCACGCGTTGTCGGATGAGTGCGGCCGCTCGATTGTGGGTCTTAGTGAGGGCAGTCTTCGAACAGCGCTGACGCTGCTCCAGCTCGTGATAGAAGGCAATTCTTCTGACGCTCACCCGCTCGACTTGAGCGTGCTCGCCGAACGCGTGCACCCTGAAGGAGTTTCAGAGCTCTTGCAGCTGGCCTTACAAAACGATGCGCCCAATGCCCGGCACGTGCTCGATCGTCTGTTGCTCGAGACCGGTCTAAGCGGCGGCGAAATTATCGCTCAAATGCGGATTCAAGCCCGACACATGTCACTAACTGAAGAGGCACTCGCGGAGCTCCTCGTAGTTCTAGGCGACGCGGAGTACGCTCTGCTCGATGCGCTTAACGAAAGAATTCAGCTCGAGGCGCTCATCTATGACATCGCCTCCTGGGCGCCTACAACCGGCTAGTGCTTCGAATCGGCACAGTTGACCTTAGAAAGTGCCGTGTCGCGGTCCGGTACGCCGACAAACTCCACTTTCTTATCGATCAGTGTAGTTGGAACGCTTCGGATGCTGTACTGGCGAATTAGTTGGAGGCCCTCTGGTGTATAGACCTCAATGTCCTTGTAGTCAAAATCACAGCTCTGGTGCAGTTCCTCCCAGAAGGTTCTCGCCATCGGACAGACCGGGCAGCCTTTATGAGTGAGCAGTATTACTTCTGTCATTTCGTGCTCCACCCTCTACTACGCGATTACTTGGATATGAAACTTTCACCAGCGGGCGTCGCTGTCGTCAGGCCGGCTTGAGTGCGGAACAAGTCAGAAATCTTGATTGCTAACTCGATTGACGGCTTCCAGCAAGCGCGCGTTTTCCGCCTTTGTCCTAACCGCTATCCGTATATAGTCGTCTCCGGTCAATCGAAACGACTGACAGTCCCGTACCAAGAATCCGCACCGCCTCATCTTACGGGCAAAGCCAGTCGATGAGAGCGACGTGCCTGCGACGTTGACCATAATAAAGTTGGCGTCGCTTTCAAGCAGGCGCAGCCCTGGTATTTTTTTGAGTTCACGAGCGAGCCAGCGCCGCTGTGCAGCTATTTTCTCGCGCGAGGCATCAAGATAAGGTTTGCAATCCTTGAGCAGAGCGACCGTGACTCCATCCGCGATAGAGTTGAGGTTCCACGGAACCCGTATGCTGTTTAATACGTTCGCAAGCTCGGGGTTGGTTATGCCGTAACTGGCCCGGATACCAGGGATTGCGAACGACTTAGTGAGAGATCTAAGGACAAACGCTTCGTCGAGATTCTCAGTCGCGACGCTTTGTCGCGGGTCTGAGAGTTCGATGAAGACTTCATCAACGAGCAGGAAGGCATTTGTCTCGTGACACTTGAACGCGATATCGGTTACCGTTTCCCTTGCAAGCACTTTGCCGGTGGGGTTGTTCGGATTGCACAAGAACACCATCCGTATGTCTTCCTCATCCAAAGCGCCGAAAAGCTCTCGTTTGAATGCCTGCTCATCCCACGCAGGCACGATTAAAGGCTCAGCGCCGCTTAAACGGCACGCGAGCTCGTATTCGCCAAAGGTTGGAGCGGGAACTATCACTTTGTCGCCTTTTTGAAGAAGCGCCCACGCACAGAACCGTATCAGTTCGACGGAACCGTTGCCCGGAACGATCCCGTCAGACGGCACCGCGAGGTATTCGCCGACGGCCTCTCTGAAACGCCTGTACGTGTGATCGGGGTAGTGATAGGCTCCCTTAAGGGCCTCCTTGACCGCGGACTTGGTCCGCGGATGCACGTACGGGTTGAGGCTTGCGCTGAAGTCGAGCACGTTCGGCATTGTTTCTGAGGCTTCTGTTATTCTACCGCCGTGTTCACAGGGCGTGAAATCTTTCAGATCGTCTCGTACGGAAACTCGCATGGTCAAAGCAGTTACACCTGTAATCGAGTAAGGAACGGCATGAGCTGCTTTCCGAAGAGGGTATTCAGCCGCCCATGTGGAGCCGATTTCTCGTCATAATGCTGCGCGTGGTCTGCCTTCACCCCGGCCCCGCAGACCGCTATGGGCACCTCGGTGGTCATGTGATCGTGTGTCACGCACGAAGATCCGTGATCTGAAAGGAGGGCAAAGCGGGTTTGCGCGATGTCCGTGTGTTCGAGCAAACGGCCAACCATCGCATCAATCTTCTCAATTATTATCAGTTTTCCTTCGACGTTGCCATCGTGACTGGCTTCATCAGTCCCTTCGACGTGAATTAGGACTATATCGTAGTTACCGAGGTTTTCGAGCGCAATTTTGCCTTTTGCTGCTGTGTCCGTGTCGTATTCGCCAGTCGCTCCCGGTACATCGACAATGTCCATGCCGGAGTATTTGCACACGCCCTTTATGACCGGCGCGGCTGCGACGCACAGGCCCTTGCCATACTTCCTCATCGTTGGATTCAGCCGCGTTATTTGTCCTACAGCCCAAGGCATGACGACGTTGGCCGGTGGCTTCTGGTCGGTGAGGCGCCGCAAATTAAGCGGATGTCGCTTCAAGACCTGGTTGGTTTTCACCATAAACTCGTTGATGGTTTCCGCCGTGTGGAGCGCTTGAGAGGTTCCGTTTGCTGCCCGCGCCCATATCTGTCTGCCAACGCCATATTGGGTCGGCAAGCTTACGTCAACGCTAAAATCGTCGTCGCGTAGCACGAGAGCGCCTTTGAAGCCCAGAGTTTGCCTAAAATCGAAAGAGATGGCGTCGAGTTCCACCATGTCATTGACGGCGTGCTCGAGCTGCTTGGCTTCATCTCTGATCCGCCCTGCCCTGCCGTCGACGAGCACGAATTGGTTATCTATGGTGGCGAGGTTGACCCGGAAGCCCACGTCTGTGGGGCCGAGTGCCAAGCCCGCCCCAAGCGCCTCATACGCCCCACGGTTTGAAGAAGACAGGTTCACGTCGTGGCCGAGCATCGCCAAATGGGCCGCGTCACTGTCAACCTTGATGCCAGGCCTTATCGCGTAGAACTGACCTATCGAACCCGAACGCACGACGTCATCCATGTGTGGCGTCTCTGCATACTCGAGCGGGGTCTGGCCTCGGAGCGCCTCGAGCGGCTCATCTGCCATCCCATCTCCGATAATAATGATCAGTTTCACATCTAACGGAAAGCAAAAATCAAACAAATACTTTTGCATCGGGCAGTGACCACTGCGCGGTCGCTCCTCGCTTTTTTAGCCCCGAAGCCGAGCAGTCGGCGTCTTAGAATCTGCGCAAATGCTCACGTCAGTAATGGTCCGATGCAAAAAAAGAGACGGTTCCGTCAAATTGGCGGAAGCAAAGCGCAGGCTATCGACATCGAGTCAGTACTTGCACCAGCTTTCTGGAAAAAGCCATTATGTTCGAACTCAGCCGATCGATTAAAGTGATGGTGTTCTATACTGTTAAGTGCTGCCCGACGGTGTGCAACGGGCTGTCGGCGCCGTGAGCAAAAGAGGAAGAGAGGTTTATGCTTGAGTCGCTGGTTCGACAACTGAAAAGTAACGATCCGGCAGTCCGGACGAAAGCAGCCACAACCCTTGGAAATAGCGGCGAAAAAAGCGCAGTTTTGTTTCTTGTAAGAGCGCTTGTCGATGAAAATAGGCACGTTCGCCGAGCCGCGTCTGCAGGCCTTGGACAAGTGTGGACGGATGAGGCTGTGACGCCCTTGTGCACGGCTCTGAACGATACCGACTGGTTTGTCCGATGGAATGCTGCGCTGGCCTTAGGACTGATAGGCGATCCACGAGCCGTCGATCCTCTCATCGGGGCTTTGCTCGACGTGAACAGGTACGTGCGTCGAAACGCCGCCGAAGCTCTTGGAAACATCAAAAACAAGAGCGCGACCGGCAGGCTCATTGAGTCGCTGCAGGATCCAGACGTGGACGTCAGGTGGAACGCGGCTGACGCGCTCGGAAAACTGCGAGACCAGCACGCAACTGATCCTCTCATTCACGCATTGAGTGACCCGGACGAATTTGTGCGAGAGCGTGCGGCGGACGCGCTCGGCAGAATAAGAGATGTACGCGCAGCGGCTGCTTTGCAAGCCGCGCTCAATGACAGCCACGAAGACGTTCGAAAAACTGCGGCGGAAGCGCTCGAAAAAATCGAGCTAAGAGACGCGCGATCGTAGTCGGAGTTAGGTGGTACAACCGAGTCAATGATGCGAGATCGACGCGCGCTGAAGACCTGCAACGTTTTTAAATATGATTACGCTGTCACTACAACAGGAAGCATGGCAGACACTCTGAGCACAATGGCAGAAGTGGACCGCGCCGTCGCAGCTATCAAGCAAATAAAAGAGCGGACCGCGAAGTTGCCGCCAGTACTCGTAGACGCTTATAGAGAGACTCTTGAATCGGCTAGCAGCGCAATCGTCCGTCGATTCTTTGAAGGTCTCGCGAACCAATGCCCCGATGCGTTGGAATACTTCATAGACGTAGACAAACAAAAAAAAATCGACGACGAGAAGCAAACCAAACTCGATACCATCTCATAAAGAGCTCAAACTGCGTCGGCTTTCTCAAGCACGAGGCACGCCAGACAAAAGACCTTTTTTTCAGTTGGGCGGCTTTTTGCACGGAACGCCTCAGCATAGACAAAACGAGTACTTCGCTCTCGGCGTGGCGACACGCGTACTCGACGAATCCTTAGGAACGCCGTAGCCAGAACCGTTCCGATGCACTCGCCCAGGCGCGAACACTCTGGCTACGCGATGAGACCTTGACCCTTAACGTGTGTTTAAGCTGGAGTAATCTGTCATTGTGTCAATCAAGCCGATGGCGAAAATGATTTTGAGACGTGCAAAGTTGCCTTTTTCCGTTATTTTTTGGTCATCTACGGTTGAAATGGCAATGAGAAAGGTAAATAAAGGCTACTTGCGATATTTTGGCGATACGAAAAAGGGAAAACTCTTTAATAATGAGATCGATATTCTTGCGCTTTTGATCATCCTCGTATTTATCGTACTACGACCACTTATGCGGGCAAGGAAGAAGAATGACATCGGTGGCGGTTGAGGGAGCATACGCACGCCTAGGTGATTTCAGACTGCAGGATATCAGCGTCAGCGTCGAAAGTGGTGAATTCTTTGTCATTCTTGGTCCCAGTGGCGCAGGGAAAACGGTCTTGCTCGATCTGATCGCAGGATTCATTTATCCGCGACAGGGGCGGGTGCTCCTCGACGGAACAGACATATCTTTTTTACCGACAGAGAGGCGGCATATCGGCTACATGTTCCAAAACTATGCTCTGTTTCCAAACATGAGCGTGTACAAGAACATCAAATTCGGTCTGAGGTATACGAAGCTGGCCGATTACGGACGAAGAATCGAGGATATCATGGAACTGGTGGGGATAGGTAAGCTCAGAGACCGAACCCCTACCACGCTGAGCGGTGGAGAGCAGCAACGAGTGGCTCTCGCTCGATCCTTGATTCTTGAGCCAAACGTTCTCCTTCTCGATGAGCCCCTGAGCGCTCTCGACAGTCGGTCACGAGATTTGCTTCGCGAAGAACTGCGAGACGTGATTGACCGGTTTGAGATTACGGCCTTGTTCGTGACCCATGACCAGACAGAAGCCCGATTGCTTGCAGATCGGCTCGGGGTCATGTATGATGGTCGGCTCATACAAACCGGTTCGGTGCATGAAGTCTTTGACAAACCGGACGATAAACGGGTTGCCTCGTTTGTTGGGATGGAGAACCTTTTTGAAGGTGTGGTTGTTTCTCAGAAAGGCGGAATTATTACCGCCGACATTGGCAATGCTACTATTGAAGCCGTCGCAAACGATGAAAGAGGCGACAGGGTCGTTTTAGGGATCAGACCGGAAAACGTTACCGTGATGCTCGAACAGGTTGTCAGCAGCGCGCGGAACACTTTCAACGGCACGGTCAAGCAGATACTCTACCTCGGACCTATCAACAAGGTGATTATCGACTGCGGGTTTATGCTAGCTGCGTACGTCACAAACATCTCAACGGAAACGCTCAGACTCGATACAGGCAGCGAAGTCAGCGTCGCTTTCAAAGCAACGGGGGTAAACGTGATCAGCAAAGGACAGCGAAGTCGCAAAACTATGCCGCGCTAAGCGCAAAAGCAGACGCACTCGTGGGCGTTCAGGCATTGATATCAGTGCATTTCGATTGTGACCGTTTACACGTCGAGCGTGGGGGGTAAAACCCTTTTCTTTGGCATCGGTTTTTTGCTGTGATTTCAGTCTTTACTCGGCAAGTCATTATGTGCTCTGTAACGTCTTTAAACGTTAGAAAATTCTGATTTTTTTATAAAAAAATATAAAGAACGGCGCTGCGTTGAGATCGCGCAGTCGGGTTTATATAGCGCTGCTAAACTACCCTTTTTTTAGAGATTGTGCTGTCACGGAGATAACCAGTCAAGAACTTATTGCGAGCGTTGTGTGACCCCCGCCTTCAGAAAAGTGACACTTTGATAGACCAAGACGGGCCGGCCTTCAAAGCTCACCTTGAGGGACTCTGAAACACAAAGGAATCCGGCCATGGGATGTAAAACGAAACTCAATAGAGCGCTTATAAAAGCCATTGTTGAACTAGTCTGGAAAGGATTTTCCGATTCAGAGATCAGGCAGCGAATCAATGTACCTAAGAGCACTTGGAATGACTGGAAGCGGCGCGGGGAGGCAGAAGCGCGTGGCATCTTCCACGAGTTTTCGCTCGAATTTAACCGCGCTGTGGCTTCGTTTTCCCATTCGTTGTATGAAGCCCAGATAAAAAGAGCGCAGGATGGTGACCTGGCCGCTGCGACGTTTCTCGCCGACAGGCATCCTCGCTTGAAGGATTACCGCAAAAAGACTCACGAGAAGATAGAAAGCGAGCATAGGCTAGCAACAAAAGAAGTAGGTATCGGCTTTGTCATCGCATCCAATGAAGAACTCAACAAGCGAACCACAGAAGCGCTCCGACGTTACAAGCGAGAGCACCCCTTATAGCCCGGCATGGTGTGCGATCGTGCACACGCGGGGTAAGTGGCACCCCGGAGATCACCTGATCTACCTCGATGAAAAGCTGCGCGAAATCGCCGCAGGCCGTATCAAACGCTTAATGGTATTTATGCCGCCAAGGCACGGCAAATCTGAGCTTATCTCAAAGTACTTTTCAGCGTGGTATCTCGGAACCTTCCCCAACAACCACGTGATCTTAGTTTCATACGAGGCCGACCTGGCCGCATCCTGGGGCCGCAAGGCCAGAGAGGTTCTTGACGAACTCGGAAACGATTTTAGCGTTACAGTGAAGCAAGAATCAAGTGCCGCCAAGCATTGGGAGATTGAAGGCCATAACGGCGGAATGGATGCCACGGGTGCGTACGGCCCAATCACTGGAAAAGGTGCCGATGTGCTCATCATCGATGACCCAGTCAAAAACGCAGAAGAGGCATACTCACATGTGCAGCGCGAGAAGCTGTGGGAATGGTACCAATCGACGGCATTCACACGTTTGGAACCAAACGGTGCGATCATCCTAGTAATGACTCGATGGCACGAAGACGATTTGGCCGGCCGGTTACTCAAGCACGAGCCAGGGCAGTGGGAGGTTGTTTCGTTGCCGGCCTTAGCCGAAGCCGACGATCTTTTACACCGCGCCGAAGGCGAAGCTCTTTGGCCTGAGCGCTTCCCAGTGGAACAACTTCTGGAGAAAAAGAAGTCAGTCGGCTTGTACTGGTGGAGCGCGATGTATCAACAAAGGCCAGTGCCAGCAGAAGGTGGGTTCTTCAAAAGAGATTGGTTACAGTTCTTCGATCCCGAATACGCACCATATATGAACACGATCATCCAATCGTGGGACACCGCGCAGACAAAAAGCAGCACGTCAGACTTCGTCGTAGGGCAAGTCTGGGGCAGAATCGGCGGTGATTTCTATTTGCTCGATCAGGTTCGTGGCAGATGGGATTTTGACGAGACCGTTGCTCAGATCAACGACCTGTCAAAACACTGGCCCCAATGCGGCGCAAAGATTGTCGAGGCACAAACGTTAGGCGCTGCGCTCGCGACACACTTAAAACATCAGATTTCCGGCATTATTCCAATAAGCGTTAAAGAGTCTAAGGAAATTAGGGCATTAAACGCATTACCGGTCTGGCAATCGAAAAACGTCTACATACCGGAACCGGATGATGGTGAATATGTATGGGTGTACGACTACGTTCGCGAACTGCTTATCTTTCCAAATGCCGTGAATGATGATCAAGTCGATGCAACAACGTTAGCGTTAAATCAGCTACGAGGACCGTTATTTCCCGATGCGAAAGGCTCTGTGATCGAGAATATTAACTCACAACCATTACCGGATAGGTATTACCATATTGCATGGATTCCTGCTCGTCGAGAGGATTCGTATACGGCGCTCGTGTTCGATTTAAGCGATAACACGGTCGTTTCGTTCGGTAAATATCTCGCAGAACCCATGGAAAACCAGATCACATCGATGTACCAACTATCACGGATGTATAACGGGGCTGTGGTTCGTGCGATAGATGACTTGGACGAGGCCTTGCTGAACGCGTTAGAGATGAAAGGAGTGTACGTTCAACGCGTGCCGATGACCCGTAAGAAATGGACCGCAGCATATGAAAACCTAGCAATGCTGATGCGGAACGACTACGTTAGTTTCCCGCACGAGCCCGACCTGCTCGCAGAGCTAGAAGTTTTCCGGTCTGACTTTACCTTAGACGAATCTCCAGCCTATACACTACAAATTGGGGCACAGTCAGCAATTCATGCCTTATGTTTGGTTACGTATGACCTAAGTCCGGAAGTGGTGAAACAGACATTCCAACCGAGCATCTATTACAGCTACGATCCTGATATGATAACTCGACGGTGACGAGATGACCTGTCTTATAGCCTCATGTTATGACGCTGTGATAGTCGGAACGGCACGGTATCCGATTAGTGAGATCGACAAGCAGTTATGCGCCGAGGAAACAAAATTGCTCCGTGAGATTAACCCTACGAAGCCATATCCTGCGCGAATTATATGTACAACCTAGACGGTCACGATGCTCCTGCAGCTAGAGGCCACTATCGCGGATACGCTCAGCTGAGGCGCATAACGGGTTTGACTGCGTTAGATTAAATGAGACGCCATAGCGGGTTCGATAAGTTTAGGCCGACGCCTTCTTTCTTTTTTTCTTGACTATGGAGTAGAGGATTTTGATTCCGCGGTTGACGACCGCAAAAAAGAGCGATTCCTTGTCCTTAAAATAAAGGCAGAGCGTGGCCTTACTCAACTCGGCTTCGGTCGCAATCTCGTCCATTGACACATCGTCGTACGATCGTGAAAAGAACAGTCGCTCAGGACTTTACACCGCAGTATGATAACGACTATTTTAAGTGTTAACGTCCACCAAGCGCTACAAGGAGTGGAACGTATTATCGCTGCTCACGCTTTTTATTGTTGACCCCATCCGCGTCCCGCTGTGCACGAGTATATGCGCGAGTATATAAAACAACGTCGAATGTGGTCGTTCTCTCGTTAGTTGTTCTTGGGTAGTGTAAAAAGTGATATAAATGCAAAGAGACATCTACTGGGCGCGGGTTTCAGTAAGCTATCCATTAAAACAAGGATTGAAATGAGGGATAAATGACACACGTCCCAAGATCGTCATGTTTCAGTAAGCTATCCATTAAAACAAGGATTGAAATTTATACTCTGCCAGCTGCGCCATCGCCTGCTTATTGAGTTTCAGTAAGCTATCCATTAAAACAAGGATTGAAATATCCCGTGCGTAAGATCCCCGCCAAATATGCAAAACTGTTACAATAGCGATCCAATAAAACAAGGATTGAAATGGCGGAATCCCGAACACCTGGATAATCGTGTCTCGTTGTTACAATAGGCGATCCATTAAAACAAGGGATGAAGCAAAGTAGTGCGCGTAGAACGCACTGCCCCTTTTTTGGCGATTACAATAACAGGGATATTGGTCGCTTCGCCTGCGACTTATTCACCAGCAAAATCGATCAAGGCCTAACCGATTTTGACAAACTATTAATACGGGCGTGAGTTCTGTACGGTAATTAGGCTTTAATCAGGCATTTCATGAGGATCGAGAAGTCTGATCTCACGATAACCACAGAAAAAGCGTTAGAAGGTTACGACGCGCGAGCCGTCCGTGGGTTCTTCGGCAGGTTATTCAAGGCTGTGCCTGCTTTCCACGGACACAACGGTGAGGCGTTCTCCTACAAACACCCACTTATCCAGTATAAGGTGCTGGATGGAGAAGCCCTGATAACGGGCTTGAAGGAGGGGGCATATTTGCTCAAAGCCGTCCCTCCCCTCAAACAGCTGATTGTGCACGGTGAGAGCCTGCACGTGGTAACCCAATCCCGTAACGACGACGTTGTTGACTTTGGCCTGTGCGATCGACCAATTGAGTACCAGTTCATCACCCCGTGGATCGCCCTGAACCAGGATAACTATCGCACATATTGCGCCTGTACGGACGACCCTGAAGGCGTTGGCCGGTTGCTGACGCGGGTCTTGATCGGCAACCTGCTCTCGATATCAAAAGCGGTGAAGTATGTCGTCGACAATACGATTGCGCTTGAGCTAAATCCCGAGGCGTGTAACGTGCTGGAGGCGAAGCGCCGCGTCCACCTTATGGGATTTAGCTGCCGCTTTCAGACGAACTTCATCATCCCCGAAAACTGGGGGGTCGGAAAGTTCAGCTCGCACGGATATGGCGTCGTGGCGCGGGTGAAAAACACATGAGGTGCCATGGCCGACACTGAAGTCCTGTTTCCCAAGCTGAACCATTTTTGGCTTGACTCAGGTCTGCTCGGCCTTTACGAGCTCGTTCGTGAGACGCACGACGATGTGACATCGACGCTCAGCGATGATGGGCTGACGATCAAAGGGGATTACGACGCCGTTGAAGCTGCATTGAACCGCGCGTATGACCGGCTGATAGACGAGTACTACGACCTTTCGACCGAGCGACAGGAGGTGAACAGGGCGTCGTACAACTTCTATTACGACAGCGCTACTGATCGATTCAAGGATTTTCCCCGCAAGAACGCGGTCGGAATTGTAAGACTCATTCACGACCAACCCCTCAGGCCCCAACGAGACAAGGTGAAGTGGAAAAAGGAGAAGCGTGACGTTGAGGTGGACGGGAAGCTGGTCAAACGAACGTATGGGACATTGCCGCCTGAGTACGCGCACCTCCAAGAGCGTCTCGACGCGTTCTTGGATGACCACGACCTGAACGCGACCGGGTCTGGGCTCCTCATCGACGGCCCAAACGAGGTCCGCCCAAAGGTGCGGATCGCACTCAAAGAGGGAAGGCGCCGCGGCACGTGCTACTTGTGCGGCGACGAGAGCCATACGCGCGTTGATGTGAATCAGACCATCTTTCCTTTCATCACCGGTGGAAGCGGCGGCCGATCATTCAACACGCTCGCGGGGCGTCCGGAAAAGGTCTGTTGGAAGTGCGCGTTTGTCGCAAAGTTCGTCCCGGTAAACGGCTTTTACATGACCCGCGTCGATCAACTCTTCGCCTTTTTTCCCTATTCGACGTCGTTGACGAAAATGGACGACGTCTTCGGGCTCCTGGAAGATTTTAAACATACAGATGATCCGAATCGAGCGAAGAACTTCAGGCACTTCCTCCCTGTCGGAAAGAGCGAAGATGGGTTCTTCCAGCGACCGTTTGAGCTGATGTTCGCCTTCCTGTATACGTTGTACCGGAAGCTGCTCGTACACGAGGAGCAGGACGACGGGCAGGAGAGCGGCGCGCGCTTAGTCTTTGACTGGGACAGGATGTTTGAGCTGACGCTGGCGAAAGCGCCGGTCGAGTTCGTCGTGGTGTACGCCGTGACAAAGGGCGACACCTATCTCGGCAAGCTTGCATGGCCGTTCAGGCAATCTGTGTACTTTTTCAGGCTCATGGACGCTCTGGAGACCGCGGGCGTAGATGTCAAAGAGGTGATGCGGCTGCTCATCGACTTCTCGACGACGAAGTATGAATACCTAACGCTGCTGCGAAATCGCGTCTGTGAGCGAGTTCTGAAGCAGAAGTCGGTGGTTTCTCTCGTTGAGTCGCACAGCTTCCACACAGATCCACAGTACATGAAGCCGCTGGTTGATTTCGTAGTCCACTACGAGGATATTATTAGAAAGGAGGGAGGTATGACACCGGAAGAGCAGGAAGCTGCAGTCAAACTCGGGAAGCGCATCGGCGCGATCGTAGGACAGGCAGCGAAGGATAGAAAGGGCAGCCGAGGCAACAAGGGCGACCTCTTCGCTTTGCGAAAGGTGCGGAAAAAGGTCGATTTTCTCAATCAGTTGAACCGGCTGCAGTTTAAATATGATCTCAGCGTCCCGCCCGACGTCTATGACGGAAAGCTAACCGACAAGAACTACGCCGAGTTTAAGAGTTTCTGCATGATCGCCGCGCTAAACAGCTTTAACGCCGCGGCGCGATCTGGCAAGGAGCACAAAGGGGGATAATTGTATGACATCAGCGAACGGAAAGAGCGCCAAAGCGCTCACCATTACGTATTTGGCGACGGCCTCATTGGCCAGTCTCAACGGTTCAGATTCTGAGGCGGACAACATCTCGAGCATTAAGAAGATCGTGAAGGGTGAGGAGCAATACCCGTACGTCTCGGCGCAGGCGCTCCGTCGCGCGCTCCGTGATCAGCTGGGCGTGTTGGAGTACCCCCTCTCGGAGGCCGTTGCAGCGACCATCACTAAGGGCGCCGCGACCACACTCCAACAACCCGAGACATACATCGACGACGACCTCTTCGGGTTCATGGGAACGGAAGCGCCAACGCCTGAGGTCAAGGGGCATGCTACGAAACGAACCGGGCCGGTGCGCGTTTCTCCACTTGTCGCGCTCGACAGGTACGTGGGGGACCTCGACTTTGGCACCAACTACATGGCGGTGAAGGAAGGAGGGGACCCCAACATCTTTGAGACCGAGATTCACTCTGGACTCTATCGAGGCACCCTCCTCATTGAACTCGACCGCGTTGGGCGTTTCGAGGCTGACGTCGGTGCCAAGAAAGTGCCTCCCCCATTGCCCCCAGCCGAGCGTGCAAGCCGGGTTATCGCGCTGCTCACGGCTCTCAAGAATCTGTGGACCTCAGCGCGCCAGGGCCGCTACCTCGCCGATATTGCCCCCAAGTTTGTCGCCGGGGCGTTGCTCAGCGTCAAGAACCCAATCTTTCTTGAGGCGGTGCTCCCCGCAGCGATGGACAACCTCGCCAACCCTACCGATATCATGATAAACCGTGCACTGCTTGAAGAGACGGTGCAGGATTATACACCGGAGATTATCAAGTACGTTTTTGGCGCAAAGTCAGGGGTGTTTTCTGACGTCCCTGCGGGCACCACCACTATCGGCGACGCGTTCACGGCGATGTGTGGGTGGGTAACAGATCACTACGCCCACGAAAGCGAATAAGTCGCGCCATGTTCGTCGTTACGATCGATATCCGCGCACAAACGGCGTCGTTCCGCGTGCCAGAGCAGCATACGTTCCAGCCGACGCTCCCCCTCCCTCCGATAACGACGCTCATCGGCTGGATGGGAGCCGCGCTCGGGCTGCCCTTCGACCACGCGATGGCGTTCAAAAAGGAGCATAACCTTGCCTTTGGCGTGATCGGCTCGCACGCAGGCGAGATGCGCGACCTCTGGCGCTACATCAAGATCAAGGAGAAAACGGCGATACGGGACGTGCTCATCAAGGAGTACATCACCGATTTTGCGGCTATGATCGCGCTTGGCGCGCCTCTCGAGGAGGATGTGCGCGCCCTTGCGGCGGCGTTTCATGACCCTGTCTACGCGCTGACGCTCGGCACGAGCGACGACCTGGTCAAGATACTGCACGTCAGCGATGTGGTCGACGCCGATGAGCACCCGCACGCCGACTTTGAAAACACCGTACTTTCGGGAGACAAAACGGGGCTGTACGATCCGGCGATCGATCTTCAGGCAACGCCCGTGTCTTATACCATCCGGTCGCCCCAGGTATTCCTCCTGCCCACTGACTTCTCCTTTGAGGGTAGTACTGGTGGACGACGAGTGAGCCGACGTGCGCTCTTCACGTTTGTTGGCTCCCCTATCACGCTCAAGGCACCGATTCCTGCACATAGGGCAGATGGACTCACGTTTGCCCTGCTCCAATGACCGTCTTTTTTGCCAAACCGGACCAGACCTACCGCGAGCACCTCGACTACGTCTACACTGCCTGGAAACAAACCATAAGCGCAATGCGACCCCTTATAGAGCGCTTTGCCTTCCACTGTGGTTTCACGTACGACGAGGTGGTGAGCGCTTCACTTCTCACGATCGCGCTCCACGACGTCGGCAAGATGATAACGCCCTTCCAGGAGATGATGGAGACCATTCGGGCCGGTGCCCACTACGACACGCGGCGCAACTACCGGCACGAGCTCGTATCGTTTCTGTACGTTGCATCGCAACGCGAGCACCTCAAGGACTCGTGTGCTCCCCTAATACTTCTCGGAGCGCTTGCCGTCGCCGGGCACCACCGCTCGCTTAACTCAGACCTCACCTCATTTGAACGTGAGCGCATGGCGACAAAACGCAGAGACCCGCCTCCATACCATCTGCCTGCCGGCATCCGCGAAGCGCTTGACGTCGCTGAAGAGCTGTTCGAGCTGGAGGGCGGCCATATGCACTTCGGCGAGGAGGAGCGGTTACAGCACGCCGATCCGTACGCGAACGTTGAGGCGATGGTTCCCTACATTCACACGTACGTTGTGCAGCAGGGGGTGGAGCGGTCACGCCTCATATACGCCCTGCTCAAGGGGATCCTACACTACGCTGACTGGCACGGATCAGGCATGGCGCCGGTCAGCTACGCGCTTACGACCGGACCCGAGACGGTCACCCGTTCGCTCCGCGTCCGGTGCGAGGCCAAGGGTAACCCGTATCGTGGCCTCAACCCATTTCAGCGCACGTGTGGCGAGTGCGACGGTAACGTCATATTGAGCGCGCCAACAGGCAGCGGAAAGACGGAGGCGGCTCTGTTATGGGCGCTCAGCAACGCCAGTGGCATGGGCGGCGCGAAGGTCCTGTATCTCCTTCCCACTATGGTGACGGCTAATAGCACCTGGCAGCGGTTAACAGAGGCGTTCGGAAATGAGAACGTCGGCCTGACGCACTCAACAGCAAGTCTCTTTAAAAGCGATGAGGCTTCTTCGCGCGGCGAAGCGGAGGCGGACCAGTGGGCCAACCGAGGCACCTACCTGTTCGACCAGACGTTCATCCGGCCGGTGACCGTCGCTACCATCGACCAGCTGCTCACGACCGGGTTCAACTCTGGACGCTGGACCGTAAAGGAGGTGAACGCGGCAAACGCGGTCATCGTCATCGACGAGGTGCACGCTTACGAACCCTGGACCATGGGGCTCCTAGTCGCAACGATTCGACATTTCTCTCAATTAGGTTCCCGTTTCTTGCTTATGAGCGCGACGCTGCCATCACACATTCGTTCGCTCCTGCTAACAGAGCTGACTAGCGCAACATTGATCGAGGATGACACACTCGTCGGCGAACGGCGGAGCACCTATTACGTGAAACACAAACACATTGAAGATGACCTGGGAACCATCTCCCGCGCGGTGCTGGAAGGCAGGCGCGTACTCGTCGTCGTTAACACCGTGCAAGCATGCCAGGCGTTGACGGAAGCGCTGGGCGAATTAAACCCTCTGTGTTATCACTCACGCTTCACGCTAAATGATCGGAAACACATAGAGGCGGAAATACCGTTGGCACGGCTGCTCGTCGCGACTCAAGTCGTCGAGGTCTCGCTTGATATAGACTTTGACTGGCTTTTCACAGAATGCGCCCCTGCCGATGCGCTCGTCCAACGGGCTGGAAGGGTGAACCGCCGCCGCGACAGTAACAGAGACAGCAGGGTGTACATCTACAAAGCGTCTAAAAAGGCCGAATTGGTCTACGGTTCGGAGCAGGTCTACGATCCGATCACTAACGCGTCGCTGATCGAGGCAACGTACGCTGCATTTGAAGAGGCATGCCCAGCTATAACTGAGGGTCATCTGCTGCGCATCGTTGAAGCAGTCTACCGCAACTATCACGTTGAGGATGAGGAGCACTTCATCGAGGCAACACAGCTCTACGAGAGCGTACACAACAAAAGGGCCGGGATCTTTGACAGCCGTCTTGATGAGGAGGAGGAATTGACGACACGTCTCGGCGTCTACGAGACTACGCCCGTCATTCCACTCTGCTACGAGAATGAGGTGCTCAATCTCCGCCCTGCTGACCGGCGATGGTTTGAAGTGAAGCTTCCATTATGGTATGTAAAGCAGCACAGGTGCGAGATAGACGGGATAACGTTTTGTGATGTAAAATACGACGGAACGCTTGGGGCGCTGCTCAAATGATTGCTATTTCAAGATGCGCAGCCATATCGCGCCTGATCTAAAATCAATCCTTGTTTTAGTGGATACGTGGCTGCAACAGAAGTCTATTACTCCCTGTGCTTTTAATGGCGCTACATTTCAATCCTTGTTTTAGTGGATAGATCGCAACAACGTGTAGCTGGTGGTCATGCGGTGTGCTCAATAGGATAATTTCAATCCTTGTTTTAGTGGATATGTTGCAACTCAAGCTGAGGCAAGCAAACATCCCGATGACGAATTGATTTCAATCCTTGTTTTAGTGGATACGTCTCTGCAACAATGGCCTGGGTCCTTGAGAACATAGGCGTAGCACCATTTCAATCCTTGTTTTAGTGGATATGTCTCTGCAAAATAAACACGCCGGATGCAAAGAAGTTGGAATTATGATATTTCAACCCTTGTTTTAATGGATACGTCGCGCAACCCTTAACCAAAATCGTCTCTTCGCCTTATATGCATTTTCATATGAACGTTGAAGCACCTACAATGTGACGACGTTTAGTCGGCACGAGTTTATAAACTCGTTCACCGCAGGCAACTACACTTTGGCTCAAGACGGCTCTTCATCTCTGAGACTGGATGATCTCTCGAAGGCGGAAGCGCGCGTGTACAGCGAACGTCTCGCTCGCAATCCTCACGTAAAGGCAAGCGACACGCGTGATGTCGTGATCGTCATCGGTGACGAAACGCACAGCACACTCTTGGACCAAGCGATACTTCTCGCTAAGGCTTCAGCCAACCACAGAAGAGAGAGGGTAGCAGTATATGTATTTTCGGATGAGATGGTCGAACTTATAGGCGTATCAGGCACCATTTAGAATAACGCTGGGCCGATGTGCGTTGCCGATGCGGACCACATAAAGAACTTGAAGCGAATCTTAGGCATTCGCGAAGGCGGACAGTTACCTCTCCTTCCTGCGCTGGTCAGATTAGTAGATGTTAAGACCAAAGCACTTACTAAACAAAGCCGGGGGCCATAATAACTATTATAGTCACATAACTGCTAGAAAAACAACCGTCAGGCGCCTGCCGCAAGCTTCAAGTTGTTCGTTCGTTAAACGGGCGTGAGTGCCCGCTGTATTTTGGCACTGTCCCGTTCCGCGGAAAAACCTCCTTTTTTGGAACTCCCGAGGCCGAACTTACAACAACAGCAGCCGTTCGCGATAGCGCTGTAACTGCACTTCGCGCTCATCAGAAGAGAGCGAGGGGACGCCATACGCAACAAACGGTGGCAAGACTTCGATGCCAGCCGTCCGGAACATGTTGCGAGCGAGTGTGAGAAGGACATTAATATCCCCCGCTGGTCCTTCCGGAGCGTACATCTTAGCACCGCCCCCTGTCGTGAATGCTAACAGCGCCTTCTTGCCCGAAAGGAGGGGGTCATAGGTCGCGAAGTTTACCGCTATACCATTGGCCAAAACGCGGTCGCACCACCCCTTCAAAATTGCCGGGAATGACTGCCACCAGAGAGGAAATTGGAAAATGACGAGATTGGCCCAGTCAACTTTCTCAATTTCCTTCGTGATATCATCAGCGAAGGTTCCTCTCATGGCAGCGTGGTACTGTTCGTTGAGCGCATCGAAGAAATCCGGATTTTGTCGCTCTTTGAAATCGTGCTCATCCAGCGTTGCCTTGAAATTCATAGCATAAAGATCTGAGACCTGTACAACATGCCCCGCCTCGGTTAGAGCGTCGACGGCAGTTTCTCGCATTGCAGCATTAAATGAGCGCGGATTTGGGTCCGCGTACACAATAAGTACGTTCATTTCTTACCAGCTCCTCGCATGACTTAGCCTTCTAATGGACTTGATTTTGCATAATATATAAAAAGACTTAGCGTTTATTGTGGGGCTGGAACTCCCTTTCTTTACGCTTTGCGGAGATCCTCCCCGAACATAAAAGGCCAGACGTTCATTGAAATGGACGAAAAAGACGACGTCCTTACAGAGCAAACTTGACACGGGCGTGTGAAGTCGATATTCGGATTATCCGCTCAGAGACGACAGAAATAGAAAGATAGCAGTACCTCTACTCAACACTTATAACTGAGTTCCCAGACTGACGCAAGGGTTAGTAAAGGGAAAACTCAACCAATACGCCGCATTGCTTGTGATATTACCTAGCTATTGGTTTGGTTTTTGGAATAAGAAGAGATCAGCGCCAGGGGCATGTGTAGTCATCTTCACATCACTGCTTGCAACATCCGACTGGCCGTGCTCGCACTCCTCATCAAACCAGACGAGCGCAACGATTACTGACGGCAGCAAAAACAGCAAGCGTTGCTGCTTACAAAATGGTGCAGCCACACGGGATGACGACGAGCTCGCTTAGGAGCGCGCAAAGAAGACCATTACAAGCTTTTTCGTGTTCATAACTAGTCTTCTTTATTCATGGTCAGCGTGTAGGAGGGAACGCCTTCCCGTGTGGCCACAAGTGCTTCGCGGCGCGGCGTTGAACCGCGCTTAGTTCAACGTCGCTAAGCTGGTGAAATAAGCAACGGTTTCGCCCTCGTTGCTTTGCGCACAGTATAAGGTTAATCATACTTAAGCGTTATTACGTGCCAGTAACAACGCTTTTATAACACAAAATACATGATGCTTTGAGGTTCGGGATGTTACACAACTCCCTTACCTTATCTCCTAGATTTGTTGAAGAAGTGGCACCATATGCACAGCGTGCATGTGTGTCTTCTTTGCCTAGCGATCGTAGGCCTTATGAGTTATGCTTTGTCCGTCTTTTTACATTTCTTCCTGCGCAATTGCTTTCAAGAGGGGCAACCTCGAAAACAAATGGCCAGAATATTGCAAGGACAAATGATAAGAACCAACAGGTCAAGCTGAAAAAGGTGATACAAAATGCCTATTAGCATACGTAATCAATTTCCCGGTACAGTCAAAGAAGTAAAGTTGGGCGCTGTAATGGCCGAGATCATCGTGCAAGTTGGTGGTGGCAATCAGTTCATTTCAGCCATCACTAAAGATGCCGCAGAGGACCTCGCACTCAAAGCCGGCGATGAAGTGACTGTGCTGGTGAAATCAACATCGGTCATGATTCAAAAATAATATTGAACGCTGAAAACTGGCTTGACTTCAGTGCTCAGGAGCACGAAATACGCGGATCCCAAACAAAATATAAAGTACATTTCGGCTAATGATAAGCTCCAACAGTCTGAGCTCACGCGAAAAAAACTGGTGTTGAAGGATCTCCAGGAGGGACGCTAGCTCTGCAGAAGATGTTGATCTACGGCGAATGGGTTCCTGCGGCAGCAGGCCGTTCTATTGGCGTCTACAACCCGGCTACCGGCGAGGCTGTAGACGAGGTTCCAGCAGCATCGGCTGAAGACGTAGCTGCCGCTATTGGGGCAGCGCACTCCGCCTTTCCTGCTTGGGCACACATGTCTGCTGCAAAGCGTGCCGAGCTCCTCGACAGGTCACGCGGTTTATTGCTATCCCGTCGGGAAGAAATTGCGCGGTCCATTACAGAAGAATGTGGAAAACCGTTGCGCCAATCACGTGGAGAAATCAACGTAGCAGCTGATTTCATACGTTGGTACGCTGAAGAAGGAAGGCGTTCGTACGGAGAATGGATCCCCGATCCTTTACCAGACCGACGTTTGCTGACCATTCGACAACCGATAGGCGTCGCTGCAATCATTACTCCTTGGAATTTTCCTGCCTATATGGTTGCGAGAACGGCTACGGCAGCCTTAGCCGCGGGCTGCACAGTCGTCATAAAGCCGGCCAGACAAACCCCCCTCACAGCACTTGCTCTGGCTCGTGCGTTCAACGACGGAGGAATACCCCCAGGCGTCTTGAATGTAGTCACCGGGGACGCAAGTGTCATTGGACAAGCATTTCTCGAGGATCAACGCGTTAGAAAGATCTCCTTTGCAGGTTCGCCCGATGTGGGCAAACTACTGATGCGGGGAGCGGCGAATCACGTCAAGCGACTTTCATTGGAGCTCGGAGGTCACGCGGCCTTTATCATTATGAGTGATGCAGCTCTTGATCGAGCTGTCGACGGTTTAATGTCGGCCAAATTCCAGAACGCGGGCCAAACATGCATCGCTCCAAACCACGTCTACGTACACTCGAGCTTGCTTGGACCCTTCTTAACGCTACTATCTTCCCGCGTCGAAAGACTCAAGGTAGGCAACGGTCTTGATCCTGAGACCGACGTAGGTCCGCTTATAAATCGAGACGCACTCGAAAAAGTGAGTGGCCACGTCAACGATGCCATTGATCACGGAGCACGCCTGCTAACCGGAGGACATCAACTCACGTCGCATGACCAAGCAAAGGGCAACTTCTATGCACCAACCCTATTAGCGGACGTGGCCCCACAAATGCGCATAACGTGCGAAGAAACCTTTGGACCGGTCATAGCGGTGACCGCTTTTGAATCCGACGACGAAGCAATCGACCATGCGAACAGCACGCAATACGGACTGGCAGCTTATCTCTACACACGCGATTTGAGCAAAGCAATACGAATTGCAGAGCGACTCGATGTCGGAATGGTTGGAGTGAATGATACGCGAATCGCAGCCGTTGAAGCTCCCTTTGGAGGGGTAAAATTGAGTGGTATTGGTCGCGAAGGCGGTCGTGAAGGATTGGCAGCTTTCATGGAAACTAAGCAGTTAGCGTTTCGGATTGAGCCTGCGTAGTGTAAGATTTTCAAATGTGAACAAGTATCCAAGATTTCGAAGCGGGCAAGCGAAAGTCGGACGGACTCTTTGATAGTGATAACGGACGCGAGCACCCTCGGGGACCGCTTGAGGATGGTCGCAGGAACTCTGGATACGTCGGGCTATCCAGAGAGCATTACCGCCTTAACCAGCCCCTTTTAAGCCTTTTTTTCCGGAACCGGCAGAAGGGTGCCCTTCTAAAGGGTAAACCCACAGATATTCCGGGCGCAATCATTGCGAAGATTCGCATAGCTTAAAGGACTGGCACAACTCTTTTTAGAGCCCGCCCCGCGACGCGGAGCGTCGTGCTTTGTCTCTTAATTCCTTACACGTCTTTTTAAGCTGCTCCGCTTTTTCATATTCATTGACGGCTATCAATTTCGCTGCCAAGGCTTCGCCCGCTTTGGCCGCAGCCAAGTTGTCGCTCTTCTCCTCATTCAAGAAGAGTTCAATCTCTTCATTGCTGAGAAACGACTCCTTCTTGCTGGTGTCACCGATAAGAAAACGGACTTTAGCCAGCCGCACTTTGGTCAGCCTTGAATCTGCCGAATTTCCATTATAAGGCCTCGTCATGCTTCTTTGAGCAAACTATTTAAAGGTCGATGAAATATGCGTTCGAGCATACCAAAAAGCTCATTAAAAGCCTCCACGTGGCCACTCGACTCATCAATATTACCCGCAGGCCGTTTTAGTTAGTTTTTTGAGCTTCTGCGTAGAGGAATTTTTATCAAGGTGGTACTCGGTCACGAACCGAACAGGCGGCAGAAGCGCCAACCAGTCGAACAGCCAGTCTTGACCGCCTTTGAGCTGGCCGACTCCAAGGTGCTCGAAACTTGGTTGTATACCTTCTAATCTTTATAAGGCAGGCATCCTTCGTTTTGACTCAGCTCACCTCAATGGATCGCGCTGTAGCTAAAAAAGAGGCACCGCACCACACGCGGCGGCGGGTGCCCAGGACGTGCGTCTCCCAACTTACTGCGAACGCTTTGTTCGGGGCGCCTTTGTTACTGCTCAAGTCGCAGCGGAGGCAGTTACACTCTGCGATGTTACCAATGATGCCGCTGCAGCCGATGATGATGCGGCAGCGGTGGTCGTGTTCTGCGAAGTCGCTGGAATTAGGAACCCATAGCTCGCCAAGATTGCCTGTCCATCAGGAGACTTAACATAGTTGATGAAATTCTGCGCCGCTTGAGCGTTCGGCGAAGCGCTTAGTACCCCGATGTAGTACTGTGCAACGACGTTCACGCTGTCAGGAATCGTGATAACCTCTACTTTGCTCAGGTATGCAGTTGGTACTTGGGACTTGTAGACGATACCTGCATCGGCCTCTCCCAGCGCGACTTTGACTACTACGTCGTTGACATTCGTTTCCTCTGACACAACGTTTCCCATGAAGCTTTTCGCAAAGCCGGTGCCGTACATCGTGTTATTAGACGCTAGTGCGAGCATTTGCAGCGTATAATTCCCAACGGGGACAGAACTGTTCGCGATATCGAGTTTTATTCCTGGCTTTGCGAGGTCGGCCAGGCTAGTGATGTTTGCGGGGTTCGCTGTCGGGACGATGATAGCTAACTTGTTCTCAGCGAAAGTGGTAACGCTTGAGTTGTTCATCAACCCTGCGTTCTGCACATTCTGCATTTGCGCGTGATCGGCAGACGCGAAAACGTCCGCACTGGCCCCTTGAATGAGTTGGGTTGCCAAAACATCACTGCCAGCATAGTTGAAGGTGAAGTTGACGCCAGTGTTGTTGGCTGTAAAGGCCGTGGCCGTCTGATTAAACGCATCATCAAGCGACGCTGCAGCATAGACAGTAAGCTTCGTACTCGTAGTCGTGGTCGTGCAGCCACTCATGGTGACGGCGAGCACGCTTATGAGTGCGCAAAGCACTACCGGTATAATCTTCTTATTATTCATCCATATCCTCCCTTGTTAGTCATCCGTATCCTCCATACTAGCACTTGCGAGCTAGCTTCGAATGCTTGTCGTAATGGGGTGTATACCGTTGCTCCTGCTATGTTCATTGCCAGGAGAATGGTGTACAAGCCATTTCCCACTTGACTGGAGTGATAATGCTTTCGCAGATACTTAAACGTTATGAATAGTCAGTCATAACGCTTTAAGGCCCACCCCATTCAGAAAAACGTGCTGTTTTCTCAACGAAGCTCAAAAAGACGACGTCTTATCAAAAGCGTGTGGAAACAACCGGCCATATATTTTTATAGCAATAAGCTGTTCGTCTGTAACTAGCTGGGAATTTGAAGCGGAAGTTCTCATGCAGTCTGTTCGCTTCGCAGAGGTCTGGACCCCGCCATTAACGGCGGGACACAAACTCCTCAAACCTCGAAAGTGCGGCTTATGTCTTGAAATCCTCGCGTGAGAGAGATGTATGCAGTCTTTGAAAAAACCCCGCAGTACTTTTTCATCTTCCCGCAGTAGAGTGGCCCCATTGACAGGGACGCTTGGTAAAACTGTTGTGTTCCTGCTCGTTTTTCTAGCGTTTGCGGTAGTGGTAACATTTGTCGGCCTGCCTCTCGTGGCGCTCTTTGCGTACGGGACTCTCCCTGGCTTTCTTAACTCCCTCTCGTCCCCAGTGCTAGTACAGGCTATCCAGCTAAGCTTGGTGACTACACTGACGACCCTATTGCTTGTCATCACATTTGGTACCCCGGTGGCGTACTTTAATGCGCGCCACAGCTACCACGGCAAGAGAATAATAGAAACCCTAATCGATCTTCCAATCATCCTGCCTCCTGCGGTGGCAGGTATCGCGCTCTTACTGGCATTTGGCCGACGAGGATTGCTTGGTCAGTACTTCAACATCCTGGGAATCAACATCGCCTTTACGACAACAGCTGTAATACTAGCGCAAACATTTGTATCGTCTCCTTTCTATATCCGGCAAGCAACAACGAGTTTTGAAGACGTCGACCCCGACTACGAACGGGCGGCCCATACACTAGGCGCATCAGGTGCAGGAACCTTTTTCCGTGTGACGGTGCCGATCGCTCTGAACGGCCTGGTTTCTGGAGCACTCATGACGTGGGCACGCGCTCTCGGAGAATTTGGCGCAACTATCATATTTGCAGGCAATCTTCAGGGCGTAACCCAAACAATGCCTCTTGCCATATATTCTGAGCTCGACATTAGCTTGGATATCGCGGTTTACCTCGCAATCATTCTCGTCCTAATCTCATTTCCGATTATCATTACCGTCAAATTGCTCACTTTGAAGGAGAAAGGCGCTGTCAAAGAAAAAGAATCCATTCTCGACCGAGTGCCGCCACCATCTGATTAGTTATGGCGCTTTCGGGCGAGACCATAGCGATCTCGAGAGCAGCTTCTTGAATCATTCGACGTCTGCTCAGCCACACTCACTGATGGAGCGCGTCAGAAGATTTCTCGTAGTAACTCGTTCCCGCGCACGATGTGCACACGCCGTCTTCAACCAAATAGTCCGGCACCATCTCTTTGCATACGGGACATTGCACGGCCTGCCATATCGCCTTTTGAGGGACCGAGACTTTGACCCGTTCCCAGGAGAGAATATCTCGCCCGGCCTGTAGAATCTCGTCATAAACCCGGTCTTTTTCAGTCACGTGATTGTAACGTGGATCGTTCGTATACCAGAGATTGAGCATTGGATACCCCCGGATCTTCGTTGCGTCAACATAAACACGTATCCCATCGGCACGATCTTCGGTAGAACCTCTGTTTAACGTAATAGAGAACTTGCCGGTTTCTATTATGCGCAGTTGCTTGTTGCCGATAGTGGCGCTCGTAATGACTTGCACGGCATCTGGCGCACATTTCGGGGTCTCGGCCACCGCGTACAACTTCTCACCGAGAGTCGCCCCGAGTTTTTCCAAAGCCAAATCGACCATGAAAACGCCAATAAGCAATCCAGGGGGAACAAAACCGTGAAATGACACGCACCGCCTAATATATTCCCTGATTCTTTCTTCCGTGCTATAGGTGTCCATCAACGTTTCGAGTTTGTCAACTGAGATACTCATAGGGGATCCTCGCCTGATTACACGCAGATACGATGTTTTCCGTTGATTATAACGATACTTTTATATTTTCTGTTGCCAACATATAAACAAAGTGGTATTATAATAAAGCAATATCGCTAACGGCGCAAAGGTTCGCAGTGTCTGCCAAAGTCACGAGTCGAAAAAAAAGTCGGTTTCTCGTCTTTCACTCATAAACAGAAGAATACGATTTCGCGGTAGAATTGCGAATTGAGGTGCAAATATGAGTTCTGAAGCACAAGAAGGCCAAACTAGCAACAAAATTACCTGTACGGACGTAACGTGCCCTGTGTGCGGTATAACGTGCGATGACATAGAAGTCGAAGTCGATGATGTCTCAGTCATCACGCGCAATGCCTGCATCATGGGCGACGCGAAGTTCAAAGAGCTGCGAAGTAGCCATCGAATTACCGCTCCGCTGATCGAAGGAAAGGAAGCACCATGGAGCGAGGCAATCGACAAAGCTGCTGAGATTTTAGTAAATGCGAAACGACCGTTCTTTTTTATCGGCAGCGAAACGGCCACTGAGGCTATGTCTGTCGGCATCGAGATCGCAGAGATGCTTGGCGGACTGGTCGACGGCAACGCCACAATTTGCCACGGGCCAACGGTTATGGCCATCCAAGATGTCGGCCAGGTCGGCTGCACCCTCGGCGAGACCCGCAACAGAGCAGACCTTGACATCTACTGGGGTGCCAATCCCGAGGACTCACATCCGAGACACTTAAGCCGCCATTCCGTATTCCAGCGCGGTTTTTTCACTGGGCAAGGACGCTTCGGGCGACAGATAATCGTCGTTGATCCACGACGTTCGACCACCGCCGAGCACGCCGATCTCCACCTCCAACTGAAGCCCGGAACCGATTTCGAAGTCTTGAACGCTCTCATGACGATCCTCAACGGGTTTGAACCGAACGAATCATTCACGGAAGTGACCGGCATCAGCAGGGAAGATATCTACAAGGCGGCCGACATGATCAAGGACGCACGCTTTGGGGTGATCTGGGTCGGTCTCGGTATCGCCAGCACCCGCGGCAAGCACTACAACGCGTCGATGGCGATGCGGTTGACGCAGCTCGGCAACAAGTACGGAAAGTTCGTCATCTTGGCAAACAGGGGACACTGTAACGTCGCGGGGTTCAATGAAGTCCTAGCGTGGCAGTGTGGGTTCCCGTACGCCGTCGATTTCTCGACCGGTGAACCACGCTATCAACCAGGCGAGTATTCGACCGTTGACGCACTGCGGCGGGGCGAAGTTGACGCATTGTTCTGCATGTGTGCCGATCTCGGAGCCCATTTACCGAAAAGGGCCGTTGAAAGGATGTGTGAGATCCCCGTCGTCTCGATAGAAACGGCAGAGGGGCCACAAGCCTTCATAAGCGACGTTGTGCTCCCCGGCGTTTTGGACGGCATGGAGTGCGAGGGAACGTTCTATCGGATGGACAACGTTCCGTGCCACGCACGAATGTTCATCGATCCGCCATTTGACTTCACGAAGTCTAATGAAGACACGCTAATACAGCTGCGCGACGCGATCAAGCAAAAACTCGCCGCACGCCAAACGGCGACGGCAGAAGGGGCGGTAGAGACTGGAGCGAAGGCGACGATGCTCTCCGAAGAAGAGTTCGGGCGGCGCCTGGACTCGCTGTTGTCGCAGCCCTGATCCCAAAGGCACCGAGGTGAACGAATTGGAAATAATACTCAACACGGGCGGCACCGCGTTTCAGGGCGCGTGCATCAAAGGGGGCCGCAAATTCTCAGACGAATACACCCAAGAAGCGGCATACTGTGATATCAACCCTGAAGACTTTGTCGCATTAGGCAAGCCATGGCTGGTAAAAATCACGAACGAGTACGGCGATAGCGTCGTCCTCCAAGCGAAAAAAACCGACAGGCAACAAAAAGGGGAGATCTTTATCCCACGCGGGCCGTGGGCGAACATCGTCGTCACCACATACACTGAGTCAACCGGCAGCCCTGCCTACAAGAACAGGAAAGTGGAAATTGAAAAGGTCAGCAGCGGCCCCGTGCTCGATCCTGTGACCCTCATGAAAAAATATTACTCGAAACGCACGAACCGCACAGGCAGAACACCGGCAGAAGGAGGCGCTTAAATGGAACGCTTGACGCTGACACCAAAAGACGTCGAATACCTTGTCCTCGAAGCTCCAGTCATAGCGCCTGATGCCGTGTGCGGAAAAACGCTCGAGGAAATTGCCGAGCTACCAGTGCTCGAGGGGAATGCCAAATGGCCCCTTGGACGATTCTTCACGATCACCGGCAAAGCGGCAGATGCGGCAGAGGATCAAGGGATCATTATCGACGGCGACGTGCCGCGTGTTAAGTACATCGGCTCGAAGATGACTGCTGGGGCTGTCCTCTGCAAAGGGGACGTCGACATGTACTGCGGCGCGTGGATGAAGGGCGGCAGAATACGTGTCAAAGGAAACGCTGATGCATTTGCGGCCATCCAGATGGAGGGCGGCGATATCCTGTTTGAAGGGAACGTCGGCGATTATTGCGGCGCTTCCTATCGCGGCGATTGGCGTGGCATGAAAGGTGGCAACATCGTCGTCAACGGCAACGCCGGCGTGACCTTGGGCGAGTACATGATGGGTGGCAAGATCACGGTAAAAGGCAACGTCGGTATTAACGCCGGAATCCATATGGGAAAAGGCATCGGAGCCAAAGACCCTCTTCCTACCATCATAATCCACGGAGACTCGCCAGGGCGCGTCGGTGCGTTCATGATGCGCGGCAATATCTACGTACTGGGAAAAATTGGAGCAATGATGCCCGGTTTCTCTCCAGACGGGACTGAAGAGATCGAAATAGACGGAGTGCAAGCTACCTTCCAGATTCTCAACGGCGATCACGGGGAAAAGGGAAGGGGGAAACTTTTCGTAAAAACATAACTCCGCCCACCTTGCAGGCACGATGGGCACTTCCCATTGTGGCCTACAGCCGCCTACCAATCGGGTCACGTGCATCAACGTGCTTTAACCCCATTCGGCAGTAGTGGAAAAGAGCCGTCAAGTTGCGTACAATAACGTGTTAGGCAAACTCGGAGAGTTATCGACCGAGTTCGCTGGTTTCGACTACCTGGATTGCAAGCGCAATCAGACTGAGCCTTCGGACTAGATATCCTTTTATGGAGAGGCCAGCAGCTCCATCAGGCCGTTGGCGACAGACTCGTTTTGCCTAGAACACCCTCCGCCCGGTAGACGGCGGCGCCTGTCTGACGGGGTTTTTTGCTCGTTTCACGGCCAAAAGAGACCTACATGGGATTCTGGCCGTTTGCCGTGCCGTTAAATAGCGGACGTGAACCTCGAAACGAAAGGCGCGTCCGGGCTTTGTAGAATAACTCGCCTCTGTAGAAAAAGTCAAGCGCTTGTAGAAAAAGTCGCTGGAAAAACTTACTTAATCTACAAAGCTGCGCGTCCGAAAACCTTTATATGCGCTTGATGAACATATTGGCGGAGAATTCTCATGATACTCAAGCAGGACGTCCTCGATCTGTTGAGCGAATATGACAAAAGAAACATCACGGTCGGCGTGTTAGGCTCGCACTCCGCGTTAGACGTCTGCGACGGTGCCCGCGACGAGGGGCTACCCAACCTGGTTGTCTGCCAAAAAGGACGGGATGGGCTTTACACTAACTATTTCAAGGGCCGCACGATGAACGGACTTGAGAAAGGCCTCGTCGACGAGACTATTGTCCTCAATAAGTTCGATGAGATTCTCGCCGAAAGCGTGCAGGAGCAACTCGTAAAAAAGAACACGCTATTCATCCCTAACCGTTCTTTCGTAGTCTACAACGGCATACGTCGAGTCGAAAACGAGTTCCGGCTGCCGCTCGTGGGCACGCGTGAAATGCTGAAGATAGAGGACAGGGAGACGGAAAAAGAGAACTATTATTGGGTGAGTCAGCAAGCGGGCATCCCAATCCCGAAACACTACGTGAGCAAAGATGACATCGACACGCTCGTAATGGTGAAGCTTCACCACAAGTATATGACGCTCGAGCGCGGATTCTTCACCGCCGCTTCTCCCGAGGAGTACGACGCAAAAGTTGGGCGGCTCATCGACAGAGAGATTATTACAACCGAAGCCCTCAACGACGCCAGGATCGAACAGTACATCATCGGTCCCGTGTTCAACTTCAACTTTTTCTATTCGCCGATCGATGATGAGATCGAGCTCCTCGGAATTGATTTCAGATTCGAAAGCAACCTTGACGGATTGGTGCGAATTCCCGCCGAACAGCAGCTGGAACTGCCCGCAAAATACCGCGACCCGCTAATGACCATCGTCGGCCACGCGAACGCGTCGCTCAGAGAGTCGTTGCTTGAGCGAGTCTATCTGATGGCCGAACGATTTGTTGAGTTCTCTAAGCGACATTACAGCGCCCCAATAATCGGACCATTTTGCCTGCAGACGATCGTTGATCAAAACATGGACTTCTACGTTTACGATATCGCAACGCGCATCGGCGGTGGCACAAACGTGCATACGAACGTGGGCGCTCCATACGGAAACTCGCTGCTAAGAACGCGTATGAGCTCGGGACGACGTCTCGCGCTTGAGATCAAGCGCGCGATCGCTCTCGACCAAGTCGACAAGATAGTGACCTAGCATGAGCCGCACCGGGACGAAACGAAAAACGGACTGGGACGTCATCATCATAGGAGCCGGTCCTGCCGGCATGTGCGCTGCAAACGAGCTGACAGACCGAGGTATCAGCGTGCTCGTCGTCGATCGCGGGCGCGACATCAAAGAACGGCACTGCCCGATGGAAGAGATCGGCAAGTGCGCTGAGTGCAAGCAGTGCGACATCATGTGCGGCGTCGGCGGCGCGGGCACGTTCTCCGACGGCACCCTCAACCTGCGCCCTGATATCGGAGGCGACCTTGCCGCAATTACGGGAGACAACCCGTCAGCGTGGGCACTGGTTGACTACGTCGACGGCTTGTTCCTCAAGTACGGCGCCCCTGAACGGCTTTACACC
>Ga0187880_1000453_pt1 | contig 34534 bp, 30 predicted proteins | sample June2016WEW_19_4_FD_132998 | JGI IMG/M metagenome (GOLD analysis project Ga0187880, IMG submission 132998) | Peatland microbial communities from SPRUCE experiment site at the Marcell Experimental Forest, Minnesota, USA - June2016WEW_19_40 | ecosystem: Environmental > Terrestrial > Soil >... | reverse complement strand
CGCCGCCTTGCCGCCGCCCCCGTAGACGATGAGCTGGTCGGGATGCTCGGCGATCTCGGGGTCGACGTTGTTCATCAGCATCCGCATCGCCGCCTCCTGCGGCCATGCCTTGCAGGAGAGCTGGCCGCCACGGGGTGCGTGCACGATGCGGGGCCCGTGGGTCTGGGTGGCGATGGCCATGGGATCACCGCGCCGCCGTGCCGGCGAGGACCTGTGGCTGGGATAGGGCTGCCCGGCCCCGGGCGATGTCCAGGTGGAGCAGGTAGTAGAAGCCGGCAGCCACGATCAAGCCCAGGATCCAGGAGATGTCGCCCCCACCCAGGTGGCTCACATCGGGCCGGTGTAGAAGGTGGTGTTCATGAATGGGATCTCGAGGGTATGTAGTCGATCGTGCGCTGCTCGACTTGAAGGCTGCTGGTGTATTCCGCTTCCGCGCTCATCGAGAACCTCCATCAACAGGTGTGCTGGCGAGACGGCACCCAGGCATCCGGCTGGCCGCCATCACGATTCCGAGATGTCGACCAAGAGCTCCCAACCGGGCAGGACAGGGGCACAGGGATTGCCGCACACCGTCCAACGGCTCAGGTTGCGCCAAGCTGGAACGGATCATGGGGCGAGGAAGATGCGGCGCTCGGCGGCGCTGGTGTCGAAATCCTCGAGGCTCTGCTGCTGCCGGGCCGGCAGGGCATCGAACATGGCCTGGAGGACGATCATGGACAGAGCCGTGGGAGCTGCCTGTGAATCGAACTCGAGGTCAGCGGCCACCGCGGCCGCGAGGGTGGCATCAGCCGCGCTGGTCAGCGGCGAGATCGCCTGATCCGTGATCAGGTTCACCCGGAGGCCGATGCGTCTGGCGCACTCCATGACCGTGAGGAGCTCGCGCGGATAGCGAGGCAGCGCGAAGACGAGAGCCGAAGCGGCTCCGGCGTCGCGCGCCTGTGAGATCAGGTCTTCGGCCTCCGAACCCGAGTTGGTCACCAGACGCACGTCGGGGTGGACACTGCGGGCACAGTAGGCAAACAGGGACGCGATCGGCACCGAGACCCGCAGCCCGATCACGATCAGGGGCTTGGAGGTGGCGAGATGACGCCCCATCTCGAGGATCGGAGTGGGATCGCGAAGCGACTCCGCCAGGACCGTCAGGTTGCGGACCTCATGGGCAATCATCCGCTGGAAATCGTTGCTGACCTCCTCAGTCTGGCCGTCAGCGTCGATCCCGAGCATCCAGGAGCGGATGGCGTCGCGGAGCTCCGGGTAGCCAGCGAAGCCGAGCGCAGCGGCGAAGCGAGTGGCGGACGGCTGGCTGACGCCGACGCGCTGGGCCAGGTCCACGCTGGTCAGAAATCCCGCCTCATCGGCATGGTCAATCAAGTAGCGGGCGAGACGGCGCTGGGACGGCGAGAGGCGGAGAGTCTCGGCGAGGGCACGGAGCCGACGCCGGACAGCGACACCGCCCGCTTCGCCGGGCGGGGCCGGCGTTTCGGTCCGGACGTCCCCCTCGTTGACGGTCGGTCCCACCATCTGGCACATCCCCCGGCGTTGGCGCCCCTGCATTGTGAGCCTAGCGTGCATGGTCGTCAACAGGGGCGCCATGGCGCGGTCCCCACCCCGGGCGCCCGCCGGCCAGTCCGCCGGCTGCCACCGACTCGAGCTCCCGGCTCCGCCCACGCTTTGCGAAGCGGCTCAGGCGGCCCGGGGCGAGCACTGGCAGCTCGTGTTGACATCCATGCAAGGGCCGCGCACAATACATGTTCTTAGACAGATGCAAGCTCGAATGGCCGGATCCGACCCGCAGGGACACCCGAGGCTCGCCGCATGGACGGGCCTCGCCGCCGGCCCATTCGCCGGTTCGGCGGGGTCGCCGCCCGCGGCGCGCCGGAGCCTCTCGGAGCATCTCGTCCATCCGGCTGCAGCGACGAAAGCGCCCACGCGGACCGGCGGCCACCGTCTCCGCCCATGATCCACCCAGGCAGGGAGCTGAGCCCCACCCGCGGCGTTCGGTCCGTCTACGGGCTTGCCGAGGAGATCGGTATCGCGCCGGATCTGCTCGAACCGTACGGGGAGGGGGTGGCCAAGATCCGCCTCGACGCCCTCGAACGTCTCGCCGAGCGCCCCGCCGGCCGCTACATCCTGGTCACCGGGATCACCCCCACCCCGCTCGGCGAGGGCAAGACGGTCACCACCATCGGCCTGGGAGATGGGCTGCGTCGCACCGGCCGTCGTAGCGTGGTCTCGCTCCGCCAGGGGTCGATGGGGCCCACCTTCGGCATCAAGGGAGGCGCCTGCGGCGGCGGACGCAGCACCCTGGTCCCCTTCGACCGGGCGGCGCTTCACCTCACCGGGGACATGCACGCCGTGGCGGCGGCCCACAACCTGCTGGCCGCCATGGTCGACAACCACCTCTTCCAGGGCAACCCGCTCGACCTCGACCCCGCCACCATCTCCTGGAGGCGGGTCATCGACGTCTGCGACCGGGCTCTGCGCAACATCGTCGTCGGCTTGGGCACGGCCCAGGACGGGGTACCCCGCCAGACCGGCTTCGACATCACCGCGGCCTCCGAGGTGATGGCCATCCTGGCCCTCTCCAGCTCGGTCCAGGACATGCGCCGCCGCCTCAGCCGGATCGTGGTGGGCCACACCTCGGGCGGTGCGCCGGTCACCGCCGAGGACCTTCACGCGGCCGGGGCGATGGCGGCGATCATGGCCGAGGCGATCAAGCCCAACCTGCTGCAGACGGCGGAGGGCACCCCCACCATCGTCCACGCCGGCCCCTTCGGCAACATCGCCCACGGAAACTCGTCGATCCTCGGCGACCTGATCGGGATCCGCGCCGGCGAGTACCTGGTGACCGAGGCCGGCTTCGGCGCCGACATGGGTGCCGAGAGGTTCTTCAACATCAAGTGCCGGGTGAGCGGGCTCCGGCCCGACGCCGCGGTGGTGGTGGCGACCGTCCGCGGCCTCAAGGCCCACTCCAGCCGGCACAAGATCGTCGCCGGCCGGGCTCTGCCCGCGGAGCTCTTCGAGGAGCACCCGGACGAGGTGGCGATCGGAGGCGCCAACCTGCGCCGCCAGGTGGAGAACGTCCAGCTCTTCGGCGTTCCCGTGGTGGTGGCGATCAACTCCCACCCCGAGGACCACCCCTCCGAGCACGCCGCCATCCGTGCCATCGCCGACGAGCTCGGGGTCCGATGCGCCGTGATCAGCAACCACGCCGATGGGGGAGAGGGGGCGGTGGAGCTGGCCGAGGCGGTGACCGAGGCGGCCGAGGAGCCCAAGGACTTCCGCTTCCTCTACCAGGAGAGCGCCTCTCTCCAGGAGAAGGTCGAGGCGGTGGCGACTAGCATCTACGGCGCCGCCAGGGTGGTCTACGAGGCAGGCTCCGACAAGCAGCTGCGCCAGTGCGAGCGCGACGGCTTCGGTAACCTCCCCGTCTGCATCGCCAAGACCCAGCTCAGCCTCAGCTCCGACCCCAAGCTCAAGGGGGCGCCCACCGGATGGGTGATGCCGATCCGCGAGGTGAAGGCGTCGGCGGGGGCCGGCTTCGTCTACCTGATCAGCGGCGAGATGCGCACCATGCCAGCGCTCACCAGCCACCCGGCGGCGGAGAACGTCGACCTCGACGAGGCGGGCGAGATCATCGGCCTCTTCTGACAGGGTCCACCGTCGCTATGCTTCCCGGCATCCCTGAGGAGAACCCGGGACGGGCCGGCAGCCAAGCTGGACATTGATGACTCCGTCGATCAGCCATCACTCGAAGCCGCACGGGCGCCCAGGACGATGACGTCCGGCTCCACCTTCGAGCCTCTCTGGGCCTCACTTCTCTCGGTGGGGCAGGACCGCGCGACGGCGGGCTATCGGCATCTCGCCTGGAGCGATGCCGACCTCGAAGCCCGGGCCTGGTTCAGTCAGCGTGCGTGCGAGCGCGGCCTCGAGGTCGAAGCCGACCGCAACGGCAACCTGTGGCCTTGGTTGGGCGCTGCTGCCGAGCCTCGAAGCGATACGGTCCGCGTTGGCAGCCATTTGGACTCGGTGTGGGACGGCGGAGCCTTTGACGGGGCTCTGGGCGTGGTGAGCGGGCTGGCCGCCGTCGACCTCCTCCGTTCTCGGGGTTTCCGGCCCCACCGGCCCATCGCCATCTGCGTCTGCGCTGACGAAGAGGACTCCCACTTCGGGGCGCCATGCCTCGGTTCGCGATTGCTGACCGGTGCGCTCGACGCAGCCTCGACCAGAAGTCTGGTGGATCCGCAGGGACTCTCCGTGGAGCAGGCGATGAGGGCAGCCGGGCTGGACCCCAGCCAGCCCGCTGAGCCATCGGACGAAGATCTCGGAACGGCCGACGTACGTCTGGACGGTGTTCTCGGCCAGACCCCCATCGCGCAGCGCAGCCTCGAACTCGCGGAGCTCGCCGAGGAGTTCGTCGGCGCTCCAGTGCTCAACTCCGCCGTTCGCGCCAGCGACCATCAGGCGCCAACTCTAGCCGACCGAGAGCTGGCGACTACAGCGGGGATCTCGCCACCCTATCGCAGAGTGGCGAAGAGCTGCTGCAGTTCCTCCAACGACGAGTAGCCCAGGACCGAGACCGCCTTGGTGGTGAGCCGGTACCGGAGCGGTCGCCCTCGACCCGACTCGGCGAACGTCGCCTGCACGTAGCCGCGCTCGGTCAGCCGGTGGAGGAGGGAGGCGCAGTCAACACCGCCCCGGGCCACCTCCACCTGCTCCCGGGTCGCCTCCGTGTGCAGGGCCACCGCACCGAGAACCTCCAGCGCCTCCTGGGTCAGCTCGCGGTCGACGGTCACCTGGCCCAGCCGCTCCAGGGCGTCCGCGCAGTGGGCCTGGGGCATGACGGTCACCTCGTCGCCGTCCGTGACCAAGCGCAGCCCCACCGGATTGAGGCGCTCCTGGACCTTGGGGAGGCTCTCCCGCACCGCAGCGATGGCCAGCCGGTCGCGTCCGAAAGGTCAGCGAGGAGCACCGAACGGCCCACCACCACGCACGCAGCGAGCCGCGACAGGTGCTCGTCGCTGACGTCCACCGGCGGAGCCGGCCGGGTGAGCAGCGCGGGTGACGGGAGCAGGCCAAGGGTCCGTCGGAGCCGCTCGTAGGTGGAGAGCGACGGCAGCCGCCTCCCGTTGAGCAGCCCCGAGATCACCTCCCGGCTCACGCCGCTGCGCCGGGAGAGCTCCGACGCCGACCAGCTGAGGGCTCGGAGCCGCCCCGCGATCTCCACTGACACCTCGGCGCCCACCACGTCGGCGGCGTTCTCCGCCATCGATGTCGACCCTCCCGGACGAGCTGCGAATACGGGCCGGAGGTCCGCGAACCTCATTTTCCCGGAACTGTCCACAAAAGTGGACAGGTGGATGTGAATCTCAACTAGTGATAAGGGATGCTTGTCGGTAGTTTGGCCAGTTAGGGGTAACGTCATCGCCAAGGATCAGCTCTCGACCGTCGGCTACTAGACCCACGTTCTTGTTGCCAAGGCCTCGAGTCTCGGCATCTTAGGGAAACTCGCAAGCCACGTGGCCGGTCACCCCGTTGCCTTTACCCGGACACGCCCGCGGTTGCCTCTCGCGACGAGGAAGCGCCAATGACCCGGAGAGCATCGACAGGTGCCCCGGCATCATGCAGCGCTTCCCCACACGCCTACCTGTCACGGATGCGATGTCGGAACCGCTGAGGAGCCGCCTCTGTCTGTAGCAGTCGTGGCTGGGGAAGCAGGCGCGCAGCCTCACTTCCGCATCAGCCTTGGGTCCCGGGATGGCTCGATTCGCTGTTTGCCATCCTTGTCCATGTTCCAGGGATCGCTCACCTCACGCAATCGCGGATTTGCCTCCCCGCCTTGCAGTAGGTCCTGCCGCTCTCTGGCGCGCAGCCGCCGGTGGGCCAGCTGTTTGCACGCCCTCTCTGTGCCCGCTGTCGTGATCCCGACCACGGGGATTCGTCGGCGCGACCGAGTCACGGTGCCGGCCGCACAGGAGGAAGCAGCCGAGTACCTCGCACCCCGACCAAGCGTCGACCACCATTCATGTCGTCACGCTCAGATCGGCTCCCGCCGTCCACAGCCGGGCAGGACGTGGCGCGACCCCTTCGCAAGGAATCCACCGACGTGGCGACACATCTCGGCGCTCACAGCCTCTTTCACGGTCGTCATCCTAGCTCCGTCGGTGAGGAGGGCCGAGGCTGTCGTCCCGCGCCGCCGTGTGGACGACCACGGGCGACCCGCCTGGGATGCGGGGTTTGGCCCCTCGTGACCTTGCTGGGCCGCTAATTCAGGCGGCAGGGGCCGGGTCGGGCCGTGCCGTTGGGACTCTCTTGGGACTCGGTCGGGACCCCCGGGCGAGGCTAGCGCCTCCCTGATGACGACGTTCAGGGCGGCGCCGCTCGGGGTCTCGGGCGAGCGCGGCCGCGCCAGTAGCCGGTCCGGCGGCTCACCCCGCACCTCGGGCCCCCCACGGTTCTAATGGCCGGCGGGTGTCACCGCTGCGCAACCCCGCGATGGCTGCCACCCCAGTGACACCCTGCCCATCCCCCCAATTCCGCACGACAACCCCAACGACAATGCCTCCCCAACCCCTCGCATTCACGGTCCATCCCCCCACGCGACGCCCCAGCCGCGGGAGAATAGGGCTGCCCTTGGAAGCCTTCGGGAGGAATCCCATGACTTCCAACGGCACCGGTTGGGTTTCGGTCTTACTCGTCGCGTGCGGCGAGGTAGCGCAGCGCCTCGAGATGAGCAGCCCGACCCTCCGTGAACTTATCTACCGCCGCAGGCTGCCGTCCGTCCGCATCGGTCGCCAGCGCCTGATCGCCCCCGGCGACGGGGAGATCGTCCTGGCGCGGCTCCGCGACGAGGGTCGAGAGCTGAGCGTCCCCCCGACCACGTAGCCAGAGGCCGGGGCGGGCGGGCGCCGAGAGTGGGGTGCCCGCAGTGATCGACTCCGGCCCCGCCCTGTGTCGGCGCCGGACGCGGGCAGCCGCCGAACGCTGAACGGCTCCTCACTTATAGCTTGCCGTCGGCGCGAGCTTGATGGCCAATACGCGCACGCGCGCGCGAGAGACGTCCCGAAAATGCCGTCAGCGCCGGAAATGCCGTCAGCGCCGGAAATGCCGTCAGCGCCCCGAGCCTCGCCTACCCCATCCGATCGGTGGCGCTGGCAGGCGCTGGACAGCCCGGCCAGCGGCTCGCCCGCCCATGCCACCTCGTGTCCAGCACCGCTCGGCAACTCGTACTCCCCGGGGCAAGTATCCCTTGACTGTAGAACCACCGTTGGGGGGTTGGTCGTGGGAGACTACGGGCCGGTATGACGCAGAGCGAATGACCCCTCCAACTGCCGGCCGGCCGTGACGTCTCGTCCGGCCTCATAGGAGCCTAGCGCTCCGCTACAAGCCTGGCCATGATCGACGAGATCTACCAGCACCTGACGGTCTCCGACGCCCATGAGGCGCTGATGCGCTGCCTGATGGCGGACGAAGGACGCCGCCCCTCGCGCTGATTCCTGCCTGGCGCCGGTCCCCGAGCTACCCACGCTAGCCCGATACGTCACTGGTGTCCGCGGGTCGAATCCTCGGCTTCGCGACCAGCTCCTCGGCCATGCGCAGCACCGGGCAGGTGAGGAGGGCTGAGGTGATCTTGCGGAGGCTCCGCGGCAAAACTGGACGACCCTGCAGCGCATGGGTGATGGTGTTCTTGGAGAGCCCGGATAGCCGGGCAAGCGTCTGACCGTCGAGCCCGCGAAACGCCATCTCACGGCGCAGCTGCGCTGCCTCGAGGATCATGGTCGTACCGGGGAGGGCAAGTATCCCCGCAATGTATAGAACGCACGTACGAGGCAATGGGAGATGTTTGCCGACCTAGAGCCCGATCTTCGCCGGGTTGAGCTTGCCGCCGGACCAGCTTCTGACGAAGTTCACCAGGCCGGTGTCATCCAACGCGTGAGAGGCCGGATACGAGACGCCGCCGGTGACTGGCCACATCGGGAGCATGACCTGCGACCAGTCCCCCCACCGTGTGAGGTCCAGCGGTGCAAGGTTTTCATCGTACCCGTAGGTCGCGAAGACGTGAATGACGGCGCAGCCAACCACCAGTGTCGCCTGATAGGCCTTCGTCCCGGTCGGAAGACTGCCGTCGTTGGTGAACTCCGCGCTATAGAAACTGCCTAATCGGTATCGCTTCCCCAGGTAGCCAAGTAGCCAAGTCTGCATTCTTCCCGGCGGCCTAGGATGCTTGCGTTGCTGGTACAGAAACCGATAATGCTCTCTTGGCATCACGTCGTATGGGTTAGTCAGGTCCTTGCTCGTCTGCTGGTAGACGAGGCACGTCTTGAACGCCCAGGTGGCAAGGGTTAGCTGGGCATCCGGATCAAGCTCCCGTCCTTCGCCAAGCACGAGCGGTAGCAAGTGTGGCTTGACACGGTTGTCGATGGTACTCATCCAGTGGTTGTTGCAAGGAGTGCAGACGCAGTGTTCGCGGACATCAAAAGGAGTCACCTCTTGCACTACCTCCCGGCCATGACTGCCCCGGCTGAGAAGAGTCTTCCGCTCGCGCGGCAAGGCCTGGCGCAGCCAGTCCGGGGTGAGGTGCTCCCCGGAGTCTGCGGGACGCAACTCACAGAAGACGCACCTCCGGCCATCCGCCACGCGCGCTACCCTCTACCCATGCCCGAATCCCCTAAAGTCCAGAAGACCCCCGAAGGCTACGAAATCCCTGTCCCTACCCGTGGGGAGTTTGACGCGAATCTGGACAAGCTGCTTAGGGCCCCCCAGCCGCCTAAGAGGGTGGCGGGCCGTCGCCAGGCTGGGGGGGGACGTCCGAAGGCCCCGGACGGTGGGTGACGGGTGGTTTACAAGCTGCCCCAGGTAGGGACACTAGAACCGTAGTCAGGAGTTAGAATGACCGGTATGAGGCTAGTAGAGCGCCTAGGGACCTTCCGAAAGGGAAGTAAGTAGTTCCCTTTGGGCTGAGAGGGGGTCCATCTGGCGCCTGAGTCGACGGATCAATTCTTAGCCAACCTCGCGCAGGTCGTTGCGGCGGCAGCGCTCCTCATTGGCGTGGTCGTAGCCGGCGTGACGATACGCTCCGCCCGTCAGTCCTCTAGGCGGGACGCGACCTTCCGCTACCTCGAACGGCAAGAACGCGAATCCATGTACACCTTGTTGCGTGATGCCAGCGAAATCTGGAAACTCGCGGTCGGACATTCGCCAGATAGGGGGCGGGCTCGCTACGAAGCCTTAGACGGCGAAGGCAAGAAGAAGATTTACCGCGCCTTCAACTTCTATGAGGAGGTCTGTTCTGTCTATCGACATGGCCAACTGGATGATTCTGTCTTCCGCGAGACGCTAGCTCCGATTCTTGTGCAGGACTGGCGTGACGCCCATTGGTTGGTCACCTGGCTCCGCACGGGGGACGACGGGAAGGTGGACAAAGGCATGTGGAGTGCGTGGCAGGCGGTCTGCTGCAAAATGGTCAGGGAGCATATCGAGTACACCGCCACGCCCGACACAGACCCGCACGATAAGTGCGAGGAGCCGAAGCGCTGGTGGAACCGCCTCCCCTACTTCGGCTCAAGGATTGTTGTTCCCCGGAGATAAGTTGGGATGCTCCGGGTCAGGGCTGGCAAGCCCGCTCCACAAGTAGGCGGAACTTTGCCTCACCGACCGGCATCCGCTTGATGCCAGGCTCACGGCGGGTGTGCTCGCGGTGGTTGTACCGCCAGGCGTACTCGTTGAGGTAGGACTGGAGCCACTTCGCTGAGACGGAGTGGTAGGTCCCACGGAGCCCGCTCTTGAGCAGGGACCAGAACCCTTCGATGTTCTGCGTGTGGGCGTCGCCCTCGACGTAGACCCCGGCCGAATGGTTGACTCGGCGGTGGGTGTAGTGCTTGGACCCGTCGAACATCCGGTAGGCCGCGAAGTCGTCGGTGTAGATCATCGAGGACGGCAGAATCCGCGTCTGCGCTAGGTGGGCCGCGTTGAGCCGGTCCTCGCCTCCGACGTGGAGGGCGACGACCTTTCCGCGCCGTTCAACGGCTCCCATCACCACGCGCTCACGGAGACTATGGCCGGGCTGGCCGACTGGCTGACCCCGGCGGCGGCGGGGGTTGAGGTAGGTCGCGTCCATCTCGACCTCGCCCGAGAGGGTGATCCCGTCCTCGGCCATGAGCGAGTTGCGGATGACGTTGAACATCCGCCAGGCGGTCTTGTAGGTCACCCCGAGTTGACCAGGCCGGTGGCATCGTCGATGCCGCCGATCAGGGTGAGGTAGGGCCCCCGCCCCTCCAGCCAGTCGTGGCGGCTGCCGTCGACCTGGAGCAGCATGCCCTCCCGGGGGTAGCGGTCACGGCGCTGCCGGTGCCGAGCCGGCCGCCGACGGCGCGCCGGAGACACCCCGGCGGTGGCGAGGATCCGGTGCACGGTGGGGCGAGAGAGGACGATGCCGTGGTGCTCGGCGAGCATCTCGGTGAGGTGCTGACGGTTGAAGCCGGCGTAAGTGCTGGTCGCCAGCTCGACCACCCGGGCCGCCAGCGTGGGGTCCAGGGCGTGCCGCGGCCGGCGCCCGCGGTTGCCGTGGGCCAGGGCCGCCGCTCCCTGGAGCCGGTACGCGGTGCGCAACCGGCGCACCTGGCGGACGGAGACGCCAAGGAGCTCGGCCGCCTCCGCTGCGATCACGATCCCGGCCTCGAGGTCGTTGAGGACCAGAAGGCGCTGCTGCTCGGCTGCGTTCAAGGTGACCGAATCCTCCATGGGAGGACAAAGTCACAGAACTCTTAGAACGGACGTTTTCTCGGAACGACCACACTGACCGTACCGCCGCTTTCCGGGGCGGACCGCACGTGTTACGCTTGCGGCGCAGCGCTTAAAGGCGTGGGTGCCCTCGACTCCAGGGTACGGGCCACCCTTCGGGAATACGGCCCAGGAGAACTCTGATGCGCGATTGGCGCGCTTCGATAGAGATCCAACTCCTGGTTGGCCGTGATCGAAAGACTGCTCACCCCCCACGATGCCGCCGAGTATCTTGCCGTCTCCACCCGGCAGGTGCGCCGCTTCGTGGCTTCAGGCGAACTCCGAGCAATTCGCCTGACCGGACGCCTCGTCCGCTTTCAGACTTCTGACTTGGAGGCGCTGGTCCAGCGGAAGGGCGTCGGCCCCGTTCCTTGGCCCTCCGCGGCTCGTCCGATGCATGCTGGGAGAGCAGCGCACTGTCGAGATGGCAAAGGGGTGCAAGTCTCCCAAGCGCTACGCCCGCAGAGGAACCGGCTCCGCCCGAATACGGGCGGGGAAGTGGGAGATTCGGAGGGTCATTGACGGGCAGCGTCGGGCCTTCCGCGGGACGACTCTTCTTGAAGCGCAGACCCTCGCTGCGGCCGGGGTTCAGGAAGCCGCGCTCGCGGCCCGCGGGAGGTCGCTGAGCCCGACCCTGCGTGATTGGCTGGCCGACTGGCTGACTAGGAAGCGGGACTCGGTGCGCCCACAGACCTGGTCCACCTACGATATGTACGCCCGAGCCTGGCTGGTCCCGATCCTCGGGACGGTTCGCCTCGATGCGCTCGGTTCCCCCGACCTCGACCGGCTTCACGCGACTATGCTTCGCGCCGTCAGCGGTAGGACTGCGCGCAACCTCAGCCGGACAACCGTCCGGCACGTCCACCTCACATTGTCGGCTGCCCTGAACGACGCGGTCCGACGAGGCCTCCTCGCCGCCAACCCGGCAAGAACAGTGGTCCCGCCTCGACGCGACGAGCGCCGGATGGAGGTGCTCACCCGCGATGAGGTCGAGCTGCTGCTAACAGCCGTCAGGGGCGATCCCTTCGAGGCCGCGTACATCCTCGCCGTCACCCTGGGGATGAGGGAGGGGGAGCTTCTCGGGCTGCGCTGGGAGGACGTGGACCTCGAGCGGCGCGCGCTCCGGGTGAGGGGCAACGCCACCCGCGGGTTCGACGGGCGGCGCGGGGTGAGAGAGCCGAAGACCAGCGCAGGGCTGCGCACCCTCCGGCTGCCGAGGGTGGCTGTCGATGCCTTAGCCCGGACCCCTCGAAAGGGCGATCTGATCTGGCCGGCGGCGAGCGGCACTCCGATGGCTGCTCCCACCTTCGTGTCCGCCTGGAGGGCGGCCGCGGCCATGGCCGGTGTCCGGCCGGTTCGCTTCCATGCGCTGCGGCACACGGCTGCCACCCTGGCCCTTGAGGACGGGATCCAGCCTCACGACGTGGCGGCCATGCTCGGGCACTCGACGGTGGCGACAACCCTCCGCCTTTACGCACACGTCACCGACGCTAGCACCGAGCGTCTAGTCGACGCGATCGACGCGCGCCACGGGGCTCGACTCCGGATCGTGGCGGGGTCGAATGGGACTCCGAACGGGACTCAGTTAGAAGAATCCTAGCGACGCCAACGGACTTCTGGTGCCGGGAAAGGGAATCGAACCCTTACGAGCGTACGCTCACAGCGCCCTGAACGCTGCGTGTCTACCAGTTCCACCATCCCGGCGCGGCTGGGGAACCGATCGTATCAGGAGCGGCTCGGCGCGGCAGGCTCGGCGCGCTGCCAGGTCGCCGCATCAGCGAACGGGTCTCCCGCCTGCGGGACGACGACGTGGGAGAGCGACGCGCTGTCGACCACCAGGTCCTCCGCGGGCGCGTACAGGAAGACCGCCGGCAGATCCTGGTTCATCTCCCCCACCACCCGGGTGGCGGCCGCCATGCTCGCCGTCTGGTTGGTCAGCGTCGCCAGCGTGGCCAGGTCCTGGTCGAGAAACGGGTCCGCCGTGCCACCGGAGACGTTGTAGCCGTTCGGCGGGGTGGACGACGAGCTCCAGAAGCCGGTCAGGTCGGGGTCGGGACCCGCGTCCCAGGATGCGATCGCCATCTGGAAGTTCCCGGGGATCAGCACGTCATCGAGGAAGGTGGCGCTGGGACTGACCGACACGGTGACCGAGATGCCCACCGCGTCGAGCTGGTCGGCGACCATCTGCGCCACCGCGGGGAGGGGCGCGGCGTCGGGGACGCTGAGGGTGAACCGGAGCGCCACCCCCCCCTGGGCGCGGGCGCCGCCGGGCACGCCCAGCCAGCCGCCGGCGTCGAGCCCGGTCTCCGCCGCGGCCGGGTCCGGGGTGAAGGCCGGCTCCTCGCCCTGCAGCCAGAGGATGCCCGCGGGGATCGGGCCGTACTGAGCGGTCCCGAGCCCTCCCAGGGGGCCGTCCACGAGCGCAGCGCGGTCGATGGTGTCGGCGACGGCGCCGCGGACGACCGGGTCGTCCAGGCCGGGAACGATCTCGTTGAAAAGGAGGTCGACGAAACCGAAGGTGAGCACGTCGCTGGCCACCGCCCCATGCCGGCGCAGCAGCTGCGCCTGCTGGGCGGGGGTGGTGGCCAGGACGGCCTGCACCGACCCCGCCGCGAAGGCCGTGGCGGCGGTCGTGAACGTCGTCATCGCCTCGATCTGGATCCGGGTGAGCCGGGGTGGCGGGGCAGCGTGGGGATTGGCGATGAGGGTGATCACGCCAGACTTCTCCCCCACCACCTGGTACGGGCCCGAGGTGGGGAGCGCGGAGGACGAACGCCCGGCCAGCCCCGCCAGCTGCGCCGGCGACATCGCCCCCAGCGGGAGGATCGGAAGCTCGGCCAGGCTCTCGGCGAGCGAGGCCCGCGGGGTGGTGAGGGTCAGAACCAGCGCCCCGCCGGAGGTCGAGGCGTCGACCCCTGACCAGGTGCTCGCGTAGGCGGCGTCGGGGAAGGCGGTGGACTGGACCCATTGGATCGTGGCCAGGGCATCCTGGGCCGTGATCGGTCTGCCGTTCGACCAGCGGAGCCCGGGGCGCAGGGGCAGGGTGTAGGTCAGCCCGTCCGGGGTGATCGAGAGCTGGGAGGCGAGGTCGGGGGCCGGGTAGGCGGTCTGGTCCAGCGTGAGCAGGCCGCGGTAGAGGAGCGGCGTGATCGCCGCGACCGCGGGATCCTCGGAGTCGATGAGCGGGTTCAGGGAGAGCGGGAGGTGATCGGTGAGCAGCGCCGCCCGGTAATCGGGGGCCGGGGGGATCGCCGCAGCCGTCGTGCGGAAGTGGCCGACCACGGCCACCCCGGTGACCGCCAGCGCGATCGCGATCAGGGCCAGGGTGGCGCCGATCTCCAGCCGGCGCGGCGGCCGGCGGATCAGGCGGTGTTGTTGATCCAGACGTTGATCGCGGCGACGATCACGAAAAGGGCGATGAAGACGGCGCTCGCGCGGAGGAGACCAGCTTCCAGCCCCCGTCTCCGGCGGTACCCGCCGCCAGAATCGCCACCACCGCCGATGACCCCGCCCAGGCCGGTCGCCTTCGGGGTCTGGAGCAAGATGCCAAGGATCACCAGGATCGCCAGCACCACCTGGACGGCGATGAGAACGACCTGTAGCACGCAAACGCTCCTCCGAGTGAGATCGGCGGCCAGTATACCGCCTGGTCGGGATCGCCCCTCCGATCGGAAGCCGCGGTCCGGGTGAGGCGACGTCGGCGGGAGCGGGGCGCGGCGGGGAGGGCGGCCTCCCGACGGGACCGGTCGCCGGGAACGTGAATCCCGAGCAGTTCAGTAGACTTTCCGGCCATGGCCCTGAGCGACGTCTTCCGCTTCCCCAACCCCGTGAACGAGGTCTCGGCCCGCACCGTCGCCGGCGGGGTGGCCGTGGCCGCCCTGGTCACCCTGGGCACGCGGTGGCCGTATCTCCTCCCCCTCATGGCATACGGCTTCATCGCCCGGGTCCTCTCCGGTCCCACCCTCAGCCCCTGGGGACAGGTCGTGACCCGCGTCATCGTCCCGCGGCTGCCCTTCACGGTCAAGCTCATCGCCGGCCCGCCCAAGCGCTTCGCCCAGGGTATGGGCGCCGTGCTCACCACCGCCGCGACCCTGCTCTGGTTGGTCTTCGGCCTCCCCATTCCCGCCCTGGTGCTGGTGGGGTTGATCGCCGTGGCCGCCACCCTGGAGTCCGTCTTCGCCCTCTGCATCGGCTGCCGGGTCTTCGACGTCCTGATGCGGATGGGCATCGTCCCGACCAGCGTCTGCGAGGCCTGCTCCAACCTGGCCCTGGCGCGCACCCGGAGCTGAGCGCGGACCGGCGCGACCGGGGCGGTGGCGCGCACCCGGCGCGCGACCGTCAGGCGCCGATCAGGCTGTGGCCGGTCATCTCCGGGGGCTGCTCGAGACCCATCACCTCGAGCACCGTGGGAGCGATGTCGCAGAGCCCGCCTCCGTCGCGCAGCGTCGTCACGGCGGACCCGACCAGGACGACCGGCACCGGGTTGGTGGTGTGGGCGGTCAGCGGCTCGTTGGTCTCGGGATCGATCTTGTGCTCGGCATTGCCGTGGTCGGCGGTGATGAGCACCGCTCCGCCGGCCGCCTGGGCCGCGTCGACCACCCGGCCGAGGCAGCCGTCGACGACCTCGCAGGCCTGGATCGTGGCCGCAAAGTCCCCGGTGTGGCCGACCATGTCGGGGTTGGCGTAGTTGACGATGATCAGCTCGACGTCGCCCTTCCCGATGCGTCCGACCACCGCGTCGGTGATCGGCAGCGCGCTCATCGCCGGCACCAGGTCGTAGGTGGGGACGTCCTTCCGCGACGGGATCAGCATCCGGTCCTCGCCGTCGAAGGGCTGCTCCTGGCCGCCGTTGATGAAGTAGGTGACGTGCGCGTACTTCTCGGTCTCGGCGACGTGGAACTGGTGTCCCCCGCTCCGGCTCACCACCTCGGCGAGGCAGTTGCGGATGGCGTCGGGCGGGTAGGCGATCCGAACCGGCAGGCCGCCCTCGTACTCGGTCATGGTCACGTAGGTCAGGTCGCGGGGCACCCGGCTGCGCGCGAACTGGGGGAAGTCGGCGTCGAGCAGGGCGTGGGTCATCTCGCGGGCCCGGTCCGGCCGGAAGTTGAAGAAGATCACGGAGTCGCCGTCGCCGATACGCACCGGTGCCTCGCCCTCAGCGCAGATGCTCACCGGCGGCAGGAACTCGTCGGTGACCCCGGCCTCGTACTGGTCGCGGATGTAGGCGACGGCATCGCTGGCACGCGCCTCGCCGGAGCCGGCGATGATCTCGTAGGCGCGGGCGATCCGGTCCCAGCGCTTGTCGCGGTCCATCGCATAGAAGCGGCCGGCGACCGAGACCACCCGGCCCACCCCGATGCGCGCCAGCGCCTCGAGGAACTGCTCCATGAAACCGGCGCCGCTGTTGGGGAGCTCGTCGCGACCGTCGGTGAAGGCGTGGACGAAGACCCGGTCGAGGCCCCGCCGCCGGGCCAGCTCGCAGACCGCGACCGCGTGATCCTGGTGGCTGTGCACGCCGCCGGGGGAGACCAGGCCCATGAGGTGGAGGCTGGTGCCCCGCTCCCGGGCGGTGTCCACGGCCTCGATGAGCGCGGGGTTGTCGAAGAAGCTGCCGTCGCGGACCGCGCGGCTGATCTTGGTCAGCGGCTGGTAGACCACCCGGCCGGTACCGATGGTCAGGTGGCCCACCTCGGAGTTGCCCTGCTGGCCGTCGGGCAGGCCGACGGCCTCCCCGCTGGCGGCGACCAGGGTGTGGGGCGAGCTCTCCCACCATCCGTCCCAATTCGGGGTCCTCGCCGCCGCGATGGCGTTGCCGAAGCCGTCCGGGCTGTACCCCCAACCGTCGATGACGATCAGGACGAAGGGACGCGGCCCGGGCGTCACCGGGATCCCGCGCTGGCGGAGCTGGCCGCCTCGGCGGCGCGGACGATGGTGGTGAAGGCGTCCACCTTGAGGCTGGCGCCCCCCACCAGGGCGCCGTTGATGTGCGACTCGGCGAACAGCTCGGCCGCGTTGCCGGCGGTCACGCTACCCCCGTAGAGGACGGGGACGCTGCTGGCCACCTCACCGAGGAGCTGGTCGAGGCGGGTGACGATGTGGACGCAGACCTCCTCGGCCTGAGCGGGGGTGGCGGTCCGGCCCGTGCCGATCGCCCAGACCGGCTCGTAGGCGATGACCAGCTCGCCGTCGGCCACGCCCTCCAGGCCCTCCAGCGCGCTCCTCAGCTGGCGGTCGACGACCGCCATGGTCGTGTCCGCGAGTCGCTCGGCCTCGGTCTCGCCGACCGCGAGGATGACTCGGAGGTGGTGGCGCCGGGCGGCGAGCAGCTTGCGGGCGATCAGCTCGTCGCTCTCGCCGAGGATGTGGCGGCGCTCGGAGTGGCCGAGCAAGACGTCGTCGCAGAGGCCGGCGAGCATCGCCGGGGAGACCTCACCGGTGAAGGCCCCCTTGTCCTCGGCGTAGCAGTCCTGGGCGCCCAGGAGGAGCGAGCTCCCCTGGAGCACCCCCCGGACACCGACGAGGTGGGGGAAGGGTGGCAGCAGCTCCACCTCCACCCCGCTGCCGTCCAGGGCGTCGCGCAGCGCGCGGGCCAGCTCCAGCCCCTCGCCGACGGTGGTGTTCATCTTCCAGTTGCCGGCCACCAGCGGAGTCGGAGGGCGCGGGCTCACAGCGCCACCTTCTCCTCCAGGGCCGCGACCCCGGGTAGCTCCTTCCCCTCGAGGAACTCGAGGGTGGCACCTCCGCCGGTGGAGACGTGACTGATGCTGTCCACCACCCCCGCCTGGTCGAGCGCCGCGGCGAGGTCGCCGCCGCCCACCACGCTGGTCGCGCCGGAGGCGCCGAGGGCCTCGGCCACCCGACGGGTGCCGCGGGCAAAGTCCTCGATCTCATAGATCCCGAGGGGCCCGTTCCAGACCACCGTCCCGGCGGTCTTGCAGTCCTCGGCGATGCGGGAGCAGGTCTCGCTGCCGACGTCGACCACCATCTGGTCGGCGGGGATCTCGGTCCAGACCACGTCGGTCGTCGGCGACCCGGCGACCGCCTCGGGAGCGACCACGACGTCGATGGGGAGCTTGATCTCGCCGCGCCCCTTGCCCGCCCCCTCGAGGAGCTTGGAGGCGGTCTCGACCCACTCCTCCTCGACCAGGGACTTCCCCACCTCCTTGCCGAGGGCGCGGAAGAAGGTGCATGCCATCGCGCCACCGATCCAGAGGGTGTCGACCTTGCTGAGCAGGTTCTCGACGACCCCGATCTTGGTCGAGATCTTGGCGCCGCCGAGGATCGCCACCAACGGCCGTCGCGGGTTCTCCAGCACCCCGCCCAGGGCCTCCAGCTCCTTGGCCATCAGGTACCCGGCCACTGCGGAGAGGTGGTGGGCGATCCCCTCGGTGGAGGCGTGGGCGCGGTGGGCGGTGCCGAAGGCGTCATTGACGTAGAGGTCGGCGAGGGCGGCAAGCTTCTCCACGAACGCCTCGTCGTTGGCCTCCTCACCGGGGTCGAAGCGGATGTTCTCGAGCATGGCCACGTCGCCGTTGGCGAGGCGGTTCACCGCCGCCTCCACCTCGGGTCCGACCAGGCCCGGCAGCATCTGAACCGGCGTCCCCAGCAGCTCAGCGAGGTGGGCCGCCAGGGGGGCGGTGCTGAACTCGGGATTGACCTTGCCCTTGGGCCGGCCCAGGTGGGTGACGACGATCACCCGGGCGCCCCGGTCGCGGAGCGTGCGCAGCGTCGGCAGCGCCGCCCGGATCCGCCGGTCGTCGACGATCTTGCCGTCCTTCATGGGGACGTTGAAGTCGACCCGCACCAGCACCCGCTTACCCTGGACCTTGACGTCGTCGATGGTGGCTTTCATGCGCTGGACTTGGCAGCCTCCGGAATGAACGTGCAGGAACGGAGCGCACCCACGTGCGTGACCACCCGAACTGCGGCGGCGACACCGAGCTGGGCGAGCACGAGGGTGGCGCTAGAGACGCTTGGCGATGTACTCGACCAGGTCGACCGTGCGGCAGCTGTAGCCCCACTCGTTGTCGTACCAGGCGAGCACCTTCACGTGGCTGTCCCCGATCACCATCGTCGAGAGCAGGTCGACGACCGCGGAGTGGTTCTCGTGCAGGAAGTCGGCGGAGACCAGCGGCTCGTCGGTGACTCCCAGGATTCCCTTCAGCTCTCCCTCGGCAGCCTTCGAGAAGGCCGCGTTGATCTCCTCTGCGGAGGCCGCCTTCTCCAGGATGACGGTGAGGTCGACCAGGGAGACGTCGGGGGTGGGGACACGCAGCGCAAAGCCGGTCAGCTTGCCCTTCAGCTGGGGCAGCACCAGGTGCAGAGCCTTGGCCGCGCCCGACGAGGTCGGGATGATCGCCAGGGCTGCGGCGCGGGCCCGGCGCAGGTCCTTGTGGGGACCGTCCAGGATCAGCTGGTCGTTGGTGTAGGAGTGCACCGTGGTCATGAACCCGGACTCGATCCCGAAGCTGTCGCTGAGCACCTTGGCCACCGGGGCCAGGCAGTTGGTGGTGCAGGAGGCGTTGGAGAGGACGTGGTGCACCGCCGGGTCGTAGGCGTTCTCGTTGACGCCCATGACCACCGTGAGGTCCTCGTTCTTGGCGGGGGCCGAGATGATCACCTTGTGCGCGCCGCCGTCGATGTGGGCCTTGGCCGCGGTGGCGTCGGTGAACTTCCCGGTCGACTCGATGACGATCTCCGCGCCGAGGGCCGCCCAGGGGAGGTTCTTGGGATCGCGCTCGGCGAGCACCTTGATGCTCTTGCCGTCGACCACGATCGAGTCACCGGCCACCGAGACCGTGCCGGGGAAGCGTCCCAGGATGGTGTCGTACTTGAGCAGGTGGGCCAGGGTCGCAGGCGTGGTGATGTCGTTGACGGCGACGAACTCGATGTCCGCGTTCTGCTGGCGCGCCGCGCGCAGGATGTTGCGTCCGATCCGGCCGAAGCCGTTGATGCCGACCTTGACAGCCATGAGCACTCCTCAGGGTGTGGGACGCCGAAGAACCGCCCGGAGGGTAGCAAGAGGGCACTTCCGCGCGCCTCCGGACACCTTCCATGATGGGCCTGTCATGGCTCCGGCCACCAGGGCCGCCGGTCCCCTCCCCACCCTCCGGCCGCCCCTGCGCCACCCGGGCAGTTCAGCCTCCGTCGGCGCCCCCACCGATGGCCACCAGCCGGTGCAGCCTCCCGGCCATCGCCGGACGGCTGCAACCGGCGGCGGCGGCGAGCCCGTCCAGGGTTTCCTGGGGGTGGCGGCGCCGCAGCAGGGCCGCCTCGCGGAGCGCCGGGGGCAGCGCCTCCCACCGGCTCCGGTCGCCTTCGAGACGGTCGATCGCCTCGAGCTGGGTGAGTGCGGCGGTGACGGTGCGGCGCAGGTTCGCGGTCTCCGCGTTGAGCCGGCGGTTCACCTCGGAGCGCACCTCGCGGACGACCCGGCTGGTCTCGAACTCCAGCCGGCCGAGGTGGGCGCCCATCGAGCTGAGCAGGGTCGCCACCCCGGCGGTCGAGCGCACCGCCACCAGCCGCCGCCCCCGCCTCCGGAGGGTGACCGCCGGGATGCCGAGCCGGGCGAGGTCGGCGAGCACGCGCGCGGCGGCCGCGTCCGACCCCACCAGCAGCTCCAGCTGAGGCGGTCCATCGCCGCGGCTGAGCGAGCCGCAGGCGAGGAAGACGCCCCGCAGCCGGGAGCGGGCGCAGCAGAGGTTGGCCGAGGGGGTCGGAGGCGCCGGCGCCGGAAGCCCGGTCGCGGGCGGGGGAAGCCCGGGCGGAGCGGCGGCAAGCGTGCCCTCGCCGGGCGCCGCGACGCGGACGGCGACCCGGTAGCGGTGGCGGCGGGGAGTGGCGAGCCGCTCCACCGACGCCGGGATGGAGTCGGCGTGGAGGGCCGCGAGGGCGGCCCTGGCCGACACCAGGCGCGTGGTGACGGGTGCCCCCCCATCCCCGGCCAGGCTCATCCCCTCGATGAGCGCCGCCCGACAGCAGGGCAGCGGCGGGACGTGCGGCGCCAGCTCGGCGACGATCCGCTCGGTGAACGAACCCCCCCGCATCGCCCCGGGGTGCTCCCGACCCGGACGATGGCCCGCGAGCTGCCTGCGCACGGGCTCAGACGTGGATCGATGGGTGGCCACTCGCGTCTCATCCCACCACGCGGTCCACTTCGCGCTGCTCACCCATCCAGGTCAGCGCGGGTCGGGCTTGCCGACGTCGCGGTGGCGGACGGTGACGTCGAGGTTCTCGGAGCGCAGCCTCCGGCCCAGCTCCTCGGCCACCACCACCGAGCGGTGCCGGCCACCGGTGCAGCCGACCGCGACGTGGAGGTGGCGACGACCGTTGCTCGCGTAGTGGGCGGACGCCCAGGAGAGCAGCTCGCCCAGCCGCTCGCAGAGCTCATCGGTGTGCGGATCGGCGAGGACGTAATCGCGGACGGCCTCGTCGAGCCCGGTCCGGGGCCGCAGCTCAGGGTCCCAGAAGGGGTTGCGGAGGAAGCGGACGTCCGCCACCCAGTCCGCCTCCGCCTGGGGACCGAACTTGTACCCGAAGGAGGAGATCAGCAGCCGCAGCGGAGCCGCGCCCTCCGGCGGAGCGAGCAGCGCGACGACCCGCCGGCCCAGCTCCGCGGGGCTCAGCTCGCCGGTGTCGATGACGGTGTCGGCCGCGGCCCGGAGGCCGGTGAGCAACTCGTGTTCGCGCCGCACCGCCGCCGCCGGGCCACCGGCATCGCCGCAGGGATGGGGGCGAGTGCTCTCGGCGAGGCGCCGCAGCAAAACCGGGTCAGGAGCGGTGAGGTAGAGGACCCGCACCCCGTCGGGCGGGATCAGGCCGGCGATCGCCTCGCCCTGGCGAGCGTCGACCACCGCCGCCGCTGGGCGTGCCCGCCCCGGCGCCGCCCACCCGGCCAGCAGGTCGACACCCAGGTTGTCGACCACGTCCACCCCGGCCGCCTCCAGGGCGCGGGCCGCGGTGGACTTGCCCGCCCCGCTCATCCCGGTGAGGATCCAGGCGTCCACCGGCGCCACGTCAGCCGTCATCTCGCCGCGATTGTAGGGGCGATGGCACGCCGTCACCGGCACCGGGCGCCCGACGCTGACGGTCGGTGGCTCGCGGCCTGCTCCGGTGAGCGGGGCGCCCTTGCCGGTTGGAGTCCCCCGGACGTACACTCCCGCGGAATCCGCTCCGGAGGCCGCTCCACGCCCGCGCCGCGGCTCGACCGGCTCGCGCCGCGCGCGGCGCCCGAGCCTCCGGCCACCGGGGGCATGGATGACCTCTGCAGGACCGCCGACCCCGCCGCAGTGGCCGCCGCCCGGTCCGGGCGGTCCGCCGGGTCAACCGCCCGGGTACACCGGGCCCCCGGCCTACGGTGCCCCGGCACCCGGGTACGGCGGCCCTCCCGGCTACCCGCCCCCGTACGGCTACCCCGTCACCGACGCCCGAGCCCCCTTCGGCTGGGACCCCCAGAGCGGGCTGCCATATTCCGACAAGTCCAAGCTGGCCGCCTTCCTGCTCGAGTTCTTCCTGGGGGGCTTCGGAGCCGGCCGCTGGTACCTCGGCTACCCGGGGGTCGCCCTGGCCCAGCTCCTCACCTGCGGCGGCCTCGGCATCTGGGCGCTGATCGACTCGATCCTGATGGTCACCGGCAACGTGCCGGACAGGTACGGTCGCCCGCTGCGTGATTGAGGGCGCCCGCCGGGCCCTGGCCCGGCACCCGACCCTGGCCGGGGCGGGCGGATCGGCGCTCGCCCTGCTCGCCTATCTGACGGTTCGCGACCCCCATCGCCCGAGCGCTCCGCTGGCCTGCCCGGTGAAGCTGGCCACCGGGCTCGACTGCCCGGGATGCGGGGGCCTGCGCGTGGTCCACGACCTGCTCCACGGCGACCTCGACGCCGCCGTCCACGACAACCCCTTCCTGCTGGTCTGCGGGCCCCTGCTGGCGGCGCTCGTGGTCCGCAGCCGGGCCGGCGCGGCGATGCCGCACAACCAGGTCCTCGCCCCCCGCCTGGCCTACGGCCTGGCCGGTTCCGCGGCCGCGTGGATGGTCGTGCGCAACCTTCCCCGGTGGCCACTCAAGCCCGCGGTCGGGTGAGCCTGCCGCCTACACCAGCTCCTTGATCCGCAGGGCGACGACCTCTGGGACCACCTCGGACAGCTCCTCGAGGCTGGCCCTGCTGATGGCCTCGACGCTGCCGAAGCGGCGGAGCAGGGCGCGCTTGCGCACCGGGCCGAGGCCGGGCACGACATCCAGTCGGGAGCGCAGCGCCGATTTCGCGCGCCGCGCCCGGTGGCGGGTGATCGCGAAGCGGTGGGCCTCGTCGCGCACACGCTGCACCAGGAAGAGGGTGGGCGAATCCCGGGGCAGGACGATCGGGTCCGCCTGATCGGGGCGGAACAGCTCCTCGTTGCGCTTGGCCAGGCCGAAGACGGGAACGTCCGCCAACCCCGCCTCCACCAGAACCTCGTAGGCGGCGCCGAGCTGGCCCTTCCCCCCGTCGATGAGGAGGAGGTCGGGGAGTGCGGCGAAGCTCTCCTCGGCACGGTGCGGACGGCGTCGCCGGGCACCCGCGGCGTCCTCGGCCACGGCACCCTCACCCGCTGCGCCCTGGCCGGCGGCACCCTCACCCGCCGTGTCCTCCCCCGCGACGTCCTCGAGTGCCCCGCTCCCGGGCCGTTGCTCCGCGCCGTTGCTGCCGTCGGGGTCGTCGACCGGGATGTCCCCGTCCGCCTCCTCCTGGACGGCGCGGAGATGGCGGACGAAGCGGCGGCGCAGCGTCTCGGCCATCGACGCGAAGTCGTCGGCGCCCTCCACCGTCCTGATCCCGAAGTGCCGGTAGTGGTCGGGGCGGGGCCGGCCGTCCTCGAAGACCACCATCGAGCCCACCGAGTTGGTCCCCATGGTGTTGCTGATGTCGTAGCACTCGATCCGGCGCGGCGGGCCCTCCAGGTCGAGCTGGGCGGCCAGGTCGGCGAGCAGCGCCTCGGTCCGCTCGGCGTCGAAGTCCTCGACCACTCGCCGCTGGCGGAGCGCGGCCAGCGCCGTCTCCCGGGCCCGCTCCACCAGCCGGCGGAGCTCGCCCCGCTGGGGGACGCGGACCTCGACCGGGCCCTCCCGCTCGCCGGAGAGGAAGTCGGCGATGTCGGCGAGGCCCTCCGGCGCGTCCGATACGAGGACGGTGCGGGGGAGCTGCGGGGAGCCGCTGTAGAACTGGGGGAGGAAGGCCTCCAGGCACTCCGCCGGCGAGCGGTCGGCGACGCCCTCGACCTCGTGGGTCTCCGAGCCGATGACCCGGCCACCGCGGACGGTGAGCACCGCCGCCATGCCCCGCCCGGCCTCGACGGCGACCGCGACCGCGTCGTGGTCGCCGCGCCGGCCGCTGAGCACGTCCTGACGCTCGCTGATCCGGTCGATGGCCCGGAGACGGTCGCGGAAGCGCGCCGCCAGCTCGAAGTCGAGGGCCGCCGCCGCCGCCTCCATCTGCTGGCGCAGCTCACCGGCGAGGACGCCGCTCCGCCCCTCCATGAAGGTCTCGACCTGTTCCAGCAGCCGGGCGTAGCCAGCCTCGTCGATGCGCCCCTCGCAGGGCCCGCTGCAGCGCCGGATGTGGTAGTCGAGGCAGACCCGGCCCCTGCGGAAGACCTCGTCGCCGCAGGTGCGGAAGGGGAAGATGGTGCGCAGGGAGCGCACCGTGGTCCGCAGCGACTGGGCGCTGGTGTAGGGGCCGTAGTAGTGGGCCCCGTCGCGCTGCACCTTGCGGGTGTAGTAGGGGCGGGGGAAGAGCGTCGCCCGCTGCCCCGCCTCGCCCCGCGGCGGCCGCAGCGTCTCCCGGGCGGTGCCGGGGGCGTGGGTGTCGGGGGTGCCCGGCGCCGGGATCTTGAGATAGAGGTAGTTCTTGTCATCCTTGAGTCGAACGTTGAAGCGCGGACGGTGGCGCTTGATCAGGGTGTTCTCCAGGATCAGCGCCTCGCGCGGGCTGGCGCAGGCGATCACCTCGAAGTCGAAGACCCGCTCGACCAGCTGGCGGGTGCGGTCGGGCAGGCTGGGGATGCCCGTGAAGTACGAGCGCAGCCGGTTCTGGAGGACCGCCGCCTTGCCGACGTAGGCCACCCGGCCGGCCAGGTCGCGCATGACGTAGACGCCGGGTCCCTGGGGGGCGGCCCGGAGCCGCTCCCGGAGGAGATCGGGGTTGTCGATCAGCCGGGCCTGGCGCGCGACCGTGTCGGTCACGGGCGCACCTCGGCGGGAAGCTCCAGGTCCCAGACCAGGGCGAAGGGCAGCCCCTCGAGGTGTCGGATGGCGGGGGAGCTGCCCTCCCGGAGGAAGGAGCCCACGATCTCCAGCGTGTAGCGCGGCTCCAGGCACCGTCTGACGCGGAGCCCGCCGGCGGCGAAGGCGTCCAGGTACTCGGCGTGCCAGTGGAGGTGGTTGCGGATCACGCAGCGGGAGCCGTTCTCTCTGCGGAAGAAGGCGTGGCCGCCGAGCGCCACCGACACCGGGTGGATGTCGGAGACGACCAGGCGCCCCCCGGGGCGCAGCGCCCGGGCCAGCTCGGCGATCGCCTTCCCGAGGCTGGCGAGGTGGGTGAGGGCCAGCCCGCAGGTGACCAGGTCGCAGGTCGCGGGGGTGACGGGGAGCGCGGTGATGGATCCGGCCCGGAACTCGGCGGCGGGAAGGTCCCGTCGCGCCCGCGCCAGCATGGCCTGGGAGGCGTCGACGCCGATCACCCGGTGGCCGAGCCCCAGCAGCAGCCGGGTCAGCCGGCCGGTGCCGCAGGCGGCGTCGAGGGCGAGGCCGGGAGGGACCCCGGCCAGGATCTCGGTCACCGCCGGCTGCTCCGCCAGCAGCAGCTGGTTGACACGGGTGTCGTAGGTGGTCGACCAGCCGACGTAGCCGGCCTCGACGTCGAGGACCTCGATGGTCCTGCTCTCCGCCCCCTCGGCGTCGCGCCGGAGCTCGTCGAACCTGGCGCGCAGCTCGATCGGGTCCACGCCCGGCCAGGAGCGGAGCAGCCCCAGCCCATCCAGACCGGCGTCGAACTGGGCCGGCAGCACCTCATGCCTCACCGGATCAGCACCGGCCACGTCGCCGCGACCCTGCGTACGGCTCACCACTCACCACCTCCGCACTGTATCTCCGGGCCGTCGTTGCTGTCGGTCGGTGGCCCGCTACCCCGAGTTCACGGGGAAGAACGCACGAAGGTTTGCCGAGCACTTCCTGATCGGGACTCTGCTCAGCCTGCTTCCCGCCCTCGGTGTCCCCCACCTCATCCGTGCCGCGCCGTCCAGCCACCACCCGGCGGCTGCGCGGGGACAGAGCACGTAGCCGTGGGTCCCGGGGTGCCGTTACAGTGGCGTTGGCAATGCAGGTGGGCAGCCTCACCCGGGGACCCGTGTTCCGTCGACGTCGCACTCTCCGGACGGCGATGACCGCCGTCGGGGTTGCGGCGGCGCTGGCGGTGAGCGCGTGCGGAGGCTCCACCGCAACGCCGCGCGGGTCGCCCACCGCGACCGGTACCCCGCAAACCTCGGCGACTGCGACCGGCACCCCGACGCCGACCGTGGCGCCGGCCTCCCGGACCGCGGCGCCCACCCCGACACCGGCGGCCTCCGACCTGATGGCGTACGTCGCGGTCAGCGACGGTGAGGTCATCCCCATCGACGTCACGGCGGGCACGGCTGCGACCCCGATCCTGGTGGACCCGAACCCGGCCGCCCTCGCGATCACGCCCGACGGCGGCACCGCCTACGTGGCCGACGCGGACACCGCCACGCTGACGCCGGTCGACCTTGCGACCGGCGCGGTCGGGACGGCGATCCAGGTGGCGAGCGACAGCTCGCTCTCCGCCGTCGCCATCAGCCCGGACGGCGCCACCGCCTACGTGGCCGTCGATCCCTCGGTCGGCGTCACTGGGTCGGTGGTCCCGATCACGCTCGCCACCGGAGCTTCGGGAGCGTGGATCCGGTCGGGGTCGACCCCATCGACATGGCGATCACGCCCGACGGCAGCACCGCCTACGTGGTCAACTCGAGCGACGGCACGCTCACCCCGATTCCCCTCGCCACCGGCGCCCCGGGAGCGCCGATGACGGTCGGGGACCCGGGCTACCCGTGCGCCATCGCGGCAACGCAGGACGGCACCACCGCCTACGTGCTGAGCGGTGGCACCAACGGCGACACCCTCACCCCGGTGGCGCTGGCCGAGGACCCCGCTCAGGACGCCGTCGAGCGCGCCATCTCCGTCGCCCGTCCCATCGATGCCACCATGATCGCGATCACCCCCGACGGTCACAGCGCCTTCATCGCGGGACCGGACGGGGCCAGCCAGGTCGCACTGCCCAGCGGTCGCCTACTCTGGTCCACGACGCAGCTTGGATACACCGCGCTGGCGATCACACCGGACGGGAGCACGGCGGTGCTGGCCGCACCTTCGACCTTCCAAGGCCCGCCGGGGGCTCTCACCCTGGTGAGCGTGACCGACAGCGCGCCGATCGGGTCCATCCCTCTTGACGGCCAGGCGGTGGCGGTCGGCTTCCCCTCGTCAGCCGGCAGCTCCTGAGCCCGCCTCCCCCGCCGCCTCCAGCTCCTTCAGGAACGCGGCCTCGTCGATCACCCGGACCCCCAGCCGCTGCGCCTTCTCCAGCTTGGCGCCGGCACCGGGGCCGGCCACCACGGTGTGGGTCTTGCGGCTGACGCTCGAACCGGGGTTGCCGCCGAGGCGGCGGATGCGCTCCTCGGCGTCCGGGCGGGGCATGGCCTCCAACGAGCCGGTGAGCACCCAGGTCTGGCCGGTCCAGGGCCCCTCCCCCACCACCGGCGCCGCCTCCGCCGCCACCCCGACCTCGGCCAGCTTGCGGAGCAGCTTCCGGCCGTCCTCGCCGTGGAACCAGCGGGCGACAGCGGCGGCCACGGTCGGCCCGATGCCCTCCACCTCCAGCAGATCCTCCTCGTCCGCCTCCGCCAGCCGCTCCAGGGACCGGAAGTGGGCGGCCAGCACCAGCGCGGTGTGCTCGCCGACGTGGGGGACGCCGAGGGCGTTGATCAGGCGGTGCAGGGGCACGCGGCGGCGGGCGGCGATGCTCGCGATCAGGTTGTCCGCGGAGCGGTCGGCGAAGCGCTCCAGGGTCAGCACCTGCTCCCTGGTCAGCCGGAAGAAGTCGGCGGCATCCTCCACGTAGCCGGCCTCGATGAGGGCCGCGATGACCATCGGGCCCATCCCCTCGATGTCCAGCGCCGACCGGCTGGCGAAGTGGATGAGCCGCTCCCAGCGCTGCGCGGGGCAGAGCGGGTTGAGGCAGCGGCGGGCGACCTCGCCCTCCTCGCGGACGAGCTCGGAGCCGCAGACCGGGCAGCGGGTGGGGACGGCCCACGGCCGGGCGTCGGGGGGACGCTTCTCCAGCACCACCCGGACGATCTCGGGGATCACGTCGCCGGCCTTGTGGACCAGCACCGTGTCGCCGGCCCGGACGTCCTTGCGCGCCACCTCGTCCTCGTTGTGGAGAGTGCAGCGCTGCACCGTCGATCCGGCGATGAGCACCGGCTCGAGCGCGGCCACCGGGGTGCAGGTGCCGGTGCGTCCGACGTTGACGAAGATGTCGAGCACCCTCGTCTCCCGCTCCTCGGGCGGGAACTTGTAGGCGATGGCCCAGCGGGGCGAGCGGGAGACCGCGCCCAGCTCCGCCTGCTGCTCGCGCGAGTCGACCTTGATCACCACCCCGTCGGTCTGGTAGTCGAGGTCGTGACGGGCGTCCTGCCAGTGGTCCAGGTAGCCGGCGATCCCGTCTGCGTTCACCTCCTGGCAATTGGGATTGACGCGGAAGCCCATCTCCCCGAGCAGGGCCAGCACCTCGGACTGGGAGCGGGCCGGACCGGGAGGGTCCAGTTGATACATGAAGGTCTGCAGGCCCCGGCTGGCGGTCACCGACGAGTCGAGCTGGCGCACCGCCCCCGCCGCGGCGTTGCGCGGGTTGGCATAGGTCTGCTTGCCCTGCTCCTCGAGCTGCTGGTTGAGCGCCGCGAAGCTCCGCTTGGGCATGTAGACCTCGCCCCGCACCTCGAACTCCGCGGGCATCCCCTCGGGGAGGTGGCGGAGCCGGACCGGGACGGAGCGGATGGTGCGCACGTTGGCCGTGACGTCCTCGCCCTCGACGCCGTCGCCGCGGGTCGCGCCGGTGATCAGGTCGCCGTCGCGGTAGGTGAGCGACATGGCCAGGCCGTCGATCTTCAGCTCGCAGACGAAGCGGTCGACGTCGGGCACGATCCGCTGGATGCGCTTGCGGAAGGCTTCGACCTCCTCCAGGGAGAAGGCGTTGGAGAGTGAGAGCATGGGGGTGCGGTGGCGGAACTTGGAGAACGACTCCGAGGGGGCGGCGCCGACCCTCTGGGTGGGCGAATCCGGCGTCTGCAGCTCCGGGTAGCGGGCCTCCAGGTCGAGCAGCTCGCGGAACAGGCGGTCGTACTCGGCGTCGGTGATCTCGGGGCGGTCGAGGACGTGGTAGAGGTGGGCGTGGTGGTCCACCTCCCGGCGCAGCGCGGCGGCGCGCCGGCGGGCCTCCTCGGGGGCGGGCTCGCTCTCTGGCTCAGTCATCGGTCCACCGCCTCGTGACGGGCTCGGATCTCCGGCCGATTATGGACAAGCGGCAGGCCCGGTCCCACCGGCCTTGGCGGACGGCCCTCTCCCACCGGCCCTCTCCCACCGGCCCGGTCGCGCCGGGCGCGCTGCTACCGTTCTTCCCGATGTCCCACGCCTCGCACTTCCTCGACCCCCGCCTCAGCGACTACCTGGTCCGTCACGCCCAGCCGCGGGACCCCCTGCTGGAGGAGCTCGCCGCCGAGACCAGCATGCTGTACCCGGACCTCGACTGCCAGGTGAGCCCCGACGAGGGGGCGCTGCTCCGGATGCTGGTCCGGCTGGGCGGCGCCCGGCACGCCGTCGAGCTGGGGACGTTCACGGGGTATTCGTCCATCTGCATCGCCCGGGGGCTCCAGCCCGGGGGCCGGCTGCTCTGCTGCGATCCCAGCGCCGAGTGGACTGCGGTCGCGCGTCGCTACTGGGAGCGGGCCGCGCTCACCGACCGCATCGAGCTGCATCTCGGCCCGGCGCTCCGGATCCTCGCCGGCCTGCCCGACGAGCCGCACTTCGACTTCGCCTTCGTCGACGCCGACAAGGCCGAGTTCATCGCCTACTACGAGGCGCTGGTGCCGCGGATGGCGCCGGGAGGCCTGATCGCGGTCGACAACGTGCTCCGCCGCGGCAAGGTGGCCGGGCTCTCGGCGCCGGACGCGCGGACCATGCTGATGCTCGCCTTCAACGACCACGTGCTGGCCGATGCGCGGACCGAGTCGGTCATCGTGCCCATCGCGGATGGATTGAGCCTGATCACGGTGACCGGGGGATAGCCGCGGTCAGCCCTCGGCTGGGTGGAGGCTGGCGTCGGCGACCGCGAAGATCCTCATCCCCGCCTCGTCGAAGCGGATCACCACCTCCTCGCCGGCCCGGGTCATGGTGCTCTTGAGGATGGTGCCGGTCCCGTACTTGGGGTGCTGGACGCGCATCCCCTCGGTGTAGCGCTGGGGGGCGACCTCCACGGGATTGGCCCGCACCGCGTGAGCGTGGACGGCCTCGCGGACCGCGCCCGGCTGGCGCGGCGCCGTGACCGGCGGCCCGCCGGGGCGGCGCACCACCTCCAGCATGCCGGGCGGGATGTCGGCCAGGAAACGTGACGCCTGGGCCAGCTGGCCACTCCCGTAGAGGTGGCGCCGGAAGGCGTGGAGGAGGTAGAGGCGGTGCTGGGCGCGGGTCACCCCGACGTAGACGAGCCGGCGCTCCTCGGCGATCCCCTCGTCGCCCTCCTCGAGGGCGCGGACGTGGGGCAGCAGCCCCTCCTCCAGCCCGGCCAGGAAGACGACGGGGAACTCCAGCCCCTTGACCTGGTGGAGGGTGATCAGGGTCACCCCGCTCTTGCTGTCGTCCAGGGTGTCGACGTCGGAGACCAGGGCGACGTTCTCCAGGAACTGGTGGAGGCCGTCGGGAGGGGGCACGTCCGCGTACTCCTCCGAGTAGCCGATCAGCTCGGTGACGTTGGCCCAGCGCTCCTCTCCCTCGGGAGTGCCATCCCGGAGCATCGCCTGGTAGCCGGTCTCTTCGACGATCCGCTCGAGGAGCCGGGGGACCGGCAGCCTTCCGCTCAGCGCGCCGAGGCGGGCGACCAGGGCTGCGAAGCCGGCGAGGGCCTGGAGGGCGGCGGCGCCCAGCTCCGCCTCCTCGCCGAGGTGCTGGACGGCCTCGAAGGGCGAGATCCTCCGGCGTCGGGCGATCCGCTCCAGCTCGGCGACGCTTCGCTCGCCGATCTTGCGCCGGGGAACGTTGACGATCCGGCCGAAGGAGACCGGGTCGCGGGGGTTGGCGACCAGCCGCAGGTAGGCGAGGACGTCCTTGACCTCCTTGCGCTCGTAGAAGCGGAGCCCGCCCACCAGCCGGTAGGGGATGCCGCGCCGGAGCAGCACGTCCTCGAAGGCGCGGGACTGGGCGTTGGTGCGGTAGAGGACGGCGAAGTCGGAGAGCGAGAACTCCTCGGTGCCGATCAACCGCTCGATCTCGCCGCAGACGGCGAGCGCCTCCTCCCGCTCGTCGTAGACGGGGATGAGCCGGACCGGCTCGCCACCGCCGCGCTCGGTCCAGAGCCGCTTGGCGGCACGGCCCTCATTGACCCGGATCACGGCGTGGGCGGCGTCGAGGATCGGCTGGCTGGAGCGGTAGTTCTGCTCCAGGGTCACCACCCGGGCGTCCGGGAAGTCCTTCTGGAACTCCAGGATGTTGCGGATGTCGGCGCCCCGGAAGCGGTAGACGGAGTTGTGGGTGATGAGGCCGTTGGCGATGAAGTTGTGGGTGTGTTCGACGTCCATGTCGTAGACGGACTGCCGCCCGGCGATCCGCTCGACCTCGGCGACGATGTCGTAGCCGCACTCCTCGTCGAACATCGCCATGCCCGAGCGCACCGAGTCGGCTCGGGTCGCGGGGAGTGAGTTGGACTCCCGGTCGACCTCTCCGTTGGCCCCAAGCCGTGCCTTCATCACAATCACCCCGTTCAAGGCATCCCGGAGTCGGGCGGCCGTTTGCATCACGGTGGCCATGTCCTTGAACACGGTCTCGTACCGCCAGCTCGTCGATGAGTCACCGTGGGCTGGCCGGACTGTGAGGCCCAGGCCCCGGATGGTATCGGCACCCTCGTCGTCGTTTCCACCCACCGCGATCAGGTGCATCGGTGTCGCACCGCGGCGATCAGCGCACAGGGTCACCACGATGTTGCGGCGGCTGCTGTTCCTTGAGCGTGGTTGGTAATGCGGATGTTCCGGTAACAGCCCGCGGTCGTGAAGGAGCCTCTGTGCCGAGGCCTCCGTGTCGAAGGCGCTGAACACCGACCTCAGCCGAGCGCCATCGTGAACCAGCCCGTTCGTCGATCCTCCCTTTCTCGGGACGAACGGAAGCGTGGGGATCTGGTAGCTGAGGGAGGTCACGTACTCGTCCTGACGGGCGTCGTTCTCAGAGCCATGCACCGCCAGCACCCAGAGCGCGTCGGCGCCCTCCTGCGCTGCCCGCTGCCGGAAGCCGACCACCGGCTTGACCCGCCCCCGAGTGTGGACCTGAGTGGTCCCCAAACGATAACCGTACCCAACCCTGTGCATCAGGTAGAGGAAGTGGTAATTGGGCGACAGCCCAAGTCGATAACCGGCGAAGTGGGCGTGCTCCGGGGTGCTCACCAGCTCGCGGCCTGCGGCCGTCCGGATCCGCACTGACTCCGCCGCCTTGAGCTGGCAGACCCGCAGCACCCGAGCCGGCCTCAGGGTGCCACTTCCACCGGCTGAGCAGACCATGTCCCCCGGCTGGACCTCCTCTATGGACTTGCGCGAGCCGTCAGCCATGGTGACGAGCGTTCCCGCCGCCAGGCACTGGTCATCGTCGCCCACAACCGTCAGGTTGCGGTGGGTTGCGGCCAGTAGTGACACCATCAGGTACTGGGCGTGGTTGGTGTCCTGGTACTCGTCGACGAAGAGGTGGGTCCAGCGCTGGCGGTAGTGCTCCAGAACCGGGGGGATGTCGCGGAGGAGCTGGACGGTGCGCATCAGCAGGTCGTCGAAGTCGAGTGCCGCGGCGGCGGCCAGCTCGGCCTCGTAGGCGCGGTAGATGCGGGCGACCTCGCCCTCGAAGTAGCCGCCGGCGTGGGCGCTGAAGGCCGCGGCGTCGAGCAGCTCGTTCTTGGCGGTGCTCACCGCGTGGACCACCTTGGCGGGCGCGATGCGCTTGTCGTCGACGCCGATCGAGTGCATCGCCCGCCGCATCGCCGCCAGCCGGTCGGCCTCGTCGTAGATCACGAAGTTGGCGGGGATGCCGATGGCGTCGCCGTCACGGCGCAGGATGCGCGCCCCGACGGCGTGGAAGGTGCCCAGCCACATGCCGCTGACGCCGGCGCCGAGCAGCCTCTCCACCCGGCCGCGCATCTCCCGGGCCGCCTTGTTGGTGAAGGTGACCGCGAGCACCTCCTGGGGGCGCACCCCGCGGGCGGCGATGACGTAGGCGATGCGGTGGGTCAGCACCCGGGTCTTGCCGCTGCCGGCGCCGGCGAAGATCAGCAGCGGACCGTCGGGCGCCTCCACCGCCTCGCGCTGGGCCGGGTTGAGGGCGGCGAGGAGCGCATCGGTGTCGGCGACCACCCCGCGATTCTACGGGCCGACGACAACGCCCCCGGGAACGGCGCCGGTCTCCCGCGCCCGGTCAGCGGCTCCGGGGCGGCCGGCGTCAGATCGGCCCTCGTCAGACCGGCCGGGACGGGACCAGGATCGGGTTCGAGGGCTCCCGCCCGCCGCGCCCATGCATGCCGTTGCGGGTCGCGGCCTCACCGGGGCCCGCGTCCAGCACGTCGCGCAGCCGCTTCGGGGTGCCCAGCGCCCACCCCTGTCCGAGGACGGCGCCGAGGCCGAGCATCCGGACGCAGTCCTCCTTGGTCTCCAGACCCTCGGCGATGATCTCGCCGCCGAGGCTGCGGGCCACCTCCACCAGCCCCCGGATCACCGCCGCCGAGCCGGTGTCCTGGGCCGTGACCACCAGGCTCTTGGCGACCTTGATGAACTCCGGGCGGACGACCGCGATCGCCTCGATGGTCGACAGCCCCTCGCCGACGTCGTCCATGGCGAAGCGGAAGCCGGCACGCCGGTAGCGGGCGCAGGCCTCCGCGAAGCGTCCGAAGCGGGTGATCTGCTCGTTGACCTCGAGGACGATCTGGGTCGGCCTGAGCCCGGCGTCACTGAGGTGCCCGAGGATGACGTCGAGGTCGCGATCGGGGTCGGTGAAAGCCCCGACGCTGATGTTGATGAAGAGCGAGCCGCCCCGGGCCAGCAGCCGCTGGGCGCCGCTCATGGCCGAGACCTGGCAGAGGGTCTCCAGCTCGCGGGAGACGCCCAGGCGCCGCGCCGCCGCGAACATGCCCTCGACCTCGGTGTTGTTGGGGGCGCCGGTGGGGCGGGCGAGGGCCTCGTAGCCGATCAGCCGTCCGGCGGCGAGGTCCCGGATCGGCTGGTAGACGGATTCGATCTCGCGGCGGGCCACGATGGCCGGCACCAGCTCCAGCCAGCTCCCGGCGCGCGACCCGGCCCCCTCGTCGACGACCACCCGGCCCCCGCCCATGGCGCGTCCGGCGGCGGCGAGGGCGCGCTGGGCACGGTTCATGAGGTCGTCGGCCGGCTCCCGGCGGTCCCAGAAGGCGATCCCCACGCT
>Ga0187880_1000448_pt1 | contig 34730 bp, 24 predicted proteins | sample June2016WEW_19_4_FD_132998 | JGI IMG/M metagenome (GOLD analysis project Ga0187880, IMG submission 132998) | Peatland microbial communities from SPRUCE experiment site at the Marcell Experimental Forest, Minnesota, USA - June2016WEW_19_40 | ecosystem: Environmental > Terrestrial > Soil >... | reverse complement strand
CTCCGTCGGACCAGTCGCAACACCAACCGGCAGCTACCGCTGTCGGTTGTCTGCTTCTTGACTGTCAGGCTGAGTGGATTTTCAAACCGGTGGTTTTCATCCACATTCCCGCCACCGCTGACATTTGCCCCGGTTGTCCCGTCCAGAGCGCCAAAACGACAACTTGAGCGTTCCTTGCAAGATCGCTTGTGCGCGCGCGAGAATCCGCCCGTCTTATTCTCCATTTCGACGCAGCGCGGGCGCATGTAGTCAATATAGGCGCGGGTGGATTCGTGGCGGTCCGCGAAGGCGCGCTTCTCCTTGGTCTCGCCCCAGAAGACTTCGTAGTTGCGGTTGGAGTTGAAGGGCGGGTCAATGTAGATGAGGTCCACGCAGGCGTCGGGGAGCTTGCGGAGCTGGTCGAGGCAATCGCCGCAGTAGATAACGCGCGTGTCCACCAGTGAGGAGGGCCGCCCGGCGGACTTGGGTGCGTCTTCCTTCAACCGCGCCGCCTGCGCCGGGGCGTCTGCGGGATACGAGCCCTGTTTCGTTCGCATGGGCCAAGATTATGGGGAAGACAGCCCGTGGTCAACGGTGCAGCCCGATGGCGCGCTGGGCGCGGAAGCCAGTATTCATCCGTGCCCATCTGCGTCCATTTGTGGTTCAGCCTTTACTTAGCGACGGCCTTGAGCTGCGCCTCCAATTCGTCCAAGTCGAAACCTTCAGCCGTGACGCGGTGGGCCTTGTCGGTCAGGATAAACCACGGCAGAGCACCGGCGCCCCAGGTGGCGCGGGCTTTCTCGGACTCGCCTTTCAAGCAGCCGACTGGGAAGGGCAACGCGGCTTCCTGTTTCCAGGTCTTGAAGGCATCCTCTGCCATCGTGCCCGTGTGGACTGCGACCACAGCCACGCCTTTCGCTTTGAGCGCGGCGGCCTGCTCGCCCAGCAGTCGGAGGGCGCGCCGGGAGGGGCGCTGTTCGGCATCAATCACCAAGGCCAGCAACGGTTGGTCCGCTGGGGCATCGGCGGGTGACAAGCCCAGCGGAGCGAGGTCAGGCAAGGGCTTGCCCCTGAGGCTGGCGGTTCGGGGCGACGCCATGCGCACGCCGGGCGAAGCGCTAATCCGAATGGTGATATTCGTGTCGCCGCCTTCAGCAGTCACGTTGCCGTAGCCGCCTCCCCGGTTGTTGGCGGAGAGCTGGATGGGACCGGCGCAAACCTTGTCCATGGAGAATTGTCCCTTGGCATCCGTCTGGGCGTTAAGGTTGGGCTGCCGGTTGCCATAGGAATAAACTGAGGCGCGCGCCACCGGTTTGTCGTTGTCGTCCAGCACGACGCCGGCGATGCGCTGGTCGGCTGGCACCAGTTGGAAGGGCTCGAGCTCGACGCGGTTGGTCGCGGTGTCCGAGGCCTGCACATCCCGCTGCTCACGGCCAAAGCCTTTGGCCGAGGTGTTGACGCTGTACTGGCGGCCCGGCGGCAGCCCTTTGATCTCGAAGCGGCCCTCGGCGTCGGTGCGGACTGGAGGACCCAGATTAGATGCCATCCGTTCGGTATGGAAAAGCGCCTGTGCCTGGGCATTGGTAAGGGGTTTGCCGTTGAGGTCGCTGATGCGGCCGGCGAGGGTTAGCGCCGGTTCCAACCGCACGCTGGCATTGGTTGCCCCTTCCTCGAGATCCAGCGCCCCAGCCAAGTTGCGGGCCGGGTCGCGGGCGACCACGATGGGCTGGGCCGACCCCATAGGGCCAAACTGGTTGGGGTTGAATGTCAGCGTGAAGCGGCCTTCGCTGTCCGTCTGCCTTTCGGTTGGCGAGAAGGAGGGAAAAAGGCTGACCCGGACCTGCGGCGCGGGCTTGCCTTCCGGGTCGGTGACCAACCCGTTGATCTCGTTGGCGGAGGCCGTAGCCGCGCCTCCCAGTTGCGCGTCGACAGTGGAGACCAACCCCAAGGCCAGGCCAACAACAAGACTCAAGGTTTTCCTTCTTCTCACAATTGTCCGATGTTCCTCTGTGCCCAGTCGCCCAACCGTATCTCTGGTTGCATTGAATCGCCACGGCGCTGCTCTACTTGGCCACGTCCTTGAGCTTCGACTCCAATTCGTCCAGAGCGAAGCCTTCGGCAGTCACACGCCGCTCACCATCAACGAGGATCAGCCACGGCACTGACTCCACATCTGACGCCCACTTGGTGTTAGCCGCTTTTTCTGCCAAGTGGCCGACCGGGAACGGCACGGGGTTGGCATCCTTCCATTCCTTGAACGATTCGGCGGTCGTGACGGCAGCTTGCAATCCCAGGACGGTGAGCCCCTTTTGGCGAAGCGCGTCGTATTGCTCAGCCAACTGGCGCACGAAACGGCGCGAGGGACGTTGCTCAATGTCGAAAAGGCAGAGCAAGACCGGCTTGCCGGCCGGAGTCGCATCGCCGTTCAGGTCCATAGCCGCCAGGTCGGGCAGCGGTTTGCCTTTGAGCGAAGGGCGTCTTGGCGCCGCCTGGTAAGAAGCGGATGGGTTCACGCCCAGCCGGATGACCACGTTCGTGTCTCCCGCCTCGGCCCGGGCATTGCCATAGGAGCTACGGGCGCTGGCAGAGAGTTGGACCGTGCCCTCGCAGACCTCCTCGAACCTGAATCGCCCTTTGTCATCCGTGCGCACCGAGCCATTGGGCTGGCCCTGGCCATACATGTACACGTTGGCCCGGGCGACCGGCTTGTCGTCCGCATCCATGACCTCGCCGGCCAGCTTATGATCGGCAACCTTGAGGACGCACGGCGCCAGCTCGATCCGGTTGGTTTCGGCATCCTCCTGAATGTTCTCGTTGGCCGAACCGTAGCCTTTGGCCGTGGCATCCAGACTGTACTTCCGCCCCGGCGGCATCGCCGTGATCTCGAAGCGCCCCCGGGCGTCCGTCTTGATCGGCTTATCATCAAACTGGGAGCCTGAGTTGCCCGACCAGAGGAAGAGACGGACGGTACCATTGCTCAAAGGCTTGCCATTCACGTCCTCCACCCGACCCGCGACGATCAGGCCCGTCTCCAAGCGGAGGTCGAGCGTGGTCGTGCCGGTCTCGATGTCCTGCGCGGCGGCGAGGTTCCGCCCGATATCGCGGGCAACCAGGCAAGGTGTCTGCATCGAACCGCCGAATCGCTGGGGGTCCCAGTCCATTTCATATCGCCCGTTCGCGTCCGTCTTGACCTCGCCCTCGCTGCGGCCCCAGTTGGGAGACACGGATAACGTCAAGCCGGGCATAGCCTTGCCCGAGGGATCGCGCACGACACCCGTGATCTTAGGCGGCGGGTTTAACTCGATCTCGATGCGGTTCGTCTGGCCGGTTGCCACGGTCGCGGGGGTTGCTTCAGAGCGCGAGTTTTGTCTGTAAGCGGAGACCTGGTATTCGCCGGGCGGCAACCGCAGAAGGGCGGTGCCGTGGGTGCCTGAGCCGACGCCAGTCTGGTAGGCTTCTTTGTACGCGTTGATGCTGACCTCCGCGAGGGGCTGCCGGTCATTCTTCCCTACTACGGTCACTTCCAGGAAGCCGCCCCGCGTGGCCGAGACCTGCACGTCACGTGTGGTCTGGCCGGTTTCCACCGTCACCGTTACCCTTTCTGCCACCCATTCCGGTACTATGTTAGTGCCAAACATGGCGTGGATCTGGTAACTCCCCGCAGCCACGTCCGCCAGGCGGAAGGTGCCATCCGCGCCGGATTGGGCCGGCTCGCGTTCTCCGCCGCCGGCATATCCGGGCCGATTGGCCTGCAGCAACAGTCTCATGCCGGCCAGTGGTTGGCCTGTCTCCTGGGCCACTACCTTGCCTTCAATGCCGCCGGCCGGCTCGACGACCAGCTTGATGTCCTGCTGGCCGGCGCGGCAGCGCATGGTATCGGGGCTGAGGTACTCTCGCTGGAGTTCGCGCAGGACCTTGCCCGGCTTGCCGACTGCCAGATCGGCGGCGGCATTAGTGGGAAAGCCCTGGATCACAAACTTGCCCTCGGTCGTCGTGCGGGTGGAGAAACACTCGCGCCCCTGCTTGCCACTCAGATAACCATAGGAAGTCGCGCCGTTCTCCATCTGCCTCTCGCTATACGCCGTGGAGACCCAGACTTCGGCGTCAGCCACCGGCTTGTCCGCTTCATCCACCACCACACCGGCAAGCGTCGTGGGTGGGGTGCAGACAAGACGTTCTTCCGTCAGGTCCTTGGTCGGATTCCAGTACTGGGTCCATGCGGGTGCGAGACCCGGCTTCCGCGCGAACAGGACGGTTGAGCCGGGTGAAAGCGGGAATTCAAACGTGCCGTTCGTTCCGGTGGTGACGCGCTGGTTCGCTTTCATGTCGGCCCCGACGGACGGCCATCCGACGCCACCATACGGGTAACACTCCACGACCGCGCCCGCCACGGGTTTGCCATCGGCGTCCACGACCGTGCCCGCGCAGCGGAAGATTCCGGGCGCGTTGGTGCCTGCCTGGGCTTCTGGGCCTGACAGCCGCCGGATGACACTTTGCAGCCTCTGCGCTGCGTTGGCCTCGGTCAACAAGCCGAGCGCCAGTATGGCGCCCATCGATACGGTGATAAGCTGATGCATCTTCATGGCACAAAGTCAGTGTTCTTCTTTCCGCCTTGTTACTAGTCTCAGGACGAGGCTCTCGGGAGGCCTGCGAGGTAAGCCCGACGCTCGATCACACCCAGTCCCACGGTCCAATCCAGCGCGGGTTTGCGGATGGCGATGCCCGTCGCACCGTCCTTGGGCGTTCACTGTCCGGCCGGCGTACTAATAGCCTGGTGGAAGACAACTTTGCTCAAGCCCACCTGCCCTTTGTCATTCCACGGCACAATGTTCTCGAACCGCACCTTCCGCACCATCGCGCCGTTGAGCTTCAACCGGATTGGCTCATCGTAATTCGCGTTACCCTCGGCCTCGGCGAACTCCGCGCCGCGCAACACCGTTTGCCAGGTCGTGCCATCGGGCGACACGGCCACATCGGCCTTTCGGACCCCGTCCTGCGTCTGCCATTCGGCGTTATAATTCCATACCTCGATGGTCCCAAGCGCCACCGCCCCAGGCAGCTCAAACTCAAGGCTAAGGTTCGTGGAGCAAGCGCCCCGCCACATATTCTTCGCCGCGGTGTCATGTTCCAAGAGACCGTCCTTGTCCCGGTCCCTCAAGCCGGCGCCGCTGAGGAGCACGGCAAGGCTCGCGTCGTCGCCCGCCGGGCTCAGATGCGCGGTTTTAACGCGCACCTTTGGGCCCAGCTCAGGCGGCTTGCGGCTGGTGGCTTTCAGCGTCAATTGGCGTGTCAGCACTTGGAACGGGCTGGCAAAGCCGACGGTGGCAATGAGGGGACGTTTGACCGATTTGGGCTCTCGCCATGAGAGCGAACAAACGCCACCTCACCCAAACTCGAAGGTATTGGTGTAGCGGTACGTTCCGTCCAGGCTGGTCAGTGTGAGCCGCGGCCCCGTTGGCCGTTGGTTGCCCTTCATGATCTGCAGGGTCTCACCGTATCGCCCTTGAAATCGGAGACTGAAGCCGACTTGTTTGGCCAAGGCTGTGGAGCCGGCCCGGGTGCTCGGCGCCTGAGCCTCCATCACTGCCCGCATCGGCTCCCCGACCTCCAGCGACACCGGCTTGGCGGCCGCGACCTCGAATCGGGCGGAGTCGTTGAAGTTGTAGCCCATGAGCTGCCAGGCGGCCCCCTTGTCGTCCTTGCGGTCAATCGTCCATTCCTGGATGCGGTACTTGCCGACCGGCAACGTGAACCCGCCTTTCACCGGCTTACGCACGAAATGGCCGTTCTCGCCGACGGCCACGAATTCAGAGATGGTCTCCGGCACGTGCACCTCGCCCAGCACGACGTTCTCGGCCTTCTGCACCTTGACGAACGCCCCATCGCGGGCGACTTCGATCTGGTAAAACTGCCCGTCCACCTCCAGCATCCTGCCCAGGTAACGCTCGCCCACCTTGTCTCCCTCCACCGTCACGCGGTCGCAATCGCCCGCGTCCGCCGCCTGGTCATTAAACGTTCCGTTGGCGTTCCCATCAATCAACTCCACGCGCCGCTTCTTGCCGCCGATATCCACCTTGCCGGCGTAGTACCCGCCGGAGGAGGCCAGCAACCTCGCCTCACTCCCCTCAAACTGCATGAACCGCAATACGAGGTGATAGGTAATCGGTCCGTCTTCGCCCTTGAACACCACGCGCACCGGCTCGAAATAGGCGCTGTATTGGTCGCTGTGCGCAGTGCTCACTGCCGGCTTGTCGTCCAGTCGCCCGTTGCCGGTGGTGTCGAAATAGACCCGGTCATACAGCCCGGACTTCTTCGTGCGATCCAGGCACAGCCACCGCCCGAGCGGGTCCAGCGGCGTGGTCCAGTGGGCGAAATAGGGCTGCCCGCCAAGCTTGGGCAGTTTGACGTCGGGCGGCGCGTTGGTGGTGAGATCCAGGTAGCGATAGCCCCGGCCATCGGTGCTCACATGGTAGTCCAACCACTGCTCCTTTTGCGCCGACGCCGTTGTTGCCAGCGCGATCGCCGCCAGGGCGGCCAACCTAACCAAGCTCGTGACTTGCTTCATAAACAACGCGCCTTTCGATGAACGTGTTTCTACCACACCGTGCGCACTGTGGGCATTGCCCTTTCATCAATGTGCATCGGCACTCACCAACATACTTATGACCAGTCTAAACCCGACTCTATTCAATCCATCACCGACAATACCAACCCCGGTCCCTCGCATTTGTTTCGGTTCCCGGCTTTGGACCACCGTTCAGCTTGCAACTGCCGCTGCTACGGCCGGCATTGGCGGCGTGATCACCGGGGGCGAAGCCGTTTCGCCCAGATGCAACAAGGCCTTCAACCGCTCCCGGTAAAAACCATTGGCAAAGGACAGCACCAGAAACGGCAGCAGCGTGCCAAACGTGGTTCCGGTCGCCACCCCTACCGCAGCGAATCCCACCAGCACCGGGACGTTGCCTGGGCTTGAGATCAGGGTGATGACGAAGAAGGGCCCGATTACCAATAGCCAGACCACCGCCAACGCGGCCACCAGCCACAAGCTCAATCGCAGCCAGCCATACCGTCTCCGGCAGACCAGCCCGGCCAAGCTCACCGCTACGGAGATAACCAGAACGCTCACCCCTAGAAAAATCCCCACTTGCAGCGTCTCGAGCCCAAGGCCCTCCCAACCTTGCCGACCCACAAACGCCAACATGCTGAATCCCCCCAATGCCAGCAGGAATCCCAAAAACGCCAGCAGACGATGCTTCCACGCCAGGTAACTCGTCAGCAACCAAGCCGCGGCCAGGCCGAATCCCAAGGCACCGATCAACTCCAGGAACATCTCGAATTGAGAAGACGGCAAAAGCGCCAGGACTGGCTGCGGCGCACTGGCCAGCCCCGCCACACATCCGAGCGGCACCCAAATCCACCAGGCCGATGCGCACCGGTTCGGTCTCAGAAGGAGCAGCCCCAGAATCGCCAGCCACGGCAACAATTGCGGCATCGCGTTAGCCGCGGCCCAATCATAGACGGCTGGCGCACCCTGCTTCGATCCCAGCCCGCCCAAATCGGCATAGGCCACCACCTTCAGTTTGCCCGCCGCCGTAAGAGGTACTCGCCATGAGTACGAGCACGTGCTGCCTCAGCCAAACTCGAACTTGCCCGAGGCGATCTTCTTGTCGCCCTGATAGACCGTAAACTCCGGGGGATGAGAGCGATCCTGGTTAACCAGTTGATAGCCCCCGCCCACCCCGGTCAACCGGTAGTTCAGCGCCAGATACTTGCCCCGGCGCATGACGTCCACTGAATTCGTCAGCGGACCGCCGGCCAGCAGCACCGCGGGCGCCTTCTCCGCCACCGTAATTCGTCCCACTGCCTGAAACTGCCCATCGAGATTGGCTTCGGTGTCGCCCCGCTTCACCCATACGTTGGCTGTCTTGTAGCGGCCCACCGGCACCTTGACCGTCGCCTCCGGCTGGTCCAAGACCACCAGGTAGGGCCCTCCTTCCAGCGTCGCGCGCTGTATGTAAGTGCCGGCGATCTTGAGTTCGCCCAGTTTCGGCGTTTGGTCCGTAAACTGCATCACCACCTTGCCGCTGTCGCCCTGGGTTTGGCTGGCGCATTTCAACCCATAGGCCCGGTTGCCAAAGAACACCTTCTGCGAGGACGGCAGCGCCACCAGCGGGCCATTATACACGTTGAACGGCTTGCTCCGCTCCCCCCACGGTCGCAACAACAGGTTGCCGCCATCGAGCGATAGCCGTTGCCTGGATGAGATTCCCAACAGGCCCACCTGCCATTCCTTCCCCTGCAAGGTCACCTTCCCCTGCCAGAACGAGTGCAAGGCCGCGGTGCATCTGGGCTGCGGGCCGTAGTCGTAAAGACTCAAGTCCGCCAGCATGAAGCGGCTGGCAGCCCCCGCCTCCAATGGTAGCCGAACATTGGGGAACATTTGGCAATAGTCTGGACCACCGGTGGCGCTGGAATACACCCCGGCCGGATCATCCGTCAGGTCCAGGTTCCGATTCAGGTCCACGTAGAGCTTGCGGGCGCCACGGTCCCAGACAAACGCCACCTCATTGTTCGCGCCGCCACCCAACTGCCACGTGCCGCGAACCACCTTGCCCCTGCTCAACGCCGGCTCCTTCTTGAATGCCGAGGACTTCAGGACCATCGTCAAGCCCTCGTTGATGTAGCTGTAATTCGCGTCCTGATAGTCCAGGTAAGCGGTCACGACCTGCCCGGCCGGTGAGTTGACTGCTGGGGCCTCCTGGGCGCAGAGCGAAACCGCCGCGGCAAAAGCCAGCCCAACCAAGCCCACCGTCACTAAGGCTGCCCGCGCCGTTCCTGCCTTAAGCTTCCTGAATTCCTGGCCTTTCATCTTGCAAACTGTGTCCGCCCACCAATCATACGCTCAGATTAGACCGTGGCAACACCAATTCGTTTCATTCTAAATTGGGGCTTGAAATTCCGGCTCATCAGCGCAGTGTTATCGCGTAAAGGCAAACACCGCATAACTATGAAATCTTCCGATGCTCCCGTTCCGGCCACCCGCGAAGTCGCGACGCGCCTCCTCCCTCCTTGCCACTGCCGGCAATCCCCATCCGGCAATTGGCCAACCGGCGCGGGAGAGAATTGGCTCCTCGTCAAGCCGGCAGAGGCCGAGTCGAAGGAGCCGCCCCTCATTGAATATGAATGCCTCACTTGCCACCGCCGCTACCGGCTGCGCGGGCCAAAGTTCTACGAGGTGCTGGCGGATGGCTCCGAGCGCGCGTATATGCGCGAAGGCCGCTACGGTCGCTGGCTTTCTTGCCGCTGACATTCCCAACCCCACACGCCTCCTTGCGATCAACTCTTAACTATCAACCATCAACTAGCTTATGGGGTGTTTACCCCATAGCCCTGTGCGCGGGCGATGGTAGCTTATGCGCAATTGTGATTCGACCCGGGAAGGAGGCGGGTTATGTGGCACTACACTGAGCGGCTCCGCAATGGGCCGCTCATTTTACTTTGGGTGAACGCGAGCCCTTAAGCCATGCGGTCGGCGGTTCAAATCTTCCTTTCGCTCCTCGTCCTTAGCACCGTCTCGGTCACGACCGGCTGGGTGCTCTCCTACGGGCTGACCCCCGAGCGCTGGCACGCCCAACTGCGCCGTTCGCTCCTGGTCTGGTCAGTCAAAGGACTGCTGATCCCGCTGGCGATCTGGACGCTGATGAACCTGGGCGTCTCCTGGAACCTCCAACCGTTCATGCCCCAGGTGCAAGCGGCGCAGAATAGCGGGAGCGACTGGTTCCAGGCATATCTGCGCGTCGTAGCGATCGGCCTCTTTGTCATCAGCTCGTATTGGACGGCAGTGACGCTGGGGTGGACCCTCGTGGAAGCCAGCAGGGACGCGGAAGGCGAAACCCGCGCACAGTTCAAGGCCCTGTGCCTTACATGCCTGGTCGCGATGGCCGTGCCGGCGCTGCTCCTCGTATTTTTCGGCGGCTGGTCAATGCTCGGCATGGCCGGCATCGCCTTGCTCGCCCCGATGGCCGGCTATGGAGCGACCATTCTGCATGCGAAGAAAATGCCCCCTATGTATGCGCGCGCCATCGCCCGCATGAAGTTCGGCAAATATCCCGAGGCCGAGTGGGAAATCATCCGCGAGCTGGAGAAATGCGAGGATGATTTCGACGGCTGGATGATGCTGGCGGAGCTTTATGCCAACCAGTTCAACGACCTCCCCGAGGCTGAGCAGAGCATCCTGGAGATCTGCGAGCAGCCCAGAACCAGGCCGTCGCAGCTCTCCATTGCCCTGCATCGGCTGGCGGACTGGCATTTGCAGCGGGCAGGCGACCCGGCGGCGGCCCGGCGGGACCTGCAAATGATTTGCACCCGCTTGCCGGGGACACACCTTGCTCGCATGGCCCAGCTCCGCATGAATCAACTGCCCGCCTCCGCGGCGGAACTCCGCCGGCAACAAAGCGCCGTCCCAATTCCCCTGCCGGCACTCAGCGAGACGATTGATGAGGCACCGGCTCATCCTGATTCCGCAATAGAGCGGCACAAGGCTGCCGAAGCTGCGAATGCTTGTGTCGAGCTCCTGAAGCATGACCCCGACAACGTGGCCGCCCGCGAACGGCTGGCGCGGCTCTTTGCCGAGCACCTTGACAAGCCGGACCTCGCCATCGAGCAAGTGAACCTGCTGCTGGACATGCCCGACCAGCCGGACGGCCGGCGGGCGGAGTGGCTGAGCCTCACCGCCGCCTGGTATATCAGGTATCTGCATGACTCCGTCACTGGCCGCAAGACGCTCGAACGCCTCATCCGTGAATTCCCCCAAAGCGCCCAGGCCTTTGCCGCCCGCCGCCGCCTTCAGTTGTTGGACACCGAGGCAAAGGCGCGAAGTCAGGCAGGCGCCTGAGGCGTCCGGTGTTCAACCGCAGAGGCGCGATGGACCCAGCGCGGCAGAGCCGCAACCGAGATGGATGCAACCGCCTCGTTTGCAAGGACTTGGGAAATTCTTCGCAGCCTGCGAGCAATTTCGACTATTGAAAGTGGCAGTGATTTTGAGGCGCTGGACCAACTGGCTCGGGGTCTGCGCCAGCCCCAAGGCTTGGGGGAGTTGGCCCAGGTGGTGGATCGTTGGGTTTATTCGGCCTGCCTCTGTTTTGGGCTGGACCGTCAGGCTCAGGAACGCTCGCAGTTCCATTACAGCTATTCCTGCTACCAACTCGAATACAGCCGCAATCTGCTGTTTCAGAACGGTCGGCGCATGGACCAAATCTATCAGGGGCTCATCGAGCGCACCCGCGGGTTGTTGGACGTGCCCAGGCTGCGGACCATTTTCGGGCGCAAACGGCGACCCTCGCGCCGGCGCAAGAGCGGCGGTCGGATCGAGTGTGTGATTGAACATCCCCAGTACGATTTGACGGTCTTCAAGCTGGTCTTCGGCAAGCTGGCACTCAAGATCTACGACAAAGGTGGGCGGCTCTTGCGCATCGAAGTGGTCGTCAACAACGTGGAGGAATTGCGCTGCGGCAAGCGGTTGGAGAAGCTGCCGCCGATGTTGGAACAGTTGGAGCGCATGGTCGTTGACTTCCTGGCGGCCGTACAAGCGGCCCACCTGAGCTACCTCGACAGCGGGGCGTTGGATAAACTTCCCACGCCCAGTGTTCGGGGCACGCAGCGTCTGGCGGGAGTGGACCTGCAGAAGCCTCGGATGCAAGCGGTGGCACAAGCGGTGGTGGCGTTGGCGCCTCAGCCGGGCGGTTTTACCGCCGCCCAACTGGCTCAGCGCCTCCACCAGCAACAAGGCCCCAAGCTGGCAGACTACAACGGGCGCCGAGGCGCGTATGATCTGCGCAAGCTGCGCGGCAAGGACGTCGTGGAGCGCGTCGAGCGAACGCGTCGTTATCGAGTTAAGCCGGCGGGGTCCGGGTCTTGGCCGGCTTGCTGATCCTGCGGGAGAAAGTGCTCAAACCGGTGTTGGCAGGAGTCCAGCACCCTAAACGTGGCCGTCCGCCAAAGACAGTCGCGCCACTCGACCTGCACTACCAAAGCCTCCAAAAGGAAATGCTCGCCACACTCCGCATTCTTAAGCTGGCCGCCTAAATGCCCACTGCATTTCGACCAACATGTTGGTTCTTGTTTGCTGCTAGCGGGGCAAAGACATCGCCGTCCACCCGCCGGCAGAGGGCTGCCCCGCGCCTGACTCGTTCCACCGCGAGAATGCCGCAGGAAAGTGGTCTGGATAAGCCTGGCTGATTAAAAACGGGGGTTTGAGGGGGTTCTATGGGTATAGGACATGTCCAGTGTATGTCCAGGGTGCCCTGGGGCGAATGCAGAATGAGGAATGAAGAATGATGAATGCAGAAGAAGCGAGCAAAGCCACCCTAACCCGAGTCGCCCTCATCGGCGTGGCCTCGGCCATGCAGTCGGCAGAGGGCCTGCACTTGGCGGACAACCTCCCGGCAGGAGGTTTTGGGTTTGAGCAGTTGCCAGACGAAGCACTCGAAGGTGAGCCGCAGGTTGAAGATCCGGTCGCGACTGTTGGGGCCTTGGTCCTCCGCCGAAAGCAGCGGCGCCGGGAGGAAGTCGCGTAGCTGTTCCTGGAGTTGGGCCAGGGTGGCTTGGCGAATGACGCGAGCGGTCCGGCGCCCCAGAGCGGCCAGCCGGGAACGGAGGATGGAGAAATAAGGTGTGTGCATAGAGCGGTATATATACCGTCTTATTGACGCGTGTGTTACCCTTTCGATTCATGAAGGTGAACTTGGGGCAAATTGAAGCCGAATACGCGCAGTTACGCGCTCGCTTGGCCAAGGTCGGCTGGGTTAGTCAGGGTTACGTCCTGGACCGCGGTCCCGGGGCGGGCGGTCCTTGCTACCAGTGGACGCGCAAGGTCCAAGCCAAGACCGTCTCCGTGACGTTATCCCAACAACAGTATGAGGCGCTTAAGGAGGCGATTGAAAACTGGCGTGACGGGAAGCAGATCCTGGAGCGCATGCAAACGCTCAGTTGCCAGATCATCTTCCAAACTCTGCCCAATCCTCCCCGACGTAAACGATTGAGCAAGAGAGTTTTAGGCACTAGCTAAGGGCCATTCGTGTCAGTCCTCACTATTGACACAACGGCAACACCTCCTGAGCTTGAGGCTGCGTTTCTGGGGGCTCATTCAGCAAGTTGGAAACGCAGGTCCAAGTGCCCATCTGCAAGCGCGCGGCGATCCACTTCAAACTCATGGTCGTTTCCTGGCGAAGGCGGCGCGCCCGCATGACCTTTGACCGGTGCCCCTTACGGCGCGCCCGCAGTTGGTCCTCATCCCAGCCGAGCCGCTCAATTTCTTCCTTCACAATTCGCTCGGCTTTCTGCAGGCGAGTTTCCTGACGCTGCGCGCCGTAATGGTTCGGCCCAACTCGCTCGACCACCGCCGTCAGCAACTCCTGGCGGAACGCCTCGGAACCCAGCACCCAGTCGCGGCGAATCTGCTCATAATCGGTCGCCGACTCCTCCGCCCGCCGACGCCCTTGGCGCGGCGCGAGTGAGTTTCATCGTTCGGCGGCGTCCTTATGCACTCACAGCATCGGTGTCGCGCTCACTCCAGCGCGCTGCTTCCCTTTCCTGAGTCTGGTTGCAAGTGCTTCAACTTTTCTGCCTCCGGTCTTTGCTTGTAGAATTCATCCAGCGGATAGCACCCGCTGACCAGGCCCTTTCTCGGGGCGGTGGTGCAGTCGCTGAACGTGCGGCAGAGGCGTTTGCGCTGGAGCGGTTTGCCTTTGAGCACATCGGCGCACAGCTCGGGATAAGTCAGCACCATGCGTCCCAGTCCCACGAAATCGGCTTTGCCGGCGCGGATGACATTTTGCGCCACGTTCGGCAGCCATTCCTGCAAGTAGGAGTAGCCGGAGCCGACCAGCAGCAGGTGGGGATGTTTCGCCTTGAGGGCGGCGGTTACGCCAATCTGCCGCGCCACGCCGACGAGCGGGTCTTCGGGCGGCTCGTAACCGTCCGATGGCGGGAACAGGGCCGGGCGCTGGATGTGCGGGTTGTAGTAGGGGCTCCCGGCGGTGATATTGACCAGCCGAATGCCCAGGTCCTCGAGCAGGTCAAGGAACTGGTGCGGCTCGGTTAAGTCAATGCCGGTTCCGGTGCCGTCGCCGCCGAAGGCGTAAGGGTAAACAGAGACCGATGGCCAGTGATCCGGGACACCGACACCCTTCAGCGCTGAGCTCGAAGGCTCTTGTGCCGGGTGGAATGGAATGAAGTCGAAGGCGGATACCCTGACGCCAATTTCCAGCCCCAGCGCCGCAGAGCGAATGCCGGAGACGATCTCGCGCAGGAAGCGAGTCCGGTTGGCGAAGCTGCCCCCATATTTGCCGGCGCGGTCCACGGCACTGAGAAACTCGTGGCCGAGATAGCCATGACAGTGCTTGAGGTCCACGAACTGGAAGCCGGCTGCTTGCGCCAGCACGGCCGCTTTGACGTAATCCGCGATAAGCCGCTCGATTTCGCTGTCGGTCATGACCGGGTAATTGTCGGGCAAGCCGAATTTGCGGTTCAGCAGCGGATGGGCATACAGGATCCGCGGCTCCAGCCGTTGGTTGTCGGTCGGGCGGCAGAAACGCCCGGAGTGAGTCAGTTGCAGGCCGATGAACAAATCGTCCGTGTTCCAGCGGGCGGCATGGGCGCGGATGAGGCTCTCGCGCAGGCGGCCCAAATCGGGCGCGTTGGCCTTGTTGATAACAAGCTGCCTGGGGTTGGCGCGCCCATCGGGCCGGACGGCGACGGCCTCGCCGCCCCAGATGAGTTTAGCGCCGCTTTGCCCGAATCGCTGCCAGCGGCGGGTCACCAACTCGGTGGGCTTACCGTCCGTGGTGGCGTCCCAGCCTTCCATGGGGAGGATACAGAAGCGATTCGCCAGTGGAGCATAGCGAGCAGAGAGCCGGCAAGGCTGAGCGAGCGGGGAACTAGGCGCGGGGAGGAGTTCAGCGTCAAAGCCAAGCGTGATGCCAAGCGATTGGACGTGCTGGGCAAATTGAGCTGGGGTGCGGAGCTGGGCGATGCGCGTGTAAGTCATTCTGGGCCATGAATTACGCGAACCGGGTGAGGCTATCCAGGATGTTCTGCAGGATCTCGATGTCGGTGGCGGGGCGGGTGGGACTGGCGGGGTGGGTGGCGTCGCAGTTGATCCAGCCGCGGAGTTTGAGGAATTGGGCGGCGGTGTGTTTGTAGGCGGGGACCGGGGGCCGGAAGGCGAAGTGACCGAGGTATTGCAGCAGGTCGTTGAGTTCGTAGAAGCGCGCGTCTCCCTCAAGCCAGTAACGGTCACGCAAGGCGAAGTAGTCTGGGGCGAAGGTGGAGAGACCAAGCAGGTAGTCGGAGCCGTACATGACCATGTCAATGGCAAGGTCGTTGCCGGTGAATACTTTGAAATCCGGGCGGATGCGGTCGCGCAGGGCGAGCCGCTCCCATTCCAGTTGGCGACTGAGCGAGGAGTGCTTCGCGCCAAGGCACTCTTTGATGCCGAGCAGGCCTTCGTAGGTGGCAAGATCATAGATTTTGCCGAAGGGCGCGAACATTGTCCCCAGCTCGAAGGCGATGAACTGCGGAGCATGGCGTCCGAAAGCGGCGTAGGCGGCAATGAGCTGAGCGGTGGGCAGGCGAGTCAGCCCGAAGGATTGAAAGATGGTTGGTATGCCGCCGAAGGCCTGGATCTGGTCGAGTTGACGGTAATAGGCGTCCGGCGCGAATGAGTCCCCGGACTGCGAAGGGACAAATGCCCCTGCGGTGAACAACTGCCCGGGGATGGTGTCCCGCGTGCGGCGGAGGACATCCACACGCGTTTGATCATCAATGAGATTGCCGAAGCCGGTATCCATATTGACGGCGGGAACCAGTCCGGCTGCGGCGGTGCGGGCCACGTGGGCGCAGAAGCCGTCCCAATCAATGGCTCCGTCGGCGCGGAAAGGCAGAAGGGCGGCGGAGTAGCCGGTAATTTTGCGGCGAGGAATGATATTCATTCCTGTTCATCCGACGCTTCAGGCATCCACCGCCCCGTCGGCCGCGTGTTTGGAGCGGGCCGGGGCGGATTCGGCGGCGGGGTAATCGGGGAGCCAGCAAAAGTCCTCGATGGCCGCCTCGAGTGCCTGGTCATCCAGACTCTGGCCGAAGCCTTCGTCGCGTGCCGTTTGGGCGACTTTGAAGGCGATCAGTCGGCTGGCGGTGCGGAGTTCATTCAGGCTCGGATAGAGGCAATTGTCACTGGCCGCATGGGTGATGGTGAATTCCGCCAGGGCGCGCGCGGCGGCCAGGAACATGGAATCGGTGACGCGGCTGGCCTCACTGAGGAGGACGCCGAGGCCGACGCCCGGGAACACGAAGGCGTTGTTGCACTGGCCGATGACGTGCTTGCGCCCTTTATACCTGACCGGGTCGAAGGGCGAGCCGGTGGCGACCAGCGCTCGGCCATCCGAATGCTGCAGGGCTTCGGAGGGAGTGCACTCGGCCTTGCTGGTGGGGTTGCTCAGGGGGAAAATGATGGGGCGTTCGCAATGGTCAGCCATCGCGCGGATGGCCGCCGGGGTGAAGTCGCCTGGCTGACCGGTGGTGCCGATGAGGACTGTGGGCCGAACGGCGCTAATGAGCTTTTCGAGAGACTCGGGCGGCGGACTGGACAGGCCGACGGCGGCCAATTCATCCTTGCGCAGCGCGACCTCGCGTTTGTGCTCTTCCAGGTCGCAACGGCCTTCCCAAACCAGGCCGGAGGAGTCCATGAAAATCAGGCGTTGCCGGATTTCGGCCGCGGTGAGGCCGTCCGCCAGCAAAGCGGTGTGCAGGAGCCGGCCAATGCCGACGCCCGCGGCGCCTGAGCCGACCAACAGGAAGCGTTGCTCGCGCAGGGGCCGCTCGATGAGGCGTAGCCCAGTTAGGACGCCGGCCAGGACGACGGCGGAGGTTCCCTGGATGTCGTCGTTGAAGCTGGGCAGGCGGCCCGCATAGCGCCCGAGCAGGCGGAACGCATTGGCTTTCTTGAAGTCCTCCCATTGCAACAGAGCGCGCGGGAACACCGTCTTGACGGCGCGCACGAACTCTTCGACAAACGAGTCGTAGTCTGGGCCGCGCAGGCGGCGTCCACGGTAGCCCAGATAGAAGGGATCCGCGGCCAGCGCGCTGTTGTCGGTGCCGACATCCAGGCTGATGGGCAGAGTGAGTGACGGATGAATGCCGGCGCCGGCGGAATAGAGGACGAGTTTGCCGACGGGAATGGCCATGCCGCCGGCCCCTTGGTCGCCGAGGCCGAGGATGCGTTCGTTGTCGGTGACGACGATGAGCCGGATGTCGCGCTGGCTGAAGTTGCGGAGGCGCTCAGCGATTTGGCCGCGGTCGTCGGGGCAAAGGAACAATCCGCGCGGGCGGCGGTAGATATGGCTGTATTGCTGGCAAGCGAGGCCCACCGTGGGGGTGTAGATGATCGGCGTCAGGCGTTCGAGGTTCTCGACGAGCAGCCGGTAGAAGAGGATTTCGTTGCGATCCAGCAGGGCAACCAGGCCGATGTATTGTTCGAGGGGGTCGCGCTTCTGGAAGATGTGCTCCAGCTCCATGGCGACCTGCTGCTGGATGGTGAGCACCGCGGGTGGCAGCAGTCCTTCCACGCCCAGCTTTTTGCGCTCGGCGTGCGTAAAGGCGCCGTCCTTGTTTTGGGAAGGGTCGCGGAGAATCTGCTCGCCGCGCGACCAGTGGACGTTAAAGGTTGGTTTTGGGTTCATGGCTCAAATTGCTAAGGGCGTTTCCGGGTTTCATTACCGCCCTGGGAGATGGCCCCGCTCCGAAAAGTCGCCACCCCGCCAGGCCAATTACTTTATGCCTCAAGTCTGCAAGTATGTGTCACCGTTGGCTGCCGTCCCGCTACGCGTCGATTGCCATTCCCTTCGCTTTTTTTGCCTGCCTACGGGGCCAGTTTAGTCCCGAAGGGAGATCGCCAGGACCGGCGCGGTGGGGACACCGCGCCCTTCAAATCAGGGCAACCCGCCCTTGAGGTGCGCCCTGGCCGCAGGCGCTTCAGAGCCGGCCGAGCAGAGCGTGGACGAGTTCGGCGCCGCGTCCCTTGATATCGAGGCTGCGGCTGCCGTCGAAACGGTATTTGTCTTTCAGCCGTTCATAGGTCAGGTCGGAGACCAGGATGCTTCCCGCCTGGCCGAGCGATTCCAGGCGGCAGGCGACGTTGACGGTGTCGCCCCAAAGGTCATAGGTGAACTTCCAGCGCCCGATCACGCCGGCGACGACGGAGCCGGTGCTGACGCCAATGCGGAGCTGGATCGAGGTGTTGTAAGCGCGGTTGAACTTGTCGATCTCTGCCATCAAGTCGAGGGCCAGCTCCGCAGTGGCTTCAGCATGATCGGGGCGCGGCAATGGAAGCCCGCCGGCGGCCATGTAGGCATCGCCAATGGTCTTGATTTTCTCCAGGCCACGCTTTTGGGTGAGCACGTCGAAGCCCGAGAAGATTTCGTTAAGCAGATAGACCACCTGGTCCGGCCCGATGTGGGCGGCGAGGGTCGTGAATCCCACCAGATCGGCCACCAGCACGCTCACGTCGGGGTGATGGTCGGCGATGTTGACTTCACCCTGTTTCATCCGCTCGGCGATGGGGCGGGGGAGAATGTTGAGGAGCAGGTGTTCGGCCCGCGCCTGTTCGGCCTGGAGTTGGTCGAAGAGGTGTTTGGCGTGGACGGCGTGGTTGACACGCAGGGTGAGTTCCTGCAAATCGACCGGCTTGGTCAGGAAATCGCTGGCCCCGGCCGCAATGCCCTTCATGCGCTCCATCCGCTCGGAGAGGGCGGTGACGATCAGGATCGGGATGTGGGCCGTGCGGGCATCGTTTTTCAGCCGCCGGCAGACTTCGAAGCCGTCCATGCGAGGCATCATCACGTCCAGCAGGATGACGTCGGGAGGCCGTTGTTCGACTTTCTGCAAGGCCTGCTCGCCGTTCTCGGCTTCGATAATTTCATAGCCATGCGCTTCCAGCGGATCACGCAGCAGCATGCGGTTTGGTTCCTCGTCGTCCACGATCAACACAAGTCCGCGACAGCGCAGGGGGCGGGCGGCGGCGGCTTTATTACGAATCAGGGTTTCAGTTTGCATATTGACAGGCGGTTTGGGGTTCAGTGGGCCGCGACTCGGCGGCAGCGATAAAAGCGGCCACTTTGGCCGCGAAGGTTCTGGTATCAATGGGCTTGGACAGGTATCCGTCGCAGCCTGCGCGCAGCGCGATGGCGTCGTCGCCCCTCATCGCGTGGGCCGTGAGCGCGATGATGGTCAGGTGCCGGGTGGCGGGATCGGCCTTGAGGGCTCGAGTGGCGGCCAAGCCATCCAACCCGGGCAGGCTGAGGTCCATGAGGATGAGGGCCGGCGACAGCTCGCGGGCGGCGCGCAAGCCTTCTTCGCCGGTGCGGGCGTGGCTGACGGCGAAGCCGCTGGCTTCGAGCAGGTCAGTGACCAACTCCAGGTTCAACAGGTTGTCCTCCACCACCAGGATAGTCTTATTCATGGGTTCACTCCTGGCACACTGCCACCGCGGGCGCCTCGTCCAGGTGTTCGAGAGTCGTGAGCAGAGTTTGCGGCTCGGCTTTGGAAGTAATGGACTGGACTTGAGCGGCCAGATGTTGCCGCTCCGGCTCGCTCAGGGCGGTGCCGGTATGGATGAGAATCGGGATGTTCTTGGTTTCGGGGCGGGCGCGGAGGGTCTCAACGACTTGAATCCCACTGCAGTCGGGCAAGGTGAGGTCCAGGATGATCACATCGGGATGGGAGCCAACGGCGAATTCGATGCCGCTGCGACCGTTGGCGGCGGGCAGCACCTGGAAGCCTTTGAAGAGCAGTGTCTTGGCGAGCAATTCCAGCAAGGCGGGTTCGTCTTCGATAATCAAGACCGTCCGGACCTCTTTGCCCAAAGAGGCGCCGGTTCGATGCACCGCGTCAACCAGCCGGTGCCTGATCATTACTTCAGGCATTGGTTCCCCCACGAATAGGCTGAAGCCGGCCTTTCCTTCCGCATCGAAGGAGAAAACGACGCTGGGTATTCCGGCCGAGATCCGGGCGCGCAAGTCGCGCAGCTCGCGCTTGTTGCACAGCCGGGTGATCTTGTGGTCGATGGCAACCGCGTAAGGCCGGTTGTGCTTGAGCGTCGCAGCCAAGTCCTGAATGTTGGAGACGACGGCAACGCCATAGCCCACTTCGGTCAGATAGCTGCCGGCCAAACGCTGGCTTTCGTGATCCTCTGCCACAATCAGGACCAGTGGCCGGAGGAGGGCATCTGCCCCCCGCTCCGCCGGGTCGTGCGCCGACGCGGGTTTCAGTTCGGGTTTCTGCAGCGGGAGCTGGAAAGTGAACCGGCTGCCCTTGCCTTCGATGCCCTCACTCTCCACCTGGATTTGTCCCCCATGCAGCTCGATGAGCCGCTTCGTCAAAGCTAGTCCCAATCCCGTGCCTTGCTGGAGCCGGCCGTAGGAGGAGTCCACCTGCTCGAACTCGGCGAAAATGCGTTCCTGGTCTCGCGGGCGGATGCCGATGCCAGTATCGGCCACAGTCACTTCCAGACATTCGCCTGAGAGCGGGGACTTCGACCCAGGCGCGCCATGTCCTTTCGGGTGGTTCCCGCGCGTCGCCGTCACCGTAACTCGCCCTTTGTCCGGCGTGAACTTGATAGCGTTGCTGAGTAGGTTGTAAATGATTTGCTTGAACTTCGCCTCGTCGGCGAACAGCTCGGGAGGAGCCGCCGCCACGTCGAAGTCGAGGGCAATGCCCTTCTTGTAGGCGAGCGTCTTGACGATCACCTGCGCGTTCTCCAGCGCCCGGGCCACGTTGAACGAGCTGCGGGTCAGCTCCAGCTTTCCGGCTTCCACCTTGGAGAGGTCGAGAATGTCATTGATCAATTGCAGCAGATGGCGGCCGCTGTTGAGGATGTTGTTGGAGTACTTGAGCTGCCGGTCGTTCAAGTCGCCAAAGGTCTTGTCGCCGAGAATCTCGGAAAAGCCGATGATGGCGTTGAGCGGGGTGCGTAACTCGTGGCTCATGCTGGCGAGGAACTGACTCTTGGCGCGGTTGGCGGTCTCCGCGGCGTCCTTGGCCTGCTGCAGCGCCTCCTCCACTCGCTTGCGCTGCGTGATGTCGGACAGAAGGCCGTCGGCGCAAAGCGTGCCGTCCCGCACATAGGTGGAGGGCGCCCGGTTGCGCAACCAAATCCACTGGCCGTCCCTTCGGCGGATGCGGTATTCCACATCGAACGCTTCCTCCTTGGTGAACACCATTTGATAGGCGAGTTGGACTTTGGGGAAATCGTTGGGATGGATGCGGTCCAGCCACAGGGTTCCCCCGTCCTGGATAAGCTCGCCAGCCGTGTAGCCGAGTATCTTTTCCACGCTATCACTCACGTAAACGAGCCTCCGGTTCGCGTCCGCCGTCCAGACGATGTCCGGGATGTTGGCGACGAGCGAACGGTACTTCCCCTCGCTGGCGCGCAGGGCCTGCTCGCTCTGTTTGCGATGAGTGATGTCCTGGATGACGGCCTGGAACTCCAGCGTCTGGCCGCTTTCCCGAAAGAGGCGGCGAACGCTGTACTGTTGCCATACCATCAGACCGCCGATCCCGGCAACCCGGTGGTCGAAGGAGACGACTGGTTGCTCCGGGGGCAAGGCCTCAAACCAGCTCAAGGGGATCGAGATATCTTCCACCGGCAGGGTGTGCAGGAAATTGGTGCCCAGCAGCTCTTCTTTGGCCTTGCCGTGGAACTGACAGTAGGCGCGGTTGACGAAGCTGAGGGTCCCGTCGGGCTTGAACCGGCAGATCAAATCGGACTGGTCTTCCACGACTGTGCGCAACCGCTTCTCGCTCTCGGCCATAGCCCGTTCCGCCTGTCGGCGCTCAGCCGCCGCCGCCGCCAGCAGCATGTTCGTTACCGCCAGAACGCCGATGTAGCTCCCGATCAGCATCAGGCTCTCCCGCTCGCCGGTGGCCAGGAACGGCCCGCGCCCGTTCAGGAGCGAGTGGATCGCCAACGCCGATACCAGCAGCGTGCCGGTGGTTGCCCCGCGCTGGCCAAACCGCAAAGCGCCCCAAACCAGGAAGGGGAAGGGCAGGTAAGCCAGGGGGTAGTTTTGGATCCCATAGACAAACCAGGAATGGAAGGAAATCAGGGTGCCGGCCACCAGACCCGTCCCGCACACGGCCGCTTCCACCACCAGCCGCGGATGCCAGCGAAGCGCCGACGGCGTCGCCCAGGTAATGAGGAAGGGGGCTACCACCAGACCCGCCAGCGCATTGGGCACCCACCACTCCAGAATCGTCGGGAACAAATCCGCCCACGACACCGTTCCGGCATAGACCAGGCTCACCACGTTAAACGCGGCGTTGACGGTCGTACCCAGAAAACAGGCCAGTCCGATGTATCCGGCCACATCCCGCGTGCGCTCCAGGGCGTTGTCGAAATTGAAGCTTCTCCTGAGCAGGAAGGTGCAAACGATGGCCCCCATGGTGTTGCCCAAAGCGGTGCCGAACGTAAAGAAGCCCAACGGCATTCCGTTCATGAAGGAAAACAGCACCGCTCCCAGGGCTACGCCCGGCCAGAACCGGTAACCGAACAACAGAATCGCCGCCAGCGCAATGCCAGCCGGCGGCCATACCAGCGCCGCGCTGCCGGATAGGAAGGACGCCTGTTTGCCAAGCAACCCCCCGAGGAAGTACAGCGCGATCAGGATCACCACCCGCGTCAGCGTGGTCAGGCCCGGGCTGGAATTCGGCTTCAGGTTCTCCGGCCTCATTTGAAGCACAATTCGCGTGGCTCGTCTTCGCCTTCGATCAGGATGTCGCCTAACCGGAACTTCGCTTCCACGTTCCCCTGTTCCGCCGCCTTCCGATACCATTCAACCGCCTGGGCCACGAGCCGGTCGGCGGCCAGGGCATCCGCCAGTTCAACCTGTGAACTTGCCTCGCCGCGTTCCGCCCGCTCCTTGGTGATCGCCACATTGCCGGATACGGTCGGCAGCAAGCGGCGCCATCCGGTTGGCGCCGGCGCCGCCGTGCTGGCCAGCACCAAGCCGGCCAGCGCAAAACTCGTTAATGCCGCGCTTCTCATAAGACCGTCTCAAATAATTCTTCCAACCGGCTGGCTGGCCCCATTCCCCTTCAAGCCGGCCAGCGCCATGATAATCTTCGCAGGAATACTATCGCAGGAACCGTGCGCAAAGACCGGTGCGTGCAGGGAGCGCCCTGATAAGTGCAGTAAGCGCAGCCCGGGCGTCCTTTTTGGTCCGGGCCAGCGCCGAAAGCCCGCGGGGCCGTCTCATTTCTGTGTTGGAAACGATGCCGTGGGCGGGTTGGGGAACCGGTTCCTCCACCCGGATGACTCGGTTTGGAATCGAGGCGCGCACCCGAACCCGCTCAATCGCGCGGGGACTTGAGCTTGCGATTCAGGATGGGCGCCAGCCGCAGGCTGACCAGGATGGGCTCCGGGTCGCCGCGCAGATGGACTTGCATCCGCCCGCCGGGGAGCTTCTCAATCCGTTCCATCCAAGCCAGGTTTATGATCGCACGACGGTGAACCCGGATGAATTGCTCGCCCGGAAGCTCTGACTCCCAGTGTTTCAGGGACTTTCCGAGCAGTGCGCCCTTCTTGCTGCTTACGAGGTCCTCCTGCACACGGGGCGAATTCTCGCCCACACCCTCGCCAATGTGAATTTTGCCAGGCGCTCAGGCGGGAGCCGCGGTATCTGTGCCGGTGGGAGCCTCAATTTCCTGGAGGGCATTTTTGAAACAGTCGGGACAATAGCCGTGCGAGAAGCGGGCGTCCGTGTGCCTTGAGATGTAAGACCTGACCTGTTGCCAGTAGTTCTGGTCGTCGCGGACTTTTTTGCACACGCAGCAAATGGGGAGCAACCCGGAGAGCTGCTTGACCTGGGACTGCAAATTAAGAATGCGCTCGGCAAAGACCAGGCGCACGGCCAGTTGTTCCTCATCGAACGGTTTGTTGATGAAATCATCCGCCTCGGCCCGCATGCCCACCAGGTATCCACTCTGGCCACCCACGGACGTGAGCAGGATGATGTAAGTGTACTTGGGCCGGTTGGCGGCGCGGATGCGGCGACACAATTCCAGTCCGTGGACATCCGGCATCACCATGTCAGAAATGAGCAACGGGACGTTGCCGTTTTCAAACACGGTCCAGGCCTCGGCCCCGTTGCTTGTAACCGTGACCTGATGGCCCAGTTTTTTCAGCGTGGCGCTGAGAACGATGCGGGACGTGGAATCATCATCGGCAATCAAGATATTCATACAGTGGCTTCCTTTGCGGTTTGTTTTTCGACTTCGTGTTTCACTCGTGCAAATTCCTGCTCCAGCGGCTCCAGGCGCTGGCCGGCGCCATCCACTCGTCCTGCCTTGCCGAGCGCCTCCAATTGCCCGCAGAGTTCGGCCAGCTTTTGCGCGCCGATGTTGGCACTCGCTCCCTTGAACGCATGCGCGGCTTTCCGTAAACCCTCGGCATCGTTCCCCACCGCCCCTTCGCGGATCGCTGCGAGATAATCAACGGCGCTCGACAGGAATGCGTCGTAGATTTCCTGCAGGACGGACGGGTCGGTGGCTGCCGCCAACCCGCGCAAGCGTGCCGTCACGGCGGGATCGAGAGCCGGGGCAAAGGCTTCGGGCGGAGCAGTCCGCGGCGCGCTCTTCGGCCCGGATTCAACGACGTTTCCGTTGCCGGAAACCCACCGGGCGAGTGCCACTTCCAGGTCTTCCAGCCGCACCGGTTTGCTGATGTAATCATCCATGCCGGCCTCCAGGCAGCGTTCCCGGTCGCCCTGGATGGCCTTGGCCGTCATGGCGACGACGGGTACATGCCGGTCGTCGGCGTGCCGGCGGCGAATTTCCGCGGTAGCTTCGTAGCCATCCATCTCCGGCATTTCACAGTCCATGAACAAGATGTCGTACGGCAGCAACTCCAGCATCTCAACAGCCTCCTTGCCGTTGGCAGCCAAGTCCACCCAGCAGCCAAGGTTCTCCAGCATCAAGCGGGCGACCTTTTGGTTGGTGGTGTTGTCGTCCACCACCAGGACGCGGGCGTGGACCTTCCGGTCCGTCTGTGCGGCGGGAGGAGGCTTGGCCGGCGTTGCGCGCGTCAGCAACTGGACGGGAGATTGCCGGGTATGCGCGCCCCAAGCCTCCGCCAGGGCATCCCAAAGTTTCGATTGGCGGACCGGCTTGAGCAAGCAGGCGAAAATCCCGGCTTCTTTCAGACGAGTCGCTCCATCCGAACTCCCCAGCGAGGTCAGCATGACGAGCGTGGTTGACCGCAATTCCGGGTCGGCTTTGATGGAACGCGCCAGCATTTCTCCATCCATGCCCGGCATTTGGTGGTCGAGAATGGCAATGTGGTACGGATCGCCGGCGGCCCTGGCCTCGCGCAACTTCGTCAGCGCTTCCTCGCCGGACGCGAAGCCGCCGTTGCGCATCCGCCAACTGGAGACTTGCTCGTGCAAGACGCGGCGGTTCACTTCGTTGTCGTCCACAATCAGCACCCGCACCCCCTCGAGGAACGTGCGCGGCGGCGCGACCGGCAGCGGCTCGCGGGACAGGTCGAACGGCAGCGTGAACGAGAACTTGGACCCCTTGCCGGGCTGGCTGGTCACGGTGATATTTCCCCCCATCAGTTCGACCAGTTGTTTGCTGATGGCCAGCCCCAGGCCGGTGCCGCCAAACCGGCGGGTGGTCGAAGCGTCCGCCTGGGTGAATTTATCAAAGATGCACTCGATCTTGTTGGCAGCGATGCCAATGCCGGTGTCCTCGACCGAGAATCTCAATTGCGCCTCCCTCTCTGTCTGGCGCTCGCACTGGATGCTGATCAGCACGTATCCCGCGGAGGTGAATTTGACGGCGTTGCCCACGAGGTTGGTCAGCACCTGCCGCACGCGCCCGGGATCGCCGATGACGTGCCGGGGAGCGTCCGGAGCGAACCGGACGATGAGGTCCAGCCCCTTGTACGCCGCTTTCGACGCCAGGATTTCGCCCGCTTCTTCAACCGCGGTCTGCAGGTTAAACGGAATCGGCTCAATGGCCAATTTGCCCGCCTCGATCTTCGAGAAATCGAGGATGTCGTTGATGATGCTCAGCAGCGAGTCGGCACTCGAGCGGGCGATCTGAATGAATTCGCGCTGGCGGTCCGACAACTCGCTGTCGTGCAGCAGGCCGAGCATGCCCATGACGCCGTTCATGGGAGTGCGGATTTCGTGGCTCATGCTGGCCAGGAAGTCGCCCTTGGCGGCGCTGGCCAACTCGGCATGGAGCGCCAGTTCGTTGGCGCGAGCGGTGGCGGCTTCGAGGCGGCGGTTGGTCTCCACGAGTTGCGCCGCCGCCGCCGTGCGCGCGGTGATGTCGCGCACCACCGCCTGGAGGACCGATTTGCCATCCAGTTCCATAGCACTCAACAGCACGTCGGCGGGGAAGGTCTCGCCGGTGTCGGCTCGCTGATGCATCCACTCGAAGTGGTGGCTGCCCTTTTCCATCGCCGTGGCGATGCGCTGGCTGGCCAGCGTCAGGGAATCCGTGCCGCACGGTTGCCGCGACGGCGAGAGATCGGCCGGGTGTTTCGAGCAGAACTCCTCCTGGGTCGCGCAGCCGAACATCGCCAGGGTCGCCGGGTTGCAGTCGAAAAAGCCTTTCTCGTTCAGCAGCATCACCGCGTCGCTGCCCGAATCGTAAAGCGTGCGGAACTTCGTCTCCGAGCGGCGGAGCGCCTCCTCGGCCCGCTTGCGCTCGGTGATGTCCGCGAAAGTTACCACAGCGCCCGCCAGCCGGCCCTGTTCATAGATGGGCCTACTCGTATACTCGACGGGGAAGCTGGTGCCATCCTTGCGCCAGAACACTTCGCTGGACGAGCGATGCGCCGCTCCGTCCCGATAGGCGGCGTAGATCGCACACTCTTCTCTGGGGTAGGGACTTCCGTCAGGTTTGGTATGGTGCCAGGCGCTGTGGCTGGGACGGCTCAGAAGCTCTTCGGCTTCGTAGCCCAGCATCCTTGCCGCGGCCAGGTTGACGAACGTGTGGTTGCCCTGCAAATCCAACCCCAGAATCCCTTCCGCCGCCGAGCCCAGGATGAGTTCATTTTGCTGGTTGAGACGCACCAGGTTTTCCTCCGCCCGCTTGTGCTCGGTGACGTCGCGGAGAATGCCCACGGCATGCCAGCCGTCATTGATATGGATGGCGGAAAGCGACAACTGGACAGAGATTTCCTGGCCGTCTCTTCGGCGGGCTTCCAGATCCAATGTCTTGCTCACGGCAGCTCCCTGGCCGGTCTGCAAGAATACCGGCAAGGCGGCATGGTACGCCTGGTGAAAACGCTCGGGCGCGACGAACTTATGCAGGTTTTGGCCGATGGCCTCGGCGCTCGTGTAGCCGAACATGCGCTCGGCGGCCGGGTTCCAATAGGACACCCGGCCTTCCGGGTCCATCATCAGAATGGCATCCTGGGCTGAGTCGGTGATGGCGCGCGTGCGCGCTTCGCTCTGCTGAAGTTTCTCTTCCGCCCGCAACCGCTCGAAGAGGCGGCGGCGCATCAGACGTGCGCCCCACACAATCCCCAGCACGCCCAAGGCCCACAGACCGGTATGGACCCCGGCGATGGGCCATAGCTCGGACTGGGCCAAAGCCAGATACGGGTCCAGGGGCACGGCGACACTCATGCCACCGTGGCTCTCGCCCACTTTATACCCCTGGCCAGCATGGCATTCCAAGCAAGCCGCCTCGATGACCAAAGGCTTCATGAAGCGCAAGTACCGCTGGCCGTGAAGCGGTTCGCGGGAGATCACCTCGGTCTGGCCTTGTTCGAAAGCTCGCAAGGCGGCGGCTTCCCAGGCGTCGGGGGCGCTTTCCGCGCGCAACGGCTTCAAACTGGTGAGGCGGTCAAGCGAGCCATCCTCCTGGGCCTTCAATTCATGCACCTGACGTGTCATGTAGGCGGGGTCCATCAAGTAGAGAAGGTCCTTGTTGAAACTGTTCCGGGCGTCATGCGTGGCGGCTTCAAACATGACATGGCGCAGCAAGCGCACGTTCCAAGCCACCGACGCGGCAAACGCCAGTGTCCAGAGCGCGACGATCAGCCAGGTCGCCAGCCGCAGGTGGCGCGGGCTGAAAGCAGGGGGAATGGGTGAGTTCATGCGAGTTGCTTCCTTATGTCCAGTTCAACCAACTTGAGATTGGTCGCGTCCGTCTGCGCCGCGGCGCCCACGCTGCCCGTTTCGGAGGCCAACACAAAGGCTTCCTTGATCGCGGCGTCCAGTCGCGGTTCAAATTGCCGGTAGCGCCGCTCCCAGGCCAGGTCCCCCGTGACTGCCGCCATGCGTGCAGACATGGTCAGCACTTCGTTCAGATGGACGATCATTCCTTGGAGTTCTTTGATGCGCAGAGTGTGCAGTTGCACGGTGTCAACCTTCCGATAGGACCGGTAGGCGGACCACACCAACCCGGCCATCAACAAGACCGAGATGGCCAGCGCGCCCGTGAGCAGCCTAGCTGGAAAGGGAGGGAGTTTGTTTTGGTTTCCCGCATTCTTCACAGGAATGCTATCGCAGAAACCGTGCGCAGATACAGGTACATGCAGGGAACGCTATGATAATTGCAGCAAGCGCATGACGGGTATCCCCTTTTACCCGGGGCCGAGGAGAAAATTAGCGGGGCTGTCTCACTTCTGAGTGGGAGAGGATGCCGTTCACGGGTTCGGGAACCGGTTCCTCCACCCGGATGACTCGGTTTGGAATCGAGGCGCGCGCCCGAACCCGCTCAATCGCGCGGGGCCTTGAGCTTGCGGTTGAGGATGGGCGCCAGTCGCAGGCTGACCAGGATGGGCTCCGGGTCGCCGCGCAGACGGACTTGCATCCGCCCGCCGGGGAGCTTCTCAATCCGTTCCATCCTGGCCAGGTTCACAATCGCACGGCGGTGAACCCGAATGAATTGTCCGCCCGGAAGCTCTGACTCCCATTGTTTGAGGGACTTTCTGAGCAGCGCACCCTTCTTCTTGTTATTCCAATAGACCCACGAGTATTCGCCGTAGGCGATGATCTTGTCTATCTCCCCCACCTTTACCAGCCGCTTCTCCGTCAGGGTCTTTACCAGGAACGAATCGCCCGGCTTGGAACTTGCCGCCGCCGCCGCGGGTTTCGCTGCCAGCCGCTGCCGCACCCGCGCCAGCGCTTGTTGCAGCCGCTCCGGGCTGACGGGCTTCAACAAATAATCCGCCGCCTCGCAGTCAAAGGCGTGGACCGCGTACTCGTCCGCGCTGGTCACAAATACCACCGAGGTGCCCTGCTTGAGCTCCGGCAGCAAGTCGAACCCGGACCCGTCTGGCAGATTCACATCCAGAAAGACGACATCCGGCCCCTTCTGCTTCGCGAGCGCCCGCGCCTGGGCGACCGTGCCGGCTTCGCCCACAATCAGGATGTCCTGGGCCGCTCCCAGCAAATCGCGCATCACGCTCCGCACCAGCGGGTCGTCGTCCACAATAATCCCTCTTAACTTGCCCGCCTTCTCTGACAGCGCCGCGGAACCCGGCGCTGCCGCTGCCGGCCGGGTTCCCGGCGATTTATTAGCCGCAGCCCTGGTTCTGTATTCCAGTTCCAATACCCCCGGTTGGGCTGCCGCCTTTGGAAGGGGCGCCTTCGGCAGCTCCAGGAAGAACGTTGTCCCCTGGTTGCTGCCGCTCACGAAACGCACGCTGCCCCCATGTTGCTCGATGCAGCCTTTGACAATCGAAAGCCCCAGGCCGTGCCCGGGCCTGCCGCCCGTATTCGAGGCCCTGAAGAACGGTTCGAAGATGCCCTCCTGCTCCGCGGCCGGTATCCCGATGCCACGGTCTCTGACCTCGATCACGTAGTTCTGCAAGCCAGCGCTCAAGCTGACCACAATCGGCCCATCCGAATACTTCAGCGCATTGGACAGGAGATTGTCCAACACCTGGCGCAGCCGGAGCGCGTCGGCGGTTATAGGAAACTGCTGTCCCACGCATTGAAACTGCAACCGCCGGCTCTCCTCGTGGTCCCCCACGAGTTGTTCGCAGAACTCACGCAGGTCGAGCGGACCAGGATCGAACGGCAGTCGCTGCATCCGCGACCGGGCCAGGAACAGCGTCTCCGAGATAATCGCCTGCATGCGGAGAACCGCCTGCTGCATCCGGTCAAGGATCTGCTGGGAATTCGCCCCGCCACCCAGAGCCTGGCCGGCGCCGCTTCTCAGCATGCCGGTGTAGCCCAGGACCACGAAGAGCGGGTCGCGCAGGTCATGCACGATTCCCCCGAAAAGTTGCATCGCCCGTTCCATTTGCTTTTCCTGCCGCTGCCGCTGGCCCTGGCGGCGGCTGAGCCTGACCTTAACCGCGCCCAGCAGGTCGTCCAGGTTCACCGGCTTCGTCAGGTAATCGTCCGCCCCGAGGCTCATGCCCTGACGCACCTGGCTTGGCTGGGATTGGCCCGTGAGAAAGATGAGCGGGATATCGGCGAGCTTCGGGTCGCGTCGCAGCGCTGCCAACACCTCGTAGCCGTCCATGCCGGACATGTTCAGGTCGCACACGATGAGGTCCGGCAGCGTCTCGGCCGCCAGGCCCACGCCCGACTTCCCATCCGAGGCTGCCACCACCGTAAAGCCCTGCTTGGAAAGGAACCTGATGATCACCTGGCGAAAGTCCGCCTCGTCATCAATGACGAGTATCTTTCTTGCCGCGCTGTCGGAATCTCTCTTCACGCCGCTCTCAGCATGGCCCCAACCGCGGCCCCTGCCAAGCACTTGCTGCCAGCGCCTCCCCGTCCTCTTGACCTCAATCCCCCGTCTGATCGTTGGCCCAGCATTGCTTGTTGACCAGGAGATTCCTGCGGCGTGCGGCCATGTGACAGCGATTCTATACCCCCCAACCCGCTCGCAGTACTCGTGCTTTCCCCACGCTCTCTCTTCCCAACCACCTCCCAACCACCTCCCAAGCAGTTGGTTTACCCCCTGTATACCCCCTGTATACCCCTTGTATACCCCCTATATACCCCGTGTATTCAATGCGCTTGCTCCTGGCTATGCGATGGCTTTGGCCGGCCTTTGCCCTGCCTGAATTGCGACAAATTCAACTGGCGTGTTTCTGAAGAGTATCTAGCTGAACCGTCTCCTGTCGCGAACAGGCCATTTCCCCACAAAGTCGGTGGAGAGCAATGATCGGCCGCATGAGTTTCTTGACCAGACGGGATCGGAGCGCGCCTGAGACCTTCCCCTTCCTTTCCAGTTGTGTTTCGCGCCACTAGGGGCCACATTCACGCCCCACATGAATAAAGTCGTGCAGATCCTTCTGGCCGCGAGCTTCGTCGGCTTTCTCACTAGTCTTGCCCGCGCTGAAACCGAAACCACCAGCCTGGAATGCCTTAAGAGCGCCAGATTCCTCGCGCCGATTGATTCCCCGGACCACCGCAAATACGCTCCGGACCGCGAAGTCCAGCCGCTGCACCTGGCGCTGGACGTAACGCCTGATTTCAAACAGCGCACCATCGCCGGCCAGGCCACCCTTCGGTTCCAGCCGCTGGTCAAGCCCGTCAGCGAAGTGAAGCTCGACGCCATGGACCTCAACGTTGCTTCCGTCACCTCCACGGAGAACATCCAGGCCTATCAGGTTGCCGATGATAAGCTGACCATCACCTTCGCCGCCCCCATCCCGCCGGACAAGCAAGTCAGCGTGACCATCACCTACTCTGCCGAGCCCAAGGAAGGGATTTACTTCCGCACGCCGGAGATGGGGTACAAAGAAGGCGATACGCATCTCTTTTCGCAGGGAGAGGAAATCGAGGCGCGGCACTGGTACCCATGCTTCGATTCGCCCAACGAGAAATTCACCTCCGAGGTGACTTGCCGTGTCCCGGAGGGCATGACGGTGATCTCGAATGGCCGGCTGCTCGCGCAGGAAAAAGACCCCGCCACGGGGCTCGTCGCCTTCCATTGGTCGCAGGAGAAACCGCATGCAAACTACCTGATCACACTCGTCGCGGGTTTCTTTAAGAAGCTGGAGGACAAATCCGGCGCGGTCCCCCTGGCGTTTTACACGCCGCCCTCCGAGATCAACGAAGCCGCCACTTCCTTTAAGGACACCAAGGACATGGTGGCCTTCTTTGAAAAGGAAATCGGCGTGCCGTATCCCTGGGCCAAGTATGACCAGGTTTGCGTGAATGATTTCGTCGCCGGCGGCATGGAGAATACGAGCGCGACGACGCTTACGGACTGGACCCTGTTCACGGAGGCCACGGAGAATATTCGCGACAGCGAGGGACTGATCTCGCACGAACTGGCGCACCAATGGTTTGGCGACCTCGTCACCTGCAAGGACTGGAGCCACATCTGGCTGAACGAGGGGTTCGCGACTTATTACGAATCGCTCTACAGCGCCCACAAGCACGGGCGCGACGCGATGCTCTACGAGCTCTATCAACGCGCCCGCCAAATCGTTGGCATGACCGGTGACACCGACGCCATCGTCCGCCGCACTTATGACCGCCCCAGTGACATGTTCGGCTATCTGTCGTATCCTAAAGCGAGCTGGGTCCTGCACATGCTGCGCGCTCAACTCGGCGAGGACCTCTACCGGCGCTGCATCAAAACCTACCTCGAGCGGCATCAATACGGCTCGGTGGTGACTGAGGATCTCCGCGCGGTCATCGAGGAACTCTCCGGCCGCTCCTATGACCAGTTCTTTGACCAGTGGCTCTACCACGCCCACCATCCGGAACTCGAGGCCAGCTACAGTTGGGACGAGCCAGCGAAGCTGGCCAGGGTCTCCATCCGGCAGACGCAAAAGCTCGACTCGAACGTATTGCTATTCAATTTCCCTCTCACTGTCCGGTTTAAGGGTCCGTTCGGCACTGTGGATCGCCCGATCCAGGTGACGCAGAAGGAGGAGGATTTCTCTTTCCCGCTGGCTTCGGCGCCCGACCTGGTCCGGCTTGATCCGGACTATACCCTGCTGGCCAAAATCAGCTTTGCGGTGCCGGCCCCGATGCTTGCGAAGCAATTGACCGACAAGGAGGACGCGATTGGGCGTCTGCTAGCCATTGAACAATTGGGCAAAAAGACGGATAAAGAGTCGGTCGCCAAATTGAAGCAAGCTCTTAACCAGGACGGTTTCTACGGAGTGCGTCTCGAGGCCTCTAGGGCTTTGCGCTCCATCCATTCGGATGAGGCCCTGGAAGCTCTGCTGGGTTCGACGAAACAAAGCGATGCCCGGGTGCGCCAGCAGGTTGCCTCCGACATTGGCGGCTTTTACCGGGATACCGCTTACGACTTCGCCCGTCAGAACCTCGACCACGAGAAGAACCCCGACATCCTGGCCGCTTCGATTCGAAGCCTGGCCGGTTACGCAAAGCCCGAAGTGCACGACGCGCTGCTCAAGTACCTCAACTCGCAGTCCTATCGGAACGAGCTGGCCGACGCGGCCATCAACGCCGCCCGCGAGCAGGATGACCCCGCCTACCTCGCGCCGCTGCTCGAAACCCTGGCGAAAAGAGAAAAGGAACTCACCAGCCACGGCTTTGCGCAAGGGCTCAGCGCGCTCGCCTACCTGGCGCGCAATGAGGAGAAGAAAGACCAGGTGCGCGAGTTCCTGATGCGTTTCGTCGATAGCCGCAAGAAAACCGTTCAAATGGCCAGCATCAACGCCCTTGGCACGCTCGGTGATCCCAAAGCCATCGCCGTCCTTGAGAAATATGCGACTGCCTCCAAGGAAAGCCGCGAACGCACCGCTGCTGAGCGGGCCCTGGCCGAGCTGCGGGCCGCCCGCAAGCCGGTAGATGACTTCAAGAACCTTCGCCAGGAAGTGATGGACCTGCAAAAGACCAACCGCGACTTGCGCAAGGAGCTCGACGACTTGAAGAAGAAAGTCGAAGCCCAGGAGACAAAGCCGGCCAGCCCGAAGCCCAACAAGAAGCTCGTCCAGCCACGCGAACGGCAGTGAGAGGGAATTGGATGGGCTCCCGTTGGGATTCAACGGAGCGAATCTGGCGCAGGGATTCTCACCTCGACCTTATACGTCTTACCCACCTGAATGTTGGTAACTCTGTTAACTTGCAACTCTTGGCCGTCAACCACCACCAAGGTTTCAGAGATGCCCTTCTCACGGCGCATCTCGACCTCGAAGGTAGCGCCGCGAAACTCTCGGGTCACCTTGGCCCGGCTCCAATGGCTGGGGAGTTGCGGCTGGATGACCAACCCATGCTTGTCGCCTCTTAGACCAAACAATCCTTCCACCAGGCAGCGATACAGCCAGGACACCGTGCCGGTATTGAATAATTGACTCGAGCGGCCCGCCGTCCGCGGATGCTGGCTACAGGCGCCGCGATAGTAATTGGGAATAAACACCGGTAATTGGCCCCGTTGTTGGTAATCCGCCATATCCGGGCCGGGGAGCATCTGGCGGATCAGGCGGAAGGCTCGGTCCCCCTCGCCAATGCTGTAAAGGCTGAAGATGTGGAACACGCCGGCGTGGTTATAAACCGAACCATTCTCAGCCGAGCCGGGGTACTTCTGGGTAACGCGCCCAATGTCGTCCCGCATGGCAGTGAAAGCCGGTGCCAGGATCATGGGGCCGTAAGGGGTCTCCAACTGCTCGGCAACCGCCTGGAGCATCAGTTTGCGCTGCGCTTCACTCGCAGCCCCGCTAAGAATCGCCCAGCTTTGCGGATTCAGGAAGATACGGCCTTCTCTGTCTTTGCTGACGCCGAAAACCACGCCGT
>Ga0187880_1000445_pt1 | contig 34855 bp, 30 predicted proteins | sample June2016WEW_19_4_FD_132998 | JGI IMG/M metagenome (GOLD analysis project Ga0187880, IMG submission 132998) | Peatland microbial communities from SPRUCE experiment site at the Marcell Experimental Forest, Minnesota, USA - June2016WEW_19_40 | ecosystem: Environmental > Terrestrial > Soil >... | reverse complement strand
CATGGGTCCAGCTGGGGATAACCCCCTGCAACGCACTGATAATGCTGAGGTCGCTGGTTCGAGTCCAGCTAGCCCCACCGATCCAGTTCCCGGTGGACCCCGCGCCGCCGGCGCACCACATCTGTCCGGCATGCTTCTGATAGCGGTCTGGCCGCTTGGGACTGGCAAGCGACGTCCGGGACAAACCGGGCGTCGTGCCCCATGAGCGTGTCAGCCCCCAGGGGGTCGGTACGACGACTGCATCTTGACGCCGGCGTCGACCTCAGCCGGCGTCAAGAGGGCCACTGTACGGACCTTCGCGCCACCGGCGGCGGTCACGGCGAGTACCGCGCCTGCGGCCGTTGCGACGTCCGGGTAGTCGACGATCAAGTAAGCGTCATTGTCGCCGAAGGCGAAGTAGAACGACTCGACCTTGCCTCCGGCAGCCTCGGTCGCGGCGGTCACAGCCGCCACGCGAGCCGAACCGCCCTCGGTCCTGAGCCCCCGTATGCCCTCAAGGGTGTAGCTGACTGCAAGCAGGTACTTCGGCATCTGTTCCCCCCTGTTCGATGAGGAAGTCATGATATTCGACGGCTGCGCACGCCGCTCAAGGCACGACGGAGCTCATTGGCTCACCGTTCGTCGCCACATTTGGTTCGCCAGCTCAGTTTCACGGCATACTACGGCGGACGCCGGGCTATGAAACCCGCTCTGCGTGACGATTCCCCAACTTCGAGGTAGAGAGTCCATGGTCATTGGCACCGCCACCAACAACGAGTCCCCGCCGAGCGATCATTGCGCCTGCGGAGCGGTCCATGGAGTCCCGACCAAAACGGTCGTCATCGACGAGAGTGCCATAGAGCAGCTGGTCGCCTATTCGAAAGGGCGCGGCTGGTCGCGACCTTTCGTCGTCATGGATGCAAACACCAAAGAAGCTGCCGGTTCCAAGGTCATAGACGAGTTGTCGCGATCGGGTCTGCACGTAACGGCGTTCTGCTTTCCCGAGCGCGACGGCTTGCTCGCCAACGAGACGAGTGTGTCGCGTCTGCACGAGCCGTTGCAAGGCTCGGGAACCGACTCGATTGTCGCAGTCGGGTCTGGAGTGATCACCGACACCACCCGATACGTCGCGAGCCTCATGAGCCGCGAGTTCGTGAGTGTGCCGACTGCGGCTTCGATGGACGGGTACGCGTCGAATCTCGCCGTGATGGAGTTCGGGGGGTTGAAGATGAGCTTCCCTGTAGCTCCCCCGGTGGCGATCTTCGCAGACCCACGCATGATCGCCGCAGCGCCCCTGGACATGACCCGTGCCGGGCTCGGGGACCTTTTCGGCAAGGCGTCCGCCAAGGTTGATTGGCTGGCGTCTCACGAGCTGTACGGCGAGTACTTCTGTGCTGAGGTTGAACGGCGTGTGACAGGACCGCTCGTTCATGCCGCCACGCACGTCGCAGAGGTCCTCGAGGGATCGACAGAGGCCGTTTCCGGCTTCGTGCGCGGGTTGGTCGAGTCTGGAATCGCCATGGCGATGATCGGGAACTCCCGACCGGCAAGTGGCTGTGAGCACCACGCTTCGCATTTCTGGGACCTTCTTGCGGCGACCGGTCGGCGAGCCCACACGCCGCACGGCTTTCAGGTGGGCTACGCGACCCACTTCGTCATGCGCCTTCAGCGGTACGCATTTGGCGGGGGCATACAGGAGCTGTCCACCCCGCGCCCGGTCATCGCCGACGGTCACGAGGCGCGTTCGTGGTTTGCCGGTCATGAAGCCGAGGTGGACGCCGTCCTGGATGAGAAGCGCCGCTTCCTCGCCGGGCACGGTTCCGCATGGCCTGAAACACCGTCGCGCTGGGAAGCCGTGCGTGAGCAGATCGGCGAGGCGATGGGAGTGTTCCCGCTCGTCGCTGATGCCTTGTCGGTGGCGAGGATCCCGTCCGAGCCCGGGTTTCTCGGCCTTGACGCCGCGACGCTCAAAGCAACCTTCCGCTGGGCGAACCGGATCCGGGCTCGCTACACGGTGCTCGACTTCCTTGAAGGTCAAGGCAGGCTCGACGAAGCGATCGATGCCGCCCTCTCCCCGGAGGGGCCCACGGCCTCGTGACACCGCTGAAGAGCTGCCGGGAAGACCGGGACGGCGCATGCCGCGGATGGAATGCCGCGTCGAACACCTGAGCTTTGCCTGGACTGTTCCGCAACGGCGCGCACGACAGACAGCGGAGCGACGACGGCCAAATTCGCCGAGTGCGAGGGCGCGACATAATGTCGAGATGGCCCCTCATCTTCTGAAGTTCTTGTCTGAGGCAGCGCGCGCGATCCGTCCGAAGCTGCCCGAGGCCGCAGGGCACCACGTCATGGCGGGTGGAGCGTGAGCGCGGTGGGCGCGCCAGCCGGCCGGCGCGTGACGATCGGCGTCGATTTCGGGACCGAGTCAGGTCGCGTGCTCCTTCTCGATCTCGGCAGTGGCGAAGAGCTTGCGGTCGCGGAAATCCGCTACCCCAGCGGCGTCATCGATCAGAAGCTCCCCTCGACCGGTGCAGAGCTCCCGCCGGACACGGCGCTACAAGACCCTGGCGACTACCTCGAGGTCCTTTACCGTGGGATTCCAAAGGCGCTTGCGGCTGGCAAGGTCGCGGCCGAAGAGGTGATCGGCATCGGCATCGACTTCACCTGCTGCACCGTCTTGCCGGTAACGGAGGATGGAGTGCCGCTGTGTGAGCTCGACCAGTGGCGAGACCACCCTGACGCCTGGGTCAAGCTCTGGAAGCACCACTCCGCCCAGCCGATCGCCGACCGGCTGAACGCGGTCGCGATCGAACGCGGTGAGGCCTTCCTCGCCCGCTACGGCCGGCGGCTGTCTTCGGAGTGGTACTTCCCCAAGCTCATAGAGACCTGGCAGAGGGACCGCCCCGTCTACGACGCCATGAGCGCCTTCGTCGAGGCAACCGACTGGATCATCTGGCACCTCACGGGCACGCTCGTGCGTGCGAGCTGCTCGGCGGGGTACAAGGCGTGCTGGTCAGCGAGCGAAGGACTGCCGCCCCGTGCCTTCTTCGAGGTTGCCTACCCCGGCTTTCCGGACCCGACCGAGAAGCTGGGTACGAGCTTCGCCCCCCCCGGCCAGTGTGCCGGGACACTACGACCCGAAGTGGCAGCCCGCCTCGGCTTGCACGAATCGGTTGCAGTGGCCGTCGGCAATGTCGACTCGTTCGTATCGGTTCCCGGAGCCGGCGTGCAAAGTCCTGGAGTGTTCCTCATGGTCGTCGGCACGTCTATCTGCGACCTCGTCATTGATCGGCACGAGGCCCGGATGCCAGGGATCACAGGTGTTGTGGAGGACGGCATCCTACCGGGGTTCTTCGGTTACGAGGCTGGCCAAGCCGCTGTCGGGGACATGTTCGCATGGTTCGGGGGTCGTCTTCTTGGCCTTAGGGGCGGTGAATCGGGCTCCGGAGGGAGCTGGCACGAGGAGTTCGAACGGGAGGCAGCCAAGCTTGCGCCTGGAGCAAGCGGACTTGTGGCCCTCGACTGGTGGAACGGCAACCGGACGATCCTCGGCGACGCCGACCTCTCGGGCGTGATTGCCGGCCTGACCCTAGCGACGACGCCGGTGGAGGTCTACCGGACCCTTCTCGAGTCGGTCGCCTTCGGGACACGGCGGATTGCCGAGAACTTTGTCGAGCACGGAGTCGCCGTTCACGAGATCGTCGCATGCGGAGGGATAGCTGAGCGCAGCGCACTCATGATGCAGCTGCTCGCAGACGTGACGGGGCTACGTGTCACGATTCCTGACTCGAGCCAGATTCCCGCGCGTGGCGCGGCACTGTGCGGTGCGCTTGCTGCAGGCTCGTCAAGGGGCGGCTTCGACGACTTCGAAACAGCAGTTGGCAAACTCGCGCCCACGATGTCACGCCGCTACGAGCCATCCACGCAACACCGCGAGACCTACGACGAGGTCTACTCGGTCTTCTGTGCGTTGCACGACGCGCTAGGCAAGGAGCACGTGGAGTGGCTTCACCACCTGAAGCAGATCCGCCGGGCCGCCTTGGCTCCAACCGCGTGACGGCAACCCGGACACGCGGCGGCGAGCGGAAACCCAAGGGGATTCTCCAATTGGATTGGTGCGAATCAGGAAACGAGGGGACATGCATCGCGAACGTGTAGCCGCAGCGTTGAACCACGTGTCACCCGACCGCTGCCCGTGGCAGTCGACGTTTACACCCGAGTTCGCCGAACGGCTCCGCGCTGATCTGCGTTTTGATGTCTCAGCCGGGGCGCACAATCCTCACGGCGGCGGCAATCCGTACGACCTTGAGATAGCTCTCGATCAAGATCTCCTCATCACGTCCGTGGGCTGGGCGAACTCCTACTACGGGGAGGGCCGCGAGTACCTCGACGAGTGGGGGGTCGGTTGGCTGTCGGTGCCTTACGCGACGCCGTACGGCGTGGGCCACTACACCGAGCCGTGCGGCCATCCCCTGGCCGACGCCGACGTCGAAGCGGTCGCGCGTTACCGGTCGCCCGACCCGAGCCGACCAGAGCTCTACGTCGACGCCGCGCGGCTCATCGCCGAGCATGGGTCCGAGTACTGGATTGTCGGATCCACCGTCACGACCATCTTCGAGACGGCGTGGGCGCTACGAGGGCTCGAGCAGCTGCTCACGGACTTCATCGAAGACCCTGATCTTGCCGACGCCATCTTGGAGATTCCCTACCGTTACCACCTCACAGCGGCCGAGACGCTCGTGCAGATGGGTGTTGACATGATCTGGCTCGGTGACGACGTGGGCCAGCAGCAAGGCATGTTCATCTCTCCCCGGCACTGGCGGCGCTTCCTGAAGCCTCGGATGGCGCACATCGTCGAGCGCGTGAAGGCCATCAACCCGGACGTGAAGGTCGCGTACCACACCGATGGCTGCGTCTACGCCGTCATTCCGGAGCTGATCGAGATCGGGATCGATGTGCTCAACCCAATTCAGCCCGCCGCGATGGACCCCGTCAGGGTGAAACGCGAGTACGGCAAGGACCTCTGTTTCTGGGGCTCTATGGATGAACAGCACACTCTGCCCTTCGCCAGCCCTCAAGAGGTCTCCAAGGAGGTGGCCGACCGCGTCGCCACACTCGGTGCGGGAGGCGGCCTCATCTTGGCGCCGACTCATCACCTGCAGCTGGATACGCCGCTCGAGAATTTCTGGGCGATGGTGGAGGCCGTGACAGGCAACGTCAGGGTGCCTTGAATTTCGCGAGAGGAACACTGGGCAGCAGATAGCTGGGCCACCACGACGGTTAATGAAGCAAAGAGTTGTGCAGCATCACCGCGGGAGCCGGAAAGTGCGCCTCGGTCGGTGTCACCTTACGATGATCAGGAGCCGCTGGACGAAGGTCCGTGGCTCGATGATCCGCATGGACCGCTTTCCAGATCGTCGTTGCCGGTGGCGAGCGACTTACTGACCGGGGTGATTCGATGAATTCGATTGAGAGGGTAGGGGCTGCCATTGAGCTACGCGAAGCGGACCGCGTGCCCGTGGATCTGCACGACTTCCAGGTGGCCGCCCGTGCCTCCGGCCTGCCGATGTCAGAGATCTTCCGTGACGGCGCGCTGCTGGCCGAAGCGATGCTCACGGCCTGGCGCGAGTTTGGCCATGACATGATCCTGCTGGAGAACGGTACCGCCTGCAGTGCCGAGGCGTGCGGCATGGAGGTCCGCTACGGCGATGACACGGCCCCGGTGGTCGGCCGACCCCTCCTCGACACCCTCTCCAAAGTGGCCGATCTCCAAGTGCCGGACCCTTACGTGACCTTTCCGATGTCCGAGATCTTGAAGGCGACGCGCATCCTTGCTCGTGAGATCGGCGACAAGGCTTGGATCTGCGCGCGGGCAGACCAGGGGCCGATGGACTTGGCAGCAGAACTTCGTGGAATCAGTGAGTTCATGCTGGATGTGGCGACCGGCGAAGAGGAGGATCTGGTCCACGCGCTGCTCGACTATGCCAGGCGTGTCGCAACTCGTTACGCCTATGCCCTGATCGAGTCCGGTGGTCGCTCCACGTCCATCGGCGAGCCGATAGCGGGACCCGCCATGATCTCGCCCCGGCAGTACAGGCAGTATCCATGGACTCACGAGCGCCGCATGGTCACCGAGCTCAAGGAGCACGGGATCATCCTGCACCTGCACATTTGCGGGAACACCGAGCGGATCACCGATGATTTCATTGCAACCGGGGCACAGGTGCTCGAGATCGACCACAAGACTGACGCGGCACACCTCAAGGCGGCAGCCCGTGATTCCACGTGCCTGCTTGGCAACATCGACACGAACCTGCTCGCGCTCGGATCGGTGGGTGAAGTTGATGCCGCCTGCCACGAGCTCATCGACATTTGTAAGCCGGGCGGAGGGTTCATCCTCGGCCCCGGATGCGCCATGGCCCCGACCACACCAGCGGAGAACATCCACGCCCTCGTCGGGTCGGCGAAGAAATACGGTTCATACCGGCGCTCGTGAGCACGACCTACGGCGCTATTTTCAAGCGCGTCCGAGGCCGAATACCCCACCGGTGGCCAAAACCGCAACTCGCTACCATGAGGCTATGGAAACTCGACGACTTGGCAAGACCGGATTCAACGTCAGCGCGATCGGCTTTGGCGCGTGGGCGATCGGGGCAGACTGGGGCGACGTGGACGACGAAACGTCCATGAAAGCCCTGCACGCCGCAGTCGACGCCGGGGTCACGTTCTTCGACACAGCCGATGTCTACGGCGACGGCCGCAGCGAGCAGCTGATCGCCCGGCTCCGGCGTGAACGCGACGAGCACATCGTGATCGCGACCAAGCTGGGGCGTAGGCTGCCGGTCCAATCGGTCGCCGGCTATTCGCCGGAGAACATCGACTTGTTTGTCGCGCGGTCCCAAAAGAACCTCGGGACCGATTGCCTCGATCTCGTCCAATTGCACTGCCCTCCGACGGACGTCTTCTACCACCAAGAGGTATTCGCCAGCATGGACGACCTCGTGCGTGCCGGACGGATTGCCAACTATGGAGTCTCCGTCGAGCGAGTGGAGGAGGCGCTAAAAGCGCTCGATTACCCCGGGGTCTCGACGATCCAGATCATCTACAACATTTTTCGCCAGCGGCCGGAGGAGCGCCTCTTTCCCGCTGTCCAGATCGCTGACGTGGGGATCATCGCACGCGTACCCTTGGCCTCAGGGCTGCTGACCGGGAGGATCACGACCGACACGGTTTTTGCGGCGAATGACCACCGCAGCTACAACCGCCACGGCGAGGCGTTCGACGTCGGCGAGACCTTTTCGGGTGTCGACATCGAAGCAGGTCTCGCCGCCCTGGCCGAGATCAAAGCGATTCTTCCGGAAGGCGAGACCCTGACGAGCCTGGCGCTCCGCTTTTGCTGCTCACATCCGGCGGTGTCCACGGTGATCCCGGGAGCCAAGACGCCGGCCCAGGTGCGAGACAACGCCAGTGCGGGTGACCACTGCACTCTCAGCGAGGACACGTTGGCCCGCCTTCACGAGATCTACCGGTCGTACATCGCTCCGTCTGTGCACAACCGCTGGTAACGAGGCGTCGCGGCTCCAGGGCTCCCAGTGCACCAGCCGGCCTGTGGGAAGCCGCGAGGTTTCAGCTGCAAAGCGCGAACCGACCGAGTCCCATGAACTGACTGACCAGGTGGACCAACGGTCGGGATCCCCTTCCGCTGACCACTTGAAATCGGCACGGCCGTTCAGGTTCTTGCAAGAACCTCCGGGAACAAAGCGACTGGATCGTCGATGATCCGTCGTGTCGTGACGCCCGCCGCCCCTCTGACCGAAGCCTCACCGCCGAGGGACGACACGACAACCTCTGTCGGCGACCAGGAATGGTTGACGACGCGGTCGTGCAACTCGGCGGTCACTGGTCCGATCAGCCACGGTGCGAGCTCCGCGTAGAAACCACCGAGGACGACAGTTGGAAGGTCCAAGACATTGAGCAACGTCGAAAGCGCGATGCCGAGCGCAGTTCCAGCCTGAGCGAGGGCGAGAAGTGTCCCCGGCTCGCCCATGATCGCCTGCTGAACGATCTCTGCCACCGATCCACCTGGGTTTGCCCTTCCGGTCCGAGCCTTTGCCGGCAGCCCCGCGGCCACGAACAACGCCTCTTGCCCGGCTACACGTTCGAGGCAACCGCGGGCACCACAGCTGCACTTCGGGCCCATCGGATCCACGGTCACATGCCCGAGCTCGCCTCCGAGGCCGCGCACACCGCGAAACAGCTCGCCACCGATGACGATCCCGGCCCCGACCCCGATTTCGCCCGACACGAGCACGAAGTCCTGCAAGTCGTCCCTGCCACCGAACCAGTGCTCGCCCAAGGCCGCCAGATTCGCCTCGTTGTCGCAGTAGACGGACCGTAAAGGGCGGCCGAGCATGTCAGCGACTACCTCGGCAAGGGGGATGCCCTGCCAATCCAGCAGGTTGGGGGCTCGATGGAGAACTCCGTCGAAGTCCACCAGGCCTGGTACGCCGACGCCGACCCCCAACACTGTGAGCCCTGCAGCATCGGCCTGGCTCCAGAGGAGATTCGCGGCCTGAACCGCCCGCCGCAGCACGGCCTCCGGTCGCAGCAGCCGATTGTCCCCCACGATCGTCCGCCGGAAACGGACCGAGCCTGTGAGGTCCACGACGCAACACGACACGTAGTCGACGTTGATCTCGATGCCGAGCCCGGCAGGTCCCCGCGGATTCAGGCTGAGCGGACTGCCGGGCCGTCCTATGAGGCCCCGTTCCGGGTCGCGCTCCACCACCAGCCCGGCATCCATCAGGGCATCGACCAGTGTCGAGACCGTCGCCTTGGTCAGGCCGGTGTGCGCTGCCAGTTGAGCGCGGGACAGCCTGCGCGAAGCCGCGATCTGGCGGAGCACGAGAGAAAGATTGTGGCGCTTCAGCAGCTGCTGACGCGCGGGCGCGCTCGAAAGCGGTCTCCCCGCCTGATTCGGCATCCGGGCAAATTCGCGATTGCCCCTAGCCATGGTCCCCGTTATCTCTCGCCTATGCGTGCACGGGATATGTGTTCGTCGCGGACCTCCGCGTAGCGAGCTCGTACCTGGGGAGAAGGTTCGGCATCGAACCGCAATGACCCGCTCAGGGGCCAGGGCGCTGGCTTGTGGTCCGGATCGAGCACCCACATCGCCTGGAATGCGGCCCCGTCGGCGACGTACTCGCCCGGGGGTGGTACGAGGACCGGGCGGCCGAAGATGGCCGGCGCGATCCGTCGCAAGGCCTCGGATCGACTGCCCCCACCGATGAGGCGCACGCGCTCGATCTCGACGCCATGTGACTCGACGGCGTCAAGAGCGTCCGCCAGGCCACACAGCAAGCCTTCGACCGCAGCCCGGGCGAGGTGGGCCGGGCTCGATGTCTTGAGGCTGAGTCCGTAAAGCTCACCGGTCGAATGAGGCAGGTTCGGGGTCCGCTCTCCTTCGAAGTAGGGGAGGAGAACCATTCCATCGGCCCCCATTGGTCCAGACAATGCCAGGTCGGAGAGCCCTTGTTGATCGACGCGAAGGATCTTGGCGACACCATCGAGGACTCGGGCGGCGTTGAGAGTGCAAACCAACGGCAGGTAGCGGCCCGTCGCGTCGGCAAAGCCTGCGACCGTGCCGGAGCTGTCCGGCATCAGGACATCCGAGCTTGCGAATGCGGTTCCGGACGTCCCGACCGAGACAACCACGTCACCGTCCATCGGGGCCACGACAAGGCCGGCCGAGGCATTGTCACCGGCACCGGGCCCGAGCCGGGCAGAACCGCACGGCCCGGGGCTCTCCGCCGGTTTGAGGACACGCGGGACCTTGACCACGCGTCCCAACGCGCGCTCCAGCAGGTCGAGTCGGTAGTCATCGGTGATGGCAGACCAGTAGCCCGTACCGCTCGCGTCGCTCCGATCGGTCGTCAGCGATTCGATCGTCAGTCCGCCCTGGTGCTGGGAGCTCAAGAGCCTCCAGGTGAGCCAGTCGTGCGGTAGGCAGACAGCCGCCGTGCGGCCGGCATTCGAAGGCTCGTATTCGGCAAGCCACCGGAGCTTCGAGACGGTGAAGGCCGCCAAGGGGACGCTGCCGACGGCGCGTGCCCACGTGTCGGCACCAAGCTCCGATACGAGCGCCGCGGCCTGAGGAGCCGATCTCGTGTCATTCCACAAGAGCGCCGGACGTATGACGTTCCCGTCCTCGTCGAGGCAGACCATGCCGTGCTGCTGCGCGGCGATGGAGATGGAGGCGATCCCGTCGAGGCCTCCAGCGTCCGCCAACGCACTCTGCAGGGCATTCCACCAGTTCTCCGGGTCGACCTCGGTCGCATCGGGATGCTGGGCCCAGCCTTTGCGGACGAGCTCACCTGTGGCAGCGTCGCGAACGACAACTTTGCAAGATTGTGTGGACGAGTCCACTCCCGCGACGAGTGTCATCGGAAGACCTCGCTTCCGCGCCGGGCAGGCGCGCATCGCCGGAAATCACACACGCTCGGGTCGGTCATCGGGCACCGAGTACGTGCTCGATAGCGAGTTGGTCCAGATGCGCGAACCCGAAGCCGTGCACAGCGGCCGTCTTGAGGTCGAAGTCCTCGAAAGCGGAACGGTCCGCGAGCAGATCGTGATAGGACTCGCCGTTGTTGAGCGTCGGGGTTGCGAGCTCTCCGACCTGGCTCGCCCGCAAGGCTTCCTGCACGGCCGGATCCGCGCGGAAAGCAGCCGCCCGCTCTTTCAGTAGCAGGTACGTCCGCATGTTGGACGCGGCAGAGGTCCAGACACCGGCTGCATCCTCTGTCCTCAAGGGCTTGTAGTCGAAATGCCGGGGGCCGTCGTAGGCGGGCCCACCGCCAACGCCACCGTTTTCGAGGAGGTCGACAAGGTAGAAGGCGCTCAAGAGGTCGCCATGTCCGAAGACGAGGTCCTGGTCGAACTTCGCCCCACGCTGACCATTCAGGTCTATGTGGAAGAGCTTCCCGTGCCAGAGAGCCTGTGAAACGCTGTGGACGAAGTTCATCCCAGCCATCTGCTCGTGGCCCACTTCGGGGTTCAACCCAACCATCTCGTGATGCTCGAGTGTCGAGATGAATGCGAGCGCGCTTCCGACCGTGGGCAGCAAGATGTCTCCCCGTGGCTCGTTTGGTTTCGGCTCGATCGCGAATCGGATGTGATAGCCACGGTCGATGACGTATTGCGCGAGAAGGTCCATAGCCTCTCGGAAGCGGTCCAAGGCTGCTCGGACGTCTTTTGCTGCGTCGGTTTCAGAGCCCTCGCGTCCGCCCCAGAAGACGTATGTTTCTGCCCCAAGCTCCGCCGCGAGGTTGAGATTGCGCATGACCTTGCGGATGGCGTAGCGGCGCACGCCGCGGTCGTTGCTGGTGAAGGCCCCGTCCTTGAAGATCGGATGGGAGAAGAGATTCGTCGTGACCATCGGGACGACCATGCCGGTCGCCTCCAGAGCGTCCCGGAACCGTTTGATCCTGCGGGCGCGCTCGGCTTCGTCTGACTCGAAGGGGATCAGGTCGTCGTCGTGAAGCGTCACACCGTAAGCGCCGAGCTCGGAGAGGCGGGACACTGCCTCGACCGGGTCCAGCGGGTCTCGCGTCGCATCCCCGAACGTGTCCCGGGCCTGCCAGCCCACCGTCCACAGTCCAAACGAGAAGCGATCATCACGGGTCGGTACCAGCATCAAGGCCTCCTCCGTACTTCGTTGATGAGTTGAACTTAATCATGGCTTGTCGCGCCGTCAACAGAAAAGGCTTCAGAATGAGCGCCGGCTGTCGTCACCGTCTTGGGGACACTCGTCATTCTCAGCCCCTTGCACCGCCCGCCGGAGTGCGGCTGCGTCAGGTGTTGGACAGCTGATAGACCGACGTTTGGCTGTAGATCTGACCGGGGCGAAGCAGGGTCGAGGGGAAGTTCAGCCGGTTCGGGGCGTCCGGGAAATGTTGGGTCTCCAGCGCGAATCCGTCGCTCTGGCGGTGACCGCTCGTACCGACGAGCGTCGCGGTCGAGACGTTGCCTGAATAGAACTGGAGTCCGGGTTGGGTCGTGTAGATGCTGAGCTCACGGCCGCTCGAGGGGTCCCATGCCCTGGCCGCCAGGATCAGCGAGGGCGGGCTTGTCTGGTTGAGGACCCAGTTCAGGTCGTACCCCTTGCATATCCGCAGCTGTTGATTGTCCCCCTCGCCGAACTGCGATCCGCCGTCGATGTTCTGGCCGATCGCGGTCGGTTTCGTGAAATCGAAGGGTGTTCCCGCCACTGGCTCGATGGCACCGGTGGGGATGAGAGCCGAGTCCACCGGCGTAAACTTGTTGGCGTTGATGTACAGCATCTGGCCGTAGACCGATCCCGAGAACTCGCCGGCCAGATTCCAGTAGGTGTGGCCGGTGAGGTTGACCACGGTGTCTGCGGTAGTTGTCGCGTGGAACGTGAGCGTCAGCCGGTTCTCGTTGTCCAAGGTGTAGGTCGCGATCGTGGTGAGCCTGCCCGGAAATCCCATCTCGCCGTCAACGCTTACGTATGTGAGCTGGAGCGAGACCGTACCGGGACCCGTCGAAATCGCCGGTGTCCAGACTTTTCTGTCGAAACCGACGGTGCCGCCGTGCAGCGCGTTCTGACCGTTGTTGACCGGGACTTGGTAGCTGAGACCTCCGAGCGTGAGCTCGCCACGGGCGATCCGGTTGGCGTAGCGGCCGATCAGTGCCCCGAAGTAAACGCCGGCACCGGTGGTGTTACCCGGGTAGGCCGCAGGGCTGTACGCCTCGTAGTCGGCCAGTGTCGCGAAACCCAACGTGACCTCATCGGAGCGACCCTGGCGATCGGGGAAGGAGATTGACTGGATGATCCCTCCGTGATTGAAGATCTTGACGACCATCCCGCTTCGGTTCGCGAGGGTGTACAGGTTCACACCCGCCATCTCTGTGGGCGTCGCGCTGACCGTCGGAGCGTAGGAAAGGTGATCCATCTGGCGCCTCAGATCGTGAGCGCTGCTGCGGCGGGAAGTGGGCGAGAACGACCACGAGCCCGGCGCTTGGTGCACGAGAATGTCATGCAAGGTTTCACCTCGCCCATGTTCCCATGATTCGGCGGCCTGTTCGACACACCTGTGGAAGCCGCCCCCGGCACGGAGTCGAGCTCTGCCTGATCCTCCGTGTCGGCCCAGTTGGTGGGGGAGCGGGATCACTATGATCGTCTGCATCAACGATCATGTCGAACCCCGGGGCTGCCACGTGCGGAACCTTGCGCTGTCGAAGGCTGAGTCCCACCCATGGGCGCCGTCGGCCGGCCACGACGGCGGGTTACGCCTGTCAAATTCGGCCTGCCAAGGATCTTCCTGTGACGGCCAGCATCCGGTGGCTGTCAATGACCAATTTGGAGGGAACTCGCGTGCACGAGACCACTGAGACTCTCGAATGCTGGTTCTTGACCGGCAGCCAGGCACTCTACGGGGACGAGACGCTGCGCCAGGTGGCTCAGCAGTCCGCCCAGATAGTCGATCTGCTGAACGCGGGGCCGGAGATCGGCGTGCGCCTCGTCTGGAAGCCGGTGCTCACCGGGGCGGCAGAGATACGCCGCGCCTGCATCGAGGCGAGTGCGACTGATCACTGCATCGGTGTCATCGCGTGGATGCACACGTTCTCGCCTGCAAAGGCGTGGATCGCCGGGCTCGACGTCCTGCGCAAGCCGCTGCTGCACCTGCACACCCAGGTCAACCTCTCCCTGCCCTGGGACGAGATCGACATGGACTTCATGAATCTCAACCAGGCAGCCCACGGCGATCGTGAGTTCGGCTACATCGAGACGCGGATGGCACTCAGGCGAAAGACGGTGGCCGGGCACGCGAGCGACCCGCTCGTCCGCCATCGGATCGGTGCATGGGCGCGGGCCGCGACCGGTTGGCACTCGGCACAGCAACTCCGGCTCGTCCGTTTCGGCGACAACATGCGCGATGTGGCGGTGACAGAAGGCGACAAGGTCGAGGCGCAACTGCGGCTCGGTGTCTCCGTCAACACATACGGCGTCAACGACCTTGTGGCCGAGGTCGAAGGTGCCTCTCCGGCGACCGTTGACGCGATCGCGGCCGACTACGAGGCCAGCTACTCGGTGGTGCCCGAGCTTGCCAAGGGCGGTGCCCGCCACGAGGCACTGCGCTACGCTGCCCGCATCGAGGCCGGGCTGCGGTCGTTCCTCGACGCCGGCAAGTTCACCGCCTTCACGACGAACTTCGAGGACCTGGGCGGCCTGCAGCAGCTACCCGGGATCGCCGTGCAGCGCCTCATGGCCGACGGCTACGGATTTGGTGGCGAGGGCGACTGGAAGACCTCGGCGCTCGTGCGGATACTGAAGGTCATGGGCCAGGGCCAGCCAGGGGGCACCTCGTTCATGGAGGACTACACCTACCATCTCGGTCCCGGTGAGCCGAAGATCCTCGGTGCGCACATGCTTGAGGTTTGCCCAACCATCGCGGCCGGGACGCCGAGCTGCGAGATCCACCCGCTCGGTATCGGCAACCGCTCCGATCCGGTCCGGCTCGTGTTCGACGCCGTGCCGGGCAAGGGTTTCGTCGTCGGCCTCCTCGACCTCGGCGACAGGTTCCGGCTTGTCGCAAACGAGATCGAGATCGTGCCTCCCGACGCGCCGCTGCCGAAGCTCCCGGTGGCCCGAGCGGTATGGAAGCCCGCTCCGAACTTCTCGACCGCGACCGAGTCGTGGCTGATGGCCGGTGGCCCGCACCACACCGCGTTGAGCACTGCGGTGTCCGTCGAGACCCTCGAGGATTTCGCTGTGATCGCCGGCATCGAGCTCGTCCGCATCACCGACACCACAACGACAGAGAGCTTCCGGCACGAGCTCCGCTGGAATCAGGCTTACTACAGACTCGCCCAGGGCTTGGCGCGCTGACATTTGACGCGCTCGGTGGGCCTGAGAGCCGTCGCAGTTACTTAGGCCACGCCAGCGCGTCGGAAGGCAGCCGAACATCGGCCTTTGCCGAACGCGCGGCTCAGGACTCGAGGGCTTGCTGCAGCTGCGATCTGTAGCTGCTCACCATCAGCTCGGTCAGCTCCTCGAGCGAGGTGTCCTTGGTGAGCTGGTCGATCGTGATGTGGCCGCCCTGCATCACGTTGACCCGGTCGCAGAGCTCGAAGAGGTGAGCGAAGTTGTGGTCGATGATGATCATCGACACGTTCCTGCTCTTCGCGAGTCCTCTCACAAGGTCGATGATGAGCCGTGACTCGCGTGCGCCCATGGCCGCGAGGGGCTCGTCGAGCAGGAGGATGCTCGCATTCGCTCTCGTGGCACGCGCCACGGCGACCGCCTGCCGCTGGCCTCCCGAGAGCTGTCCAACCTCGGCGTCGACGTTCGGCACGTAGACGTTTATGTCGTCGAGGTAGCGCCTGGCGAGCTCGCGCATCTTGCGCTTGTTGAGCAACCGCAGGGGTCCGGCCTTTGTGATCTCGTGGTTGAGGAACAGGTTGGAGAAGACCGGCAGCTGGGGAATGAGTGCAAGGTCCTGGTAGACCGTCTCGATCCCGTGCGCGGAGGCGTCCTCGACCGAGTGGAAACGGACGTCGCGGCCCTTGATCAGGAGGCGACCGTCATCGGGTGCGAAAAGCCCGCTCAGGATCTTGACGAGGGTACTCTTGCCCGCGCCATTGTCCCCGACCAGGCCGAGCACCTCACCCGAATGCAGGCTCAAGTCGATGCCACGCAGCACCGAGAGGGGCCCGAAGCTCTTGGTGATGCCTTTGACCTCGAGCACGATCTCGGAACTGATAGCAGCGCCGTCCATGGGTACCGTCGCTTCTGGGGCGTCGTTCATCATCTCGTCCCGTCCGTCAGCTCGTCCGCGTGCGCGCGGCCAAGCGGTCAAGCCACCCGTTCAGGGTCATTGCGACGACCATTATGAGGCCGATGTAGACGTAGAAATCGTTCGTGCTGATCCCGATGATCGTCAGACCAGCCTCGAGAACGCCGATCAGGATGCCACCGATGAGGGCGCCGAGCACGGTGCCCCGGCCGCCCGTGAGAGCAGTCCCGCCGATGACACAGGCGCCCACCGCGTAGAGGATGTAGTTCACGCCGGCATTGCCCGGGTCCATGCTGCCGTACTTGACGGCGTCAACGATGCCGACCGCCCCTGACAGGAACGAGCACAACACGAAGCACATTATCTTCACGCGCCGGACCGGGACACCCGCCTCGGCGGCGCCTAGGAGGTTGCCGCCGGTCGCGATGACCCGGACGCCGAAGCGGGTCCGTCTGAGCACATAGTGGATGATCAGCGCGATGGCGACTACCCAGAGGATCTCCGACCACTCCCAGACGCCTATCACCTGGCCGAAGAAGCCCACGTGAGGCACGACGCTCGAGGTCTGGGGCGGGATTGAACCGGGGATCGGCGTCGCTTCGGTGTCATTCGACTCTATGAGCACCAGGCCGAACAGGATGAAGTTGGTCGCCAGCGTCGCGACAAACGACGGGACGTTCAGCATCACGGTGATCAGGCCGTTAATCAACCCGACGCCGCAAGCGACCAGCAGCGCGGCGATGATGGCCCATCCCACAGGAACGCCGAGCTGCCACAGCCAGTACATGATCCAGGGCGTGGTCAGGAATACCTGGCCCGCGGAAAGGTCGATCTCGCCCAGCACCAGCACAAGCACCTCGCCGACCGCGATCGCCCCGACCGGTCCTGCGAAGCCGGCGGCGGCGTTCAAGCTGAGGGAGGTGAGGAAGTTCGACGAGTCGACGGAGAAAAAGGCGAACAGCGCGATCGTGATGAGGACCGGGGTGACTTCGCGCTGGGCAACGAAAGCACGCCAAAGGTAGCGGCTCAAGCCGCCGGGTGGTAGCCCGGCCGAGCTTTTGGGCTCGGCCGGGCTGGTCACAGGGTAGGCCACCGTTGGGGCGACCTGTTCTCTCTTCTCTTACTTACCGGCTTAGTACGGGATCGGCACAGGAGGCTTGCCCACCGTCTGTGCGGGAGCAGTGCCCTCCCACCTGTTGGCCTTGAGGTACGAGCCGACGGTCGCCTTGACGACGATGGCGGTACCGGTGTTGGTGTCCGTCGGCTTCATCAGCCCACCGGAGATGTTGAAGAGGAAGAGCTGCATCAACGTGTCGAAGCCCTGCAGGTAGGCCTGTTGGTCGACCGTCTGGAGGAGGGAGCCGGCTTCGATGGCGTCCATCACCGGGAGCCCGGTGTCCCAACCAGAGCCGCCCACCTTGCCCTTCAGCTTCTCTTTGACGATGAACTCGGCAGCGGCATTGGAGTCGCCGCTGTCCACGGTCATCATGAACTTCACGCCACGGTGGCCGGAGTACCACGACGCGATGGCGTTGTACTCGGGCGCGCCCTCGGTCGGCGAAGTCCCGACCTCGACGAAGTCGATGCCCGCAGCTGCGAAGACCGGCTTCGCTCCATCGATCCTCGGCTGGATGTTGCCCGTACCGGGCGTAGCGATGATCCCGGCGACGAGGTCACCCTTGCTCAGGTGCGGCACACCGTGAGCCAGGATCGACGTCGCTACCGCGGCGCCGGCCGTCAGGTTGGACTGGCCGACGTAGGCCATCCTGTTGTTGACGAAGCCGGGTGAGACATCCGCGTTGTAGGCAATGACGGGAATGCCGGCGTTGAGCGCCGCGTTCGTCGGAGCGTTGAAGGCCGTGTTGTCGATGATCGGTACACCGATGCCGTTCGCCTTCGAAGCGATCGCGTCCTGCATGGCCGAGACCATCTGGCCGACGACGGAGGTCTGCGAGCCGGTCCAGGTGAAGGTGCAACCTGTAAGGGCACAGAAGTCCTCGCAACCGTAGATCGTGGCAGTGAAGAACGAGTTCGTGGTCACGTGGTTGTCCATCACGAAGTGGTACTTCGGGTGTGCCGCGAAGAACGGGTGATCGCTGTGGCGGTTGTAAACCTGAGCGCCAGCGCCCTCCGAACCCAGGATCCCGGCAACGCCTCCGAGCAGCGGCAGTGATGCCACAGCTCCCGCGTTGCGCAGGAAGCGCCGTCTGGACAACTCTCGCTGCGTGCTGCTGATTTCCTCGGGTATGTCCTTAGCCATGCTGCCCTCCAGTTTCTTGCCGAAATCATCCGAGCTCTCGCGCGGACTGGGCTTGCATCCAAACTGCCTATCGAATTCAGAAACCTAACAGCAACAAATTTTCTTAGCAAGTACCACGGCCCCTTTGAAGCTAGGCGATAAGTGCCCGAATCGCGGTGACCCGGCGAATCTCGCAACACCCAGTCGCGGGTTCGATTCGCGTGCGAACTGCCGTCCGCTGGGGAGACAACGGTGTCGGGAATCTGGCAAAAGCCGAGGTCGGAAGGCTGAACTTCCGGCACTCGGACTGCAGTTGAGTGCGGATTGAACTTGTGGCGCGCCAGGCGTCAGACAACGAGCACGGCGCGGGCTTAAGGGTGTCGGCCTTGAGCCGAGCGAGCGCGATCGGTGCATCCTCGAGCGCGAAGGCTTCGTGGACCACCCGGAGCTTGCCGGCGGTTGCCAGGCGCAGGACCTCGTTCATCTGGTGGCGCGGGCCGAGAGCTGTGCTCACAAGATGCTTCTCGTCGAAGGACCACTCGCCGACCTGGGCACTGAGGTCGAGCACTGCGATACCGCCGGGCTTGAGCACTCGCACCGCCTGCTGGACGGCGACGTCGGAGGGGGGCGAAAACAACTGCCGCGTCCACACCGCCGCGAGCCTCGAACTCCTTTTCGACCCTGCCGGTGGAGGCGTTGATGACGTGGTGCGCACCGAGCTGCTCCGCGAGCTCGAGATGCTGAGTCGCGCGATCGACGGCGGTTACCCCAGCGCCCGTGAGCAGGGCGAGCTGAACGACCAGGTGACCAACGCCACCCACGCCGAAGACCGCGACCTCTGATCCGGGCGAAAGTCCGGCCTTCCCCACTGCTCCGTATGCAGCCAGGGCGGGGCAGAACAGCGGTGCTGTCCCGGCGTCGCCGAGGGTCTCGGGCACCGGATAGAGGTGCTCGGCGGTGACGAGCACGTACTCGGCGAATCCGCCATCGATCGTCTCGCCGGCCATCTTCTTGTTGGAACCGAGGTTCTCGTGCGCCGTGAGGCAGGACGAGCAGCTTCCGCAGCAGGACTACAGCGGTTGAACTCCGACCCTCTGGCCAGTCCCTCGGCGCCCGGGCCGATCTCCACGACCGAGCCGACAACTTCGTGCCCAGGGATGATCGGGAGCATGGAAGGCCCGCCGCGGCCCGCCCACTCGCCTTCGATCATATGAAACTGCATGTCAGCTTCCTGTCGAAAGCACGTGCGATTGACGTGCCCGGGTATCCATTCTGTCGCCCGACAGGGGACCCGTGAGAATGGATCAGGCGACCCTGGAGGCTCCGTCGCAGGCCACGATTTCGATGGTCTGCGGAGGGCTGTAACCCCGCGCGGCGAAGGCCTTTGCGATAGCCGTCGCGACCGTTTCGGCTCTGGCAAGCCCGACGAGCACGACCGCCGAACCTCCGAAGCCGCCACCCGTCATTCGAGCGCCGAGCGCGCCGCTTTCCACCGCGACATCCACGACGGTGTCGAGCTCGGCGCAGGAGACCTCGTAGTCGTCGCGCAGCGAACGGTGGCCCGCGCTCAGCACCGGGCCGACCTCGGCGGGTCGGCCGGACTCGAGGAGCCGGACCACCTCGAGCACTCGGCTCTGTTCGCTGATCACATGCCGAGCCCGGCTCCGCACCACGTCGTCGGTGATCTGCGCGAGGGCGGTATCCATGGTCTCCGGCGCGACGTCCCGCAGCGCGGCGACCCCGAGTTCCTCGGCGGCTCGGCGGCAGTCACGGACGCGGTCGGCGTAGGCCGAGTTGCCGAGGGTATGTTTGACCCCGGTGTTCACGACGAGAATAGTCAAGCCGGCGGGCTCGAGGTCGAGGGGCACCTGTCGCATCTCGAAGGTGCGCGTATCGAAGAACAGGGCATGGCCGGACCTGCACAGCAACGAGGCAGTCTGGTCCATGATTCCCGTGGGCACGCCCACGTACTCGTTCTCCGCACGTTGGGCAACCAGTGCGAGTTCCTGCCGGGAGAGTGGCAAGTCGTAAAGGTCGTGCAGCGCCAACGCGACTGAGCACTCGAGCGCAGCCGACGACGAGAGGCCGGCACCGATTGGAACTTCACTGTCGATGAACAGCTCGACGCCCTTGAGCTCGGCGCCAGCTTTTCTCAGCGCCCAGACGACGCCGAGGACGTATGAAGCCCACCCGCCGCTCGTCCCGGGTTCCAGCCGGGCAAAGGGGACCTCGACGACCGAGGACTCGCCAGATTCCGAGCGCTGGGCGGAGGCGACCCGCACGAGATCGTCGTCGCGCCGCGCGGCGCAAGCCTGAGCGGCGAACGGAAGAGCGAGCGGCAGCACGAACCCGTCGTTGTAGTCCGTGAACTCGCCGATGAGGTTCACCCGACCGGGTGCCGACCAGATCCCTTCCGGGGGACGGTCGAAGACGCGGCGGAATCCCTCGCCCGAGGGCACAGGTGGGCTCACCTCTGGCTCCGTTGGAGGAAACGCCACGCGTCATCGACCATCTCTTCGAGCGCTGGAGTGCCCGGCTTCCAGCTCAGCTCCCGGCGGGCACGCGCGGAGGAAGCGACGAGCACGGCGGGGTCCCCCGCGCGGCGCCCAGTCACGCTTTCACTTAGCTGCAGCCCGGTCACGCTGCGGGCGGCGGCGATGACCTGGCGGACGGAGAAGCCTTCGCCGTTGCCGAGGTTATAAGCGCGCCACGTGCCCGGTGAGGCCGCACCGAGTGCCAGCAAATGAGCATCCGCGATGTCGATGACGTGAATGTAGTCACGTATGCAGGTCCCGTCGGGTGTCGGGTAGTTGTCGCCGAAGACGTCGACCGGCCGGCCTTCCAGAGCTGCTCGCAGGGTCAGCGGTATGAGGTGGGTCTCAGGGTCATGTCTCTCGCCAAGGGTGGCGTAGGACCCGGCGACGTTGAAGTAGCGCAGGCTCACCGCAGCGATACCGTGCCGGGCCGCTTCCTCGTCGAGCATACGGTCGACGGCGAGTTTGGACGCACCGTAGGGATTGAGGGGCTCGGTGGGGGCGTCCTCCTCGATCGGCACCCGAGCCGGTTCGCCGTAGACGGCCGCCGAGGAGGAGAAGACGATCTTGGGGACCCCAGCCGTGTGCAGGGCCTCGAGTAGCTGCCTTGTGCCGCCGACGTTGTTCGTCTCGTACTTCTGAGGATCGGTGATCGACTCGGCGACGAGCGAAGAGGCCGCCAGATGAACGGCGCCATCGAAGGCGCGCAAATCGAGCATGCTCGAGACCTGCTGCACTCTGCCGGGCACGAACCGGGCGCCGTCGGGGACAGCGTCACGATGTCCCGTCGAAAGGTCATCGACGACTGTGACCTCGTGCCCGGCCCCTAGGAGCCTGGCTGCGACAACGCTTCCGATATAGCCGGCACCACCTGTGACGAGCACGTTCATCTGGTCAGCCCGGAGGCCCCAGAGCGCGCCCGCCGAGCAGACGAGCCGTCGTGCGTCTCAACGGGCGCGCAGCGACGAGAAGCTGCCAGTCCGCGTTGCCCGCACCGCGTGGATACTAGCTATTGCCGTGACTGCAGATCGCAAACTCGTTCGTGGTACCCGGGGCCCGTCAGGCACCGCGGGCACAGGGGTCGCCGCGCGCCTGGGCAGCACAGGTTGGCCGGCGGGTCTGGCCACCAGGGCGCGTCCCCTCGTCTCGCGAGGACGCCGACCGGTGCCTCTTGGGGCACGCCGTTGCGCCGTCCGGGGAGTTCCGAGACGGGAGGAGCGGCGATGACGCGGCTTGTTCTCGGCCGGCTTCTCGTCGGGATGACTGCCTTGGCGGCGATCGCGTGCCCGGCAGTCGGCGGGGCACAGCCCGCAACTGTGTCTGCACCGGCCGCCGGCGTCATGGCTACCTGGTCCCGGGGGGAGACCATCGATCCCTTCACGGGCAGGCCGTCCGCTGTCTCTTGCCCTACGGCGAAGTTCTGCGCAGCAGTGGACTCAAGCGGCACCGTCCTCTTCTACGACGGCAAGTCATGGTCGAGGCCGACCAGCATCGACCCGGCCGGAGGTGGGCTCACATCAATCTCCTGCCCGACGACGAGCTTCTGCGCAGCAGTGGACGAGAACGACAACGCTCTCATCTATGACGGCAGGTCGTGGTCGAGGCCGGTCAACATCGACTCGACTGGCTTCAGCCTGGCATCCGTCTCCTGTGCGAGGGCGACGTTGTGCATCGCCGTGGACCGGGGCGGTTTCGCGGTCACATACAACGGCAGGTCATGGGTGGGACTGCGCTACGTCGACACAGGCGGATTGGGACTGGACACGGTATCTTGCCCGAGGACGAACTTCTGCGTCGCTGTCGACGCGGCCGGCAACGCCCTCACCTACGACGGCACGTCATGGTCGACCCCGACCAACGTGGACTCACGCGGCTACTACGTGAGCTCGATCTCCTGTCCGACGCCGAAGTTCTGTGTCGCCGTGGACGAGGGCGGCAGCGCCCTCACGTACACATCGGGATCGTGGTCCGCCCCTTACTCAGTCGACTCGGACGCCGGCATTCTCGTGTCCGTCTCCTGCCCCAAGGCGGGTTTCTGTGCCGCGATGGACGAGGCCGGCAATGAACTCACCTATGTCGGCAGGTCGTGGTCGAAGCCGGTCAAGATCGACTCGGGTGGATTCCGGCCGGGCTCGATCTCCTGCCCGACGGCAAGCTTCTGTGCGGCGGTGGACTCGAAGGGTGACGTTGTCACTTACAGCCGCGCAGGGTGGTCGATGCCCCTCGGCATCGATGCGGCCGGAGGAGGCCTCGTCTCTGTCTCATGCCCGACGGAGGGCTTCTGTTTGGCCATGGACCTCCACGGCTACATCGTCACCTTCAACGGCACGAGTTGGTCGTCTCCCCTCGGCATCGACCCGTCTGGAGGCGGGCTCACCTCTGTCGCGTGCTCGACGAAGCGCTTTTGCGTAGCTGTGGACCATGACCTCAACGCCTTCACCTACGTGGGCAGGACATGGTCCAAGCCGGTCGGCATCGACCCGGGTGGAGGGGGTTTCACCTCTGTCACCTGCCCATCGGCGAGCTTCTGTGCGGCCGCGGACAAGGGCGGCAGAGTTCTCACGTACAAGAACAGCTCCTGGTCGTCGCCATTGCGGGTGGACCCGAACGGAGGCGGACTCACCTCCATCTCCTGTCCGTCAGAGACCTTCTGTGCTGCAGTGGATCGCCGTGGCGAGGTAGTCACCTACAACGGTAGGTCGTGGTCAGCCCCGCTCGGCATCGACCCCGTTGGGGGTGGGATGAGTTCGATCTCGTGCCCCACCGCGAGGTTTTGCGTCGCGGTGGACCGGAGTTTCCACGCCGTCACCTACGAAGGCATAACTTGGTCGCCGCCGCGCACGATCGACCCGCACGGGCGCGGGTTCATGTCGATCTCCTGCCCGACGACGAGCTTCTGCGTCGCCGTGGACTTCGATGGTGACGCGCTCACATACAACTCGGGCCGCTGGTCGTCGCCTGACGAGATCGACCCGGGCGTCCCCCTCGAGTCGGTCTCGTGCTCCACTCCGGTTTCGTGCATCGCGGTGGACTTCACCTCTACGTTCAAGTGGCTCCTACCGACGACGACCGCCATCACCGCGGTCACCCGCCATCCGGTCGCCGGTCGGCTGGTCTCCTTCCGAGTACAGGTCAGGGGATTGACCAGGAACGCGAGGTCAGCGACCCCGACTGGGAAGGTCACTGTCACCGACGGGAGGAGAGACTGTCTGGCCGTGCTCGAGGGATCGCACGGGACAGCGACCGGCACGTGCGCGATCTCCGAAAAGAGGGTCGGCAGGTATCTCCTGAGAGCGCGCTATCCGGGCGACCAGCGCTTTGGGGCCAGCTCCACTCACCGGGCCACGCCGATCACGATCAGCCGGGCCGTTCCGTGACCGGGCGGATACTGTTGGCACGCGCGCTGGACTCAAGGCCATGGCAGGCGGTCCGCTTGCCGGTCGCCTTTCTCGTGCAGTTTTCCGGCTCGACGCCCATCGGGAGGGTCACCATCAGCGAGCCGCGAACGGCTCGGCAAACTCGGAACCGAATAGGCCAGGGCTACGCTGCGCTCATGTCGGCCGAAAGTGTCGCAGCCGTCCCGTCCGACCCGGAAGGTGAGGCCGTCGCGTGAAGATCGGCGTCGTCTTCCCCCAAATCGAGATCGGCGCGGATCGGGGAGCGGTTCGCAGCTACGCCGGGGCAGTCTCGGAGCTCGGTTATAACCACATTCTTGCCTATGACCACGTGGTCGGGGCCGACACAGGTGTGCATACGGGCTGGAACGGCCCGTACGACCTGCACAGCACGTTTCACGAGCCCTTCGTCCTCTTCGGCTACTTGGCCGCCATTTCGCCGCTCGAGCTGGTCACCGGGATTGTGATCCTTCCCCAACGGCAAACGGTGCTCGTCGCAAAACAAGCGGCGGAAGTCGATTTGCTCTCGGGGGGTCGCTTCCGTCTCGGCGTCGGGATCGGCTGGAACGCCGTCGAGTACGAGGCTCTCGACAAGGAATTCTCCAACCGCGGCCAACGGATCACCGAGCAGGTCGCGTTGATGCGGCGTCTGTGGACCGAAGAGTCGGTGACTTTCGAGGGCAAGTTCGAAAGGGTCACAGGCGCGGGCCTAGCTCCTTTACCGATCCAGCGGCCGATCCCAATCTGGTTCGGGGCCACCTCAACCCCGTCGTTGCGGCGCGTCGGGCAGCTCGCGGAGGGCTGGTTCCCGCTGTTCGCCCCCGGGCCACGGCTCGACGAGGCGCTCACCATCATCGAAACGGCGGCACTCGAGGCCGGGCGGGAGCCCGCGGCAATTGGGATGGAGGGTTTCGTCGATCTCGGCCCGGACGGTCTCGGAGACCTCGAGCAGCAGGTCGCCAATTGGCGGAGTCTCCGTGCAACCCACGTGTCACTCAACACGATGAGACAGGGTCTCAGAAGTGTGGACGAGCACGTGGCGCTCCTCGCCAGCGCCGCCCGGGTCCTCCTGGACAAGTGAGCGCGAGCGAGCAAGCCAGCGGTTCGGCGGTGCCGCCGCGCCCCCGCCCCGCGCCCCCGCCGGAGCTGTTCATCCGCGGCGCGAACGTGATGGACGAGACCGGAGGGTTCACCGGCCCGGTGGATGTCCTGGTCGAGCTCGGAATCGTCACTGCCCTCGGGCGGGACCTATCGCCTGGCACGAGCGCGATCAGGCTCGATGGCGATGGGCTCTGGCTATTGCCCGGTCTTTTTGACTGCCACGTTCATGTAGGTCTGTCGAGCTTCGACACCCTAGAGCTGCTGCGCACGCAATTTTCGCGACGGGTTCTCGAGACAGCCGACGTTTTGCGACGGACCCTCTCAGCAGGAGTTACCTTCGTGCGTGACGCCGGCATCGCGGACGCAGGCGTGCGCGACGGCGTGGCAGCCGGCTACGTACCCGGGCCCACCATACAAGTCTCGGTTGTCGCCATCGGCGGCACGGGAGGCCATACGGACGGCTTCCTGACCGGGCCCGGCCTCGAATGCTCTGTGGACTACTCGCTGCCGGACTACCCCGGGAGGCCGCCACATCTGGCCGACGGTCCCGACGAGATGCGAAAGGTCGTTCGCCTCGCACTGCGCTCAGGAGCCGATTGGATCAAGCTCGTTGCCACAGGAGGCGTGTTGGCGACAACCGGCGGCGGCTTCGATCCCGAGCTCTCGTTCGAGGACGTCGCCGTCGCCGTGCAAGAGGCCGCCCGCCGCCATCGTCGGGTCATGGTGCACGCCCTCGGCGGCGACGCCATCCGGTGGGCTATCGACGCCGGAGCGCGCTCCATCGAACACGGGGTCTTTCTCACCGAGGCCGACGCCGCGGCCATGGCCGCGCGCGGATGCTTTCTCGTCCCAACCCTCGCTATCTACGAGCGACTCGTGTCACTTGCAAAGGCCGGTGCGCTGGACCCGCGCCGTGCGACGCGAGCGATCGACGTCGGTGAGCACCTAGGCGAGGCCGTCCGGATCGCCAGGGCTGCGGGAGTGAAGATCGCGCTGGGCAGCGATTTTGGCCATCGCGACGACCACGGCCGCAACCTCTCGGAGCTCGCTTTGCTGCATGGAGCAGGCCTGAGCGTCGAAGAGGCACTGCTGGCCGCGACCTCCCGCGGAGCAGAGCTGTGCGGAGTCGCAGACCACCTAGGACGAATCGCACCGGGTTTTCAATTCGATGCGATCGTGCTTGACCACGAGCCCAACGATCTGACGCGTCTCAGTGAGCCTGGAGCGGTGACCGGCGTCTTCCAACGCGGCTCGCCAGTTGTCGTCCACCCGCGGTTGCGTCACGCCAGTGCGATCACTACATTAACCTGAGTAATGTGATCGGATTTGTAAGGTTGCTGCGATCGAGCTTAATCACCAGGGGAAACGCAGCCGCGAACGGAGGCAGAACGTGACAAATCGAGAGGTCTCGAGTGATCGGGCGGCACTGGGCGACAATCGGCGGCGCTACAGCCGGCGTGAGATGCTCCGCTTCGGCGTCATCGGCGCGAGCGTCATCGGCACAGGCCCGCTCCTGGTCGCGTACGGTAGCTCCGCTACGACAACCGCGGCCGACAAGTCGGGCCGTGCCAAACCCAAGGCCGGCGGAACGTTGAACTTCGGCCGCCAGACCGGCCCAACACAGCTCGACCCGGCAAACTCGATAGTCGAAGGTGACGTTTATACGCTCGACAAGATCTCCGACCCCCTTACGTCACCAGTCCCCAGGGCACGCTGACCCCCTGGCTCGCACGGGGGCACACGGTGAGCTCTGACGGGAAGACCTGGACCTTCTCGCTCCGGCCGGGCGTGAAGTTCTCAGACGGCAAGCCCGTGACTGCGGAGGACGTCGTGTTCTCGATCCATCGCGCCGCCACCGACGCCGACGGCCCGCTGAGCTTCTTGGACTTCGCGATCAAGTCCTACAAGGCAACGAACTCGAGCACGGTCACCTTCAAGCTCTCCCAGCCCTGGGCACCCTTCTTGTCGGACATCTCCGTCTTCGCGAACGCGATCCTGCCGAATGATTTCGGTGGCCAGAGCGAGTCTGCTTTCTTCGCCAATCCGATCGGCACCGGACCGTTCTTGCTCAAGTCGTTCGTCAAGGGCGGGAACGCGGTCCTTGTGAAGAACAAGAACTACTGGCAACCGGGCAAGCCCTATCTCGACGAGGTCAACTTCAGCTACATCTCTGACGACAACCAGCGTGTGCTGCAGCTCAAGGCCGGGCAGGTCGACGTGATCTCGGCAGTCCCGCCGGCCCAGGTGGCCGCTTTGAAGGCGGACCCCGCGCTCGTCTTGGAGGCATTCGGATCCTGGGCGGTCGACCTGCTCTTCTTCAACGAGAAGGTCCCGCAGTACAAGGACCGTCATGTCCGCAGGGCGATCAACCACGCCATCGACATCGAACAGCTCGCGAAGGTCACGACCTTCGGCACCGCCCAGGCAGGGAACTCGTTCTTCCCGCCGAGCCTCCAGTACTACGCAAAGGTGCCGACACTCGGCTACAGCCTTGCTGCCGCCAAAGCCGAGCTCGCGAAGTCGGCCTACCCGCACGGCTTTTCCACCTCGATCCTCGTGCCGAGCGGCAACACCCAGTACGTCGAGGCGGCAACGATCATCCAACAGGAGCTCAAGCCGCTGAACATCGACGTCTCGATACGACAACTCGACGACGCCGCTTACACCGCAGCCTTTGAGGCTTTCAATTACGAGGCGATGATCAACGGCGCGACGAACGACATAAGCGACCCCGACGAGATGGCCTCGTTCCAGGTCGATGTGCAAGACGGCGGGTCCCATTCCTTCTGGACCTACTATGACGACCCGAAAGCGATCGCGCTGGTGCGGGAGGCCGAGACCGAGTTCGACAGCGCGAAGCGCGCCGCCCTCTACGAGCAGATCCAGGCCTTGGTCGCCCAGGACGCCCCGTACGTCGCGCTCGACTACCCGCCGAACATCTACGCCTGGCAGCCGTCGCTGCACGGATTCGCCGTGAACCCGGGCGGTGCATACCGGTTGGAGGACGTCTGGCTGGATTAGGCAACCGCCTCAGGCCGGTGGCGACTGGTCAGAGGCCCGATATTCCAAGCGCCGGCTGAAGCGGCCCCCTCGTGCAGGCTTGACTCGGGAGATATGGGACCCGGAGTTAGCCTCCTCGAGAGAAGTCGTCACACGGAAGGCTTGTCTTCCGAGGCGGCATCAGCGAAAGAAGGAAGGGCCGTTGGCGACGAGGTCCACGCGCTTCGGGGTTGGCCGACGGGAGAGCCACGACTCCTCGCCGTTCTACGGCCGTGCTTTGAAGGAAGTGGAGACGACCTCGGACCGGGCTCCATCCCAGGAGGTCGTTCGAAGCGGTCTTTATGCCCACTCTGCTGAGACGATGGTCGAGATTCCAGACGACTGTGTCGCCCTCATGGTCACATCGCCGCCTTACCACGTGGGCAAGGAATATGACTCGGATCTCAGTTTCGATGACTACCTGGGCCTCTTTCGCGCCGTGTTCAAGGAGACCTACAGATGCTCGAACCGGGTGGCCGGGCGGTTGTGAACGTGGCCAATCTCGGTCGCCGGCGTTACGTCTCGCTGGCGGATCACGTCACGGCCATCATGGAGGATCTCAAGTTCCTTTCCCGTGGCCAAGTCATCTGGCTGAAGGGCAGGGGAGCCTCGGGCTCGTGTGCGTGGGGCAGCTGGCGATCCGCGAGCAATCCGACCTTCCGTGATCTGCACGAGTACTGCCTTTGTTTCAGCAAGGAGCGATGGAGCCGAGCACGCAAGGGGGTGAGCACGATCGGTCGTGAGGAGTTCCTCGCGGCGACGCTGTCTGTATGGGAGATCCCGCCGGAGTCTGCCCGGCGAGTGGCACACCCTGCTCCTTTCCCCGTGGCATTGCCCAGGAGGTTCATCGAGCTCTACAGCTATCTCGACGACCTGGTTCTCGACCCCTTCCTCGGATCGGGCTCGACGGCGGTGGCCGCGGTCGAGACCGGTCGTCGTTACGTCGGCTATGACATCGACGAGGGGTATCTCCGCACTGCTCGGGAACGGGTTCTCGCCGCCCACCCTTACGCCCCCCCACCGGACCGATAGCACGTCGGCACCTGGCGTTGCCCTCCCGCGTCCGCGAAGACGAGGCCGTCGACAGGTTCCGTGCGAGTGCACGGGCTTGCCTCCAGAGCTCCGTGGCCAGGTGAACGACCCGTGACCGGAGGTCGCAGGCAGCGGTGAATTACCATCGCTGCCGGACGGCGAAGGGGACCGGGTGAACAAGAGAAGACGGACGGGCCGCACGAGACTATGTGGTGCGGCGGCGGTCCTCGCGGCAGCCGCGATCGCGGCCGGAAGCGCCGGCGGAGGGGCTCACACAGCTTGGCGGGTGTCTTTCATCCCGCCGAACGCGGTCGTCGTGCACCCGGATGTGATTCGGATCGGTTCCGCCCGATCGGCACCGCCGAGCACGTCCACGTGTCAGCAGAGCCTCGGGATCGCTTGCTACGAGCCCGACCAGATACAGCGCGCCTACAACCTAGAGCCGTTGTTCAGGGCTGGCACGGACGGGAAGGGACAGACGATCGTCATTGTCGACTCGTTCGGCTCGCCGACGATCGGTCACGACCTGAGTGTCTTCGACACGACCTTCGACCTGCCTGCTCCCTCTGCCCTCACTGTGATCCATCCCGCCGGTGCGGTCCCGCCGTACAAGGCGTCGGCCGACCGTGAGGGTTGGGCCGGCGAGACAACCCTCGACGTCGAGTGGGCGCACACCATGGCGCCGGGAGCGAGCATCCTGCTGGTGGAAACCCCGACTTCGGAGATCGAAGGGACCAGCGGGTTCCCCCAGATCGTCGCCGCGGAGCTGTACGTCATCAAACACCACCTGGGCGGTGTCATCAGCCAGAGCTTCGGAGCCACCGAACAGACCTTCCCCACGGCACAAGCGCTGCTGGCGCTGCGGGCCGCGTACATCGATGCTGCCGAAAGCACCAACAACGTGACTGTGCTTGCCGCTTCGGGTGACTCCGGCGCGGCCAATAACGGACCTGACGATTCCACCTTTTACGATTTCCCGGCCGTTGAGTGGCCGGCCAGCGACCCCCTAGTGACCGGAGTCGGAGGCAGCCAGCTTCATCTGGACGCCGAGGGCCATCGCACGTCCCCCGACAGCGTTTGGAACGACAACCGCAGCGTCGCGACCGCGGGCGGGGGCGTGGCCTCGGACCTGCTCGCCAGTGGCGGTGGCAGGTCGATCATCTTCGAGCGGCCCAGCTACCAGAACGGCGTGGCGTCAATCGTGGGCCAGCATCGTGGCGTGCCCGATCTTTCCATGAGCGCAGCCTGCAACGGGGCGGTCGACGCCTACCAGAGCTTCCCCGGCGTAACCCCAGGCTGGTACTCGGTATGTGGTACGAGCGTCGCCACGCCCCTTTTCGCAGGCGTCGTCGCGCTTGCCGACCAGGAGGCGGGCCACCCGCTCGGGCTCCTCAACCCCGCCCTGTACGCCTTGTCGGCCTCGAGGGCGGCGGGGATCGTGGACATCACCAAGGGCAACAACAGCGTCTCGTTCACCCAGCACGGCAGGCTGCAAGAGGTGGAGGGCTTCTCGGCTTTGCGGGGCTACGACCTGGCATCGGGTGTAGGCACGGTCGACGCGGCCAAGTTCGTGCCCGAGCTGGTCAAGTTCCTGGCGAGGTCATAAAGGCTCGGAGGTCACCGGGACCGTTTCGCGCTCGAGTGCCCTGAGTTACGAGAGGCGACGATCATCGCTCGGTGGTCGTTGAAGTCTCCGCAACGGGCGCGCTGTCGATAGCAAGTCTGGGCTTGGTCCCGCGCACGACCGCTGCCTCGTTGACGATCGGGATGGCCTTGAGGTCTGTGAGACCGGCCCTGTTGAACATCGCGACCCACGCCGACATGGAGATCGGCCTTTCTTGGAAACGAATCACGTAACGACCGCTGTTCTTGATGATCCGCCACCAGCCTCCGGGGCCCTTGCGGAGGAGCAGCGCAAGCTTCGAGCCGATGATCTCTCGGTCCCTGGCGTCGGCGCCCCGCCCGAACATCATGTCACCCACGACGAGCAGGCCTCCCGGACGAAGCCATTTGAAGGCTTCGTTGACGGCGACCTGCTTGTCCTTGTCCCGCAGATGGTGCAGGGCGTAGTTCGAGACGACGAGATCGACCGAGTTCTCCGACAGGCCGAGGCGCTCGATCGGCACCGCCCGTCCTTTGACGTTCGAGACGCCCTGTCTCTCGGCGTTCTCGAGCAGCAGGGCGATCATCTGCTCGCTCACGTCGACCCCGAGCACGGTCCTGCAGCGCTTTGCGAGGGCGAGTGTCACCTGCCCCGATCCGCAACCAAGATCGACGGCGGACGCCTCAGGAGATGGATCGGCCTCGGCCAGCACGCGTTCCACTACTTTGAGGAGGCCCGGATTGTTACCGGCACCGTGGTCCCAGCTCGCGGCTCGGCGAGTCCAGAAACGCCGCTGGCGCGCGATGTTCCGGTCGGTTCCCGCCGCCTGGCGGCCGGGGTTCACGGGCTGGTCGGATTGAAGATGTACGTGACGGCGAAGCGGAGCACAGCGATGGTGCCGACTTGCCTGCCCTGGAAGGCGACCGACAGGGATGCCCCTCCGGCAAAAGCCTCCAAGGTGCTCGAACCGCCGGGCACCAGGACCGACTGTGTCTCACCCAATCCGATCGTCGAGGCGAACAGGTCAGCCCTGCTCGCGAGTGACTTCACCACGACGTAGCACCGTTGCGTCGTCTTGATCGCCAGCACGTAAGGAGTGCCAGGAAGTGAGTAGGTGACCGAGTTCGTGGTCTGCGACGTCTGCTGCATCACCTTGGAGACTGGCGCGGGGCGCGTGGTCTCGGTTGTGTTGCCGGGGTTGACGAGCTGGCCTGGCGTGCCGACAACGTGACGCAGCGGGTCCACCCAGGACGGGTGGTAGTGCTCCACTATGAGGCCCGCGCCGCCGATGACAACGAGGAAGGCGAGAGTCCAGACGATCACCCTGAGCAAGGTCGGTGCCGGGAGCTTGCGTTTCGATCCCGGGTACCAGATCGAACCGTCCGGCAGCAGCACGCCGTAGGCCGGGGCGACCGGGACGGCAGGGATCTCAGCAGTGATAGCCGTGCCACCACGGGTGTCGATCGTGCCATCACCGGCCCGCTCGGTGTTTGGCTCGAAAGAGGTGACCGCCGTCCGGCTCGTCCCCGGCACAGCGTCTGGGCGCCCTGGCACCACGTGCCTTGTCCTCCAGTCGTTCTTTTCAAAAACGCTACCGCGTCAGTCTTCGGTTCACCGCGCAGTCAAGGGCCCCGCCAGAGTTCACAAGTGTCGTCTCGCTGCGGCCGTTCGGCTCCGTGCAACGAGAGGAGGGAGCCCTCAGGCGAGGCCGAATCGCCTCGGCTTCTTGGGCTTGCCCGCGGGGGCACCGGGTGAACCTCCAGGGCGACGCGCTACCAGGAGCGACCCCGGCGCGATGCCGTGGTCCTTGGTGCTGGGCGGCTTCGAGGCCGCCGCCGGCTCTTCGAGCGCCTGGCGTACGAGCCAGGCCCGGCAGGCAAGATTCAGGTGGAACCGGTGCTCGGGGTCGTTCAGGTCCCAGCCCGTCAGCTCTGTGATGCGCATGAGTCGGTACCTAAGGGAGTTGCGGTGGACGTACAACTTGGCAGCCGTAGATTCGAGCGCTCCGAACTCGTTGAGGTAGGCAAAGAGAGTCTTCAGCAGTTCGCTGCGATGCTCGCGGTCATAGTCGATCAGTGCCCCGATCCAGTGGTTCACGAGGTTCTGCAAGTCCTCGCCGGCGGGGCGAGCCAGCAGACGCCAGACGCCGAGATCTTCGAAACTGACAACCGGCCGACTCGTGGTGAGGCCCGGGAGCCTCAGCGCGAATTCGGCATCGGCAAGCGACCGGCTCAGGTCCTGGAGTCGATGACGGCCTCCCACGCCGACGCGAACCTTGTCACCGCACTCGGAGTTGAAGGCGCTGGCAAGCTCGGTCCAGTCCAGCTCCTCGGCAACGACCAACACCACCCCATTTGACCGGAGAGTCGTGAGGCAATCGATGCCGAGACGTGCCGTCACGCGGTGGACGACGTCCGGCAGGTCACTCGACGCCGGATCCGGCGGTAGTACGAGCACGGCCCGGTGCAACTTATCGAGGTCGTAGCCGAGTCGGTCAGCGTGGGAGCGCACGCGACCGGCGTCTGAGTCCTCCAGCAGCTCTGTGGCAAAGTTCCCCCACGCCGCGACTTCAGCTTCGGCAATGTTCCGGTCGTGAAGGAGCTCCCAGCCGAGGACCGTCGTCGCCTGCTCGAGCTTGAACAGCTCCATGGCGCTTGCTTGCTCGGTGGGGTCGAGAAGGCTTATCGCGCCCAGGATCTCCGCGCGTGGGCAGGCTACGGCCACCCACCTGTCGACGTCGAAGATGGCAACGGCGTGCGAGGCATCATCGGGAAGTGGGCGCGCGAGCCAAGGCGCCTCGGAGTCGCCACGTCGTTCTTCCACGCCGCTCGTCGCTATGACACGTCCGGCCGGGTCCTGGACGATCACCGCCCTTTCGGTTTGTTGCTGCAGCACCCTCGCGATGCCGGGCGCGCCGTGACCGTTGCCGGCGGCCGCGATGAACTGGCGGAAGAGCGACGTGACCTCCTGGACCGCAGGCAGATGCAAGTGACTCGCCAGCGACTCCTGAGCCCCCGCCTCGGAATTCCCCACCCGAGGTAGGGTAGCGGCTGCTGCGGCGTTTGCTGTCGCGGATCGTCTTGGCGTATGGCGGGGGTGCGCGACGGTTGTCCGCGCCTCCTCTCTGGTCACGATCGGAAGTGGTGAGGTCTCGCCCCGCGTCGTGCTGAGAGACCCTGTCGGACAGGCTCAACTGCGCGTGCCGGTTCGGCTGGGACGAAGGCCCGTCGCATCGCCGTGGATGCCACCTCTGTCCGGCGGGCACGGTTCAGCTGCTTCAGGAGGTTGGCTACGTGGTGCTTGACCCCCTGGACGGAGATTCCGAGCTCGTCGGCGATGAGCTTGTTCGTCGCGCCGTCGGCGATGAGCCTCAGTACCACCTGTTCGCGCGAACTGAGCCGGACGGGCAGCAGGCTTGGCTAATCGTGCACCCGGCCGAGTAGGAACTCGGCCATGGGAGCCAGCCTCGGGAACTTCCGCTCGTCGAGACGCGTCAAGACCGCCCGCAGCACCGACGCCGAAAGGTCCTCTTCGAGAAAGTATCCATCGACCGGCAGCCCTGCGGCGACGGCCCCTGGGCGGCTCCACGGTCGCGCAGCAGCAGGATCACCTTTAGCTCTTCGGGAGCTGAGATGCCACCAAGATCGCGATCGCGTTGGTAACGAAGTTGCCGGCCGGTAGTTCCACGCCGCAGGGGACGAACTGAGACCCTTCAGGTCGGTCGCCCGCTGTATCGCTTGGAGCATCTTCACCGGGCCAAGGCGCATGACGTCCCGGTCGTCGCACACGACCATGGCGTGGGTCGTGGCGGCTTCTCCCGGACGGAGGGTTGTCGCGTGTCGTGCGTGTCATCTTGGGACCCTGATCTCACCGTGGCATCCCTCTGCGGCTTTGCGCATGAGTGCGGGGCGTCAACGGACGCACGTCACGTTCCGCGGTGCTTGGGTCGGCCATGGCAACACGACTCCCGCGCCCGGAAGAATTGGAAGAGGGCCCCCGCAGTGCGGGAGCCCTCTCCTTTTTTCCGACGGCCCGAGAACTCCGAGCCGCTTAAGGGATGTTGCTAGTGATTACGAGTTGCCTTAACCCTCGCTCCCGTTGGTGAAGGTCACCGTGTT